>Ga0334885_1000161_pt1 | contig 123477 bp, 112 predicted proteins | sample GraSluR1_MG_8_FD_207233 | JGI IMG/M metagenome (GOLD analysis project Ga0334885, IMG submission 207233) | Sludge microbial communities from methane-producing bioreactor in Wageningen University, Netherlands - Granular Sludge_31_05-R1 | ecosystem: Engineered > Bioreactor > Anaerobic >...
TTTGGCACTTTTTTCGGTACGCTTGGAGTCAAGACTACGATCATTGAACTGGCCGATCACATACTCCCTTACGAAGACTCCGATGTCGCAGACGAAATCAGAAGGACTCTCAAGAAGAAGGGCGTTGCTGTGATGGAAGGAACGAAAGTTATTTCCGTTGAAACTTCTGGTGAGAGCTTTCATTTGGTAACTCAGGGCGAGAATAGCGAGACTATAGAAGTCGACAAAGTACTCGTCGCAATCGGAAGAAAGGCCAGAATTTCCGACGATATAAGATCGCTGGGTGTCGAGATAAGGCGAGGAGTCGTAACAGATAAACGGATGAAAACCAATATGGAAGGCGTCTATGCAATTGGAGACATAAGAGCCGAGATTATGCTGGCTCATGTAGCGAGTTACGAAGGTATCGTAGCTGCTCATAATATTGCTGGACAAGAGATGTTGATGGACTATTCAGCAGTTCCTTCGATCATCTTCTCCAGTCCGGAAGTCGCTTCAACTGGACTAAGAGAGAGCGAAATTGACGATTCCAGTTCGGTGAAGATCTCCAAGTTTCCACTCGCTGCGAACGGAAGGGCAAGAACTATGCTGGAAAACACCGGCTTTGCCAAGGTCATTGCCGAATCACAAACAGGAAAGATTCTGGGAGCTAGTATCGTTTCACCGTCAGCAACAGATCTCATAATGGAGGCCGTTGTTGCTGTAAAAAATGGCCTTACCGTCGAACAACTGGAGAATTCGATTCACCCGCATCCCACACTTACAGAGACTGTGCTAGGGGCTCTCGAAGGAATAGAGGGAATGAGCATTCATTCATAATAAAACAAAGAGGCTTCGCGCCTCTTTGCTTTATCATTCCCAGCTTCTGCTCTCGAAACTCGCTACTCCCGAAAGCGCCAAATCTCTGTCAGGAAAGTTACCAAGTTCTTTTCCTTCACTGCGAGATTCGATGGTGTGATATTCTTCAGCCGGCGAAAAGACACATATCTGTGCAGCTCTATAGGTCCAGAATCTCATACCGCACTTCTCGCAGAGATTAATGTCCTCGACATCTCTCTTAAAATTCACTTCTTTATTATATCTACGACAAAAGGAACGATTCTTCTCGTCGGCAAAGAAATAGATCGCCTGTGGCTGCAGCGAGTCTTTACCTCCCATACTCTCCGATTCCACTGGATCAAGCCATTTCCAAGAAGTCTGCAGGAATACCTCAATGTTTAGTTTTAACTTATGCAAAACATTCACCTCTAAGCGAAACACGCAAATTCCAATGAAATGTTATCATGATTATACCGAATACACGAGGGGGAATGAATTTGAAAAAAGTCTTATTGATACTCTTAATGACAACTCTCTCCATTTCTCTGCTGGCTACAGAGTATGTTGTCAAGATTTCCAAATCCGCGGAAGTTCTTCCAGAAGAATTCTGGATTTCAAGAGCTGAGCTGAATCAAGCCTTTGACGCGACTATAGCAAATGCAAGAAGTCAGGGTGTCGAACTGGATCCTTATTTCGATAATATGTATCTTCCCAGCGCGATTGGTCTCAAAGTTTTGATAGTACCGTATATTGTCGATGAGAAGATCGTTGATTTCTACGCTGCGGAGAACAATCTATTTCCTTCAGAAAGTGCCGTAGAAAGCGAAACAGAGGCTTTGCTTAAGATTTATACCTCAGATCCGAATACCGTGGCACAGATTGAAGCGATTTATGGCTCTATGGAGAACTTCAGGGCTGAAGCGAGAAACTATATCTACCAGTCTTTGAAAAGCAATCTAGTTCAAAGCAGCGTCGCCCCTCTTGATGAGGAGGCTTTGAACGCTTATTTTGAACAGAATATCGAGGAACTCAGATATGACTACGAGCTCATTATGGCGCGGCACATACTTGTCACGGATGAGGCAACGGCAACCATGCTTTACGATAGGATTGAGGCCGGGGAAATCACTTTTGGCGAAGCCGCTCTGCAGTATTCTATCGATTCGGGTACAGCGGCGAACGGTGGTCAGCTAGGCTATCTTCAACGTGGACAGACCGTGCCGGAATTTGAAGAGGCGATCCTGACTGCGCCAATTGGTACTCTATACGGACCTGTTAAGACTGATTTCGGTTACCACCTAATAATAGTAGAGGAACGAGACAGCCTTGAGTCTCTGCAAGAACTCGTAGCTATTCCGGAGATCTATAGTGACTTTGTAGGACGATACCAGAACGATGCTTACGGAAAGTGGGTACAGTCATATAAAGCAGAAAATGACTTCGGTTTCGAGTTGCTTGACGACTCTCTTCTCGTATATGACCAGTACATGAAAGTCATGTATGACGAGGTTGAGTCGATGGCTATGGTAGTTGAACTCGCAGCAAAGCTTTTTGGCCCTAACGCAAAAGAAGAGTCAATACCCGCTGAGTATGCTGTATTTGTTCAGCTTTCTGACCTTCTTGGTCTCACTAGTAGTCCAAACTACGAGCTGGCAGTCGAGAAACTGTATTTCACCGGAGAGAAGCGTGGTCTCATCGTTGAATTGATGTATCGGCTAAAAGGAGACGATCCCGTTATAGCTGCGGAGTATTTCAACACATGGCTCGTAGAGCTTGAGATGATTTTTGCCAATCCTCAGCTTCTGCAGGACCAGCTAAGTCAGTACGGACAGAGCTTCGTGGATTATGTGTTTAATACAATCTCGGAGATAGATCTCTCACTCGGTGTTCTGCTTGGCAGAGATTCGTCAGTTGATGCCAGAAAGATGCTTCTGAACGTTCTTCTTAGAAATAACGCTCTGGCTCTTGAACTGAACGCAGATCCATTGTGGCAAGAAGAGAAGCTTAGCGCAAAACTGTATTATCTTGAAGAATACTTTGCGATTGAACCCTCCGAGATTCTTGGTGAAGAGATATCTGCGACACGCAGCAAACTGGAGACTCTGCAAGATCAGAATCTAAAGATGCAGGAGACTGAACAGGCTACGTCAACTAACTGAAAATCGCGTGAAAAGATATTGCCGGGGGCCAATCTGGTCCCCGGTTTTTCTATGGTAATATTAATCTGGGTTTCGGACTAAAAATAGTAACGAGGAGGTTCCTTATGAGAAAGCTTTTCCTGACTTCTCTTCTGTTATGTATGAATTTCTTAGTCTTCGCCGGAATAGTCGAAGTACGTTCTCCAGTTCTCAAATTCTCGATAATAGACACTCTGGATGATATATACACTGCTAATGTTGTGGCTCCCGAAACCTGGGCAGAATACTACAGAACGGCAGACGGTATTGCTGCAGAGTATTATGATTATCTTCTGTCAAGTTACAGGAGTTTCTCCGAAGATATGAAAGCAGATCTTGCAACGGTATTTGAGAACGTTAATTCCTGGAAGCTGATGGACATTGTCAAGTACCTTCCAGACAACGCATCTCTTGAGAGGATAAACCGGAGAGTCAGTTCAATCATGAATTTCTATCCAATGAAGGCCGCCTTTGCCCTGAGACGGTTGTTGCCGGCCTTCTATGAACAGAGTTTCCGCGATTTCTTTGAGAAAAATGCACCAGTGTTTGAACAGATAGCTTTAGAACTGACACAGCTAGCAAAAGAAATGGAAGATCCATTCTCGTTTATTCAGAAGACGAGTGGTATAGAGCTTGGCGATTACGACTGCATCTTCTACTTTGCTTTTCAGAGAGTTGGCGCAAGTGGTTTCAGGACGGAAACGAAGAGAATATCCACAATTCAGTCCGGTGTCAACACGATTCAGTTGCTTTACCGTACTCCATTTCATGAATACTCGCACGAGTTTTTTCAGACTTTCACGCTTGATAGAGACTTTGAAATTCTGGCCGAAAAAATGAAGGCCGATAAGGCCTTCTACGACTTCTGGGATTCAAGACAATATTTGAAGTCTAATTACTCTTGGCGAGCCTTTCTCGAAGAGAACGCAGTCGAGGGGTTCGCGAAGTTCGTAGCCTTCAAATTCTACGGTGCTGAAGATCCTTACTTTTATCAGGTCTATCACTACGATGTAGAATTCTACAATTACTTGAGAGATATCGACTTCGATCCCGGCAAAATCACTCTAAAGCAGGCCACTTATGACTTCTGTGAAAAAAGATTCGGTGAATAATCAGGACGCATGAGTCCTTTCAGGCATTTCGGAAAGCACCAATGCTTCCTTTGGACTGCCGTTGTCGAAAAGTCGTGACATTCCCTTCGCGAGAAAGACTACGGTAAGCAATCCATTGCCAATTGATGCGATAAGTATAAGCGAATGAGCGGGGACTCTGTCCACTGCAAAACCATATATTGCTGCACCGAGTGGGGTAGCTATCTGAGAGAGTATCGACAGCACTGCAAAGATTCTGGATCTGTATTGAGTTGGAACTATCTTCTGAAAGAGCGTATTTAGGGGCGTATTGACGAAGGCATTGAAGAGGCCCGTAGTAAGAAAAGGTACGGCCAGTGCCACGAAATAAAGCCATCCAGCTCCTCCTAGGAACGATACAAAGAACGGAAAGAAGAGCGCTGATATCAAAAATAGAATCACCGTCTCGGTTGCAAGCCCTGTAGCAAAAAGCATACCCGGTCGCTTTTTTGCGAGGAAAGTGCCAAGAAAGATATTACCAATCAATACGCCGAAGACAAAGGAAGTCTGAAGAAATCCGTACTGCTGACTTGAAAAACCTACTACGGTTCGTGCGAAGAAGGGGAATACTACAGCGAACATCGGGGCGAGAAGGAAATTTGAGAGCATTGCGAAGACTATTACCATAATTAGCCCGTTTATCTTTCTCATATAACCTATACCCTCGCCTATATCTCTCAGGACGCTCCTTACCGAAATTCTTCCCATTTCAGTAGTTTGTCTGTATCTGATGAAGATCTCACTGACTCCGGAAAGAGCGAAAGACACTCCATTCAGCAAGAAGACCACCTCTATGCCGAAGAAACCATAGAGAACTCCACCGAGAGCCGGTCCAACTATGAAAGACACACTGTTTATAGAACCCAGGATCGAATTGGCCTCCATTAGCCTGCCCTGATCGACAATGTCTGGTAGCATTGCACCAGTTGCCGGATCGAAGGAAATATCAAAAATGGAGACCACGAACTGGAAGACGAAGATTAGTGCCAGACTCAGAGCATCTATGCTGGCCATCAGAGCCATGGTGAGTATCACAGCTCCACGGGCGAAATCCATATATATCATTATCTTCTTTCTATTAAACCTGTCACCAAGCACGCCGGCAATCGGTCCGAAGAGGATTCTGGGAAGCATAGTAACTACTGCAAAAGTACCCATCATCACACCGGAACCCGTAAGATCGAGTATATATAAAGGTAAGGCTAGCGACTGAATACCACTACCTATTAGGGATACAAGCCTTCCAATTGCATATAGCCAGAAGTTACTTCCCATGTTTCTCATAAGACCACCTCACAGTATTTCGTTTGATAGCTAATAATATCATACATTATGAAATAATTTCAAGTGCTAAATAAATAATTATAATTTTTTATGGAACTATTACTATCAAATGGCTTATAAAATTCCCAATAGATTGACTATGATTGAGTATTATAATCTTCGAATGAAAAAAGACAATGTCATAATTACAATAAATAACTCTCAAGCGAATTTATAGTTCTGTTTGGAGGAATCTATATGCAGACAGGAAGGTAATATGAGAAGCACTCTCATAGAGATTTTTTTGGAATAGACGCACAGACAGAGTTGGAAGCGGCAAATTCAATTCTCTTCGGTTCTCGATCTTGGAAGGAGCCTATCGGAGAGCTCTTACGAAGAAGAGCTCTGTCACTAAACGAAATGCTGCGGGATCCTTTCCACATAGGCCCTTTGACGGAGATATCAGTTAATCGAAAGCGATATCTTAGGTGCCTTTATAGTACCGGTCTGTGTCAGTGGTGTGTTCTAATTGATGTATATCCCGAAATCTGGAGGTGTGAAGTGCAAAGTCAAAGCAATTCTGTATCCGGTCAACCGGTAGCAAACATGGGAGCGTCTCTTCTCGAAAGAATTACTGAGATAACGCAGCTTCTAACCACAGTCAGCAAGCAATGGGAAAGACTCGAACTGAAGATCAACGTTAATAACAGGGGAGAGATAGAAGCTGATATAAGCATTGTTTTAAACGCAGACAAAGACGAAGCAATGACAACGAAAGAGCTAGCGGATTATCTTAAGGTCGATGAAAAAAGCATTCAGGCGCTTCTGAAGAAGGGAGCTCTGAAGTCGTTCAAGGTTGGAAGATTTGTGCGGATAATGAGATCGGATGTAAAGGAATTCATTAGACTTTCAAGCTGTAGGTCGATGGATGAAGCTTAATACAGCATGATAGACATGAAACTTCTTTGGAAACCGCAGCAGAAGCCATAGTTTCAATTATGCTGTCAGCGACGATAATCATTACACCCTGTTCGTGATCGTTCTCTAAACTTCATAGATGTACTGTCCTTGATAATGAAGAAGTATGTCTATTACGGAACAAGAACTTCTCCGGTTGAAAGAAGGAATGCCAGAGTAGTACTACCAAAAGACTCTGAAACTTATATTATACGTACCGTCTGGAGGGAAGATGGACCTTCCAGCTCAATTGTCTATAGCTGTCTAAGAGAATTCAGAGCTTTTTTCCTAGCTTGTAAGCTTCCTCTATCAATTTGTCATTCTGCTCGGATGGGTTTTCACTGCAGAGTCCAAAGCTTCCGGCGAAATCCATAGCGAGAAACTCACAAACTTCTCTCAGACTCTTTTCGAGAAGGAGTGCTCCTGAATTGGGGTCTTCACCACCATAAGTCATTAGTAATACGAATCTCTTGTTCCGAAAGTCGTTTTCGTAATCCAGTGCATAAAGCCTGTCGAGAAAGGTCTTGAGCTGAGAAGACATATTCCACCAGTAGATCGGTGTGGCAAATACGATAAGATCCGCTTTCTTCACTTCCCCGTAAAGTCGCTGCATGTCATCATCAACCACACAGGTTTTCGTTCCGGTCTTGCAGCTATCGCAAGCCATACAGGGTTTTATGCTCTTCTCGTGAAGAAACACAACACATTCTTCAACTCCCACATGATTCTCACGAATACCTTGAAGGAATCTCTCGAGAACAACGGAAGTGTTCCCCTTTCTTCTTGGACTCCCGAGTACAGAAAATACTTTCATCTCAAACAACCTCCTTTTCGAAGACCTATGCCATGATCCGAATATCTTGTCTTGGTAATCTTACATAATCGATTCTGCTGCTTTGCAATCCTCAAAAAGAATCTTCTCGCATCTGCATTGTCTATTCCGTCTGAAGTATTTTACATCAAGATCCCGGTTCTTGGTCTGACTCTCTGGTTTCTACTATGTTGTAGAGCCAAGATTTGCTTTTGAAGAAAGAAGTATGCTACTATAAACCAAAGAAACCAGTAGAGTTTAAATAGTTTAGAATTGAGGTGATTGAATGGACAACCTTAAAGAGAGACTTCTGGAAGCCACCGCCATTGAAATTGAGGAGAATGGCCTATCCTTTACCATGAGCGATATTGCGAACAGACTGGGGATAAGCAAGAAGACGCTCTACGAGTGCGTAAGCAGCAAAGAGGAAGTCATTAACTCTCTTATCGACGAATCCAGGGACAGCATAAAGAGGAGACAGCTGAGTATTCTTGAGAAAAGCAGTTCAAATGCCGTAGAGAAGATAAAGGCTCTGCTTACGGTTGTACCGGACTTTCATCTCGCTTTCAACTACAGAAGGTTGCTTCAACTGAAGCGCAAATACCCTGGAATTTACGAGAGAGTCGTTACTCTCTTTGAGGATGATTGGGAACCAACCTTTGAGCTAATGAAAAAGGCAATGTTCGACGGAGAAATGAAGGACGTCAATCTCTTCCTCTTCAGGGAGATGTATTGCAGTGCAGTTACTTCGCTGTATGACGAGAGAAAACTTGAAAAACTTGACTTGACTTACAAGCAAAGCCTTGAGGGGATAGTCGAAATCCTTTTAGGTGGGATCCTAAAAGGACAGGAGCGATTGTAATGGAGAATACACTTGTTCAGGAAAAGTTGGCCGTGAAAAGGCTGCCTGCAAAGATCAAGATCGCTTACTCTCTTGGTCAGCTCGGCTGGTCTATTCTATCGGGAATAATACAGGTCTGGTTGATCTGGTTCTATAACCCACCTGCGAACGTAGCGATACCAGAGATAATACCCAGAGGCGCGATCTTTGGTTTCTTGACTGTGATTGGTCTGATAACCATGACGGGACGGTTCATTGATGGAATAACTGATCCATGGATAGCTTCCTTGAGTGATCGTAGCAGAAATCCTAAAGGGCGAAGAATACCTTTCATGGCGAAGGCAGTCGTTCCTTTCACTTTGTTCACCGTATTCGTCTTTCTCATGCCAGTATCTAGTTCATCGATTCTGAATACAATCTGGTTGACCGTATCACTTCTGTTGTACTATGTGTTTTACACAATGTACGTGGCACCATATTTTGCTTTGACTTCCGAACTTGGTTACACGGAAAAAGATCGTCTAGATCTCTCCACATACATCGCACTTACGTGGTTTATCGGATACATAATAGCGAGTGGAGCATCTTTCATATGGCCGATTTTTCAGAATATGGGTATGAGTCTGGTGTCTGCTATAAGATTATCTATAGTCCTTCTATCCGTGATCGGGTTCATTTTTATGATGATTCCAGTATTGGTAATAGACGAGAGAAAGTTTGTGACTGTCAAGCCAAGCCCCAAGAGTTTCAAGAGCGCCTTGAAATCAGCATTCAAGAACAGGAATTTCGTCATCTTCGAGATCTTCTTTCTGGCATACGGTATTGCGATCACCATCTTCCAGACTGGAAACGTATTTTACGTCACCGTTCTTCTCGGTTTCGATGAGACGTGGGTAACGATCATCACTGCCGTAACTGGCATTATGGCATTCGTTCTCTACCCCGCTGTGAATATATTTGCAAAGAAACTGGGTAAGAAACGACTTTGCTTCTTCGCGATGATAATGCTCATATCTGCCTATCTTTACTGCGCTTTTCTGGGTGTATTTCCCTTTGCGCCAGTAATTCAGGCCTTTATCTTCGTCATAATGGCAGGAATCGGATTCGCAATATTCGGAATCCTTCCAAACGCTATAGTTGCAGATATCGCGAAGAACGATGGCGACAGAACGGGCGAATACAAAGAAGGTATGTTCTTTGCAGTGCAGACCTTTATGAACAAGCTTGGGCAGATGATAGCTATGCTGATGTTTACATCAATTCTTCTTCTGGGTAAAGATCCGGGAGATGACCTTGGAATACGTCTTACAGGAATTGTTGCATCGGCCATTGGTTTTGTGGCGCTCATTATCTTCACGAAATTCCAGGACGAGTGAGGGAGGTTCACTGATGACTATCCTTGTTGTTGCTTCCATATTTCTGGTGGCCCTGTTGTTTGGAGCTGCGGTATACCTTGCAAGGGTTGCTTACCACCCGAAAACCAAGAGCTATGATGAGACTTTTCAGATGGAGGTCGAGAGAGACGGTTTCGAACGGGGCTTCTTCGAAAGACTCGACAAAAGAGACTTCTACATTGACTCGGACTACGGTTATAAACTTCATGCTATTTGGATTCCGTACGAAACATCCAGAAAGACAGTTGTATTCGTACACGGTTATACCTATACTCTATTCGGTTCGATAAAGTACATCGAGATGTTTATGAAGAGAGGATACAACATACTGGTCTACGATCACAGATTCCATGGAAAGAGCGGAGGTAAAGACTGCTCAATGGGCTATTATGAAAGACATGATCTCAAGAAGGTCGTCGACTGGGTGAAAAGAGAAACCGGAGATGGCTCTATAGTGGGAACTCACGGTGAATCGATGGGAGCTGCAACCGCTCTGCTTCACGCAGAAATTGACAATAGGGTCTCTTTCGTCGTTGCGGATTGTCCGTACCAGAGTGTTCGAGACCAATTTAAGTATAGATTGAAGGTTGAATACAGGCTTCCCGGTTTTCCGATCCTGAACCTGTCTAGTCTTATCTCAAAGCTGATGATAGGAGCGTTTTTTGGAGAGATATCACCCCTGGAAAGCGTGAAAAAGCTAGACTGTCCCGTGCTGTTTATACACGGAGACTCCGATGCATATATACCTAAGGAACACTCGATAAACATGTACAACGCAAAGAAAGGGAAGAAGGCACTTTATTTGACACCGGGCGCAGATCATGCCAGATCCTATGTGACAGACAAAGCCGAATATGAGAGAAGGGTCTTCGACTTTGTTGATTCAGTGGACACTCAGGGAGTTGGAAAATAATGGCGGCGAAGACATTCTCTTTGAGAATCAAGTCGATGTACGGCTGTGGAGACATGTTTGCGGGGGGCGCCTTTTTGCTCATCGGGCTACTCTTCCTGAATTATCTAACCGACGTGGTCAGACTCTCGCCTGCGATGGCAGGCAGCGTGTTCATGATCGGAAAAGTATGGGATGCCGTTTCGGATCCTCTTATGGGAGTCTTGTCCGATAGGACCAGATCAAGGTTTGGTCGAAGAAGAGTCTACTTTCTGATAGGCATCTTTCCAATATTCTTCACCTTTTCGATGCTTTGGTACTCGCTAAATATTGAATCAACCTTCTCAAAGTTTATATACTATATGATTGCGTATCTGCTTTTCAATACAGTTTTCACGATGGTCATGATCCCCTACAATTCCATACTTCCAAATATGACCACAGACTACAAAGAGCGGACATCATTCGTCACAGTGAGGCTAATGTTCTCCTCGGTCTCGGCCATACTGTCGGGAGTATTACCGATGCTTATCGTAAGGTCATTTGGCGATAGAGTGACTACCGGCTACTTTGTAATGGGAGTTGCTTTCGGAGTATTCTATGCTCTTCCATGGATTTTTGTTTTCAAAGGAACATGGGAGAGTAAGTATGTCGAACCAAAGACCTCAGGCACATGCGGTATTTACAGGGAGTTTGCTTCTGCCTTCAAGAACAGGTCTTTCAGGCTTCACACCGGTTTCTTTGTCACAGCTCAAACGGCCGTTGACTTCCTGACGACACTTTTCATCTACTATCTGACGTACTGTCTCCTGAAGGGAAACCTTTTCTCTATCGTTCTCGGTAGTCTATTGATAGTGCAGCTTATGTCGATGCCTTTACACATGAAGATCTCCAGGAGACTCGGAAAGACTGCTCCCCTAAAGGTTGGCCTTTCTGTATGGATAATCGCCCTGTTGATCTCCCTGACACTGACTCCCGATTCTCCCGTGCTCCTGGTATTTACGGTTGCCGCTATGAGCGGAATAGGATCTGCGGCTTCCGTATTCGTCCCATGGTCTATACTTCCCGAGATAACTGACGTAGACGAGCTGATAACCGGAAGAAGGCGCGAGGGCATATATTCTGGAATGGCAACGTTCATACGAAAAATAGCGCAGGCACTTTCGGTTTTCGCTATAGGAATAGTGCTGGATCTGATAGGCTATGTTCCAGACATACAGCAGAGCGACGGAGCAATTCTCGGAATAAAGTTACTCTTCGCGCTGGCACCGATCGCGTTCATATTGCTTTCTCTTTTCTTTGCCTCAAGATACAGAATGACTGAGGAAAAGCACAGAATAATCATGGAAGAGATTGAGAGGAGAAAGAGAGAGAAGAACCCGAGCACCGATGAAGAGGTCATAGAAACCTGCGAGGAACTGACAGGAATCGAATACGAAAGATTAGGTCGATAGATTTTCAGTGGTTCTAGACAAGACCAACACGGATGCAGCAGAGTTGTCAAAATCGATTTAAACCAGAAACTCTCGGAGCTCTGCGATACTGTTTTCGTAGAAGACGGTGATGCTTCCAGTTTCGCGGACCTTGTCTGTCAGGAAGCCTGTTCTGTAAAGCTCATCAGCCAGTGCCCTACGGCAATAACGTGCAAAGTGCATCATCATGTTTTCCGGAGCAACTCCCTGTCTGCCGGAAGTTGTTGATCTGAGAAACTCGAAAATCCTGTCGAGGCTCTGAACGTAGAGATCTGTAGAGTGCTGCGAAATCTGTCGAACTGCGGGAAGATATCTCCGAAAGATTTCATCAGTCACAATAATGTCTTTCGGCTGACCATTTTCATACAGGCCGAAGTTCTCCGCGATTCTCTCAAGATTCCCGTTGCTGAGATTTCCTGCTATAAGGTCAGCAAGTGAATCGGTCAGAAATACCATTAGATGTCCCCTGAATGGTCTAGCGTCTTCGGAATTACTCGTCAAGTCAAACAATTGAAGGTAATTCGCTCCACCTGAACCTATGAAGACTGCAGTGTATCGTTCTCCTTTGACTGTAGACTTGCTCTGCCAATCACTTTCTGGTCCGCGGTGACCGTCAAAGATCTCTTCAAAGTCGGTCTTTGTACTCGCAAATTTTCCAGTGTAGTCTTTCCAGTTGACTTGCAGCCCTTTTTTGCGAAGCAAAGCCGACGGGCCCTGCGCGGCGCCGACAGTTCCCGCCAGAAAGTTTCTTATCTCCGGAGAAGCGGTAGTTAAAGGTTCTCCAATCCTTGCCAGTTGCTCTCCGAGTTCTTTGGCAATTGTTGAAGCGAGCTTCTCGGCTTGCAGGATATCTGCCTTCATGAAGACCGCGGTGTTCAGTATGGGTCTGCCTTCTCTTGAACAGATAATGTGCATCTCTTCAAGATCAATAAGCACAGAAGGATCGTATTGCTTTCCGCACTCACCAAGGGCTATTCTCATTACGGTTTCGAGATGCTCTTCGGCAAGCGTTTCCAGAACCCTTCTCTGAAATCCGAGATAGCTTGCGACGATCGGTTTGAGTTTCAATTTTCTCCTCCAGAATTAACTCTGACTTCAACACATAGTATATCCTACGAACTGTGAACTGGAACAAGCAGTTTCTGGTAGGGGTAACATATGTTACCGACTAATTCCGTCAAAAGAAGTAGCATTAGATTGAACTTCACGGGAGGTGTTGTTATGGGAGTAAGGATCAGTGAAAGTGTAACCTGGGTAGGAAAGACTGATTGGGAATTGAAGAAGTTCCACGGTGAAGATTACTCCACGCACAGGGGGTCAAGTTACAACTCCTATCTCGTGCGGGATGAGAAGGTAGCTCTCATAGATACTATCTGGTCACCCTTCGGAGAGGAGTTCGTTGAAAACCTGAAAAAGGAGATAGATATTTCGAAGATCGACTACATAATAGCCAATCATGGAGAAGTAGATCACAGTGGCGGACTTCCAGCTCTAATGAGGGAGATACCAGATACGCCGATCTACTGTACTGCAAATGCTGTCAAGTCTCTCAAAGGGCAGTTTCATCAGGACTGGAACTTCGTGACCGTGAAGACCGGAGACACACTGAAACTCGGAAAGAAGACTTTGATATTCGTTGAAGCTCCTATGCTCCATTGGCCGGATTCTATGTTCGAATACCTTGACGGCGAGGAGATTCTTTTCAGCAACGATGCCTTCGGTCAGCACTATGCCACAGAGCTTCTCTACAATGATCTCGTTGACCAGGCCGAGCTGTATCAGGAAGCTGTTAAATACTATGCCAACATACTAACGCCTTTTAGCAGGTTAGTCACAAAGAAGATCGAAGAAGTCCTGAGCTTCAAGTTACCCCTGAAGATGATATGCCCGAGCCACGGAGTCATTTGGAGAGACGATCCGGCACAGATAGTGAAAAAGTACCTCGAATGGGCAGGAGATTATCAGGAGAACCAGATAACCATTGTATACGATACCATGTGGGACGGGACGAAAAAAATGGCGGAAGCTATCGCAAAGGGCATCCACCAAGGTGACAGCTCTGTCACAACAAAACTATTCAATGCAGGCAAGGCCGACAAGAACGACATAGTAACTGAGATCTTCAAGGCTAAGGCAGTTCTCTTTGGTTCTCCCACTGTGAATAAGGGAATCCTGGCGCCTCTCTCGGGAATGTTGCACGAGATAAAGGGACTGGCTTTCAAGAATAAAAAGGTAGCAGTCTTTGGGACTTACGGCTGGAGTGGCGAGTCGGTAGATGTTCTGAACACGTTTGTCAGAGATGCCGGATTTGAAGTAGTACAGAACGGACTTAATAAACTATGGTCGCCAGATGAGGAGAATCTAAAGGACTGCGAAGAGTTTGGCATGAATTTCATCTCCAAACTCTCCTGACAAAGCCAGCAAAGCAAAGAAAGATCGTCACGTCTTTGGGAAGAGCGGAAGGACTTTCAACTGAGATAAGTCCCACATGTCCTGTCAGCAATTTCGAGTACACATGGATATTTGCGATGTAGTCTGTTGAAAGTCAGTGGATCTGCACATAACGAAAAACCATTATGCTCGCTTCCCGCTCTTCCTTCTTTACGCGGAACAATGACGCCACAGGCAGAGGTATAGCCGCTACGATTTTTCAGCACCAATTCACAGTTCTGCTGAACCGGCTCTCGAAGCGAAGGTATCGGCACCTTTTCCGTCATGACTTCAATTGTAACGCTTACTGGATGAGAGTGATCGCGAATCATAGTCACTCCTCCAGTCTATCACTATCTCTCGGAAGCGCCGTCGTTATGTATCCCTTACCAATCTTCCATCAAAGGAATTGGTCAAACCTGTAAATGTAACCTTCACCAGCAATGAGAACCGGAAACTCTTTCGGATCTCGGAAGAGTACTATCATTTCGCCTTTTAAGACCTGAACACTGTAAGGCAACCTCAGAGTGCTGCTTCCTGCAAGAACTCTGTCGATTTCCGTATTGCTGATGACAGCGGTTTTGCTGCTCTTAAGTTCGACTTTCGTAATAGGTGAGTCGAACGGGAACTTTCCGGAAGCTATGTCTTCGATAAGGTTTTCCCTTGGCAGTACGCTCACGGGAAGAAGACCTTCTTCGTAACCCTGTTTCGAGCAGACTTTCCATATCTTGACGTATCCCTCTCCTACGTTGGAGAGACTTATTATCATCCATTTCTCATAAGTTAGCCGCGATACTTCTTTCCATGCAGTTTCCTTTATCAGCTGGACGTTCTGGAACTCGAATTTGTAATCGTCCATAGATTTCATGGTACAGTTATTGTGATCCCTGTGTATGGTTACTTTTATTATGGCCTCGCTTCCCAGCTCACCGCTCAGGTCTTCCTGACTGAAAGTGAACTCGCAACTGAGGGAAACTGCGGCCAGAATAATCGCCAAAAACATCAACAACTTGATCTTCATTCTTTTCTACCTCCAGAATTGATCTTTAAACTCCCCTTTGGACATACATCAATACACTCTCCACAGAGAAGGCACTCGTGACCTACAGAACCATCGACGATAGCGGCCATATTGCACTTACGTTCACATATCTTGCACTTCACACAGCTTGAAGACGTTCTGATCCTGTAAAAGCTAAGTCTTGACAGGAGCGCCATCAATGCACCGTAAGGACAGAGATATCTGCAAAATGGCCTGTAATAGAAAACTGATGCAGCGAGAACACCCACAGTACCAATTATAGATGCAAGTGTTCCACTGAACGTGAAGATCGGCTTCAAGAGAGACAGGCTGCCTATAGCGCGCCCGGTAATCACTGTTCCTATACCCACTATAAGTAGTATACCGTACTTGATAAGCTTGAGCTTTCTATCTAATTTGTCAGGGATTTTCTTCCTCAGCTTCTTCGTGTTTATTAGTTCCTGAATCGCACCAAATGGACAGACATATCCGCAGTAGACCCTGCCTAGCAGAAGTGTAAGTATAATTGGAACAAGAAACATGATCAGATAGGCCGTGTTATACTTCATAATCGTGTTCTGAATTACGTTAGATGGACAGAGCACACCTCCGAGAAGGAATCCGAGAATAACTATTGAAGCTATGTTAATCCATTTCCGGAGTCTGTAGAGCCTGAACCACACAAACCCTATGGAAGCGAGAGAAAAAGCAATCACAACCACCAGTTTTACAGCTATATCGTGGAGCCAGTAACTGCTTGCCTGTTTCTGTGAAGCGCCGATGTCTGGGGCGCTGAATTCAAGTCCTTCAGGAAATTCTAGGGCCAGACAGCCTACGGAAAAAAGCAAAGAAACAATCAGTACAGCAATCTTTATTCGCATTAAACTTTCCTCCTGGAATGCAACGCTTTAGCTAAATACTAGAAGACGGATGGACGGGCCATCCGTCTACCTTGCTGTATTGCTATCTGCCGAATCTTCTCAAGGGTCTTTCCAGAGAGTTTCTTAGTTGTTCTAATCGCTGTTCGGATTTTGAGTTCTGAGCTTCCATACGGATCTCTGTTCTGCGTTCGAATAGTTCAGTAATCTTCTTCCCACTTTCATCACGAAGCACAAACGTCTGGTCTCCAATCTTGACAACATGAGCGCTTATGACTGAGATCTCATTGTCATCATGAATCTTTCCGGTAACCGTTACTTCTGTTCCATCCTCGAAAAGAGAGAGGTCCGGGTAGAGCCACATAGGACCGCAGTTTACATAAAACACTTTTCCTTCGATTGTTTCAACGGTCAGTACTGATTTCATTTCCTCTGTCAACTCGCCGACGACTCCAGTGATCTCGACAAGACTGTCTCCGCCACAATCGTCGCAATCGCATTCTTCTTCACCTTTCACCGATGTTCTGTAAGCTTCCATTTCCGTTGATTGACCTTTCAGAAATGGCCTATCCTGAGCTGTTCTGTTCATTCCTCCAATTGCCAGAACTGTTCCCAAAGCAACCATACCGATCAGCAAACTAATAACTACTATCTTTCTCATATTGTCACCTCCTGTGGTGTTGAGCAAATACTACAGGCTGAAACTTAGAGAAACCTTAGAGCAGCCTTAGAAATAGCTTAGGATTGATTATATCAGAATTGTCTGACCGACTGTGGAAGGTTAAATCAAGAAAACCGTTCCTCCGGATAAGGACATTCAGTATAAAGAGTTCAAGTCGGAAAGAATCCTGCAAAGCTAATGAAACCGAGCATCATAGACACTCGTCAAGGGGAACTATCACACTTTCGACAATATGGATAATGCCATTGGATACTTCAATGTCTTTCAGGATCACTCGCGAACCGTGAATTAGCAAATCGTCAAAGAGATTTATCTTGACTATCTCGCCGTAAAGAGTGTCCAGAATTCCTATACTGGCGATTTCGTAAGAATTGAAGTGGCCGGGGACAATGTGATAGAGAAGAATGTCTCTCAGGACGTCAACATTCGCCACAAGTCCCGGAGCATTATCTGAAAGCTTCGCAAAAGCCTCATCAGTAGGCACAAACACTGTGAAAGGTCCTTCGCCTCGAAGTATATCTATTATACCGGTCGTCTCCAGAGCTTCCGAAAAGACTTTGTAATTCCCAAGGCTTTCAAGAGTATCCGAAATGTTCGTTGCCAGTACTGAATAAGCCGCAAGCAATACGACAATAATAAATGCTCTCTTCATATTCACACACTCCTTTAGTCGTCATCCTTCACATACCAGAGAAGGAGAAAAATACTATTGTACTATATTATTGTACACTATTTACAAGATAGATGCGACGAAAACTTACTCTATATCCCTCCAGAAAATATGAAGACGCGAGCGGAACGTGAATATGTCGGAAAGTATTCCTCATAGTAATTCCAAAACAACTATGGCACAATTTGGGAGCGATCCCATACCTTGATAGAAGCTGAGTCGCTTGACAAATAGCCTATGTATTAAGTCTCATGTTCCTTATTAAAACTAGAATATACGACAGCAAACACTTGCCGATTAATTATAATGATTGACATTGCTCCACTGAATATGATATATTACTGTGAGCACTCACACGAGAAATGGAGGATGACAACTTGAAACCTATAACCATAGAAGACGTCGCCAGACTGAGCGGTGTATCTCGCGGAACGGTCTCCAGGGTAATAAACGGAAGTAAGAACGTAAACAGCGAAACCCGCCGGAAAGTGATTGAAGTGATAGAGAGGCTGGGTTATCGTCCCAATCCAAATGCACGAAGAACTGCCGGCGGAAAGTCATCTACGGTTGGTATAGTAATTCCAATGATCGGCACCGAGTTCTATGAAAGACTTATCAGGAGTATGGAAGAAAGGCTCAGGAGCCGATGGTTCTCCATGGTGCTCTTCCCTGTATTGAAGAGAGATTGGCTTTTGAAAGTTATGACACATGATCTTCCTGCTTCTGATGCAGCTGGAATGTTTCTCTGCTCATTTGATATAGAACGATTATTCACCTCTGTGAGAAAGCCTTTTGAAGCTCCGACCGTGATTGTCGATAGTTACTCTCCTGTCTATGATTCAGTTTATATAGACAATGAACTTGGGGGTTATCTTGTGGGTAAAATGCTTTCAAAACTAGATGGAAGCATACACGTGATAATGATGCAAGAATCAATAGACTCCGGCTTTTCTCCCGTGTTCAACATGAGATTCAAGGGCTTTCGAAAAGCTCTTACGGAGTGGGGGAAGAGTATTGCCCAGGGAAACATACACTCTTACGACTTCAGCTGGAGCGCAGGGACTCTGGCGGCGCGAGATATCTTCGATAACGGCCAGCCGCCTTTCAATATTTTCGCCATGAGTGATCTCTATGCTTTTGGAGTGCTACGAGAAGCTCAACTAAGGGGTTTGCGAATGGGTTTAGACGTTAATTTAGTTGGCTATGACGATCAATCTGTAGCGAAGGATTGGGGAATAACTACTGTTAGGCAACCCATTGAAGAGATGGGTGAGAAGGCTGTGGAACTCATGATAAAGCGTCTCGAAGACCCCGATAGTAAAGTGGAAAGCATTTGTTTCAAACCAGAGGTAGTTGAACGGGAATCAACTTGATCCTGGAGTAGGTCCAGGAAAAAGAAAGGAGGAGAATATGAGAAGAAAAATCCTGATCGTTCTGGCAATTTCCATGATACTGGTCGCATCTATCGCAACTGCAACGGTTGATGGGCAACTCATTATCTGGGCAGATGATACGAGAACACCTATCTTCAGAGAGATCGGAAAAGTGTATACCCAATTGACTGGAATACCTGTTACTGTCCATGAGATGACCATGGATGCAATAGCTGAGCAGGTAGTCATTGCCTCTCCCGCAGGTGAGGGACCTGATCTTATAGTAGGAGCTCACGACTGGATAGGAAGACTCGTACGCAACGGTACTGTAGCTTCTATCGATCTTCCGCAAGACATACTTGAAGAGTTCGACCCTGTAACAATTCAAGCCATGTCATTTGGAGGAAAGCTTTACGGTGTTCCCTATAGTAGAGAAGGGGTTGCTTTGCTCTATAACAAAGGACTGGTTCCGACGCCTCCAAGTACCTGGGATGAGCTAGTCGATATTGCTAGAAGAGTAACGAACACTTCTATCGGGCAGTACGGATTCATCGTTGAGTTGCCGTTCCCCTACAATTGCTTTCCAATCCTCTCCGCTCTGGGAGGTTACGTTTTCGGGCAGAGTGCAGATGGTTCGCTAGTTACTGATGACATAGGTCTGGACTCGGTGGGAATGATCTTGGGAGCAACTCTGATCGACTGGCTTATTGAGGAAGGGCTCATGCCGGGCGAAATTCCCTGGGAGACGATGACCGGACTGCTTTCCGAAGGGAAAGCGGGTATGGTAATAACGGGTCCCTGGAGCATTCCGATCGCGAAAAGTGGAGGAGTAGACGTTGGAGTTGCACCCATACCGACAATTTGCGGGCAACGACCGAGACCCTTCGTAGGAGTTTCTGGGATCATGGTTAACGCGTACTCCCCCAACAAAGCAATTATACAGGACTTTATCGAGAACCACTACGCAACCAAGGAGTCAATGCTCAAGATCTTCGAAATGGATCCAAGGCCTTCGGCTTTTTTGCCTGCTTTCGAAGAAATCAAGGATGATCCGATTATGAATGCCTTTGCTGAATCGATTTCATACGGAATGCCTCTTCCGAACATACCAGAGATGGGAACTGTTTGGTCAGTATGGGCAGATGCTATGACGCTGATTTGCAATCAGACGATGTCTCCTCATGAAGCTTTGAAGAAGGCCGCAGAAGTGCTTGAAGAGATACTCTCCAACTGACTTAGAATAGACCTGTATCCCCCGGAAGCAGATCCAGGAGGCAGAACCCGGGGGATACATTTAGCGGAGCGAGCGATGGAAAAAAGGCTACTCAGGTTTTATCTGAAGATAGTTCTCCTATCGGTATTCAATGCGATAGCGGTATTCATTCTCATATTGTCCATTCTTTCGAACGATGTTTACCTATTGATAGCAAACACCGTGCTGCTTGCTCTCGTGAATCTTTCTTCTTTTTCAAGGAAGAGGTATTTGCTGAAGTATCTTCTTCCCGGTTTCTTCTTCCTTGTGGCTATGGTTGTTCTCCCAATTTGCTACAACATCTATCTTTCCATGACTAACTACTCAACCGGTCATGTTATTGGAAAAGATGATGCGATTAAGCATTTTCTTAACAGAGAATTCCTTTCTCCGGAATCGGAGAAATACAGCTTCACGGCATATGGAGAAAACGCCGAAATAACGCTGCTAGTTTTGAAGTCCAGTACGGAGATTATTGTAGATATAAATGGAAATATCAGAGATAAAAATGAATTCTCGATTCTGGATACTAACCAAGACGGAATTCCAGATAAGATAAATGAATGGATCTTGCTAGATCAGTTGAGAGTGAATGCCAATATCCCACGATTGCAGGCTTTGAGAATTCCTTACGACAACGGCTGGTTAAGACTCAGCACTTTGCGAGAGTTTAGACATTACGAACATCAGTATTTATACGATAGAGAAACCGACACGCTCACAGATGTCAAGAATGGAAGAATCTACAGATCTGAGAGTGCACGTTTCGTCTCCAGCGAGGGTGAGGTGTTAGATCCCGGTTGGACTGAATACGTCGGCTTAAGAAACTATCTCAGAATAATCATTACAGATAGATACAGAAGACCTTTTTTTGGTGTCTTTATCTGGACTATCGAGTGGTCGCTTGTGACTGTAACTGCAAGCTTCGCTCTTGGTCTTTTTCTAGCCATAATCCTAAACGATTCGAGGTTAAGGTTCAGGAAATTCTACAGATCTCTCCTGATAGTTCCATATGCTATTCCATCCTTTATCTCTCTTCTTGTCTGGAGATACGGTTTCTTCAGTAGTGAATTTGGCTTTCTAAACAGAATGCTGAGGAGCTTTGCCGGTATATCGATACCTTGGCTAAGTGCAGTTACCTGGGCAAGGTTTTCTGTATTGCTCACTAACGTCTGGTTGACTTTTCCATACATGATGCTTGTCTCTCTAGGGGCGCTCCAGTCTATACAACCACAACTTCTGGAGGCGGCCAGGATTGATGGAGCGGGAAACTGGCAAAGATTCAGAAAGATAACGTTTCCTCTGCTAATAGTTACCCTTGCACCACTGCTTATCGGTTCTTTCGCAACCACCTTCAATAACTTCACGGTGATCTGGTTGCTCACGGAAGGTAGACCAATAATGGGAGTGGGCGAAGTGGCAGGCTCAACAGATATACTAATATCTTATGCTTACAAGCTGGCATTCTCTGGGAGAGAAGGAAATGAGATGGCGCTTTCGGCAGCAGTGTCTGTATTGATCTTCGTGATAGTAGTTGCAATATCAATTGTCAGCTTCAGGCGAACAAGAGTTCTGGAGGATATTGCCGATGAGATATAATAGCTTCAGGTATATTATTGGAAGGACTGCAAGACACGCGTTTGTCTGGATTGCAATTCTCTTTGCCATCTTCCCTGCACTTTTTGTAATAGGTACCTCATTCAATCCGGCAAATTCGATAAGCACTACTAGCATCTTCCCTGCTAGTCCCACACTTGCCAATTACATTAATCTTCTCTTCAGTACGAATAGCTCATTTCCCGTGTGGATATGGAATACACTTAAGATTTGCCTCATTACTTCATCCATAAGTGTTTTCCTTTGTGCGCTTGGGGCTTATGCTTTTTCCAGGTTCAGTTTCAGAGGAAGAAGAATTGGTCTTCTTACGATTCTCCTAGTGCAAATGTTTCCACAGACTCTTGGTATGACAGCCATTTTTCTCATTATGACTTGGTTCAACAAAACCCTTCCGCTACTCGGTCTAAACACGCACGCCGGACTGATCTTCGTATATCTTGGCGGTGCGATCGGATTTAACACATGGCTTATGAAAGGCTATTTCGATACCATACCACGTTCGCTGGAAGAGGCAGCATTCGTTGACGGCGCAACACATTTCAGAACCTTTCTGAGCATAGTGTTGCCTCTAGCCAGGCCGATTCTGGCCGTCATCTTCATAATACAGTTTATCGCAACGTATTCCGAATACATGATTGCGAGCACCTTGCTCAAGGGGGACAACATGTACACACTGGCAGTTGGACTAAAGCTCTTTGTGGGCCAGCATTACGATGACAGGTGGGGTCCCTTCGCTGCGGCAGGTGTTATTGGATCCCTGTTGATCGTAGCAGTCTTCTATTCATTGCAGAATCTGATAGTCTCCGGCCTTACGGGTGGAGCAGTAAAAGAGTGAAAGGAGTGTAACATGAAACTTAGACCGCCAGAATGGATCAGAAACGCTGTTATATACCAGATATTCCCCGACTCTTTCTCGAATGGCAAGACGGAAAACGATCCGCCAGATACTATTGACTGGGGGAGCAGACCCGAAAGAAATCGATTCTACGGTGGGGATCTGGAGGGAGTGATTCGAAAACTTGACTACATTAAAGAACTAGGCGCAAACTGTATCTATCTTACCCCAGTGTTCGATGCACCTTCTAATCACAAGTACGATACAAGGAATTACTTCAAGGTGGACGATTCATTTGGCGGAAATCAGACTCTCATAGAACTTGTGAGAGAGAGTCATTCAAGGGAGATTAGAGTTATCCTTGATGGAGTCTTCAATCATTGTGGTATCGAGCACCCATTCTTTGTCGATGCCGTAGACAAAGGCAGATCATCAACTTACTGGGACTGGTTCAGTATTGATTCGACTCCAGTTACTGAACTTCCAGAACCGAATTATCGTTGTTTTGCAGGTTACGGAAGAATGCCTGAGTTCAATCTCACCAATCCTCAGGTGCGTCACTACTTACTGAAAGTAGTCAGATACTGGTTTGAGAAAGCCAACATTGATGGCTGGCGACTGGATACTGTTGAGTACCTTCATCCAGACTTTGTTAGGGAGATTAGAGTTGCATCTAAAGAAATGAAAGCCGATTCATATGTCTTTGGAGAGCTTCTTCATCTTGGAACCTCCTGGTTCAAAGGCGAATACCTGGATGGCGCAATGAACTACAGACTCAGGAAGTATATCCTCTCTTTCTTTGTCTTCAACAACATTGGTGCTGAGACTTTTGATGAGAAGCTCTATGTTCTCCGAAGAAGCTATCCAGAATGGGCGAACTATTCGATGTACAATATGATCAACAGCCACGACCGCCCGAGGATAACGACGCTCTGCAACGGAAGGAAAGACCTGGTAAAGTTAATATTTCTCTTCATGTTCACTTATCCCGGGATTCCCGCTCTCTATTATGGCGATGAGATCTTTATGGAAGGTGGTCCGGATCCGGATTGCCGAAGATCGATGATCTGGGAAGATGAATACTGGGACGTAGAGTTTCGAGATTTCTGCAAAGGTCTCATAAAACTGCGAAAAGAAAACGAAGCACTGAAAAATGGCATGTTTGAATCACTGATTGCCAAAGCAGGTGTTTTTGCATTTCAGAGAAGGTCAGAGGAAGAGAGAATTCTTGTCTTCCTTAACAGCTCAAAAGAGATCAGACGCTTCCCGATTGAAGAGTCGTTCGAGACTCTGCTTTCTCATAATACGAGCATTGGCCAGGACTTCGTAGAGCTCTCGTTTTACGGTTTTGCTGTTCTGAAGATTCTCTCTTGAAAAAGACCTGTTCAGAAACCAGACATGGAATTCCTGTCACGGCTACTACTAACATCACTTGACATATGATTGATATCTTCCAAGTGTTCGGTTCTGCTTCATTCCTGCTGTATGAAGCGAAAGAAACCGCTAGAAAGATAAGTCAGTAAATCTTTCCTATAAAGGTCCTGCCGTCCTTCCTGCAGAGGTCGAAGGCGATATTTCTTCCATCTATGGCGGCGGAGGGAATCCCTCCTCCGGCAGTCGTCCACTGACCTATCATGTAACAGTTCGCCAGGCCCGGTACTGTTTTGGGTAGTCTTGTCATAAGGGTTGTAGGAGTCGGAGCGAAACCCTCGAAACTACCGTGCCAGTTTCCCGTATAGCGATGTACCGTATGTGGTGTCGATACATCGATCACTTCAACGGCCTCTTTCAGGCCGGGAAAACGCCCTTCCAGAACCTCCACTACTCGTTCTCCCGTTTGCTGCTTTACTTCGCTGTACTCCTTTCGGTTTCCCGCTGCAAGGCTTCTCCAGTACGTGTCATTCCATGTATGAAGAATAACTGTGACTGTAGTCTTGCCTGACGGCGCGAGAGTGGGATCGAAATTGTGAACGGATACGCTCAGATGGCTGCGGTTAGAGTCGTCCGGCAAGGTGAATGATCCTGTAACAGGTATCATGATTGCGTGTGGAAGATCTGAAAGATTTTTGTTTACTCCTATTCCTATGAACACAGATGACGGAAATAGCGGAAAGGTATCATATGCCTTCTTGAGTTTTGGAGAGACATAACGACCTTCCAGTAGATCGAAGAGGGTACTGTGTCCATCAGCGGCAGAGATCACGTAGTCACCCGAGATCTCCTCGCCAGAGGCCAGCTTAATCGCGCAAGCTCGATCATTCTTCACAACTATTCTGTCAACTCTCGAACCATAGAAGATGCTTCCACCGGATTCCAGAAATCCCCTCTCGATATTCCTTGAAAACTGCAATGAACCTCCAACCGGATAGCCTGCGGCCTGAGTGTGCTGCATTGCTAGACCCATTGTAAGCGATCCGAGCGACCATGATGGAGGTATCACATTGCACAGAGCTTCCCTGACATATTTGCTTTTCCATTTGTCTGCGTATTCACCAATTGGGGTCCTAAGATGTTTCAGGTAGCAACGAAAGGTTCCAAGATTGGACAAGAAGGATCCGATCTTGCTGAATATACTTCCTTTCTCTTTTGCTACGGAGACCTTGAATCGAGACATATATTTCAGATCGTCGATGAGCCTGTCAACAAGTTCCAGATCGTCCGGTGCGATACGTCTCAGCTCTTCTCCGAATCTATCGGCATTTGCATAAAACCTCAGTTCTTCACCATCGGAAAACTCAGTACGGGTGAACTCCTCGAAGTTCTTGATCTGCATGGGTTTCCCATTAGCATCTTCAAGAGCTCCGAGTTCGTCCCAAAGAAGGTCAAACCCAGTATTCGGCTTACTCCCCATTAACCAGTGAATGCAATAATCGAATGTGTAGTTGCCCCTGCTCCAAGAGGTACATACTCCTCCAGGCTGGGTATGAGCTTCGAATATCTCCACCTGGTAGCCGTTACGCTGTAAGTAAGAACCGGCAGAGAGTCCTGCGATCCCGGCACCGATTATCAGAACCTTCTTCATCAATATCACTCCTCGTGGAATGCCTTGTCTTGCAATACGAGTATTATAACAGATGTCTAAGACTCTCTCGGACAGTGATTCGTGCTGGAACGGTCTTGTGCTACATTCAGTCAATTTTGAAAGGTTACTCCGATGACCTTAGGGCTTCAGTTATTCTCAAACGTACTATTCTTCCAGACGATAAGAGAGTTGTCAGGATTCCTGTCACTATCAGACCAAAGACGGTGATAGCTATTCCTATGAAAGGAATAGACCAGGTAAGGTGTGCAATCTGATCCTTCACAAGAGAGTATAACGCAAACGAGAGTAAGAGCCCGAGCAACGTGGAAAATATGGCGCTTATCAAACCAAACAACAGACCTTCGTATACAAGCATGAGCTTCAGCTGTCCAGTTGATAGGCCAATGGCTCTCAAAACACCAAACTCTCTTTGCCTTAGTATGAGACTCGTGTTAACCGTATTGGTTATCCCGCAAAGTCCAATAAACCCGACGATTGCAATGAGACCGTAGACGAGTGAAGAAAGCGTTTTGATAGAGCTCTGTATTTCCTCTTTATATTCAAGATAAGAAATCATAGTTGGATTTCTATAACGGGATGCTATTACTTCTATGGCGGCCGTCAAGAAATCCGGGTCACTTTCTCTTTCAAAGTAGATGTCGATATATGAATAATGATCGGCGTGATCCATAAAGGTGAAGCGAATATCTTTGCCTTCAGGCTTAAACGTTTCCAGAAAACTCTCACTGCAAGCGGCTATCAGTCCATCAGAAACCGTATAGGCTACTGTTGGCAGTTCCTCAACAACGGCAGCAACGACAAAGTCAACACTGACGGGCACTCGTATCATCTCGTTGGTAAGAAAGTAGGTCAGTATCTGTACTCTGTCGCCGGCCTCTATAGAATGTTTCCTGCTGTATTCAACGTCCAGGATTATCGAAGGGGTCGAACTCGAAAGAGCAGTGTCAATCGAGCCACTCAGGACTCTACTGCGCATAAGCTCTATGCCGTAGTCGTTGTATGCCAGGAGAGTCAGATAGTGGCCCGTTTGGTCTACCGGCATATTTCTTGCCAGAGATTGTGGTGAAGGAGATACTACGAAGGACTTTGAAGCCGGAGCGTCGAAATCCTCTTCGGTCAGCAACCTTCCGGTTATCATTTTCGCCGCAGCAACTGTCCTGACACCCTCAAGAGAAAGCATTTCGTCGATAGTAGTCTCATCAGGTCCGTCGTCGTAGATACTTGTTATCCGTAGCGAGATGTCTGATTTCACTATCCCTCTAGTTAGAATCTCAACATCAAAGTTTCCTGCAAAGTATGAAAAAACTATGAACAGGGTGGCTGCGATCGTCATGGATATTATGGAAATTGCTGTCGATTTCATGTTTCTTCTCATGTTCCTCTTTGCCAGTTTGAGAGGGATACCCTGACCTGAGGATTGTCTGGCAGAGATTCCCTTAAACCTCCTGTCGGAGAACTCAAGCCCGTACTGGCGCATCGCTTCGACTGGCGTTACTCTACTTGCTTTGAAAGCGGGAATCAGTGAGGAGACTACTACCGACAGGAAACCCATCAGAGAGGCGATTATCATAGATAGTGGCGAAATAGTTGAAGTCATGCCACGCAGACCCGAAATCTCTGCCCCGGCATAAATAGATATGCCAAAAGAGAGAAGTATTCCAATGAAGAGGCCTGCCGGAATACTGAACAGGCTCACTATTAGTGACTCCCTGAAGACCACATTTCTGATCTGCGACGGAGTGGCGCCAGCAGCACTTATCAGCCCAAACTCCCTTATCCTTTCGAGCACAGAGATGTTTGTCGTATTGTATATAGAGACTGCCGATGCAACTGCGACTAATAATCCAAGAATAATTGCTGGAAGATTTAAAGGAGACTGGTTCTCGAGATGATAGATTAGTGATCCATTATAATGGGTCTTCTTGGATAAGTCCAGATCTGTGATGACTTTTTGAGCCGTATATCTCAGACCTGTTGTAGCTGCCTTAACCGTCAGGTAGGCATTTGTTGTCGACTGACTTCCCTTTGCTATTATTGAGGCTTCCTCAGTCGAGATTAGTGCAGAAGCCTTTCCCATACTCTTCTCTTGAATCACGCTTGAGATTATTCCGACAACACTGAATGAACGCTCTACACCTAGAATGCGAAGCGTTACGATCTGGCCCGTCTCTTGCTCAACTTTCATCAAATGCAGAGCGAAAAGGTCCAGTGCGATCTCTCCGGGTTCTGAAGGGAGCCTCCCCTCAAGGATGCGTTTACCCCTCATGAGAAGAGAAGACTGATCTGCCTCTTCAACCAGAATGCTCGATTTGCCTTGATCAAAAGCTACTGAATCCAATATGCTCTGAACGGCAATTTTATCTACAAGAAGGTGGCTTTGAAGACTTAGGACCTCAGTATTATCTACCGATTCAACCCTCACGTGGAAAGCGCCCGCCGTAGCCTGGATCGACCTTAGTTGGGACAGCTCAATGCTCTCAAATACCAACATTATCGCTGCAATAAAGGCTACCGAAAGCGCTATTCCAAGGAAAGTGTATAACGTTCTGCGGGGTCTTCTGCGGAGATACTTCAAACTTAGGCCGGTATAGCGTCTCATCTCACTTCACCCCTAGCGCTCCGGAGAGAACACTACCCACATCCGTGTTAGCTATATCCGACACTATTCTTCCGTCTTCGAGTGTTATGACTCTGTCTGCTCTGCGGGCTACTGACTCCTCGTGTGTGACGACAATTAATGTCTGGTGAAACTTCCTTGCGCTCAGCTTAAGTAGGTCGATTACCTCTTCGCTCGCAGAACTGTCAAGGTTTCCTGTAGGCTCATCTGCGAAGACTATGGCAGGTTTTGTCACAAGCGCTCTTGCTATCGCAACACGCTGTTGTTGACCACCTGATAGACTTGAAGGCAGGTGAGTTTCCCTGTTATCAAGTCTCATTATCGATAGTAGTTCTCTGTAAAAGGATTCGTCCATTCGCCTCTCGTCGAGAATCAGCGGAAGCTCTATATTCTCTCTTGCTGTCAGGACGGGTATCAGGTTGAAGAACTGGAAAACAAAACCTATCCTTCTCCTTCTGAATATTGAGAGCTGCGTGTCTGTCATCGAGTAAAGATCCTTACCGTCGATTTTCACACTTCCCGCCGTGGGTCTGTCGAGTCCGGCAAGAAGATGCAGAAGTGTGCTTTTGCCCGAACCGCTAGGCCCGACAATGGCGACGAACTCGCCTTCTGCAATGGAAAACTCGACATTTTGCAGGGCGATAACCCTGTTATCACCAGATCCGTAGACTTTTTTCAGTCCAGTTGCTCTAAGAACTTCCATAATCAACCCTCCCATTCACTTTCTATCTCCAGTTTAGGGAGTGTTTCTTGTAAGACGGTGAAGAAGATTCTTAAGAAATCGTAAGATAACGAATCATTTCTCTATCCCTGCCGGAAGTTCTACTGTGAAAGTCGAACCCTTGCCGGGATTTCTTTCCAGCTTAATATCTCCACCGTGTCTGACTACTATCGCTCTGGCGAGTGCCAGACCAAGTCCAGATCCCTTTCTGGTCTCGCCTGCCTGTACTCCACGGTAGAAACTCTCAAAGATCCTGGAAGCCTCAGACTTGGGCACGCCTGGTCCGTCATCATGTATCAACAGACGGACATATGAACTGCCGGAAAGAATTCTTATCGAAATCGAGCCTTCTTCAGGAGAGTAATACACCGCATTTCTAACGATGTTGTCTATTGCCTGAGAGAGCCACTTTTCGTCGCAGAAGACGGACAATTCAGACTGGGGAGTTATTTCGATGTCTATGAGTCTTGCTCGGGCGATCTCGGTGTATCTCTCAACAACTTTCCGGGTTATGTCCGCAAGATTCACCTTTCTGAAACTGAATCTGATAGCACCCGACTCTATTCTGGCTATACTCAGTACATCGTTAATCAACCACTCCATTCTTTCGACATCTTTCCGTGTCCTGGAAAGAAACTCCGTAAATTGCTCCGGCTTCATGTCCGTCGAATTGAGCATGAGTTCATTCATCATTTTTATGGAAGCCAGGGGTGTCTTCAACTCATGCGAGATGAAAGAGATAAAGGCCTTCATTTTGTCGCGTTCGTTGAAGACATCTCTCTTCATCGTTTCGAGTCTTCTGGAAAACGTTTCCAGCTGAGACCTCAATACGGCTTCGTCTCCTTCCTCTTCAAGACCGGAGAATGAACTGTGTCGACCTGATGCAATCGCGTCCAGTTCGGTTGCCATACTTTTCAAAAACTGAGACTGCTTCTTCGAGAGGAAAGCTATGGTGGATAGCCAGATTAGGATTAGAAACACTGCCATTCCAACAATTGCGACGATCGTGCCTGTGAATTCCACAGGGAAGAAACCTGGCGGAGTCTGGTCGTATCCGATGCGGCGAAGAGCTTCAAGACCGATTTGAAACTCTCCATCCACATCCTTCGTAAGTATCTCCGGAATGGCTTCGCGTGTGATAACCCCTAACGATAGAAGCCTTCCAAAAAACTTTACCTCTTGCTCATAAACTTGCTGTTCTCTATCCCGCAGAAGTAAAAGAATAGCTGCAAGCAACAATACCACTGCAATTCCAGAGAAAAGAACTCCCAGCAAGGTCGTTTTGAGAGTGGTTCTATTACGCATGATATAACTCAGCATCTACTCGCTCTCCGAATTCCAGCGGTAACCTAATCCCCTCAATGTTTCTATAAGCGCCGGCTCTGAGGGGTTGTCTTCAAGCTTTTCTCTCAACCTGCGGATGTGTACGGAAAGTGTGTTGTCGTCTATATAAGGTCCGTCTGTTTCCCACACCCTTTCGAGCAGTATTTCCCTCGTAACAACTATTCCGGAATTCTCCATGAACTCCCTCAGAATTTTGAACTCGGTGGGAGTTAGTAAGATTTCCCGACCATCTTTGTGTGCGGAAAACTGTTGAAGGTCAAGCGTGATTCTTCCCGACCTTATGAACTGCGAGTGCTGTCGGAAGTGATCGAGGCTCCGCTTTCTGGCGTTTGCCTTTATACGGGAGATTAGTTCTCGCAGTCTGAATGGCTTCGTAACGTAATCGTCTCCACCTTTATCCAGACCCATCACAACATCGATTTCTTCATCTTTAGCAGTTAAAAAGACAATCGGTACGTCCGAGCTCTTCCTGATCTTCTCGCACAGATCGAATCCGTTACCATCTGGAAGCATTACGTCCAGCAGAATGAGATCATATGTACCGCTCCTCAGAAAATCCGAAGCTTCTGCTTCAGTTCCGGCAGTTTTGACAGACCACCCTTCCTGCTCTAGAGCGTAACGGATTCCGTTAGATAGATTATCGTCGTCCTCAACCACCAGGATATTGAGCATCGAAAACACCTCACTTCAACAGTCAAAGAATCGAACCATTGACAGCTAAATGATAGCACAGACGGTATTTCGTAAGTCTCTGGAGCTGTGAATTTATAGAATCCTCTATTTCACAGTCCAGTCTTTCATCGTGTAGAACCTGCAAGGGAATCTATCTTTCCAAGAGTCTTCTCTTCAAGTTGCTTCTTTCCCTTTGCTCCTTTGTTTACCGCTGTTCCCCGGAGTCTTATACCAGAATACCTAAAAATCTCTTTGATGGCTCCTCTGGCCTTTCTTGATTCGCCCGCAAAGAAATCGGGTATAGGTGACGTGTTTAGAGAGAGCAACAGGACCGCCGTCTTACCCTTCATCAGACCCTTTGGCAGCTTGTCGCTGTCATCCATCATTGAAGAGACAGATCTATCGAAGAAATTCTTTAGATGTCCCGGGATATTAGCCCAGTAGACCGGCATGCCGATAACCACTTCATCGCTCACCTTAAGCATTTCCAGGAGCGCACCTGTATCGTCCTCTATCTTACATGCCTTCCCCTTTCTGCAAAGCATGCACCCTTTACATGGTTCAATCTTCATATCGTTTATGAAAATCTCCTGCACGCTCACTTTTCCTTGTTTGGAGAGCGTATCTCTGTACCTGTTGACCATTTTGGAAACACTGCCGTTCTTTACCGGACTTGCGTTAACTAACAGTACTCTTTTCATCTCTTTCTCATCTCCCGTTTTCTATGAAATCTTTGAACCACTTTTCCAGAAAGCCATAATAGTCTATGCCGAAATCTAGTGTGGCCAGCTTGAATCTATCGGATTCTTCGCAAGAGAGTTTTTTCTTCAACTCTTGAAGCTCGTTATGTAGATCACGAAGCTTAACTACGTAAGAGTGAAGTTCGGCGGAACGTTTCTCATAGTCGAGGGAAGAGTAGAAGAAGAACCTCAGAATAGCTTCATCCTTCAATCTCGCTATTTCCATCGATCCGGCCAACCAGTTTTCGAACTCTTTCATGCCGCTCGCCGTTATCGTGTACGTTTTTCTCAGTCTTCCCATCTGAATGTCTTCAATGCAAGTTACCAGGCACGATTCTTCAAGCTTCTTCAGCATTGGATAGATGCTTCCATAGCTAGTATTGTAGAAGAAATCAGTTGATTGCTCCATCTCCTTCTTTATCTCGTACCCAGTCATCGGCCTCTCTTTGAGCATGCCGAGTATAATCTTATCCAGCATACATATCGTCTCCTTATATATAGATTCGATATATATAATATACTATATATTGGCACCTGTCAACTCTAGATCTTGAGCGACACTTTGAGATTCGAGAGTTAAACAGATACAATCGGACTATATAATTGAGACACACAGGGTTTCTAGAGTACCGGGAAAATGAGAATGTGGGAGGATCGCATGGATAGAACCGACAAGAAAATACTCACAGGAGCAACGGTTTTGAGTTGTTGCGATAATAACGTTCGGGAACGGGTTGACATCTTGATCGAAAACGGTATTATCGTGGACATTGGACACCTGAATGCTGAAGAAGAATCGGGAGTCGAGAAGATTGATCTTCGTGGAAAGACGGTGATTCCAGGCTTGATAGATGCCCATGTACACATTAACATGACGGCTGGCCCGGATTTCTTTGAATCCGTAGCGCGCGAAACTACCACTGAGACTGTATTGAGATCGGTCCTGAATCTGAAGAGAATTCTCGCATCTGGGGTCACTTACATACGTGATATGGGCGGATTCAGATATCTGGATATCGAGCTCAGGGATTGCCTTAAGAGAAATCTGATCGATGGACCTGGAATGCTTGCCAGTGGCAAGATGATAACGATGACAGGGGGTCACGGGTACCATTTTGGAAGAGAATGCGATGGTCCCTATGAAGTGCGAAAGGCCGCAAGAGAACAGATCAAGGCCGGGGCCGATGTGATTAAGATTATGGCAACCGGAGGGATAGTGACACCGGGAGTTGAACCCAATTCGGTACAGCTGAGCGAAGAAGAAATCAGAGCTGCGGTTGAGGAAGCTCATAATGCTGGTAAGAAGAGCGCTTCCCACGCTCAGGCAACTGTCGGAATATCAAACGCCGTAAGAGCGGGAATCGATTCGATAGAGCATGGAGTCTTCCTCGACGATAAGGTTATCGATCTTATGCTCGAAAGGGGCACATACTTTGTCCCGACATTGACGCCTCCAGTGCGTATACTGGCCAACGCTAATGATCACAGAATGGCCGACTACGTTGTTCGAAAGACGAAAAGTATAATCGAACATCACCGAAGGAGCTTTCAAAGAGCATGCGAAAAGGGAGTCAGAATGTGTGTGGGAACGGATGCGGGCACACCCTTCAACAAACACGGGGACACGGTATTCGAGATAAAAATGATGGTCGAATACGGAATGACTCCACTGGAAGCTATAATGGCAGCTACAAAAACTAATTCTGAGCTCCTTGGTATAGATAGCACGCATGGTACTTTGGAAAGGGGCAAGGCTGCTGATTTCTTGATACTGGAAGGCAATCCCGTTCATGACATCACATACCTGGAGAGAATCGAAGCTGTTTTCAAATCAGGAAAAAAAGTCGAAATCTCTTAGAGCAAGACCGCAGGCGCTTAATGTTAGTGTTAATCCCGATAGATGGAGCTGTACCATGCAGAGTCTGAAAGCAGTGTTTATCGTAGATCACGCGAGCTTCAGATAATTTGGAGGTGGGATCATCAGCAGATTGATTATAGATCCTGTTATGGAGCTATTTGATCTTCTTGCCAGCAAAGCGAATTACAGGGAAATCGCCGAGCTCTTCTTCAGACAGGAGCTGTGTGAAAGCTTTCGGGAGTTTCAGATTAAGTATGAAGATAGAGAAATCGCCTTGAGAGGTGTTTTCGGAAGAGTATCAGAAGAGGAAAAATCCCTTACCAACAGGGAGATTAATACCTTTTCTGAACACCTTGAAAGGCTTATCGGGATGAGAGATTCGATAATAGAGTTTATTGAAGAAGCAAGGAGTTCTTTCACTGTCATTGATATGGAGGCAAGGGAGCTTGCAATGCAGTACTTGCCTAAAGAGGCGCGTTTCGAACTCGCCGACATCGTTATGCTGCCGGTGCCATATGACGCGAGAGTTTTCAGAGGCCGAGTTTTCTTCGATCCTCTACTTGCAAGAGACCTCGGAATCGAAGGATTTACTAAGTTCCTTTCACACGAATACCATCACTCCGGAAGGACATCGCTGAAGAGACCAGTAGAACTGGAAACCTCAGATGAAGAAGACTTCATTTACTCCTGTTTTGAGATGTTGGAGATTGAAGGTATAGCCGATCTTGTATTTGAGGTCTCCTGCCTGCACGAAATCATTCCCGCATTTAAAAGACTAAGGGAGATTCGGCAAGACAGGTTTGATAACTTTCAAGAGCAACTGGAAGCTGCGTCCCTTATAGCTTCACGGTTCCTCGACGGAAAGCTGCACGGAGATGCGCTGAAAAAAGAGATGTTCCTCGCTCTGTTCTCAAAAGGCGCAAACCACCCTGTCGGTCACAGGATGGCTTTCGAAATAGATAGAGCCCTTGGAAGAGACACCCTTGTTGCTACAGTTGCCCATACGTCGAAATTTCTGGAGGCGTACTGCGAAGTTGCTGCAACCAAGAGCTATTATGTGGTCGAGAGTCGGCTACTGGATTTTGTGAGAGACTATGAGACTACCCGACCGGAATTCGGCTAGTCTTTTGCCGTTGTCAGGCATCAGACTCAAAATCCCGACTCTTCGCGTTAAGTCGTCTTAAGTGGAACCTATTCTAGTGACAGGCATCTCGGGAGCGCTACTGGGTCGTAATCGCTATGCGGAATCCAACAACGTCTCGTTTTAGCGCTGGATCAAGGCTTTCTCGATCAGCAACTCTCACCAACTTCGCTATGTTAAAGAAACTACCTCCTCTGATAACCCTCTCAGTACCGGTGTTGACAAATGGGTTTGCCTTTGCCTGCGCTGTATACTCCGAATACATATCGCTGCACCATTCATGAACGTTACCGCTCATATCGAAAATTGAGAGTACGTTCGGTGTTTTCAGTCCTATCGGCCAGGTTGTAATTCTTCCGGCAATTTCGTTGTGTGAATTTTCGCGATACCAGGCTACAGCGCCGGCGTCATCGCTTCCAGAATACTTGAAAGGAGATTTGCTTTTTCCGCCTCTCGCAGCGTATTCCCATTCAGCTTCAGTGGGAAGACGGTATCCTTCAACTTCCTGGGGATTCACGGTGATATCTCCACTAGCATCGAGCAGATTTCCCAGACTGTCATATGCGAGCGAAAGTCCTGCTCTTTCGCTAAGCCAGTTGCAGTAACTTATTGCGTCCCACCAGGAGACAAATATCACCGGCCTTTTTTCCCGTCCCCATCCTGCGTCTGCCGGTTTAGTCCTTTCTGTAGCGTCGCAGAACGCATCGAACTCGTCGAAAGTCACCGGATATTTCCCAATGTAATAGTCATATGTAATGGTGACATCGTGTGTCGGGACTTCGTCGTTATAACCGTCCCCCCACGTATCTCCCATTGTGAATTGTCCACCCTCCACTAGAACCATCTGTTTTATGGCTGTAAAGTTCCACGCGACCGTATTTGAATAGGCATCTTTATTATCAATAGCTCTGACTTCAAAGGTGTGAGCTCCGGGAGAATAATCGCTCCAAATATAGGTGGTTTGAAGAGCGTTGTCCTCCCAGATCGACCCATCTTTTCTGCACTCGTACTTGTCTATCGTTCCATCTGGATCGTTTCCATTCCATACAAAAGATCCTGTAGTTACTTCCACTATTCCTTCAAGCCCACTAACTTTTTGAATTACGGGAAGTTGATTTTCCTTTTTCGGACATCCCGTTAAAAATACGATCGCAATGATAAGAAGAATAAGATACTTTTTCATATGCTTACCCCCTTTCCGGTGTTCTTAATTCCACATGCCTTGCAAAGCTAAAATGTCTGACACATGTCTATCTTAGCAAATTGAAAGTATCTGGAAGAAGGAACGAAAGAGTCTTACCATATAATGAAGAGCGTTCTGGAAGTCTCCACTTTCTTTCAGCCTCAACGAAGATCGTTATTTGTGAAAGATATTTGGGTATGAGAAGACTCCAGCCCCTCCCTCGATTAGAAGTCCCGTTCTTCCCGCTATCTTGCCTTCAACAGGCTGACTAAAGACCAGAACGTCATCAATATAGAGTTCAATGAAGGGGGAGACTGTTATCAGTTCAATTCTGTATTCCTTGAAAGCAGAGAGCTTCAGCGGCCTGTACTGAATCAGACTGGTTGAAAGGCCAAACTCCGCACGGAAAACCTGCTGAAGCTCCACGCGCTGTCTACGATGATTGAGAATGATCCAAAACAATCTTGCCCTTCACATCGGATTCTCTGTAGAAGAAGGCTAACAGTTTTTGAATTTGGTTATCAAAAACCTGCCAGTCTCCAGTAGGCTTGTCTTCCATATCTTTCATCGCCTATGGTACCGACGACGAGAAAGCTTCCCGGACACGCAGGTGCAAAAGAGTGAGCTTCAAGTTCCCTGACTGTAAATACTCTCCGATCCAGCTCATTGCCTTCTGTGTCAAGCCTTAGAAAAGCAAAGCCCTCTTCGCTTAGTGTGACATAAGAGAGGAGTATCGCGTAGTATCCACCGTCTGGAGCTATCGACAGAGCTAGAGGAAAGCTTTCTTCCAGAGAAAACTCCCAGAGTGGTTCTCCCCAAGGCCCAACCTTAAGAACGTAAGCCCTGCTTGAAAACTGGCTGGAGCGACCTGTGATAACATATCCATCGGTCGCTACTGTGATGTCCCAGCCTTCGTAGAATGGTAGACCATGTTCGCCGTAATGTCTATCCCACACTCTATTTCCGTCTCTATCAAGCATAAGAAGCCATAAATTCTGCCGATCCTGTTGCCAGCTGAATCCTGTCACCAGAAGATTTCCTTTCTCAACTTCGATGACGCTCAGAGCGGAATCGAAATCAGAACCGCCAAAATCCCTTTCCCAGACGACGTTACCAGACCAGTCGATTTTTGAAACGTATCCCTGGAAGTAGTTTTTCGCTGTTCTACACTCTCCTGCTATTACGAATCCGTCCGAAATACTTATCAAATTTCTGGGTGTTATCTCCTCTCTCTTGCCTAATACATTCTGCCGTAGCAAATTTCCTGCATTATCTACTTCGATAAGCAAAAACCCCCTGTTCCCATTGCTTCTGCGGCTTTGCGCGACCAGAAAGTAGTTTCCCTCTGGTGATACCGTCAGGGCACGACCGATCTCATCGTCAGTTGTACCGTATTCTCTGGCCCAGAGAACCTCGCCATTATCATCGAGTTTGATCGCGAGAACCTGAAGATAGGGTTCATCATAGTGCTCGACATAGCCGATGGCAACGAAACCTCCGTCAACGCGCATAACCGCGTTAAGCTCTTCTGAACATTCTCCGCCGTAGGTTCCGGAAAAAGCCCATAAAGAACATGCTAAAAACACAGTTAGAAGTACCGCCAGAGTTTTTTCCACTCTACCACCTCCAATCAATACGGATTTTACATCATCCTTTGGCAGATTCAAGCTGAAGGGCCCCAGTATTTGATAACCTTGCTTCTTCCTCTAGATGATTCACTCAGAACAGACTCCACCAGACCTTTGATATCCTTAATCACTAATGTATAATGAGTCCATTCTGGCTTTGGCGTGTAGAAAGCCCTCTCAGATGTTTGAAAGAGCGGCAAAGCCCAAAAGACTTCTGGAGGTGCTTTATGAAGGCGTTCTGCAAGATTCGTTCCTTTCGGTTCGCAAGGTTTGCTTCGCTCTCTCTGATTGTCCTTATATCCAGTTTCTTGTTTGCAGGACAGCTTGATCTTCCTGTTGACGGCTACAGACCGCCCACGGAAGTGGCCGGGGTCATATCCGAGGACACAGTGTGGACGAAGGCGGGAAGTCCTTATATTGTTAGATCAACGGTCACTATCTCTGTTGATGCTGTACTTAATGTGGAACCAGGAGCGGAGATCTACTTCGTTCAAAACCAGGAACTTATAGTCAGGGGAATGCTCAGGGCCGTCGGCAGTCAAGATGCACCCATAATCTTCAGAGGCACGGTGGAGATTCCCGGCTGGTGGAGGGCAATACACATTCAGAATGAAGGATCGGCGATACTTGAGTGGTGTGAGATTTCTTTCGGTGGTGCAACCCATGGAGCTGGTGTCTTGAAGACTGGAAGCGGAGGTTTGCGACTTGCGAACTCCACTATCAGGAGAACTAACGGGGACGGCCTAAGGGTGGCTGCAGGCTACTCTTTTTTTGAGAGCCTTGGAAATAGATTTCTTTACAACAACAATGGTGTTAGAGCAGGGACAAATGTCTCTTTCTTTGACAGAACTTCGACTTTCACAGGAAACAGTGTGGATATACACCTTGACGGGGGAACGATAAACACTGTCGTAAAGTGGGGTACCAGTAGCGACTACTCGATGGTGTTGGGGGGAGATGTCACGATCTCTCCGGGTGCTCTTCTAGAAATCGAACGCGGTACTGTCTTGAAATTCAGACAGGGAAACAGATTGATGGTAAACGGATTACTTGAGGCTGTAGGTAGTGAGGACGAACCCATATATTTCACCGACTGGCGGGACGATTCGGTTGGTGGAGATGCCAATCGAGACGGCACAGAGACGCTGCCCGAAGCCGGCTGGTGGCGATCTATTAATGTCTCTAATGACGGATCGGCTGTCCTCAGACATTGTGTTATCTCTTACGCAGGTCGATCCGATGGAGCTGCTCTTCTAAAGAGTGGAAACGGTTCTCTTACCGTTACAGAAACGAGAATCATCAATACTGCCGGTGAAGGACTACGCATAGCGGCCGGTTACTCATCTTTCGCGCATGCCAACAACTCATATGCCGACAACTCCATCGGTGTAAGAGTTTCAATCAATGCGTCTTTCGATGACAAGACTTCTAGTTTCGAAGGAAATGCACTGGATATCCAACTGGATGGTGGCACTATAAACACTGGTGTTAAGTGGGGTGCCAGTAGCGATTATTCAATGGTATTGGCTGGAGATATTACGGTTTCCGAAGGCGCCGTACTAGAAATAGTAACGGGAACAGTACTGAAACTAAGACAGAACAACAGAATTCTTGTAAACGGCCATCTTCAAGCTATCGGCAGTGAAGAGAAGCCGATATATTTCACCGACTGGCGGGACGATTCGGTTGGTGGAGATGCCAATCGAGACGGCACAGAGACGATGCCCGAAGCCGGCTGGTGGCGCTCGATCAGTTTACTGAACGCGGGATCAGCATATCTGGAATGGTGTGTTGTCACCTACTCAGGATCCAGAGATGGAGCGGGAATAATCAAAGGCAGCACCGGGGCTTTATCTCTGGTTAATACCACCGTTCGGAATAGCTCCGGAGACGGTATCAGGATAGATAACTCAGCCGGAGGTACTGTTATAAGTGATTCCATTCTGAGAGACAACTCTGGAGCCGGATTATTCTATCGCAGCGACGGAGTGACTGTCGAAAGGTCTCTTTTCAAGTCCAACGATGTAGGAATCAGACTGTCAGCAAACTGTTCCCTGATGATAGATGGTTCTTCTCATTTCGAAGACAACAACAGGGACGTCCAGATAGATGCTGGAACAATCTCCGGCGAAGTGAGCTGGAGTGTTCCCGGTGACCTGTCCGTCTTTTTGACCGGAAACACGACCATAGCCGGAGGAGCGGGCCTCAATATACGCTCTGGTACAATCTTGAAATTGGCCCAGAATACTCTTCTTACAGTGTACGGTTATCTCGATGCGAAAGGAACAGAAGAGAAGCCCGTTCACATAACCGATTGGCGAGACGATTCCGTCGGCGGAGATGCGAACCGCGACGGTGAAGATACGGTGGCTGAACCTGGTTGGTGGCGCTCTATAAACGTTATTAACGAGGGATCGATCTCTCTTGATTGGGTTACCATCTCTTATGCGCAGTCAGGTATTGCCAAAAGCGGATCGGGTTCGCTGGCAATAAGCAATTCGACGATCCGCGACATGACTGGAGATGCCTTGAGACTTGCAGCAGGATACTCCTCACTTGAATTTCGGAGAAACTCTTTCATAAACTGCACAACCGGCGTCAGATTGGGAATTAATACTTCCTTTGACGACAGCCTCGCATTCTTTTCCGGAAATAACATTGATGTCTATATGGACGGAGGAACGATAAGTACAGATATCACACTGGGACTAGGAAGCGATTACTCTTTCTATATATCCGGAGAGCTGTCAGTCTCGAAGGGTTCTAGTCTATACATAATGCCTGGTACAGTTCTGAAGTTTGCAAGATATCGAGGATTGAGAGTCTCTGGCAACCTGTATGCGATGGGCGAGTTCGATAGACCTGTGTATTTCACGGATTGGCGAGATGACTCCGTTGGCGGAGATGCCAATCGTGATGGCGGAGAGACCGTACCTGAACCTGGCTGGTGGCGTTCGATATACATTCAGGAAGCGGGAAATGCGGAGCTGAAGTGGTGTAACGTTATTTACGGCGGCTATGCGGATAGGACCGGTGTCTTCAAGACGGGTACTGGATCTCTATCTATTGAAGACTCTAGCTTCTCCATGACTGCCGGCGACGGCTTACATATAAGCAGTAGTGTGGGTATTATAGAAATATCGAGGAGTTCATTTGCAGACAACACCAACGGGGCGGCCATGACCAAAGAAAATACGCCACTTATCTTCTCAGAATGCCTATTCATTAACAATGCAGCCTTTGGACTCAAGAACGATGGTACGACAGAGGTACTTGCGATGGATTGCTGGTGGGGCGACAACACAGGGCCGTATCATGTTTCGCTAAACCCTGGTGGAAGAGGGGATCAGGTGAGCGGAAATGTTGCTTTTGATCCCTGGATCGGGAAAGACGAGCTGGACGAGGAAGAACAACAGATCGAGCAGTATATGGATGAGCACTCTGTCGATCTTGCGGGCTGGACTTCCTATTCTTCTGACGGGCTTTGCTTCGAAGTACCTGCTTACTGGCATAACGATACAGAGGAGTATACACGATACGCTTCTGGCGATGACAACTGGAAAGCATTGGGTAGATGGTATGATGCCGAACCTGGTTTCGAGAGGGTTTTCTTCGTTCTAGCGAGAGTCAATCCAGGGTCTCTCGAAGACGAGAAAGCCGATCTGAAAGAGGATATGGAAGTACTTCAGGAATTCGAAAGCGAGATAGCAGGAATGCCTGGGGTCTGGCTAATACTGACTGCGCCCGAACAGGATGTCGAACGCGTGATCTTCGCTCATCAATTCGGTACAGGAGAAGACGGCATGGCCCTGTCGATTGGGTTTGGTGTTAGGGAGATCGACTGGAGCGATATTGAAGAGATCTATGAGCGGATCATGAGTTCACTTCGCTATTGCGAGTACTGATAAGTCGCTTTTCACAGAATGTTGAGAACCAGATACCACAGATTGGCTGTATCAGAACTTGTTGATTCTGAAAACTGTTGCCAAATATTGCTTAAGTCGGATTGGGCAGAAGCCATCCCAAACTCGCTTCAGTAATCATCCTGTACGCTCTGTCTCTCTGTCAAACCAGGCTTTTACTTAGACCTTATCCTCCACACGTGGACTATTGTGCGTTCTTCTTCACGCTCCCCGTGCGGACTCTCTCTTCCCGGTTCGAAGACATAAAAGAGATTATTGTCTCGGTCATAAGAGCAAGCTCCAAGGTGATACTTTTCCTGATCTCCATAGACGTAATACAGTACGTCATCAACATTCAGGTGCGCATAGGGTTGCGCCTCATAAGGCTGCATTAATCCCTGCGCGACCTTAGCCAGATCTGAAGTGTCATAGAAGATGAACCAGCCTTCAAAGGAGTTGCTCCACCATCCGCGGAGGTGCGGAAGCTCACAATCGTCCATGCATTCTTTCAGTGGATCTCCATACCAGGCATCTCCGATTCCCTTAGTTCCAACGAAGACAACCGCCGATCTATCTCCCGCTGTGAGCCAGGCTCCGCCGGTCCATTCGTCCGAGTGTGAGTAGCCATTCATTTGATGCCAGGGATCAGGATTCCCTTCAAAGTAATTGGAGTACTTGATCAACGGAATCGATTCAAGGACAGCTCGATGCGGAGGCGGGTTTCCGTGTTTCCAGGGAGCTATAGCCATTAAGGATGGGCCGAATCCAGACCAGCCTCCGTCGCGATATCTTCCTGTTGCAAGGCGCATTCCTGACACGTTTTCCTCTGCCCAATCTGAAGGGATTTCGAAGAGATAATCGTTAGCATTGTAAGGGTTCATTCCGCTTATTGTCCATGCTCCAGCCGGATAAGGATTTTGAAGGTCTGTCTCACACCACATATGGGTGAAGAAGAATTCATCTTGATGATGAGCACCCCAGCACAGATAGAGTTTTCTGACAGTCTGTTCACCTTGGGGACTGAGAATTTCCAGTCCTACTCTCGGCATCTCTTCGATCCATGTAAATAGGTCTTTTTTTACGTCGGAAAAGCCCTGAATAGTACGCGCAGTATTTAGATGAGAAAGGTTTTTAGTCGACGAGATAACGGGAACCGGTATATCGATTTCTGAAACAAGATTCCAGACGTCGTGGCCAGTACCATAGATGGAACCTGGAAAATCGTCGGTCTTTCCTTGAACATCTCCCGAAGCATCATAGGCCATTGACATGCCACCCCACTCCCAGCTCTGGGCATCAGGTGTTCCCGGTATCCATGCAGGAGTCAGAAAAGCTCCAAGATATTCGAAGTGCTCGGGCATTATTCTGTCTGAACTTGCCAGAGCGCCTATCGAAAGTCCAAGAAACAGAACGATCATCAGCGGAACAGATATTTCTCTTTTCAGAATTCTCATAATTTTGCCCTCCTTAGTATGCCATCCAACTGCAAGCCCTTTCTCTGAAAAGGCAACCATTCGGATTGGATAACAGGGTCGAGATGGAGTAAGGAAAGCATCTGCTGCGTTGTCTTTAGGCTAAAACTCCGTCCTGGCGATTCTGAAACCCAGATAGCTGTATGCGTAATTGTGGTAGAGATCGTTGCGATTCGAAACGCGCACCGCAATCTCGCTGCTTCCCCAGCTACCGCCTCGCCATATCCGGTGGGTACCGCTGTCTACGAAGGCTGAATAATATGGGTCAGTCTCGACCGAATCCGAGTATTCGTACCACGTATCACTACACCACTCCCAGAGATTTCCACTCATGTCATACAACCCAAGTTCATTTGGGGCTTTTGTTCCTATTTCGCGGGCTCTTGCGTCCGAATTCGATCTATACCAGGCGACCTCGTTCACATCGTTGCTTCCGGAGTATATTAATCCACTGCCGAGATTCCCGCCACGAGAAGCGAACTCCCACTCTGCCTCAGTCGGGAGCCTGTATCCCGCCACTTTTCTCACATCTGTTGTCACGTTCCCACTGGAATCCAAAAAGCTTCCTTGACTATCGTACGCCAACGGAAAGCCTTCAGTCTCGCTAAGCCAGTTGCAGAAGTGCGTAGCGTCCCACCAGGTCACGTTCATGACCGGCTGTCTGCCGCGTCCCCATCCCTGGTCGTCGGGTTTACTGGCACCAGTGCTTTCACAGAACAGATCATACTCTTCGAATGTCACTTCATACTTTCCGATGTAGAAGTTATACGTCAAGATCACTTTGTGTACGGGATTCTCGTTTTCCCGACCGCCCCCGATGGTATCTCCCATCCTAAAGCTACCGCTCTCAACAAGAATCACTGGAGGTATCATTGCTGTCGCCGCAAGCAAACAAGCCGACAGCATTAAGAAAACCGTGGAGAACGCTACTCTTCTTCTCAACTCTTCACCTCCCATGGAAATCAACTGCTATTTCTTGCCATTTGAATTTCGCTTTATTCCTCAGGTTACTGAATGATTATACTCGCTTTCTAATCGTGACTATACACTTGACAGGAGTCCTCAAAAGTCCTGCTTGCATGGATCAGCAATTGGCTAATCTGTTTCATCTCCAGATCAAATATCTGTTTAGTCCCTTTTGAACTCGTGATCATACTACAGGCAGAATGGATGAGTGACTTCTGGCAAGATGTCGGCTCTTGTCTTTGAGGATTTATCAATTGAAGGATGACAGAGCTTCTGTCTAGATACAAAAAGTGTTCGTACACTGAGCCGTTGGACCTCACTGAACAGTCCAAAGCCTATTTGGCAATGCTCTATGTATGAAGTTTTGATTTTCGCGACTAAAATCAGATCCTACTTATAATCTCTCTCGATTCTCAATCTCACGAGATCGATCTCGTAGACACGCAGCTTTCTGAAGAGCTTCTCGTTGTTCTTATTCTTCAAGAGCTGAAATGCTACCTTCGCGCCGATGGAGGCGAGATTTCCCAGAGCCTTTCCGGTAGTGTACCATTGTTTCCACGGGGTTTCTTTCAGCACTATCTCGAGGGGAGTCACGGTCTCGCTTTTCATTACGGCGCTATGAAGCTGGCTTTCTTCTCTTTTCTGTCGATCCAATTCACTGCAGAACTCTTCTGCGACTCTTCTGATACTGGATATTGAATTGATATCATCCCTTCCATGACCGATAAGCGCTGCAATTGATTCCTGCCTCTCAAACCTTCCCAAAGCCTGTTCAATAGATCGAGTAACCATTGCGGATTCAGAATGGGGACGACTCTGAATATTTTCCAGAGCTCTTCCCATCGGAACCAGTTCGTTACGTTTCTCGCTCATATCTCAAGAGAATCCTTCGGCGTCTCGGTCATTATTCTCGTTACTTCGAACTTCAAATCGTCTTCAAGCAAAGAGAATATGTAACCGTAGACATAGTTGAAATACTGCATGGTCGGGCCATCGAAGTATGCTGTGTTAAGTGATGCAATATACTCCTTAACCATAATCGGGAAGTTGCTTGTGGATCTCGAGTACTCTCTTTCGTTTTCGGAGAATTTGTCAAGCAGGTTCTTCAGTCTATCCAGAGCCTTCCTGTTATAACGGCCATATCTGGCGCTTCGAAGCGCGGCAGCCTTCTCTTCAGCGGTTTTGTAGAACTCGTTTTTTAGAACCTGGTACTGTTCTGTAAGGTCTTGATCTAGAAGAGAGACCTCAAGCGACGATTCCATAGAGGCCGCCCTGTTAATTGCCTTTCTGACTCCCATCTCATCATCCGAAGCCTTTATGCCTTCGAGAATGCTCTGCAACTCGAGCATAATCTCTCTATTCCTTTCTATCTGATAGTGTCTCTTCTCATCTTCATTCCTGGCCTTCAACTGTTCAAATTCACTTCGTACTTCAAGGAGCTTCTTTGAATACTGCTCCACAAGTGCTATTGTATCATTTCCTGCGTTACTGCCCAGTTCTTCAAGAGCTCTTTCACCCCTGCTCATTATGTCTTCGATTTCTCTTTCGCTTTTGGCTTCTTTGAGGTCGGCAAAGACTTTTTCCATAAGCATCTTGAAGATATCAGCGTTTTCGGGGAAGCGATTCGCGGCGGCACTCAACACCAGCCTGCTCTCGAATTCCTGATTCTTCTTCTGAAGTTCCTTGAACCTCTTTATGTACTCCTGAGGATCGGGTTCTTTGGAAAACTTGAACTCGTACGACCCGAGGTAAATACCACCCTCTCTCTTGACGAGCCGGTAACACAAGTATCCAAGAAAAACTAGAGCAATTATGGTCAACACCAGCATAAAAATCCCTCCGAAACTTTTCTCCTAAATAGGATAATAACACACTCAGACCGATTGCGCGAAAGCACGGAAGCCTGAAGACATTCCTTCTGAATATGATAGAGTCTGTCGGACGCTATCTCTGAAGTGTTTTACGATAGCTGTAAGTTCCCGAAAGAAGAGAAATGACAGGATCGGGTAGAAGCTTTATAGCCGCGTATAAGATAGACATGTTGATTATCCAGTAGATATACCAGAATCTTCTGAGAAGCTCTATAGGGTCTCCGAAAATGTCGAAAATCGGATAAATTAGCGATCCCGCTGCAATATGATAACCCAGTATGAACAGCGTCTTTCTCCCAAGCCGGGTGAAGTAGTCTCTGAGAACCGGACTCTTGCAGATGATCTGCGAAATGCCGGAGATTGCTACTATTCCCGAAAAGGACGCAAGTATATATAGCGCGGGAAGAGGGCCGAAGTAATCTTCCATAAGATAAACTTCCTTACTGGCTGCGGCCAGAGGAAGATACAGTATTCCGCTCAGCAAAGTCAAGTGGAAGGGGAGAAACGAAATAAGCTCTCTCCTTGATCCCAAAACCCTGCCAAGTGCGTAGAAAGGCATTGTTGAAAGAGCTACGTCCAGCTTGAAAGGCAGGGAACCTGGAAGGAAGAACATTCCGGCAAATCCCGCCGCTATAGCAACTGGAAGCAGATGGATTTTCTTAAATACTGAGAAATACAACTCCATCACGAATACGGCCGGAAGAAACCACAGTGGAATCAGGTTCAGGGGGATTGTACCAACCGCAGTTCTAACGATTGCGACGTTTATAACTACATCCCTAACCGGAAAGACCAGTTCCTGATGAGAGATCGCCAATTTCGCCGCAAGCCAGATAGCTATATTGACAGCGGCCATAACATAGTAGGGTATCATGAGTTGTCTGAAACGCTTCCAGACAATCCTGAACACAGGACCGTCTCTAGCGGTAAGTCCCGACAGAAAGAAAAAAGTGCAGGCGGCTGGGTTTATCAGGTCTGCAACTATCTGAGGCGGAAGAGTATGAAAGAGAACCACCAGAGAGATAATCAATCCTTTGGCCACATCTATCCACGCTATCCGCTCCAGCTGCGCTTGCGATGATAAGGATGCTCCAGTATCCCGCAACTCTATCACATCCGCTAGAAGTGCGAGCATACAAAAAAACTCTACGGCAAATCCGTTTTCTGAGCAAACCGGATTTGAGACCTTCGTTTGTGAAGCCACAGGAATTATCTGAGCGGAAAGAGCTCCGACTTTCCCTGTCAGATTGTAGTGCTCACACAGTAATTGCTAGATTATACCAAAAACGTGCAGGCCAATACCGAAGGAAGATTACCAAAAGAGTTTCATTTCCCGGAATACTTCTATACGGTCAGTGAGTCAAAAAAGATGATCCGTGCATAGATTAAGCAACTGTCTGATAATTGAGCTGAAGAGAGGGCACTTTTATCAGAACTGCCACAGTATTTCGTGAGGCTTTTCGATTTCGGATGATCTGTGATAGATCGCCAATAAGTCGTAAGAAAGAGATACGGTCTTTTGCTCACAGTAGAAATTATGATAGGCTATTATATATCTAGAGTGAAAGAGAACCGTCTGCTTAGAAAATTGTGCCTTTTGGCGACAGGCTGGAGGTTTATTATGAAAAGAGTATTATTACTCATTGCTCTGAGCGTCTCTATCTTTATGTTTGGCTTCGAAACCGATGAGTTGTTTAATGAAATGATTTCTAAGGGACCCGACTTCATCTCTTTTACCGGAGCGGGTTTTGAGGCGAAGTTCATTCCGGTGTTTTCCGTTTCTGAGAATGACATTGAACTCATGGAAGGGGTTTTCCTTCATGGACTGTTGATCTTCAGGTCAGAGAGGGTTATGGAAATCAGGCTCGACTCCATTCAGGTAATAGATGCGGTAAGCGACGAGAGAGTTAGTGTCGAGCTCTACAGAGTTGAGACACTTTTTTCTCCGATGGCTCTTCCGGTGACTCTTTCTTCAGGCGGAGTGCTCGTCCTGACAGGAAGTGATCCGTTGAGAGATTACTTCATGGACGTCAGGGTACAGAGCATACTTATACCATGGAGAATCCGATCTGTAGAGCCCGGGAGAGTCGTGGACATCGCGTCGGTCGGAGTAGATCCACTTGCGATGGCTTCGAATATAGTTGCGGATAATACCGAAGGATACGAGTCTATCAGTGAGAACATTGCCGACTTGAATGACAGGTTGAACTTCTTGCAGGACAACGTCGAAGGACTGAACCTTCAATTCAGAAGACTGAACACATTATTCCTGGACACCCAAGTTGCCCTCGCAGAGTACAAAGCGGCAGTTGATATCAGTGCTTCAGATCTTCAACAACGCTCAGCATCCCTTGAGAACAGACTAAACACTCTTGAGTCCCGCTTATCTTCTGTCAGCGCTGATATTGGTGAGATAGTCGTACTCAGAAGAAATATAGAGGACATTAACAAGGAGATAGCGGATCTGAATTTGGTGCTTCCACAAGTTCAAGAGGCAAAGAGTCTTCTCTCAGAACTCGAAGAAGGCTTTTTCTCGCTCAGTGAAAGAATTTCGAGTCTCGAAAGCAAGCCGATAACTACCGAAGAGCTGGATGAGTTCACCAGAGTAGTAGAGGAAACAACGGCTAGAGTAGAGACCATCGGAAATCTCGCGGCTGCTTTGGAGAAGAGCAACACCATCTTGTTGTCGGAACTTGAAGTGCTGTCAGTAGCTTCCAATCGCCTTGAAGGATTGTTTGAGAAGACAGCCAACAGTATTCTCGAAGCTGAGAAGCGGATAGAAACCCTTGAGGAAAAGGCTGGGTTTCTTGACGCCCGCATTGTGGACAGTACTGCTGAGCTGGACTCGAAGATCTCTCAGATAGGACTCTTAGCAAACTCGGCTGAAGCCAGAATACTTGAGCTCGGTAACGCAAATAAGGAACTGCTATCTCGCCTTAACGATATTGGAGGAAGAATAGGAGTTATGGAGTTGCTCCTGACAGGAATTAACGATAGGGTTGTAGCCCTTGAAAAGCGAGTTCCTTCTGTAGCAGATTTCGAGACCTCTCTCAAGTCTGCCCTGTCAGGAATTGAAACTCTTGGAAATTCTGTTGGAAGGCTTGAAATCTCGCTTGCCACTGTCGAGAACTCTTTGGCTGAACTGGCCGACGCCAAAGTCAACCAGATTGACTCTGAGAAAATCGAGAAGGAAATCGCTTCTTTGAGAGAGAATCTTGGAGGCCTCTCTATGAGTTTTATCAGACTGAACTCCGATTTGATTCAGCTGAGGGACTCAATCCCTCCAGAAGGAGTCTCGCCAGAACAGTTTTCCAGCAAGACCTACGAAATAGACATGCGAATTGGATCGTTAGAGAGTGACCTTGTTTCGATAGAGGCTAGGATATCTGGACTTAATGCCGTGCTTTCAAACCTCGACAAAAAGCTCCAGTCGCTCGGCGTAGAACTTGATAGCATTAAGGGAAACTTCGACGGATCCGTAACAGCTATAGACAACAATCTGAGATCTATACAGAGGTTACAGACCGATCTTAACGGCTTAAAGGAGTTAGTGGCCGAAAATAAAGAGAACCTAAAGGCTCTCAGAGAGGAAACTGCAGAACTCCTCGTCACAAGAGAGGAAATTGCCTCCATCGTCGATGAAGCTGTGAAGTCGGTTAGAGAAGAGACAACACAGGAGATAGCGGCTCTCAGGAGATCCAACAGTATATGGTTGGCAGTAGCCGTGATTTCTTCGATAGCGGCCATTGTTCTGGGTGTCATAAACATTATGCCTTGATCGGTCTGTCTGGAAAGTCGTGGTGGCTTCGATTCTAAATAACGCTTGCAAATAGGCAGGCAACCGCTAAACGGGAGGCCTGACAAAGATCATCGAAAGTGGCATTCCTGCCAATATCCAGATTACATTGAGAAAGATCGAGAACCTCGTGGACAGGCCTAGAATTCTTTTGAACCCAATAGAAGCAATAACCAAAGCCCAGACGGAGAATAGGAGATGGCTTATTCCAAGCAATATCTCGTTCTTCCAGCCGGCAGCGATCCAGATCCAGTCCCAGAAGACAAGAACACTCCCGACGATCAGAGCCGCCATGCCGGAAATGTTCATGATTTGATCTATATTACTTCTGAAACCAGAAATACGGATAATCAAGTGGATCAGTGAAGAGAGTAGAAGCCAGAGACCGACTAGGTATACCGGGAAGAGAAACACAGAAACGGAATAATAGCTGTCCGTGGAGACGAAAGACAACCACGACGGAAATGTAGGTTCTCTGCCCATAATTGCCAGTGGCAGATAGACCAGCAGCGAGTCGAGTAATGCGCGAAGCAGCGTGCCTTTAAGCCCCCATAGGGGAGCCGGTTTGCCTTTCAGCATCTCGATCATACGGACTGGATTGTGAAGACCGGTGAACCAGGCCAGCAGAAAATCCAACCAAATCATCTCCCTTCATCGGAATTCTACAACGTTCAAGACCGGAAAGATGAAGGATAGAAGGAGAGTCGGCTTCAGGTTTGATGTTTTGAGGCTTTTCGACCAGAGATAGGAGAAACCAATAGCCTATCCTGAAAAGTCTTCCGGCATCTTGACCGCGCTGCCGTTTACGCTCAGTCTTACGATATCTTCTCTCCTACGCGGATATCTCTCTATGAGTTCATTCTCCACACCGGCCTCGAAGAAAGAGCCCGTGAAACCTGGAGCCATTGTGCATCCAAAAAGCCCGTATCTCCCACCCGGAAGTAGAAAGCCGGCCTGCCAGACATTTGCGGGCACAATAAATTGAACCTTCTGACCTTTCACGATATCGCTGCCCATTATTATCTCGACATCCGATCCGTCGGGATAGAGAAGTATCAAAGCAAAAGGATCTCCCCCGTAGAAGTGCCAGATCTCATCATAACTCAGTTTGTGGAAGCATGATACGCTCAGGGGAAGCTCGGAGTACATTCCTATCATCGCAGTTGACATATGATTGCCGTCCCGGGTTTTGAGTGTCGAGCGATATGTGCTTGTATAAAGAGTGCCTTCCACGGGCAGGCGCCGAAACCGAAAGTGTTTGATAACAGCAATCGTATCTGGATGGGCACCACTAATTCCGGTCAAATCTTCTCTGTACATCTGCTCTCCTTGTTATTGGGAATTTGCATCAGCTTGCGCTGTCAAACATCAACCCATCGACTCTGAGATGAGCTATCAAGTATCGCCGAGCATACTCTGGTATTTATATATCCGTCTCTGAAAGTTGGGTATGCCGGTTCCGCGGATGCCTTTCCGCGAGCCACGTCGGCATAGAACTCTCTGAACAGACTCTTAAAAGTATCTGCAAACGCTCCTGAAAACGGATCCAAATCTCTTGCAATCTCTTCTCTCTTCCGACCTCTGTTCAATTCGCCCGGGCTTTCGGAGTTCCACCACACTGACTCGTGCCGTCCAGTTATCTCAATTGCCAGCCGATTTCTTCTGCCGTGCGAGATTTCGGAAACAACAACACAACCTTTAGCACCGTTAGAGAACCTGAAAAGAATCGTTGCAGCGTCTTCCGAAGTGACACTTATCTCTTCAGACATCGGGCCTCCTTCGTAAGACATTATCCCGTCAGAAAGATATCTCTTTTCCGAAAAAGCTCCAAAGTCTGCGAATACACTCGTGATTTCGAGACCTGTCAAATATCTTGCAAGATCTATCCAGTGTGAACCTATCTCTGTAACTGCCCTCATGGGGCCCGCAAGTTCCGGTCTATATCGCCATGAAAAGCCGTCGGGGAGGATGTGAAACTCCTGCAAGTAAGCTCCATGAACCAGAAGTACCTCTCCAAAACTAGATGAAGCTATGATTTTCCTTGCCCTGCTACAACTTTCGTAGAAGCGGACATTGAAGTCTACAGCACAGACAACGCCCTTTTGCGCTGAAAGCCTGAAAAGCGCCTCAGCTTCTATATTGTCAAAGCAAAGGGGCTTTTCGCAGACAACACTCTTTCCGTTTTCGATTGCGGCTCTGGCCATTTCGTAGTGCAGAGCAGGAGGTGTGCAGATATGCACAGAATCAACACAGTCAGCAATCGCAATCCCATAATCATGTCCCCACTTTCTCGCTCCAAGGCTCCTAGCTAGAGTCTCTGTGTTTGAGGGATTCGAACCGACAACCGCAACAACTTCGTGTCCGAGTTCTCTGAGCATTCGGCCATGGATACTGGCTGCAAATCCGGTTCCTGCAATAGCAACTCTCATAGAAGCAGCGTCAGGAGATACTGCGCTTTAGCTCGTTGAGGAATGACACTTCCCTCCTTTCACATAATGATTCTCTCTCCAGTGTTTTTCGGTGTTTACTAATATCGTAGGCAAACATGAAGTCTACCTCCACGCGGAGTAAGTCTCCCGTTGCCGATGTTATTCGACAGTCTCTTCCAGGACATTTAACAATGCCTTACATGCAAACGATACAACATCAATATTCTGCCATACTATTGGGAATATTGCTGACCGCTTGCGGATGTTGTAGTATGTAAAGCATGGGAGACGGATTTGCTATCACTTTTTTGGGAGTAAAGTCGCGCATTACTTTCTTAGAAGCAAAGTAGCTACGTTTTTTCACATTTATCCAATCAAAAACTGAGCACAAGCGAAATTCAAATTGACAGGAAGACTATAATTCGAGATCTTCGTTAGTTTTCAAACCGAATCGGTACGGAATCCGTCATACAGTTGTATTGGTGAGGGACAATTTCCGAAAGGAGGCTCAAAGTATATGAGCAATTATAACGAACCATTCGAAGCTTTGAACGAAAAGGCAAGGAATATCTCTCGGGCTCTAACAAGCCTCAAGGAGGAGATCGAAGCTATTGACTGGTATAACCAGCGAGTGGAGGTCTCCCAAGATCCTGAGCTTAAGGCGATCATGGCTCACAATAGGGACGAGGAAATCGAACACGCGTGCATGGCCCTCGAGTGGCTTAGAAGAAACATGGATGGCTGGGACAGTGAATTGAGGACATATCTCTTCACTTCTGTTCCGGTAACTCAAGTCGAAGAATCCGGAGAAGAAGAGAATGCAAGCAGCCTGAAAATAGGAAAGGCCGAGTGAGGAGGGAAGGATATGGATTTGTTCAAAAGGCAGCTGGCACCGCTTTCGAGTGAAGCATGGAAAGAGATAAACAGTAGGGCAAAACAGGTTCTGAGGAGCTATCTCTCGGCCAGAAGAGTTGTGAATGTGGTCGGGCCAAAGGGCTGGGATTACTCCTTCGTGCCTGACGGAAGGCTGGAGGTACTGAACGTAGACGGCGAGGTTGGAGCGGCTTTGAGGAAGGCGGTCCCGTTGGTCGAACTTCGAATTCCCTTCAAACTTAATCGCTGGGAGTTAGATAACATAGAAAGAGGAGTGGCTGATCCGGATCTTGGCATGTTGGAAGATGCCGCTAGAAAGATAGCTTTATTTGAAGAAGATGCAATATACAACGGTCTGGACGGGGCGTCGATCAAGGGGCTTGTAAGAGCGGCAATGACCGAGCCCATAGCCCTTGGCAAGAAACCCGAAGACATTGTAAAGACTATTGTAAAAGGAACTCAGAAACTGAGGGATAATTTTGTGGACGGACCTCTTGTGCTTGTAGTGAATCCCGACGTGATGGCAACGCTCAGTTCGCACGTAACTGCTTATCCCGTTGTCAAAAGAATAGAATCTATCACCGGTTCCAGTATAGTGGTCAGCAGAGTCCTGCAGGGTGGTTTGCTTCTGCCGAAGGATCACCAAGACCTTGAGATGGTCATAGGGGGAGACCTAGAGATAGGATACCAGAGTCACAACGACTCTGAGGTAGAGCTCTTCATAGCCGAATCTTTCACTTTCAGAGTACTTGATCCGAACATCGTGATAAATCTTATTGTCAGCTGATAACATAAAGAAGACCGGGAGAGACTTTCCCGGTCTTCTTCTATTCATTACCAACCGCAGAGCGTAAGACTTGGGAACGCATCCTACGGTGCCTATACATTTGCCGATAACGTAGTGCTCGAAACACTCAGGCTAGTCAAATAGGGCTTTAACAAGCCCCCGGCTTTAGCCGTGGGGTATTTGACTGAGAATCTCTACTCGGTTCTCTCTACCATTATAACAGTCTCATAACCATTAAGGTTCCATCGAGTTCCCAACTCTGTTTCGATAGCGCTATCCAGCTTAAGAGTGTCGGCGAGAGTCTCTTCCTTTATATATCTATCGAAGCTTGATACCGCCATTGCCACTTCTTCAGGTCCAGAATACGAAACTTTGATACGGTCGGTAATCTCAAAGTCCGCTTCTTTTCTCATCGTCTGGATCTTCGAGATCATCTCTCTAGCAAGACCTTCCTGAAGTAATTCCGGAGTAAGTTCAGTGTCGAGTATTACGAAGTTATCGTCGCTCATCTCGAAGGTAAATCCTTCCAGCTCCTGGATTCTTATGTCCAGATCCTCTTCGGTCAGAACTATGAAAGAACCATCAAAATCCAGAGAGAGTCTGCCGTCGCGCTTGATTGCAGTCACGATAGTGGCGGCATCCTGTGTTCTCAAGATAGCGCCGATTCTCTTCAGGTCTTTGCCAAATTTCGGTCCCATAACTCTGAAATTCGGCTTCACTTCGTACTTCACATACCTTCCAAGTTCCTCAATATAGTCTATCGTCTTCACGTTTATCTCTTCCAGAATGAGTTCTCTCATTGATTCGACAATACTCCTGATCTTCCCGTCTACCAAAATCTTTGGCAATGGCTGTCGCACCTTTATCTGAACCTTGTTCCTGCATGCCCTTCCCAGAGTCACGAGATCCATAACAGTCGCCATTCGCGCTTCGAGGTCCCGCTCGATATAGTCCTTGTTGGCTACCGGGTATAACTGAAGATGAACGGAACTCTCGCGACCATGCGTAAGATTTCTGAATATCTCCTCCGCAGTGAATGGAGCGATGGGTGCCATCAGATTTACCACTGTGAGTAGAACTTCGTAAAGCGTCCTGTAAGCGGCCTTTTTGCTCCTGTCCAGTTCGCTTGTCCAGTATCGGTCTCTCGTTCTTCTGACATACCAGTTGGATACTTCCTCGACCACATAATCCTGGATCGCTCTGACTGCCTTTGTGAGATCATAAGAAGACAGGAAGCCCGTTACGTCATCGATTAGAGTGTTGAGCCTTGAGATAATCCAGCGATCTATCTCCTCACGCTGCGCGACGGGCAAATCAAACTCGGCGGGGTCGACATCGTCGATGTTGGCATACATGGTGAAGAATGAATATACGCTCTGAAGAGTTCCAAAGAACTTACTGTACGTCTCCTTCACTCCGTCTTCATCGAACTTTGTGGGAACCCATGGTGGTGATACAGCCAGAAGATACCATCTCAAGGTGTCCGCTCCATATTTACCGATGATGTCCCACGGATCAACGGTGTTTCCCTTGGACTTCGACATTTTCTGGCCACTTTTATCCAGAACCAGGTTGTTTACCAGAACGTTCTTGTAAGGCGATTGGTCGAAGAGAAAGGCAGAAATAGACATAAGAGAGTAGAACCAGCCCCTTGTCTGGTCGATACCCTCACATATGAAGTCGGCCGGAAAAAGCTTTTCCAGGAACTCTTCCTTATGCTCGAAGGGATAGTGGTGCTGGGCAATAGGCATCGAACCCGAGTCGAACCAGCAGTCTATAACTTCAGGAGTTCTCTTCATCATCCCACCACATTCACATCTCAGGTGAACATCATCGACATAGGGTCTGTGAAGCTCGATATCTTCGGAAACATCTTCAATAGATCTTCCTATCAGTTCTTCCTTTGAGCCAACAGAAGCCAATCCGCCGCAGCTTTCGCACTTCCATATGTTAAGGGGAGTGCCCCAGTATCTATCTCGCGAGAGTGCCCAATCAACCATGTTCTCGAGCCAGTTGCCGAAGCGTCCTTCACCAACGAACTTCGGGAACCAATTGACCGAGTTGTTGATCTCGATCAATCTGTCCTTATATGCGGTCGTTTCTATATACCATGACTTCCTCGCATAATACAGCAGCGGCGTGTCGCAACGCCAGCAGAAGGGATATGAGTGTGTGAGGCGATCTTTCTTGAAAAGAAGGTTTCTTTCCTTCAGATAACGGACAATCTGAGGGTCGGCGTCTCTGACGAACATTCCAGCCCACGGCGTAACCTCTTCTGTAAGTTTTCCTTCTTTGTCTACGAGTTGAAGCATTGGAAGACCGAACTTCCGTCCTAGTATACTATCATCCTCACCAAAGGCCGGTGCCATATGTACAATACCCGTACCGTCTTCGCAGGACACAAAATCGCCGTAGACTACATAGAAGGCCTTCTTGTCGACTCTTCCAAACGGAATTAGCTGATCATACTCCAACTCGAAGAGTCTCAGACCCTTCATTTCCTCTACTATTGCGTAGTGTTCTGCGCTTCCCAGGAGTGCTTCGAGTCTGTCTTTTACGAGATAGTAGTACTCTTTTTCGCCGGTATCCAGTGTAACTTCAACCTTTACGTAGTTGAAGTCCGGATGAACGGCGAGAGCCACATTCGATGGCAAGGTCCATGGAGTCGTTGTCCATACCAGAAAGTACTCGTTGTCTTTACCTTTCAGTCTGAATTTCGTGTATATCGAGTCGATTGTTTCGTCCCTATATCCCTGAGCCACCTCGTGTGAGGCCAGGGGAGTACCACACCTAGGACAGTAAGGCATTATCTTATGTCCCTCATAGATCAATCCAGCATCGAAGTATTGCTTTATTATCCACCAGACAGACTCGATATAGCTGTCCTCAAGAGTTATATACGGATGCTCCATGTCAATCCAATAGCCAATTCTTTCGGTCAGTTCCTTCCAGAGTCCCTCGTAAGTCCAAACAGACTGCTTACATTTGTGGTTGAACTTTTCGATTCCGTAATCCTCTATCTCTTGCTTGGAAGAAAAGCCAAGCTGCTTCTCAACTTCGATCTCGACCGGCAGACCATGAGTATCCCAGCCTGCCTTTCTCTTAACCTGATAACCCTGCATAGTCTTGAAACGACATATCGAATCCTTCAGAGTTCTCGATATAACATGGTGAATTCCGGGTTTACCATTAGCAGTTGGAGGTCCCTCGAAGAACACGAATTCGGGACTTCCTTCCCTTTCGCTTACGCTTTTCTGCGGAAGCGACTCTTTTCGCCAGTAAGCGAGGATTTCCTCTTCTCTTTCTGTGGCAGGACGCTTCAGGTCAACATCATTAAACCGTGACATATTGTGTATCCTCCTGTCTTCAAGATTCTTGCTTTATCGGTATATTCAATTATGAACGTTGGCTTCGAGATTTGCTTTGCCAGTAAAGTAACAAGAAGCGCGCGAAAAAAGAAGATAGACGGAAAATCTACCCGCTGTAGTGAACTCAGTCTGTAATCCCCGGTTCAGAACTTTCTTTCGACATTGAATACTCCTTTTCCATCTTCTGCGTCAATGACTAAATAATACAATACATACGTATATTGTCAAGTGGAGCGAAGTCAGGCTATCAACCATCGGGCTCCGAGACCAGAAAAAGGAGATCGGAAGCCAGATTCTTCCACGCTTTTAGGGCTTGCCCGAGATTTCGACCAGAACCTGAAAGCTCTATAACCTCAAGAAGCCTTTCACCACACCTCCACGGCTTTAGTGAGAACCTGCAGAGAAACTGAAGGCTTCTCTTTCTTCCTGGAAAGAACTCTCCGTTCAGTGCGAAGAGCAGCTGCAAGAAGCTATCGATCGCAAGATCCAGGGCGAAGTGGAAAAAGAGAACGTCACATTTCTTTGTAGCGCGTTCCAGATCTTCGAAATCTTCGAGACCGGTAAAGTGGTGCTGAACAAGTTTGCTTTGAAGAATCTCGGGGTATGCTTGGATAGAAGCGATCAGATCCTTCAGAAAGCCCCTTCTGTCAATCAAAACAGAGAAGTTTTTCAACATAGCGCAACGGCCGGTCGGGTAGAAATAGTTGTTCTGTTTGGTAATAAACTCTCCAGCGAGTATGCTGTCGATTTCCGAAACGGTCTCTTTCTGCGAAAAGTACATAACCCACGTCTCTACTCCACCAAGAAGGAGAAAATCGCAGAACCCCCAGTTTGGAGTAGGTTCTTTGCTCACACGAATACCATCGAAGCCGGACAAGATTGCTTCTCGTTCCGAAAGACCCGGTATGTCTGAGCAGTAGACGAACACATCGATATCACCTTCAACTTTTTCAAGAGAGTCTGGTACCTCACCGCTTACGGCGATCGAGCTGACTTTGCTATTTTGTGAAATAGAATCAACCAATCTTTCGATCTCTCTGATCATCAAAGCTCACCCCTAACTCCGGGTCATTGGAATCGCTTTTCGATAGTCGCTTCCAATATTCTACACGCAGGTGCAATATTTTCCCACAATGTCGAGAAGAGCTGGGGCTTGAAGAGTAATACGCATCAAGAACGGATAGAGTGAGATTTATGTCTTATAGAATATTTGGTAGGGGGCTAGACTCCTCGGCCGACTCCGGAGGTGTTATGTGATTAACCGTAAAGTACCTGTGATTCTTCTCGTATTGCTATTTGGGATAACGCTGAGTCTTGCATCCGCAGCACCGGAAGAAATCAGAATCGGTATGGTACTCGTCGAAAGGGGTACTTTCACGATGGGAAACACATCTGAGAGCGATGATCACGACGACAAACCTGCGCATACTGTTACCTTCACTTATGATTTCTGCATTGGAAGATATGAAGTCACTTTCGAGGAGTACGATCTATTCTGCGACGACACGGGAAGAGCAAGACCGGATGACAGAGGCTGGGGGAGGGGAACGAGGCCGGTGATAAATGTTAACTGGTGGGATGCCGCGGCTTACTGCAACTGGTTGAGTGATAAGGAAGGACTGCCTCAGGCTTACGACAGCCTCGGCAATTTCCTGGATTCCAGCGGAGAACCAACGCTAAATCCTTCTCTTGTGAAAGGTTACAGACTCGCGACGGAGGCAGAGTGGGAATTTGCAGCAAGCGGTGGAAACAAGAGCCTGGGGTACCGGCGCGCCGGGAGCGACAACGTAAATCGAATCGCATGGTATAAGTCCAATTCTGAGAACATGACACATGAAGTCGGGACTAAAGAGCCTAACGAACTGGGGCTGTACGACATGAGCGGCAATGTCTGGGAATGGGTCAGCGACCGTTTTGCTTTGTACTCAGCCGAAGCGAAGATAGACCCGTACAACGGTAGTAAAGGCTCTAGAAGAGTTAGTAGAGGTGGAAGCTGGATTAATTGTACGCTCGGGGTGCGTGTGTTCTACAGGAACAGTAGTCTGCCGTCATATGCCACCGTTAACCTCGGATTCCGTATAGCGATAACCATGTCAGAGTAGGCTTTCGGCCTCTATCTTTTATCTCCGGCTCCTTGGTTATGAAAGAAGACTCTATCTATGGCTTCAGCGACGCCGTTGTCGTTGTTTGAGGTAGTTTCGAGATGACATGCGGCCTTAACTTCCTCAAAAGCGTTCTTCACGGCTATAGCCAGCCCCACACGTTTCATCAGTGAGATATCGGCGAAGTGATCTCCAATGAATACAATCTCCTCGGCCGAGAAAGCGTGATACTGGAGAAACTTGTCGAGAGCCTCTCCCTTGGAAACGTTCCGACCGAATAGAGAAAGCAGACCCCATCTATCGACTTTGCTCATAATCTCATTCAGAACTGGTCCGTCTTCCATGTCTGCCCAGAAAGTCTCCATGAAGCCCAGGTCCTCAGAGGTTCTGAGGAGTGAGTAACTGAAGCCGCTCTGAAACAGACTTTCCAGTTTCTCGAGAAGACCCCTGAGTTCCTCAAATGGACCGGTTACATCCAGCTGAAGAATATTCTCGCTTTCAATTACTGAATTCAGATCAGTCACAAAGGAAGTCCTTTCTGAATTGTGCTGAAGAAAAGGAAGATAGGGGTTTTCGATGAAAGGTCCTCTGTGAAACCAATTAGGAACACTACTTGAAGAAGATCTTAGAAGAACGTCACATTGACGATCAAAGGCACTTTCAATTACGTGATAGCAGATATCTCTGCCAACACTCCTGCTTTCGAGCACACTTCCATCGCCTGTGACAACAATGGCTCCGTTCTGAAGCGCATGAGGCCCTTCTAGCTCAAGAACGTCAATATATCTTCTTGTCAACTCGAAGTCTCGTCCCGTAAACAGTGCAATCTTGACTCCGATCGCTTTAAGACTATCTATGGCCTCGAGATTCTTCCGGGAGATCTCCTTTGAATCGCTGAGAAGCGTACCGTCGAGATCTAGTATTAGAGCCCTGAAATTTCTTTCTGCCTGGACATATGATCTGCCCTTTTGAATTGACAGGTTCACAGATTACTCCTTATTTCTTTCAGAGCAAGTCTGATAAGTTCCTCCGGACCAAGAGTCTGGTCTTTCTTCAGAATAGAGAGAACGGTCTTCCTGGCCTGTTGCTCGTCAAAACCAAGCGATACCAGTGCTATGACGGTATCCTCTCTTGCCGATCTCTGTCCATCCGGCATACTGGCCGCAGCCTCTTCCACCTCAACTGCGCCAAGTATGTAAGAGAGTTCAGTGACCATTCTCTCTGCCGTCTTTTTGCCGACTCCAGGAAGTCTCGCTAGTTCCCCAATACTTCTGGAGGCTATCATGTTTTTAAGTCTTGCAGGCGATGTTGCCGACAGGATCTTCAGAGCCGACTTCGGACCAACTTTGCTCATTTTGAGCAGAACATTGAAGAGGTCAAGCTCATCTCTTTCCCTGAAGCCATATAGCTCAGGTGGCCTGTCTTGCGAATATGCCATATAGGTGAAGAGAAAAGCGGTTTCTCCTTTGTTCAGCTTGGCGAGTGTATTCGGTGTACAGTTTACCCTCAGAAAGAAGCCACCGGTCTGAATCACGGCTTCAGAGTCACGTCTTTCGATCACAGTGCCTTCAATGCCTTCCAGCATACTCTTCAGCTCCGGTAAAAATATTCCTGAACTCGCTGACAAGATATAGAGAACCACAAATGAGGAAGACATGCTCTTCGCTTCGGATTAGCGACTCAAATGCGGCTTCATGAGACTCTATATAGGTTACGTTGTCGCTGTACTTCTTCCAGACCTCCGCCACTTTTTCCGGATGGACGCTTCGGTGGTTCGGAACCCTGCAGACAACGACTTTCCCTGCGATCGGTGCAAGAGCACGCACATTACTCTCGAAGTCTTTGTCGTCGAGACTTCCAAAAAGCATTGTCAACCTTCTTTGAGGGTAGTACCTCTCGACAGTCTTCCTCAAAACCCTTGCCGCATCAGGATTGTGAGCTCCATCCAGGACAATCTCTTTCCCTTCGAAATTGAGCACCTCGAACCTTCCGGGCCATACGACTCTTCGGAGTGCCTCTCTCAGAGACTCTTCCCTGAACTCAAGGCCCAACCTTTCGAAAGCTACTTCAAGTGCCTTCAAAGAAATGGCGGAATTCACTGTCTGATGCTCTCCGTTCAGGTTAATCTTGAGTGATTTCAGTTTACGCTCACCGGAGTAATCAAAAGTGTTGTCGTTGATCGAGTAAGAGAGTCCTCGAGCGTCGAAGTCTCTCCAGTAAGCATAAAAAGGAGAGTTCAGATTCGAAGCTGTATCAGAGACGACTTTCAATACGCTCGGGCGAGTAACTCCCGTAACAACAGGACAGCTGCCCTTAATTATTCCCGACTTCTCGAACGCGATCTTCTCTTCGGTGTCTCCGAGTATGTTCAGATGGTCAAGACCTACTGAAGTGATTATCGAGACAAGTGCCGAGTCAATGACATTGCTGGCATCAAACCTCCCGCCGAGACCCACTTCAACAACCGCTACATCGACCTTCTTCTCACGGTAATACAGAAAGCTCATAGCAGTCACTACTTCGAAGAAGCTCGGGGAGAACTCCTCGCCTTTCGTGTCCATCTCATCAAGAGCAGGCTGTATCTTCTCGAGGAGCCTCACGACCTCTTCTTCCTTGACAAACACTCCGTTCAGCTGTATTCGCTCTCTAAATGAAACAATGTGGGGCGATATGTTCAGCCCTGTGTCCAGACCGTGAGCCGAGAATGCTCCGCTCATTATCGCAGCAACACTCCCTTTACCGTTTGTTCCGGTTATGTGCACTACGGGATAAGCTCTCTGCGGATTATCCAGCCTTTCGAGAAGCTCCCTGATTCTGTAAAGACCATACTTTATCTTTCCGTACGGGCGGGAATTGTACAGATAATCTATTGATTGGCTGTATGTTCTGCTCATTTTAGGTCTTCTATTATCTTCTCTATCCTTCCGATGTTGTCGGCGCTAAATGCAAGTCTCTCTCTGTTCTCAACGACAACTTCTTCTGGAGCGTTTTTCAGAAAGTTTTCGTTCTCAAGTTTTGATTTCGTTCGGGCCATGTCTTTGCTTTCCCTTTCCAGCTTGCCTTTCAGTCTAACTATCTCGGCCTGGACATCGATTTCGCCGAGGATTACGTAGAAAGTACTCGTCTGATCGCCCCAGGCAGAAACGCTTCCAGAAAGCTTGGTTTGTTTTCGGGAGATCGGATTCGAATTTGATAGATGAGCGATTAGGGCACAATAGCTGTCTTCCAGGGGTTCCCCAAGATAATATACATCGCTCTTCGTAGATGGCGGTATGTTCATCTCCGCTTTCACATTCCTTATTCCCCGGACCGTTTCCATGAGTCTCCCGTAAATACTCTCGGCTTCGTTGTCGACAAAAGTGTCTTCGGCTTTCGGCCATTCGGCTACGATTACAGCACCGACAGAACCGGGGAGTCTCTGCCATAGCTCCTCGGTTATGTAGGGCATTATCGGATGAAGCATCCTCAAAGACTTATCCAGTACCTTCACCAGTACATTCTGCGCGACTTGTCTATCACCCAGTCCTTCATAAAGGCGGGGCTTGAGGCTTTCTATGTACCAGTCACAAAATTCATTCCAGAAGAAGGCGTAGATCGTCTTTGCTGCAGTCGGAAAGTCGTACTCCTCCATGCTTTTCTCAACAGCCTGAACTGATCTCTGGAGCCTCGAGAGAATCCAGCGATCTTCAAGTGACAGTGCAGCCTTCTCCAGTCTAACTGGCTGGAAGTCGCCGAGATTCATAATAGCAAACCGAGCGGCATTCCAGATCTTATTGGCGAATTTTTTGTACGTGTCGAAGAATCTTATATCCAGCTTAATATCATGGTTTTGTGCGGCTAGAATCGAGAGCGTGAATCTCATCGCGTCCGTTCCGTACTCTTTGATTACGTCGAGAGGATCGATGCCGTTTCCCTTGGACTTCGACATTTTCTGGCCGGTCTTGTCACGAATAAGTCGATTTATCAGGACGTGATCGAAGGGCTTCTCATCCATGAAGTGGTAACCGGCCATTATCATTCGGGCTACCCAGAAGAAGATTATGTCAAAACCGGTTACTAGAACGCTTGTGGGATAGTAAGTCGCGAGATCTTCAGTCTTCTCGGGCCAGCCGAGAGTTGTGAAAGGCCAGAGTTGTGAAGAGAACCATGTATCGAGGACGTCTTCGTCCTGCCTTATGTTTTCGGAGCCGCATTTCGAACAGACAGTAGGGGTACTTTCTTCCACAGTTACGCCCCCGCAGTCGTCGCAATACCACACCGGTATTCTATGACCCCACCACAGCTGTCTTGAGATGCACCAGTCGCGTATCTCGTTCATCCAGTTCAGATATACTTTCTTCCATGTTTCGGGGAAGAAGACTACATCGCCACCTTCCACGGCCTTAATAGCTTCTTCTGCAAGTGGAGCGACCCTTACGTACCATTGATCAGATAGCGAAGGCTCTACGACAGTATCGCAACGATAGCATCGCCCAACTGCGTGAACCATCGGCTCCACTTTCAACAGGAAGCCCTGCTCCTCCAAATCATTGACGACTTGTTTGCGTGCCTCGTATCTGTCGAGCCCCGCGTACTTCCCGCCGCTTTCATTTATCTTCGCGTCTTTGTCGAAGACCTCCACGACTGGCAGGCCGTGTCTTATTCCTATCTGGAAGTCGTTGGGATCGTGCGCGGGTGTAACTTTAAGAGCTCCGGTACCGAAAGAAGGATCGACGTAACGGTCGGCGATAATCGGCAATTCTCTACCGACGAGAGGCAGTATGGCGGTTTTACCCTGCAACTTTTCGTACCGATCGTCGGACGGGTAGACTGCGACTCCCGTATCGGCGAGCATCGTCTCCGGCCTTGTCGTTGCGATTATCACATACTCATCGCTATCCTTTAAGGGATACTTTATGTGATAGAAGGCCCCGTTTTCGTCTTCATGCTCGACTTCTTCGTCCGAGAGAACGGTTGAACAGCGTGGACACCAGTTGACGATATACTTGCCGCGATAGATATTTCCATCTTTGAAGAGCCGGACGAAAGACTTCCGGACTGCCTCGCTAAGGCCTTCATCCATTGTGAACCTTTCTCGCGACCAGTCAACCGAGCAGCCCATGGCCTCTATCTGTTCCCTGATCCTCTGTCTGTATTCTCTTGCCCACTCCCAGGTTACCTCCAGGAACTTCTCCCGTCCCATCTCTTTTCTGTCAATCCCCTTTTGGGCTAGGTTCTTTTCGACTGCATTCTGAGTTGCAATACCAGCGTGGTCTTCGCCAGGTACCCATAGTGTTCTGTATCCCTGCATTCTCTTGAACCGGATGATAATGTCCTGAAGAACGAGATTGAGGGCATGGCCCATATGCAGAGCAGCCGTTATATTTGGAGGTGGTATCATTATCGTAAAAGGTTTTCCGTCGCCTTTCGGCTCGAAGTACCCGCTTTCTTTCCAGAAGGAATACCACTTTTTTTCGAGTGCTTCCGGGCTGTATCTTGTACTCAGTTCACTCATAGATTACCTCCCTGTGCAGCTTTCATGTTAACTGGGATTATATCACGAAGCTCACCCCGGTAAGGAGAGCAGCGGTAAAAACGTTCTTACCACTCGGTAGTGTAGAATCTATCGGAGGCGATAATATGGATCAACAAGAGCTGTCTACATACAGGAAGATATACGAAACAGTGAAGATGATTCCGGCAGGCAAAGTTGCCACCTATGGACAAATCGCCCGAATCGTTGGCGGCTGCACTGCAATTATGGTTGGCTATGCTATGGCTGGAGTCTCGGATCCGGCGATTCCCTGGCAGCGCGTGATAAACTCCAGGGGAGGAATCAGTATAAAGGATCAGAGCGGGTACTCTCTGCAAAAGGCGCTGCTTGAGAGTGAAGGTGTCGTATTCGACCAGAGCGATAAGGTGGATCTGTCGATTTTCGGCTGGCAGGGTCCGGAGCTTCAGCTTTTCTGAAGGACTTTGATCCTCAGAGTGTGGAATTTCTCGACTGGTTGCCCTTCGAAGAGCCCGTAGAATCTGAAGACTATGTCGTACAATCCCGGCGAGTCTGGAGTCCAGCTGTAAATCGAGTAATCCGTCTTCTCTATTAGGGTTCCTACAGAGTTGACTAGTTCGACACCGTTTGTCGATCGCCAGACCCATGCGTGATCGAGATACTCCCATTTTGAGCTACCGACATATTTCCAGTTTGCGAGCAAAGCATTGATCCTGAACTCGATTCTACTGCCGACATAATCGGTTATCTCCGGAACCGGAATGGTCCTGCTGAACTCTTCAAAGGAATTCAGATAGAACCAATCGTCCCAGAAAGGCACGATGTTTGCGCCAACGCTTTCGTAAGCCTTTTCGACAAGCCCCACGCACGAGTACAGATCGCGTCTTGTGAATGGAATATTCCTGTAGCCTGACCACGCAAGTCCCACGGACCAGAGGGCTCCGTCATCGACGAGACTATAGATGAACCTTGATACTCCTCTTCTCTGCTCAGGCGTGAGTGTTCCGTTATATCTTCTTGCTCCGCTGAAGGCAGTTGCCCAGAGATTGAGCCATCGGGACTCATAAGTGTCTACCGAGAAGAGATTCACATATTTCGTTTCATCAAGGTCGTTGGGAAAGACGAAAACTCCTTCCTCAATTACGTTGAAGCCGTGAGTCTGGAAAGGGTATGATTCTCCAAAGCTAATCTCGTTGTTATACCCAAGGTTTTCCATGGACATGGCAGTCTCTCTGTCAACTCCCAGATAAACGGCTGAATGAGAGGGTATCCAGTTTGGACCTATATGGTAAAGGAGGTCGCCCTCAAGGAGATACCTGCCTGGAAGATGCTGCGCAAAGTAAAGCGCATCGGCCTTGCTTATCAATAGACAGTACGGAAACTGAGTGAATTTGACAGCAGTCTGAAGAGAGTCTCTGCTGAAACTCAGGCCGTAATTGCCACCGTCTGATAGGTAGAAGGCTCCCTCGCTCATCACAGGCTGCACCATGGCGACCTGATCTGAACCGAGTCCGAACTCCTCGTGATCTATGACGACGGCTTTACCGTCCGATCTAAGATCAATTTTATCGAAGAGCAAGATTACGGTAGTATCAGAAAGCTTCTGAATGCCGTACCTGACAATCCCCCGGTTCTCAAGCCCTTCCAGTTCCAGCCTTATTCCTGGCAGCAATTCTATCGAAGTCGAATTTCCTGAAAGATTTGCCAAGAAATACTTTACAGGGCTTGCAGGCGTCCTGATACAGGAGGCCGTTACTATTATGAGACCAGCAAATGCGACAATGAGAAGACACTTAATAGGACGCATCATATTCTAAGATTTTATCACCCACTGGCAGAAAGAAAGAGTCAACTGTGATAGATTATTCATGACAGGATCTGGCAGGAAGGCGGAGTCAACGATCCCCGGCAAAGGCCGGGAGCTTGTAAAGCTCTTGTTGACTGGCCTGAGTATTTCGGATACTACGTTACCGGTAGATGTATAGGCACCGTAGGATACGTTCCCAAGTCTTACGCTATGCGGTTGGTGGTTAAACAGTCCTGATGGGTAGGGACAATACTGCTGACGAGAAACTGTCGGATGACATTGTTGATGGGAGAATTGCTCCGTATGGAGGCTGACTTTATGTTAGTCTACGTTATCAGTAAACGCGCAAGACCACTGGTACCGTGTAATCCACAGAAAGCACGAAAACTATTGAAAGAACAAAAAGCAGAAGTGGTGAAAAGAATACCCTTTACTATTCGGTTGCTGTATGGTTCCTCTGGATACGTAGAAGTCGTTAGTCGATCTGCCAGTGTAGGCAAACAAAACTTGTTGAAAGATCATCATCACTACTATGTGAAAGGAGGGAGGCGTCATTCATCACCGCGCTAAAGCACGGCGTCTCCTGACGCTGTTTCTATGAGAAGAATCTCTGAATCTACTTCCGTTGCGGCTGGAACAATTGCAATTCTTCTATTCACTATCATCTCCAAAGGAATGGGCTTCTTCAGGGAGATGCTTGTGGCGAACTACTTCGGGACTTCGGGCAATCTCGATGCCGTCTTCATAGCCATGACACCTGCAACCACACTTTCGGGCATAATCGCAGGAGCGCTGGCGGCGATCTTCATGCCCATATACCATTCGATAAGGAACAGCGATCAAGAACGTTCCAGGAGGTACACCGGCACGGTACTTCTGACTGGTAGTTTGATCTTTCTCTCAATGGGTTTGATTCTACTCGCAATACCCGATCTGATAATAAAGCTTTTCGCACCGGGCTTTTCCGAAGAGACGATCGCCTATGCGGCCAGGAAGCTGAGATACCTGTCTATATACCCTCTAATCGGCGGACTGGAAAACCTGCTGGGAACTGTTCTAAAGGCTAACAGAAGATTTATACAGTTTGGCATTTCCCAACTGATCTTCAACGTCGTAGCTATCCCTGTGATTTTCTTCACCGCTCCCTTTCTATCGGAAGGTTCATACATACTCGCCTGGATAATTGGAAACGGTCTCACGGTGATGCTTTACGCATTTCAGTCAAGAGATCTCTTCACTTTCAAGATTGATAGGGGAACACGGATTGTTGAGACAATCTATCTCGCACTGCCGCTTATACTGTCAGGCAGTCTCAGTGTAATAAATGGAATGGTTGACAAGGCCTTTGTTTCGTTACTTCCGCCGGGGAGAGTCTCGTCTCTTCAATACGCCCACACTCTTTTGGGATTGATAACGTTTACGGTTTCGGCCTTTCAGACGACAGCATACACCGAACTCTCCGAGTATGTGGTGGCCGGAGACCGCTATAAGATAAGGGAAAGGCTAAGAAAGACCGTTACGAGCTCTCTGAATATCGCTCTGCCGCTTGCGGTATGGGTTATTTCCATGGCCGAACCGCTAGTACGGTTTATCTATCAGCGAGGAGAGTTCGATGCAGACTCCACAAGACTCGTCAGTACGGCCTTGATCGGTTACGGAGCTTTGATAGTTCTCTCACCGGTATCACACACATGTTCCAGCTACTTTATCGCCAGCAAAAAGGTTCGCCTTATAACCTGGATCTCTCTTATGTCTATTGGACTCAACGCTATGTTCGATTGGATATTCCTCGGTCCACTTGAGCATGCTGGCATTGCAGCAAGCACCTCTGCGGTTATATTCATTGCTACGGTAGTCAAGAATGTCCTGATCTCGAGAGAGGGAATGAATTTCATGCCATACGCAAAGATTGGCTTTCTAGTATCTTCAGGAATCGGATTGTGGCTGCTAGTGTTTGCTCTCAGGTATTTCGTACCCAACCTTGTCTGGCTGATAGTGGGAAACGTTCTCTTCATAGCGTTTTTTGCTTACAGTGCCCGAAGCGAGTTAAAGGCGGTGATTTCAAAGCTGAAAGGCCTGAACCGAACACATCACACAGATTATCCACACGAAGAATGATTAAGTATAAGATTTATCTGACAGGCGGTGATTCTCATGAGAAATATTGTAATAGTTGGAGCCGGTCCGGCCGGTCTCTTTTCTGCAATCTGCTGTACAACTGAGGGAAGGAATGTCACGATTCTAGAGAAGAATGACTCTCCGGGCAAGAAACTTCTCCTGACAGGATCAGGCCAGTGCAACCTGACAAATGCCGAGGCTCCAGGTAAGATGCTGAAGCACTACTTCGGAGCCGATAGATTTCTTAAGCCATCGATAATGGCTTTCGACAGTCAGAAACTGATCGGTTTTTTCGAAGACCGTGGTTTAAAGATGTTCACCAGGGAGTCGGGAAAAGTCTTTCCTATTACACTCAACGCAAGAGATGTGCTCGAAATACTCCTTTCCGAATGTGCGAGACAGGGTATCGAGATAAAGTGCAATTCAAGGGTCACTTCGGTTGAGAGAACTTCCGGTGGGAGTTTCACTGTAGGTACATCGGGTGGTTTCTTTGAGGCTAATCTGCTGGCCATAACTACCGGCGGAAAGAGTTACCCTTACACAGGCTCTTCCGGGGAGGGCTACAGTATCGCTTCAAAAATGGGACATACAATAAACGAACCCGTTCCAGCCCTGGCGGCGGTGTGTGTTGAAGGTAATCCATTTGAAGAGCTGGCCGGGATATCCTTAAGGGAGGCCGACGTATCGCTGTGGCGAGATGGGAAGAGATTAGCTCGTCGATTTGAAGACCTTCTTTTTACACACACCGGCCTTTCAGGTCCTGCCGTACTTCATTTGTCCAGAGAGATTCTTGCCGGAGACCAAATCTGTGTGAACCTTTCAAAGTGGAAAGAAGAAGAGGCCGAGACAAAGCTGCTGGGACTGCTCGCCATGGGTGGCAAAAAGAGCGTGAAGAATATCCTCCTTCAAGGATTATCTATTCCAGAGAGAATCGTCGACACTATTGTTGATTTGAGTCAGACCAAAGAAAGGATAGGTGCTGATATTCGCAAAGAGGAACGGAAGAGACTACTTAGAGACCTTACGAGACTGGAGCTTAAAGTATCTAGGACCGACGATTTTCTAACTGCTATGATGACTAGAGGGGGAGTTTCTCTAGGAGAGGTTAACCCCAAGACCATGGAATCCAGAATTGTACAGGGACTTTATTTTGCCGGAGAGGTGCTCGATTTCGACGGGGAGACTGGCGGCTACAATCTCCAGGCTGCCTTTTCGACGGGCTACATCGCCGGACTTTCGATGCGAAACAGATCGGCCAGATAATCAACCGAAAGACGATCAAGAGACAAAGATTATTGAGATAGATTATTCTAATTAGTGAACAACATATTCAATATATTTAAGAGACTCTCTGCATATACAGCGTAATTCTTTTTATTGAATAAGAAAAATTGACGTAACAAAAATATTCATTGTATGAGTTATTATAGAATTATATGACAATGAATATTTATAACACTAGTTTATATATATTCAATAATTCGGGAGGAATTGATTATGCAAAGGGTGTTCGGGTTCTGCTTTTTGCTCATACTTGTCGCTGATCGTCTGTTCTTTGAGATGGTCGATGGAATCAACAGCAAGAGAAATAAGAAGAGCACGAGATTTTGAGATAAGCAGACATAACCACTAGAGTTCGACTGAAGTCGCCTGGTTTAACAGGGGACTTCTTTTTGTATTGAAAAGATGTAGTGTTATAATCAGCTTGATCTTTGGGTTTCTTATCTTACAATAAGGAGGGGTTTCATGAAAAGATTTCTTGTGGTACTGGTTGTTCTTCTTTCAGTCATCTCTTTATCGAAAACTACCATCACTTTCTGGCATGCTATGAGTGGAAGAAACCTTGCTGCTGTTGACAACATCGTTAAGGCTTTCAACGAAAGCCAGAATGAAGTGGAAGTTGTCGCACAGTTTACGGGTTCTTACGCCGAGACTCTCACCAAGGCCATAGCGGCCTACCGAACTGGAACGCATCCTAACATCGTTCAGGTCTATGAAGTAGGCCTTCAGACGATGTTGGACAGCGGTGCCATACTTCCCGTATATCAGCTGGCAGAACCTGGATTCGACTGGGGAGACGTTGTTAAGCCCATTTTGAATTACTATGCCGTTGATGGACAGCTCTATTCTATGCCATTCAACTCTTCTACCGCGATCCTCTACTACAACAAGGATATTTTCGAAGCGGCCGGTCTCGATCCAAGCAAACCTCCGTCAACCTTTAACGAAATTCTGGAGTATGGAAAGAAGATAGTAGCTTCCGGCGCTTCACAGGGAGGAATATCGTTTGGCTGGCCTGCATGGGTCTTCGAGCAGATGCACGCCACACATGCACAGTTCTATGCCAACAATGAAAATGGGAGAAAGGCCAAGGCCAGTGAAGTTCTTTTCAACGCTGCTTTCGGTCAAAGGGTTTTCGTCGAATGGATGAAGTGGGCACAGGAAAAGGTCTTTGTCTATGGAGGTCGCGAGTACAGCGCGAATACTGCCTTCCTTACCGGGCAGGTAGCAATGCTAATACAGTCCACATCTTCGGTCGGATCGATTCAGGCCACGGCTTCCTTCAGAGTCGGAACTTCCTTCCTGCCAAGGCTTCCCGAATACCCAAGAGGCAACTCGGTTATTGGCGGAGCGACCATCTGGGTTCTAAAAGGCAAACCTGAGGCAGAAAACAAGGCTGTATGGGAGTTTCTGAAGTACGTGATGAGACCGGATGTATCAAAGCAGTGGCATCAATCGACTGGATATTTCCCCTCCAGCAACACCACTGTCAAGCTTCTCATGGACGAAGGATGGTTCGCAGATCAGCCCAATCACCTTACTGCTTTCCTTCAGATTCTCAGCGGAGCAGATATTCCTCCTGCACAGGGTGTAAGGCTTGGGAACTTCGTTGCTATAAGAGACGTAGTTGATTCGGCTGTTGAAAAGGCAGTGCAGTATCGTGGAACGGACTATGAGAAAGAGGCGAAGAGAATACTTGACGAGGCGGCCAAAGAGGCCAACAACATATTGAAGGAGTATATACAGCTTTACGGGAAATAAGAGACACTTCTTACCGGAGGAGGGGGAACCCTCCTCTCTTTGATACTTAATCGAATCATAGGCGGTGTTGTTTGTATGAATAGCAGATTTCCCAATAGAATACTCCCGTATGTTTTGCTTTCTCCTTCTATAGTTGTAGTGATTGTATTTCTCATTATTCCTACTGCGCAGTCTATCTATACAAGTTTTTTCAGAGTATCTCCCTTTGGCGACAGAAGGTTCTTCGTAGGTTTCGAGAATTTCAGTCGACTCTTTGAATCTTCAGCATATCTGCACAGTCTGATAATCACACTCATCTTCGCGGCTCTTGTTGTGTTTATAGGGCTTTCGCTAGGGACTGTAATAGCGGTTCTCCTCAACCAAAAACTCCGCGGCTTATCATTCTACAGAACGTTCTTCATCTGGACCTATGCGATTTCTCCGGCCATTGCGGGGACTATCTGGGCTTTGATGTTCAATCCTTCGAGTGGACCCATTGTTTATATAATACGTTCTATTACGGGTATTGGGATAAATTGGATGACGGATAGAACGATCGCGCTCGTGGTTGTCGTGATTGCAGCATCGTGGAAGATGCTTGGCTACAATATAATCTTCTATCTCGCCGGACTTCAGGCCATTCCTGAAGAGCTTCTAGAATCGGCTTCAATTGATGGCGCTTCCAGCGTGAAGAAGTTTTTCAGGATCACGTTGCCGTTGCTCTCGCCGACGACTTTCTTCCTTTTGATCATGAACATGCTTTATGCCTTCTTTGATGTCTTCGGTCTTATAGACATTATGACCAAGGGCGGTCCGGGTAATGCAACTGAATTGCTTGTTTACAAGTTATATCGTGATGGATTCCTCGCAATGAATACAGGATTCGCCTCAGCTCAGTCAGTTGTTCTCTTTGTCTTTGTTGCAATCTTGACGATCCTCCAGTTCAAATACACAGAGCGAAAAGTCTTCTACGGATAGGGTTGAGGTGAAGAAGATGAAGAAGAAAAATGCGAAGAAACTGTTAGTATATCTTGTGTTGACAGCGATGGCCATTGTTGTCATGTTCCCAATTTACTATGCCTTTAGCACCAGCACCCTTACTGCGGCAGAGTCTTACAGTTATCCGCCGCGCTTCTTGCCGGGCTGGAACATTATCGAAAACTACGTTACTGCATGGCAGACGATAAACATGGGGCGCTTAATGCTAAATAGCGGGTTCTCGGCGCTCGTGGTGGCTACAGGAAAAATATGTTTCTCAATACTGGCAGCGTTTGCCTTCACTTACTTTGGGAATTTCAGGGGGAAATTCTTTTTCTTCGGGCTGATTCTCATAACTCACATGTTGCCTCTGCCCGTAAGAATTCTTCCAACTTACGAGCTGATGAAGAATTTTGGATGGATTAATACTTACTATGCACTGACGATACCTTTCTTTGCCAGCGCAACGGGTACGCTTCTGTTCAGGCAGTTGTTCATGACTGTACCCACGTCATTATCTGATGCTGCACGGATAGACGGAGCCGGGCCGATGAGATTCCTTTTCAGCATACTCCTGCCCCTTTCAAAGACGAATATGGGAGCTCTCTTTCTAATTGAGTTCAACTTCATCTGGAACGAGTACCTCTGGCCTCTGATAATTACGACCACGAACGATATGAGAGTTGTGCAAATAGGGATCAAGATGCTTCTTGCGAGCGAAGCTCAGGCCGCCGAGTGGAATGTGATAATGGCCGGTACGATAACGGCAATGATAGTTCCTCTGATAATGCTTCTCATCTTCCAGAAGACTTTCATGAGCGGCTTCAGCCTGAAAGAAGACAAATAAACCGGGGAACTCCCCGGTTTATTCATTTTGCCAGAGCATTCTCTATGGCTTTGAGTATCACCTTGCTGCTGTAAGTGGCTCCGGATACTACATCGACCTGCACCGACTGCCTGGCGATAACGTCCTTCGTTATACTCTCTGCGGCTTTTCCCTTTCCGTTATCGTGCTTCAGTATCTCTATATCCTCTATCCTGTGATCTCTGATAGCCACGCTAACTGTAGCCTTGACTATACCGGCACTGTAACTGCCTTCGTAGCGGCCATCAGTGACTGAAGACAATTTAAGCTCTCCAAACTCCAGAGTATCCAGAACCTTCAGTCCTTCTTCCAGTTTCGGTACTATCACTACAGCGAAGATTGTGATACCTGCGGCTATCGCTATGGCTATTACGATCAGAATCCTGACAAGCAGTCTTTTTCTCTTCATCTCTTACCTCCAAGAGTTTCAAACAAAAAAGAGACGTTGTTCGTTATTAGTTGTAGAAGAAGTTCTGGAGACATATCAGTTAAACCGAAATTGTAGAAGTAGAGGTTCCCGAATAGCATAGCAGATAGTGTGTTCTCAATTGTTGTGACTACTTCATCTCTCAAACCATTCTCCTTCGCGACCTCTAAAAAGAGAGACATCCTCGTTTCTCCCATATCCAGGAAATTCGGAAGCTCGTCCGGATTAAATTCTCCCCTCCCGACCTGGCTCATGAATATCAGCCTGAATATCTCCGGCTTCTGCAGAAAGTATTCGGCGAAGGCTCTGTAAGAATGCTCGAGTTTCTTCACGGGATCGCTTTCCGTATAATGGCTCTGGGATATGTATTTCATGATGTCCACAGCGTAGCTATCTTTAACGGCGTTGAGCAAACTGTTCATACTTCCAAAGTAGTTGTAGACCGAAGCTGCCGAGTAACCGGCCATTTCGCTAACCTTTCTTATTGTGAGAGCCTGCAAGCCCTCACTCTCGACAATGCTTCGGGCGGCATTGATGAAAAAGTCTCTATTTCTCTCCCTTCGTAGTTCACTTCTACTCATCCCGAATTCAGTCCTCCATAGCGGCGGCGAAAGAAGATATGTTACTCTCAATGAGTTTTGGCTGTGGTTTACCCTTCGAGACAGCTTTCACCATCATTCTCGAAACCAGCCCCAGTTTGCCCATGTTGAATTCACCCCCAAAAAAGCCTTTGGCTTTGCAGGAAGTCAAGAACTCCTCAGGTAAGTTCTGTTCAAGATAGGTTTTGAACTGAGACTCATCAAAGCCCATACAGAGAAATACACCGGTCTTCTTTTCCCTGAGCTTCTGAATGTTCTGTTGCACAAATTCCTTTATCTGCTTCTGAATCTGTCCAACCTTTATCGAAGCTCCGACGATTACTCTATCGTAACTATCTATAGTCGGACTCTCTTCACGGCCAATGTCAACTATCCTCACCTCTCCAGTGAGTGCTTCGGAAAGCTTTCTTGCACACTTTTCTGCCGTTCCGCTCCTGCTTGCAAACACAATCATAGTCTTCATACCTTTGCCTCCAATCTCTGTTCTTAAAATGAACAAAGTTTATTTTATGATCACAGTTTACTATGTTTGGTACTTTCATATTTTGCGGAAAGAACAACTGTCTGTTTCAGTTCTCGAATTGGGTGGGGTGTACTCAGAAAAAAACCGCCCTTGCACTATCGTGGTGTTATGTTATAATTCTATGCGTGAAAATTCCCGCTTTGCCACGAAGGCAAAGCCACAGTCCGAGGGAGGAGGCAATAGATGATAAGGATCTACGAGACAATGTTCATTGTCTCACCAAGGCTTGATGAAGAGAGCAGAAATGCTACGGCCGAAAAGGTGAGAGACTACATCGTCGAGCGTGTCGATGGAACCATCGAGAAGTTCGACAGATGGGGTATCAGAAAACTAGCTTACAGGGTCACAAAAGGGTTTGCTGAAGGAGACTACACGGTAATTCAGTTCAAGGCCGATTCCGAGAAAGTCGACATCCTGGAGAAATTCTACGGAGTAACCCCGGATGTATTCAGATGGCAGACTTTCAGAAGAGAAGATCTGGAGAAGGCTGAGAAGAAGGCTCTTCTGAAGAAAGAAGCAATTGAAGAAGAAACCGAAGTCGAGGTTTCTGAGCCGTTAATTGAAGCCTCAGAAGCAGCTGGAGTTATTGAACCCGTAGAAGCCAAAGAAACAAAAGAGATGGAGGAGTAATCCATGTCTATCAGCTACAATCACGTGGTGCTTATCGGAAGATTGACAAGGGATCCGGAAATTAAGTTCGCTGCCAGTGGAACACAGATAGCTACTTTTAGTCTTGCAGTCGACAGGAATATCCCTTCTTCCAATAACGACAACACCGACTTCATTAGAATCGTGACGTTTGGTAAAACAGCCGAGTTCGTCGGAAACTATCTCTCAAAGGGAAGATTGATTCTGGTTGATGGTTCTCTCCGGATAAACAAATGGAAGACTCAAGAGGGAGAATCCAGATCAAATGCCGAAGTAGTCGCCTCGAACATACGTTTCATGGAGACTAAGGCTCAGGCTCAGAATACCGGAGGTTTTGAAAGGACTTCAGTAGAAGAAGATGTGATTGGAAATGCTGGGAACGACGAAATTACTTTCTTTGGCAGCGAATCCGAAACAACCGGTGACGATATCCCATTTTGATCAGGAGGAAAGACGATGGTAAGAGATAACAGAAGAAGAGGAAGAAGCAAGAAGAAGTGCAGACTCTGCGGCTCAAAGACAACCTATATAGATTACAAGAACACATCGCTACTCAGAGATTATCTTACGGAAAAGGGGAAAATAATTCCAAAGCGAATTACCGGCAACTGTGCCAAACATCAGAGAATGGTGAAAGAAGCGATACAAAGATCGAGATTCATGGCTCTGCTTCCTTACACAAAGGAATAGAGAATATGGGAGGCCAAAAAGCCTCCCTTTTTTAAAGGAGGTTGTCTATGAAAGTAATTCTGCTTAAGGATGTTCAGAACATCGGGAAAGCCGGAGAAGTACACAATGTATCCGACGGTCATGGTAGAAACTTCCTTATTCCAAGGGGTCTGGCCGTGGAAGCCAGTGATAGCGAAATGGCTAAACTGAGAAACGATCTTAAGAGAAGAGAGGAAAAAGAAGAGAGAATAAGAAAGTCCAGCGAAGAACTCCTGCGCACACTTCAGAAACAACACTTCATTATAAAGGTTAAATCGGGTTCCACCGGAAAGCTTTTTGGAGCCGTAACGTCCAACGATATAGCCACGCACATAAGGCACACACTGGCTGTGGAACTTGACAAGAGATTCATTGAACTGGGAGATAATATCAAACAGACGGGAGAATACAAAGTCGATCTGAAGCTTCCAGGAAATGTTAAGGGACAGATAGCCGTTCGTGTAGAAACTCTTGGAGAAAGCTGATTTGGAGTTTCAGATATTCTCGAAAGCTCTCTACTCCACCTGGATTTTCTATAGACCCGAAAGGATTCTCTTCGATTCCGGCGAGGGAATCTCGACTCTTCTTGGAAACAGTGTTTACGCCATAAGGGATATCTTCATGACACATGGTCATGTTGACCATATAGCAGGACTTTGGGGTCTGATAAACACAAGAAACACAGCAATGGGAGACAGAAACAAACCACTCAGAATAAGTTATCCAGCTACCAACAGGGCAATTGAGGCCTTTCTAGAATTCATAGTGAGCATGAATCCTCGTTTGAAGTATGACATGATACTGAACCCTCTTCAGGAAGGAGACGAAGTCTTTCTTAGAGATGCAGGCAGTTTCAGACGTTCAGTGAGACCTTTCAGAGTGAAACATACAGCGGGAGAGGTCAGCTTCGGCTATCACATATATGAGCTGCGACGCAAGCTCAAAGCGGAATTTCTCTCTCTTCCAAATAGCGAGATAGCCCGAGTTGTTCACGAAGAAGGACGTGAATCAGTTACCGAGACTTATCTGCAGAAGATAATCACTATAAGTGGCGACACTTATGCACTACCTCCCGAGTTGATAAGTAATTCCGAAACTCTCTTACACGAGTGTACTTTTCTTCAGGAGAAAGACAGGCGAAATCAGAACCATTCAAGTATTGAAGAGGTCATAGATAGTGTCAGGCGTAGTGAAGGAATAAAGAGACTCATATTGTATCATATATCAGGAAGGTACACTTCGAAGATAAAGAAGTGGACCTCCTTCATAAAGAAGGAGCTTGACGATACAGGAGTAGAAGTATATGTAGTACATCCAGAGCATGTTTTCACATTGTGAAAACCTGTGCACATTACCCCGGAAGGAGGTTAAGCATGGGTTACGTAGGTTGGATGATATTTGGTGTAGTTCTCTTGGTTGCCGAGATAGTTACTCCGAGCTTCTTTTACCTTTGGTTCTCGATCGGAGCCTTTGTGACTGGCGTAGTGGCGATGTTCTCTGTTAGCCTTGGATGGCAGGTAGTAGTCTTTGCCGTTACCAGCACTCTGCTAGTAATATTGACCAGACCAATTGCTAGAAGACTTTCTAAGGGTGATTCTCCCAGAAAGATGTATATTGACGGGCTTGTAAATTCGACAGGAAGAGTAACGGTAGAGATAAATCCCCTGCTTGACAAAGGACTAGTGAAGATCGATGGTGAAGACTGGAGAGCAACATCAATCGATGGGAATACGATTCCCGTTGATAGTATTGTGAAAGTTGTTCGTCTTGAAGGTACTCTAATATTTGTCGAAATACTACCTAGAGAAACCCAAAAGTAGGAAGGGGGAGAGAAAAGATGGTTCTATGGCTAATACTTGCAGCAGTGATATTCATAATCGCAGCTTCCGGAATAAAGATAATCAGACCATTCGAGAAAGGGCTCGTAGAGAGGCTCGGAAAGTACCGGCGTGAAGGCCAACCGGGTCTACAGTTTATAATACCGTTCATCGAAAGGATGATCAAAGTAGATCTTCGCGAAACTGTAATTGATGTTCCTCCACAGGAAGTGATAACCAAGGACAACGTTGTCGTTACTGTTGACGCAATAATCTACTATCAAATCACCGATGCTTTCAGAGTTGTGTACAACGTTTCCAGCTTCGAAATAGCAGCTATAAAGCTTGCCCAGACAAACTTGCGAAACGTGATTGGCGAAATGGAACTGGACCAAACGCTAACCTCGAGAGAAAGAATCAACGTAACGTTAAGAGAGGTTCTGGACGAGGCCACAGATAAATGGGGCGTGAAAGTCACCAGAGTCGAAATCAAGAAGATAGATCCGCCACAGGATATTATGGATGCGATGTCAAAACAGATGAAAGCCGAGAGAACGAAGAGAGCTGTTATACTCGAGGCCGAAGGTTATAAGACATCGGAGATAACAAAGGCGGAGGGTGACAAGATGTCCGCAATCCTCCAGGCCGAAGGTCAGAGCGAATCTATAAAACGGGTTGCGGAAGCCAACAAGTTCAGGTTGATTGCAGAAGCAGAGGGAGAAGCCTTTGCTGTAATAAACGTATTCAAAGCGATTCACGAGGGAGATCCCACCAAGGATGTAATTGCAATTCGTTATCTGGAAGCTCTGAAGGATATAGCCGACGGTCAAGCAAGCAAGATCTTCCTGCCTTTCGAAAGTAGTGCTTTGCTGAGTTCGCTTGGATCGATGGCAGAGATCTTTAAGGATAAAGGTAACTCCGAAGGACAGGATAAATCTAGCAAGAAGTGATCTGATGTTATTAAGGAAAGCTACTGAAGTTTTCTTGGAGTTAATTCTTGCATCCGGTTTGGCCACCGCCCTGGCGGTGGCCTCAGTGTTTACGTTCTATCGTTATGTCAGAAGACCTTCTACCGTGCTTATGTTTTTTAATACAGCTGCTAGTGCTGCTCTGATTCTTACGGGAACACTGTTGCTGGAGAATCATAATGTGCTTATTGCTTATCTCTTCTTCGTTGCCTACTTCTATGCCTATACATCACTTGGAAGACACGTGGCAAGGTATGATGACACTTTCAGGATGCTATTTCTTTCTATGGGATACACGCGGCAGGAGTTCTTTGTGAACTATCTGCTCGTACGGGGCAAGTGGAAGCTTGTCGACAATATTCTTACTTTTTCGGTTATCGGCACGGCCATTGTAGTCTTCTGCGATGAAGTAAGGCGACTGTATCCGGATCAGGGAAGAACGATCATCTTCACTTTGATAGTTTTTTCCGTCTTGATAAGCGTGAGCAGTTGGTTGAGCAGCGACTATGTAAACACTGCGTCAAAGGAAGAGTAATACACAGGTGTTATAATACCCATATAGGGTATATATGAAATACTTGGGAGGCATTAATATGGAAAAGAGACTACTACCAGCAAATATCGTAGAACAAGTAAAAGGAGTCTTCAAGGAAATGGAAGGTAAGGTAACCGCGTTGTTCTTCAAGACTGATAGAAGATGTGATTACTGTAAGACCGGCGAACAGCTGCTTAAGGAGTTAGCGGAAATCAATGAGAAGCTGAGTTATGAAGTTCATGACATAGACTCCGAAAGGGCTCGTCAATTCGAAATCGAAGTCGCCCCAAGCATAATTCTCTTGACAGCCGACGGTGACGATAAGGGTGTAAGGTTTCTAGGCATACCTGCCGGTCACGAATTTGGAACCCTTCTTCAGAACATTGTATCCTTTTCCAAAGGAGCGAAGCCTGATCTTTCCGAAGAGTCTCTGAAAAAGATAGGAGCTATCGATTCTCCTGTTGACATAAAAGTATTTGTTACAACAACCTGTCCTTATTGCCCGAAAGCTGTTCTAATGGCACACAATATTGCGATGGCTAACAAGAATATCAAAGCCTACATGGTTGAGGCCAATGAATTCGAAGAGCTTTCAAAGAAGTACGGTGTCTCGTCTGTTCCCCAGATCGTGATAAACGATAAGGTTACGTTTGTAGGTGCCTACCCAGAAGGTCAGTTCGTCGAGCAAGTTCTGAACGCTCTCTAGGAGGTCGGCATATGGAGTTCTTCGATGTAGGATCCGCGAAGAAGACAGACATCAAAGACCGGTACGATGTAATCATTATTGGAGGTGGGCCAGGAGGCATAACTGCCGCAATATACGCCGTACAGGCAGGTCTTAAACCTTTGATAATAGAGAAAGCTCTTGATGGTGGTCAGATGAATAACACACAAGCCGTAGAGAACTGGTCTGGTTTTTCAAGCATAAGCGGTATGGATCTCAGTGAAAAGATGGCCGATCACGCCAGAGCTTTCGACGTCCCTTTCGCTTATAACGAAGTTGTAGATGTTGAGCTTGAAGGGCAGGAGAAGGCCGTGATTCTCGATAACGGAAAAAAACTGAATTCCAGAGTGCTGATAATATCAACCGGATCCAATCCGAGAGACCTTGGTGCAAAGGGTGAAGAACAGTTCAAAGGGAAAGGTATAAGTTACTGTGCAACTTGCGACGGACATTTCTTCGCAGACAAACATATCGCAGTAATCGGAGGCGGAAATAGCGCGCTTGATGAATCTCTGTATCTAAGCAAGATGGTCAGAAAGATCACAGTGGTCCAGAACCTTGCGAAGCTCACCGCCGACAAACTCCTTCAGGACAAGCTCAATGCTACCGGAAAGGTAGAGTATATTTACAATTCGGTTGTAGATTCGGTTGAGGGTGACTCTCAGTTGAGTGCAATAAGTATAAGAAATGTTGACTCGGGAAATATAACTAGATTGCCGGTGGAAGGAATGTTTGTCTTCATAGGACTAATACCGAACAGCGGTTTTCTAAAGGGAAAACTGAAGCTGAATGATTTTGGTTATGTACCGACAGATGAAAACATGGAAACAGAGATAGAAGGGATATATGCTGTAGGCGACGTAAGAGAAAAAGAAGTAAGACAGATAGTTACTGCAGCTGCAGATGGAGCGATTGCTATATACCATGCAGCCCGAAGTTACTTCGACGAATAACAGATAAGGGGTGCATGGCGCACCCCTATTTCTTTTCTACCATAACCTCCGGAGAAGATATGATTTCAACGATTCCTCTATTCATATCAATATTTACCCACTGACCGACCGGAAGCATTAGTTTTGGGAAATCCCCGTGATAGCTCGGCATACCAATCCACACTGGAATCTTCTTATCCAGGAAGTATCCGTGTACCATTCTCTTGATATCGTCGAAATCTCCATTCTTTATCTCCGTGAAACCTGCAAAGATAATTCCTCTTAATGTGTTGAAGTCGTTAAGATGAGCTATGTTCCAGATCATCCTCTCAAGAGATTCTCTCGTCTCGCTGACATCTTCCAGCACTAGAATCGCGTCTTTTAGAGACCCCATATACTCGGTACCTTGAAGTGTCTGAAAGAGCGAGAGATTGGCCGGAATTAGTCTTCCAGTCATTTGACCTTCTATGACGGCAATCGATTCGTAGTTGAACCTTATCGTCTGACTGCCGTTGAAAATATCCAGGATGTTTCTCATCGACTGCGCGTCATTGCCCAGTTCGACTGCAACCATGGGACCGTGATATGTGGTAATTCCGGTCTTGAAGTAGATCGACAAAAGAAGTGCCGTTATATCACTGTATCCGACAAAAGGTTTTGGATTGCTCGCAATTACCTCCCAGTCAAGCCAATCGAGAATATTGTACGATCCATAACCGCCCCTTGCGGTAATGATCGCATCGTACTCAGGATTGATGAAAGCTTCGTTCACTTCTTGAGCCTTCTCACGCGCCGATAGATAGGCCTGGCAACTTCTACCTATAACGACTCTGAAGCCTGCGTTTCTCAGAGCGGCAACTCCGGCATCGAGTTTCGACTTCTCCGGAAAGCTGGCCGGAGCAGTAACAAATACTGTTTTGATCTCTCTTGCAGTAAGCGAAGTAGTAAGAATTGCTAGATTCAACAACATCATGATGATCAACCAAACCCTTCTCATTAAGTTTTCCTCCAGTCAGTTCTATCCTCTATAGTTTGCCATCGTTGCTTCTCAAAATCAACAAGTTTGTGAGAAGAATTGCATATCAGTTTTAAGTTTATGTTGGTAACTCCCGAGCGGAATTGCCGGTGGCGCTATTCAAAGAAGAGATTTCGATGTTAGAATTGCCTCATGGATACCAAGAGGGTTTTTAGCACAATTTCATCCTACGCTTTTTTTCTATTTGGATTTACGTCTATAATACTTGGTAGTGCACTTCCCGCAATAGAAAAGAGCTTTGGCATCGATCATCAGATAGCGGGAATACTTCTCTCGCTTCCAACTATCTCTTTTATGCTTTCGGCAGTAGTAGTAAGCTCATTATCAAATCGGGTCGGACCCTTCAAACTTCTCGCTATGGGAACTTTCTTCATTACTAGTGGTTTGATTGTTCTTGCGTTAAGCCGGAGTTTCTGGCTTCTCCTGCTCGGCAGCTTGACTCTTAGCTTCGGTACTGGCACTACCGAGACATCGATAGGTATCGGTGTCTCGGGGCTGAAATATCGTAAACCTGCTAGAGCATTGAATCTTATGCACTCGCTTTTTGCTCTGGGCTGCATAATATCGCCTTTTATTGTTGCGGCCTTTCTTGTCGATTACAGATCATGGTGGAAGCCATTCTTAGTAGCTCTGTTTGCCGCCACATTTCTGCTTTTTTTCACTCCGGTGCTTTTCAAAATACCCTTCAAAGGCACAAGAGAGAAGACTTCTTACTATAGAAAGGAAGTGTTTTCACAGAAGATTTTCTGGTTAATACTCGCCGGAGTCTTTCTATACGTAGCTTATGAAATAGGTTTCACATCATGGCTTTCCAGCTTCGTTTTCGAGTCCAAGGGAATAGAAATGCGTTATGCGAGTATTTTTCCGGCGCTTCTCTGGACGGGTATACTTATTGGAAGATTGATCACCGGCTTCGTAGTCGAAAAGCTTGGCTATGAGCTGTCTCTGCTCATTCTGACTCTCATCTCGTTTGTGTCGTTTGCAATGGCACTCTTGCTGAAGTCTGCGATACCTATAGCCGTGGCGGTGATATTCTCCGGTATCGGTTTTTCCGGAACCTATCCAACTCTACAGGCGATTCTTATATCGACCATGAAAAGAGGAATAGGCTTTGCAATTGGTGTCTTTACAGTTGCGGCGTCGCTTGGAGGTGCGATGGCAAATTACTCCGTAGGTTTTCTCGGACATGTGTTCGGAATGAATGCCGGAATTCTCTTCATACTGGTCTTAATAGCTCTGGAGATAATTGTAGCGCTTGTAATTATGAGACACAAGGCGGTGAAAGATAGTGGATAATCAGGTAATCATAATTGGTGCGGGACCGGCTGGTCTCTCTGCTGCCAGGACACTTCTGAGAGAGGGAATCGACTTCACGCTCGTCGATTCTAGAGAATTTCCGCGAGGAAAGGGCTGCGGTGGCGGCCTCACCCCCAGAGCACTGAAGACACTTGAGGAAGTGTTCCCCGAAATAGATGCACAGGGTTTTTCGGCGAGAACCCTCACTCTTTTCAAGAATGCCGTTGAAGGGCAGAGAGAGATAGTCACATATGATTCGAAGAAACCCATATTCAGAGTAGTGGATCGAAAGTCCTTCGACCATCTTCTGCTCCAATCGATTCTGGAGAGAGGGGGAAACTTTCTCAGAATGAGCGTCAGAGAACTTATCAAGACTGAAGGTGGTTTTGCTGTCAATACGGATCAAATGAGTTTACACAGTAAGTACGTTATAGTTGCTAGTGGAGTATTTGGTGCGCGGCTGGCCGGTCTAGAAGCACCCAGGTACAACATTATCTGCCATGGACGGGCTCCTTCGACAAATAAGGCCTCGATCACGTACATTCCAAATGGCTATCTATGGAGATTTCCCTGCAGCGATTTTGATTCGATAGGCGGAGGTGTCTATCCAGACGCTCCCGATTCCACCTCTTACAACGAGATTCTAAAGATTGCCACAGAGACATTCGGACGGGCCGTGGAGTTTTCCGGGGCGCCAATTCCCCTTTTTCAAACAGAAAGGGTTCTCGAACTGAACAAGTCTTTTGAAGGTCTCTTCTTTGTGGGAGACAGTGCCGGCCTAGTCGACAACTGGACCGGTGAGGGGATTAGTTTCGCTCTGAATTCCGGTCGTCAGGCCGCTCTTTCCATTGTGGAAGACGGCTTAAAGGACAAGAAGGCAATGGAAAGATACCTTGAAAGACTCTTTCCTATTGTAAGACACTTGCAGATCGCAGATGCCTTCCGAAAGAGATTCAATGCCAACTTCGAAAGGAACCTAGCTCTTTTGAAGAATGACAAGTTCTCCAGGTTATTTGTCAACTACATATCCGGGTATGTCAAAAGCCCATTCGCGCTAGCTTTTAAGAGTCTGTTAACCGCTGGAATTCGCACAAGATCAACATAATGCCGCCATTGCTTTGGGAGTTAGTTCCCTGAGGCCATCGTGAGCGACTCTTCCATCGATCAATCTGAGAAGTCTTTCACCGTAACTGCCTGCAAAATCCATATTGTGCGTGATCATGATTATTGTGACGTCATACTCTCTGTTGATGCGCTCGGTTAGTTCCATAACCTTTTGAGCACTGACAGGGTCTAGTGCGGCTGTGTGTTCATCAAGGAGCAGAAGCCTTGGTCTTGAGAGAATTGCCATCACCATTGCAAGCGATTGCTTCTGTCCGCCGGAAAGCTCTCCAGCCTTTGTCTTCAAGCGCGTCTCAAGGCCAAGACCAAGGTTCGCCAGCAGCGATATAGCCTCTTCTTTCACTTTGCTGAACTTGAAGGGTCTTCCACCCTTCTTGGAAGCAATTATAAGATTCTCCGCGATTGTCAAGGCCGGGAATATCCCGGTATTTGGATCCTGATAGACTCTTCCTATAAAGCGGGCCAGTTTGTGAGGTTTCATACTGTTCATAGTCTTACCGTCGATCAGATAAAGCCCCTCGGTCGGTTGTACCTCACCCAGGATAACCTTCAACAGCGTAGATTTGCCCGCACCGTTTGGTCCTACTATTGTAATGAACTGCCCGTCCATAATCTCGGTATCTACACCTTCAAGGGCAACTCTCTGGTTGTCGAGGCCCCGGTTGTATATCACTGTGAGACCTTTGAATTCGACCATAATCTCTTCACCTCCAGTTTCACTTTGCGTTTTCCATTGCTTGTTGAAAGCTGTCGCAGGCCAATGACAGCTATTATAAACACTGCGGTGAGAAGCTTCATGTCGCTTGCGAGAAATCCTATTCTGTAGCCGTATCTCATGGCCAAAGAAAGCAGAGCCTGGTATATCACTCCGCCCAGAATCGGGGAGAGAAGACCATAGAATAACTTGATTCTCCCCAGAAGTATCTCGCCCATGATTACTGAAGCCAGTCCAGTTACGACCATGCCCTGACCTATAGTTGCATCTGAGAAGCCGCTGTAGAGAGCAAATAGTCCTCCACTGAGTCCCACGATGCTGTTTGCAATAGTAAGGCCAGTTACTGCAATCACGTTCTGGGAAACACCAAAAGCAACGATTCCCGATGGATTTGAGCCAAAGGCTCTGAGCACCATACCTGGATCTGACCTGAGAAATACGGAAAGTATAAGCACGACAGCGGCTATTACGAGAGAAATCAAGAGCAAATCAGATCCGTCAAGATTATTGTTGAAGATATTCTTAATAATGGGACCGGTCCTGAGCGAACGTTGGCTAGTATTTATGTTCAGACTGCCAAAAAGATCGTCAAGACCGGTACCGCCACTCATCTCTTCGAAACTCTGTGTGCTCTTTTCTGCAACAACTCTCGGAACAGGAAGATTGGGACCTCCCATAACCCTGAGGTTTATCGAGTAAAGCATTGTCATGACAAGTATTCCGGCTAGCAGAACGTTGACCTTGAATCTTCTGTGAATAGTTCCCGTAATACTGCCTGCAACAGCGCCGCATATTGAAGCAAGTGCTATTGCGATCCATGCGGGAAGACCAGAGACTATTGCCCTGACTGCCACTGCTGCGCCAAGAGCAAACGAACCGTCTGTCGTGAGGTCGGGAAGGTCAACTATTCTAAATGATATATACACTCCCAGAGCCATTAGGCCAATTATTAAACCCTGTTCCAGTATAGCCATATCTCTACCTTGTTTTTTCTACGCCATTCTCAACAATAATATCTGCTCTGTCGAGTATTGCTTTTGGGATCTCGATTCCCAGCTCTGCAGCAATGTCCGTGTTTACGTAGAGTATCAGAGAGTTGGCGCCCAGTATTTTTGTCTCCAGTTCGGACGTGCTTACTCCGTTCAATACCTGCAATACGATTTCGCCTGTGGCTCTTCCAATCTGGTAGTAGTTGAAGCCGAAACCTATAAGTCCACCGGAGCGTGCGATGTCAATATCGGCGGCGACTATTGCAACCTTCTCCCTCAGGGCCACTCTTGAGATAGATTCAATGCTCGAGGCTGCGGTGTTATCAGTGCCAATGTATATTGCATCGACATCTCTGATCTGGGCATTGAGAGAGGCAACCATTTCGACGGTTGTCGAACCCGTGATATCGATCAACTTCATTCCCAGAGCATCACAAGCTTCCTTTGCGAATTCCCTTATCGTAACAGAGTTTGCCTCGCCCGAATTATAGATAACGCCGAGCGTTTGGGCCTCGGGGATAGCAAGTTTCAAGAGCTGAAGCTGTGTCTTAACGGGAGTCATATCGCTAATTCCTACAACATTGCCGGGGTTCTTTCCGAAAGAAGGTACGAGGTTAGCGCTAACTGGATCTGTGACTGCACTGAAGACTATGGGGATTGTTTTCGTTGCGTTAACCAGTGCCTGTGCCGAAGGTGTTGCTATTCCTATCATTACTGCGGGGTTGAGAGAGACGAACTGCTTGGCAATGGCTACTGCCGTCGATACCGAACCCTGCGCACTCTGGTAGTCGATCTTAATGTTGTCTCCATCCTTGAATCCATTCTCGGCGAGAACATCAATGACGCCTTGTCTAACAGCATCGAGTGCCGGGTGTTCCACTATTGCTGTAATTGCCACTGTCTGCATTGACAATCCCAGAACTCCTAGAAGTAGTACTACACATACAAGAACCCGCTTCATTCTACATCCCTCCTGATATAAAAGAGAGAGAGGACGTCTCTCAACGTCCTCTCTCTCTATTCTCCTTCGTGTATTTTTTCTCAAGCACACAACGGAGGAGTCCAAGAAAGGACGTTCCTCCTAAACCAATAAGCGTATGCGTAGCTTACCAGAGCTGCCTGAGTTATCATAATTGCCTCCAAAAGACTTCGTTTGATATTTTATACCACAAAACAATGTTACCGGTCAAGGCAGTACAGAAAATTCTTTTTTCCGTTACGTTCTATCTTCTCTGGAATAAGGCGTTCCCAGCGATGCGGGAGCTCCCACTTTTCTCTTCAGATTGTCAGTGGAGGTAAAGAATAGAACAACAATCGTTAGGAGATACGGTAGCATCTTGAGAAAATCTGGAGAGATGTGGGTTCCTATAGCTTGCAGTCTCAAGCCGAGCGCAGTAATTCCACCGAAGAGATACGCACCCAGAAGAGCCTTGAGTGGATCCCATGTCGCAAAGAGAACGAGCGCTATTGCAATCCAGCCCCTTCCGGCAGTCATGTTCTCGATCCACATAGAGTTATATGCCAGGGAGAGATATGCCCCTCCAATAGCTGTAACTGACGCTCCAATAACCGTATACACATATCTTATGGCGAAGACGTTGATTCCTCTTGCGTCGGCCGCATCGGGTGATTCTCCGACTGCCCTGAGTGTCATACCAAACTTCGTCTTGTAGATTACAAACCACATAGCCGGAACCACAAGGTAACTGACATAGACAAGAAAATCATGACTAAAGAAGATCTGACCAGCATAAGGCAGTTCAGAGAGAAAAGGCAGTCTGACGGGGGTAAACCTCTTTGCGATAACTCCTATGTAGTCTCTGCCCCACAATCCGCTTATTCCTGCGCCGAGCATCGTGATGGCCAGACCGCTGACTATCTGGTTGATCTTCAAAGTGACGGTGAAGAAGGCATGAACCAGCCCCAGAATCGCACCACCTAGCATGGCGACAAGAACTGCAGCCAGAAGACTCGAAGTGTTGTAAGATGCTACGAACCCCCCTATAGCGCCAATAAGCATAATACCTTCCAGACCGAGATTCATAACGCCAGATCTCTCGGTCAGTATTGTTCCCAATACCGCGAAGAGCAGAGGCGTCCCGGCCCTTACAGTTGCCTGAAGCGTAGAAATAATAAAGGACGGCAGGTCATTCATTGTCGAGCAACTCCTCTCGATCTATACGCAGTCTGTACTTGAATAAGGCCTCGCCTCCGAGGAGACAGAACAATACGAGTCCCTGGAAGACAGATATAAGAGCCATGGGAAGCTTGTAGAACATCTGAAGCTGGTCGTTTCCAACCAGCAACCCGCCAAAGAGAAACGAGACCAGAACTATCGCCAGAGGATTTAACTTGCCTAGCCAGGCGACTATTATCGCAGTGTACCCGTAACCCGGAGAGAAGCCATGCTGCAGCCTATGCTGAACACCCATCATCTGTGTTGCGCCACCAAGACCGGCGATAGCGCCACTTACCACAAGTGCGATTATCGTGTAATTGCGCACGCTAATTCCCGAATACCTAGCTGCCGATGCGTTGTCACCAACAATACGCGAATTGAATCCCCAGCTGGTCTTTTTGTATACATAAAACAAGATCAGGGCGAGAGTGATGGCGGTGAAGATACCGAGATGAAACTCGCCATCAAAAAAAGTCGGAAGCTTTGCCTGTTCTGGAAAAGGAGCGGTACCGGGAAATCCGTATCCTCTCGGATCCTTCCAGGGTCCGTAGACTAGATAGTCAACCCAGAAGATCGCGACATAGTTAAGCATAAGCGTTACCACTATTTCATCGGTCTTCGCGTAGGCCTTCATAAGAGCAGGTATAAGTGCCCAGAGTGCTCCCGCGATAGCACCGCAGATTGACAGTAAAAGTATCATCAAGAACGGAGAGGTAATGTCCTTGAATAAAAAGATTGCACCCCAGGTTGAGGCCATGGCCCCCATATACAACTGTCCTTCACCGCCGATATTCCAAATCTTCATTTTGTAGGCGAAAGATAGACCGAGTGCAACAAAAGCTAGCGGTACCATTCTCATGAATGTACTCGCCAGTCCGTACCTGTTAGTGAACGGCCATGACAACATTTCCTGGTAAGCCTCGACAGTCTTGCCAAAAGCTGCGGCGAGTGTTCCGTGTCTGCCAATGAAGAAGATCAGCAGAATAACTCCCATTATAAGTAAAGCTGCGAATACTGATATCACAGGAACCAGTATTCCGGCGTATTTTGGAATCTCAAGTCTCTTCTCAACCCTGATTTTCATGTACTGAATCCTCCTGCATGGAACCGGCCATCATTAATCCAATCTCCTCTATGAATGCTGGATCTGGAGGCGTATAACCCATGATCTGCCCTTCAAAAATCACCGCAACTCGATCACACAGTCTGAATATTTCGTACAGCTCGCCCGCAAGAAGCAGTATTGCTGTTCCCTTGCTCTTCTGCTCCAGTAATGATCTGTATACGAACTCCATTGCGCCAATATCTAACCCTCTGGTCGGATGTTCGGCAATTATGGCTTTAGGGTTCATTGCCAACTCCCTTGCAAGCACTACCTTCTGAAGATTTCCTCCGGAAAGATATCTGACAGCAGTTCTGGAGGAAGGGGTGGAGATGGAGAAGCTCTTTATCATCTCTTCCGTGCGGGCGGACATAGCCTTGTTGTCCAGATTGAACGACGAACTCTTCACGAGCCTGGTGATAGAATTCTTCATGAAAATGTTGTTCATTACCGAAAGGTTAGGACATGTGGCTATGGTCTTTCTGTCCTGGGGAATGTAGGTCAATCCGCTCCGGATTCTGGAAGTGACGTTTCCGCTCCGCATAAGTTTCCCATCAAGTCTGACACTTCCCGAAAGGCTTTTTCGCAGGCCGTATATGCTCTCTGCAAGCTCTCTCTGGCCGTTGCCGGCGACTCCGGCGATTCCCAGAATCTCGCCAGCCCTAACCTCGAGGCTCAGATTATTTACTGCGAGGAGGCCTTTATCGTTCTTCACGGAGAGATCTTCAACCGTCAAAACTGGGCGGCCAATCTGCGCTTCGGGTTTTACAGTATCAACCAGCAAGTCCCTGCCGACCATCAATTTCACGAGACCACGACGGTCTGTTTCCGTTTTGCTTATTGTCCCGACAACCTTCCCATTTCTTAGTACTGTTATCCTGTCACTTATTTCCATGACTTCGTCAAGTTTATGGCTTATAAATATGACGGAAGAACCTTCGCTGACAAGTTTTCTCAACGCCTTGAATAACACTTCACTCTCTTGAGGCGTGAGAACGGCTGTCGGTTCATCGAGTATCAGAATATTCGCACCGGTATATAGCAGTTTCAGTATTTCTATTCTCTGTCTCTCCCCGACCGAAAGGGTCCATACCCTCGCTCGAGGATGCACTGGGAGTCCATAGGCATCTCCCAGTTTCTTTATCTTAGACTCGACAGTCTTTGTCTTTATAACAAAACCAGTTTCTTTAAGTCCTAGAACAACATTCTCGGCTACCGTAAAGGAGGGAACAAGAGTGAAGTGCTGCTGGACCATACCAATACCGTGCTTAAGGGCGTTATTGGGCGAAGTTATTGCGGTCTTCTTTCCGTTGACAGAAACCTCTCCTTTATCGGCATGGTATATGCCAAAAAGAATGTTCATCAACGTGGTCTTGCCAGCACCGTTTTCTCCTAGAAGTGCGAGAACCTCTCCTTTTCTCAATTCTATCGACACATCTTCGTTGGCGACTACGCCGGGGAAGGCCTTGGTGATGTTCTTCATTTCAAGTACAGGGAAGTCTTCCAAAGAAATCACTCCAGAAAAGAAATCGAGGGGCCAAGTGGCCCCTCGAGAAATCATTGAACCTTTCCGACTACGTTGTTCACAAACCAGTTCATGCTTAGAAGCTCAGCATCGGAAGGTACTTCGCCCTTGTAGTATCTTAGGGTTCCGGCCTGGTCGTATATGGGTCCATCGAATGGATGCATGTTTCCATCGAGGATAGCCCTCTTCACGACGTTAACGAGTTTCGAAACTCCAGCAGGGACGAGGTCGCTCAACACGATATCGACAGTGCCGTCTTTCATGCCACCCCAGTACTGCTCATTTGTCCATGTGCCTTCAATAACTCCTCTTACGACATGCTCGTAGTAGGGTCCCCAGTTCCAGACAGGAGCTGCCAGGAATGCCTTGGGAGCGAAGGCGCTCATATCACTGTTATAACCGATCGAGTAGACTCCCCTATCTTGAGCTGCTTGTTGCGGAGCAGGAGAGTCCTGATGCTGGGTTATAACATCCGCACCGATATCCAGAAGGGACTCTGCAGCTTCCTTTTCTCTGGCGGGATCAAACCATGTGTTCGACCAGATTACGTGCACTTTCGCATCGGGATTGACGTACTGCACCCCTAGAGCGAACGCGTTTATTCCCCTTATAACTTCTGGAATTGGGAAGGCTGCAACATAACCTATAATATTGCTCTTGGTCATTGTGCCTGCAACAAGTCCGCTGAGGAATCTGGGTTCATACATCCTTCCAAAATACGTGCCGAGATTCTCGGTCGTCTGATAACCCGAGCAGTGCATAAAGACAGTCTTTGGGAAGGCTCTGGAAATCCTGACCATGCTGTCCATGTACCCAAAGCTTGTACCGAAGATCACGTTATAACCTCTCTGGGCATATCCTCTGAAAACACTGTCGGCTTCGGCTCCCTCGGGAACATTCTCGATGAAGTCTGTCACAATGTTGTCACCAAAGACTCTCTCCAGATGAAGCCGACCCTGATTGTGCATGAAGCTCCAGCCACCGTCTCCTATCGGTGCAACATAGATGAAGGCTACCCTTACAGGAGCGGCCAAGACTCCTGCAGCGATCAACAACAGAACTAGAAGAAACAGAACTCTCTTCACATCATTTCCCCCTTTTTGAGAAGTAACTATTGCAGTACAATTATACCTTTATCGGTTTGCCTTTCCAAAGCGCCGGCCGGTCAGTCAAAAAAGGTTTCACTATTTCCGGAAGGCAGTGATTAGTTATTGAGCTGTTAGAGTCTCGCATTACAGCTATTTTCTCATCCCTTATAGAACTGTCTCACAGTTCCATTGAAAGGTATTGTCGGAGTGGTAAAATATTACTGATAACTGTGAAACCCTTATGGGGCAGACAGGAAGACAATTGAGGAGGTAAGGTAGATGATTACAGCAAGAATGGAAAAGGAGCTTAACGCTCAGATCAAAGCAGAATACGAGTCAGCCTTCATCTATATGTCGATGGCCGCATGGGCTCACAAGCACGCTTATTTCGGGACGGCAAACTTCATGTGGAAACAGGCAAAAGAAGAAGAGGAACACGCGATGAAGTTCGTAGACTATCTTAAGGACGTAGACGGGAATATTGAGATTCCTGGACTTGCAAAACCCGAAGGCAGCTTTAAGTCTCTGCTTGACATTTTTGAGAAGGGCCTTGAGCACGAGAAGTATATAACTTCGAGAATACACAACCTGGTGACCATCGCCGACGAAGACGGCGATTACGCTACGAGCGATTTTCTCCAGTGGTATGTCTCCGAACAGGTAGAAGAAGAAAGAAACTTCAGAGACATCGTCAAGATGCTCAAGATGGTGAGCGATCACGCTAATGGGATCATGATGATTGACTCCAAACTTGGAGCGAGATAGAAAGAAGAACCAAAAAGGATGTCGTCGAGCGGCATCCTTTTTTTCTGATTAAGATTATGGATGACTATAGCAACAAAGAGGGGGGTCGAATGAATGCGTAGGCTTCTAGTTTTTACGCTCGTTGTACTGTCTATTTCTCTCATTTTTGCCCTGCAGGTCGATCTATCCATAATACACACTAGCGATCTTCACGGGAACATATTTCCGGTTGACTATGCGACCGGAATGTACTCTGATGTTGGCCTGGCAAAGATCTCAACTTTCCTGAATCAAGTAAGAAGCGCCAATCCAAATGTGATCGCCATAGATACGGGCGACCTGATACAGGGTACGCCATTAGCTTACTACTACGCGAAAATCAACAGATCTGGTGAAAATCCCATGATAACGACACTCAATCACATGAACTTCGCTGCCAGCGTGGTAGGTAACCACGAATTCAACTATGGACCGGCTATACTCGAAGACGCCGTCGCGACCGCGCACTTTCCAATTCTGAGCGCGAACATAGTATTCGAAGACACAGGAGATCCTGCTTTCGAGCCGTATACGATAGTTGAAATTCCTGTAGATGGTCATTCAATAAGAGTCGGAATCATAGGCTTGACGACCAGTTTCATACCAAACTGGGAAGAGCCGGCAAATATTGCCGGTCTCGATTTTGTCGATCCAGTGAATGCAGCTGGACGTTACGTATCTCTGTTGAGAGGTATTGTAGATGTTCTAATACTTGCCTATCATGGCGGTTTCGAAAGAGATCTGATCACGGGACTTCCGACTGAAGAACTCGTAAGAGAGAATGTGGGCTTCGAACTACTTAGCGATATCGACGGTATAGACGTTCTTCTAACTGGCCATCAGCATAGAACTATAGCCGAAGTAATTAACGGGGTTGGGATCTCCCAGCCTTCGAATTGGGGAAGAATGGTGGGTAAAATAGACATCTCACTTGAGAAGGTCGCCGAAGGCTGGAAGATACTGGAAACTAAGGTGGTCCAGGTCTCCATGGCCGATTATGCCGCCGACGAAGAGATTCTAGAAATGACGGGAGAGTTTGAGAACAGCGTGCAGCAATGGCTGGATAGGCCTGTGGGTTTCGCCATAGGCGACTTCTATATAGACGATCCATTTCTGGCGAGACTTGCTGACAATACTCTTATGGAATTCATTAACAGAATTCAGATGGAAGCTACGGGAGCTCGAATTTCCTCTGTAGCCCTATTCACGAACGATATAAAGGGCTGGAAGACGGGTCCTGTAACAATTAGAAACATAAATGCCGTCTACATCTATCCGAACACGCTGAAGGTTTTGAAGGTCACCGGCTCGGATATCAAGGCCGCCCTGGAGAAGAGCGCCGAATACTTCACCTTTGAAAAGGGAGAGGTCAAGGTAACCAGAAGCTGGATTGAACCCAAACCAAGACACTACAACTACGACATGTGGGAAGGAATAGATTACGTTATAGCTGTGGACAGACCGATTGGAGACAGGGTACTCAGTCTTCGCTATATGGGCCAGCCTGTGATTATGGATGCCGAGTACGAGATAGTTTTGAACAACTATCGGGCAAGCGGTGGCGGTGGCTACACAATGTTTCAGGGGAAACCGGTTGTAAGAGAAGTAATGTTAGAAATGGCCGAGATTATTGCCGATTACGTTATGGAGAGGGTAGCATTCAGTGCGACTCTCGATAGAAACTGGTCGGTGGGTACCGGGTCGGTGCATATCGTTGGCTGGAACGAGACCATAAGGACGATAGCTCAAATGTATGAAATGGAACCTTCGGAGATAATGAAGTACAATCCCGATCTCAAAGGGCTTGTGAGAATACCGCCCGGAACGCGAGTGATTATCTACAGGCCTTTTCTCTCTGAGATACCGGTAATTTGACACTCCCCATACCTAGAGGCAGGGGATTCTTGGGTGATTAAACCGAAGTCCGTTTCTGGTATCGGAGTATGACCCCAAGTTAAGGGCTGTGCCAGCAGCCCGTCCCTAGGCAGAGCATATTAGCTCCTAGGGCTGGCAGACTATCGCTTACGCTACACCATCTGCCACAGACTATTAGTCCGCTAATTTGCTTTTGCGTCTTGTACATGACGACATATAGAGTTTTGCCTGATAGATGATTAGCTATCAGAACCTCATACGCTATCCAGTTTTCAAAGAACGTTTTTTCGACTTTTGCTTGTCGCCACCGACTGATGGATTACTTATAATATGCCATAAATGTGACTTATATCTCCATTGCTTAAGCTAGGGCCTTTACGGCATTTTGGTAAGCTCTGGAAGGATCCCATTTCTATTCAAATCGAGCAGTTTGAGCGTGCTTTTCTATACTTTCGACAAAGCCCCGTACCGTCTGAATATACTCTTCTGGTTTCTCAAGATGATGCTCATGTGAAGCTCCGTAAATAACTACCAGCTTGCTGTTTTGCATCTCTCTGGCATAATGGGCGGCTGTCTCCGGAGTTACCTCATCATATTGCCCGCAGGTTAGCAGAACTGGTACTTCTATCTGACTCAGTTTTGATGTACAATCATACTCCTTCAGAGTGCCAGTAACAGTGAATTCGCTGGGTCCATACATGTAGTTGTAAACAGATTTACCCATACCACTTATAGTATCGTCAAGGCAGGCGGGCCATTTATCCAGGCGGCAAATATGGCGTCTGTAAAAGGCTGTTACGGCTTTCTCGTAGTCGACAGAATCATAGTCTCCGGTAGCTTCGGCATTGGCTATCGCGTTTTGGTATTCCTTCGGAAGATACAAGAGCAGGTTTCTCACATCTCTCTCAAAACGTGGTATGCTCATTGCCGGTCCAGAAAGAATCAGACTCCTTATGCCATAAGGTCTAAACAGATAGTATTCGCAGGCCAGTATACTTCCCCAAGACTGACCCATTAGGTGGACGTCCCTAATGTTTAGGCAATCTCTTAGAGAGTTTAGCTCTTCAACAAAGCGACTCACAGTCCACAGAGTATTATCCAATGGCCTTTCAGACTTACCACAACCTAGCTGATCGTAAAAGATAATCGGCCTATCGTCTGAAAGAGTTTCAAGAGATTCCAAATAATTGTGAGGCGCTCCCGGGCCTCCGTGAAGCGTTATGATCGGGATGCCCTTATAATTCTTCCCCTTTATTCCATACCATATCTTTCCGCCGGTAACCTCGACAAAGCCTTCCGTATCGTATTCAATCATCAAAGTGTCTTGCGCGGACGCCCCTAGATTTGCCTTTGGGGATGAGCGCATCCTCCTTTCTAGTAATTGTAACCATCGGATTTGTGCGATGGTGTGAGCGGTTTGAAGATACCTTTCCATTATTGGCCACACCGGTTAAGTCAACCTCGCTGTTATCGGACAGTTAATGCCAGCAATCGTGGCTTCTGTTCCCGGTTGCTATGTCAAACTGTTGCCGCAATGTTCAGGGCTGATGGCGTCACCCCGAAGTACCTATGTTTCCTCTCATAACGCAACCCCTTAGTCTAAGGCTGGTAAGTATTTGGACCTCCAGGAGTTAAACGCTATCGCTTCGTTAAATTGCTTCAAAAGCAATTATAGCAGCCGGATGCCGTCATTTTTCTGTATGATTCAATTGAATATTCAGAAAGCCCTTGGGACATCACATAATCTGCATGAGTCAAAAAAGAAGGTGATAAGAGCAAGAGAAAGCGACGCTACAACCTTGTCGGAGAAAACTTTCTGACAATCTTTCTGCTCTTATACAACCTTGCAAGATGACAGAAAACGGTTTTGCAAATTATACGGAGTTGGTTGTGGGAAAGAGCAAGCCATCGCAACTGATCCATGTTTGTAACCCGGCAGACTGTTCTTGAAGTCGGGCGTAATTTCTGAACTTGGAACACCGATTTCTTCGCTTTTCGCGAGGATAGGTCAGGATCGGGTGTAAGGGTTCCCTGTTTGCCCTCAGCCAATGAGTGCACCAACACCGATAATACCTTTGCCACCATGCACAAGAATTCCTGAAGACACTTCACCTGTCAAGAATGCCTCTGAAAGATGTTTCATCTTCTCCCTTACCCATGAAACTAGCGATAGTGTCTCTGGATCGTCACCTGAATGGTATAGAGCAACACAGAAAATCTTCTTCCCCTTGACTGCATCGAGCAATCTCTCGACCATTGTTTCAACGGCCTTTTTCATCAGTCTTGCTCTGCCCACCGGGGCAAAAGTACCTTTTCTGTCGATAGTTACAACCGGCTTCACTTTAAGAATCTGGCCAACAAAACCTTCAAGCTTACCGATACGGCCGCTTTCCTTGAGATATTTTACGGTTGGGATTACGAAGAATACAGGGTTTTTCGAGCCGGCACGTTTCTTCAGGTCAGATGCTATAACCTTCAAGCTGTCTCCCCGTTCTTTCATCTTCAAGGCTTTATAGAAGAGCATTGCCGCTCCTCCGGATAGCGAAAGGGAATCAACGTATTCGATCTGGACATTGCCAACCTCGCTCTTGAACTGCTCCCCCATAGTTATGAAGAGGTTATGTGTTCCACTGAGACCGCTAGAAAGGTTCAGCACGAGTATCTCGTCGTAACCTCTCTTATGCATCTCTCTGTATGCATCCATTACATCATTTGGATACGGCAGGGAGGTCTTTGCGAAACTGTTCTCAAGATAGTCGATTATCTCTTTCTTGGAGATTTCCAAGTTTTCACGAAATGATTTGCCTTCGAGTATTACGAGAATTGGAACTACAAAAACATCGTCTCTTTTCGCAAACTCTTGTGGAATGTCAACTACGGAATCACAGATTATTCCTATCAAGGTCCATCAATCTCCTTCACAGTTAGTCTTCAGATCACGCACAAAACGCATTTCTCTATTGGGGACCTCTTATGTTCAATGTTAACACCTGCCGTGTTAATTTTTCAAGCTCCAGACTTACCTCAATTGGTCAATAGGTTTGAAGCAGTAAGCATAACGAATGTTTTGCAAGCTTCTCCTGCCGCTTTCTCAAAAACAGTCTCTACTTCTCCCGCAATATAGCCAGTCACAGTCTTGCCTGCATTCCGAAAACTTTCTGATGAGTTAACTACTCATTCTATATTTTCTGTCTTTCATATCCACCTTCCGAATGGATAATCTGTCCCGTAATCCATTCGCCTTCCTCTGATGCCAGAAAGCATATCAAGCGGGCTACATCATCAGGTGTTCCCGTCCGTTTGAAGGGAAACCTTGGCATCAAAAGACTTTTCAGCTCTTCTGTCATCCATCCTGTATCAGTCGGTCCAGGATTCACTGCGTTCACTGTAATGCCCTTGTGAGCAACAGCAGCTGCCAGGGTAGTAGTAAGGATTTCTACTGCTCCTTTGGTAATGGCATAAGAGATCTCCTGTGTCATGGGGCCCTTAGATTGGCCAGAAGTCAAATTGATGATCCTTCCTCCATGACCTCTAGAGAAACGATTTGCAAATGTGATACTCAACAATGTTGTCGCTCTAATATTGATCTCATAATGTCTGTCGAGATTATCCGCTGTTAGGTTCTCAAAGGAATCGTTTACGGAGTAACAAGCATTATTCACCAATATGGAGGCCTGTCCAATCTTTGCTTCCACTTGTTCGAAAAGTGCGGATATTGATGACGCCCTAGATAGGTCCAATTCTAAATGTTCGCAGGAGATTCCGAATGCCTTGAGTTCTCTCTCTAAAGTGAAAAGCTCTTCTTGCTGTATGCCCCAGGGCATGCTGCTGTCATAGGGAGTATAGTATGTGAAGAATATGTCGGCCCCTTCCTTAGCTAATGCTCTGCATACTGCTGCGCCAATTCCCATTTGTCGGCTCGCCCCTGTAACAATGGCAATCTCACCCTTTAGTCTTTCTCCCATAAGATTCGCCTGCCTTCACTCTTTATAAAAGTCTTGTATGTTCTTCCTAATGCTCATTAAGCCTGAGGGCATTACTGCGAAACCCATAGTTCTGAGTTTATAATTGCCGTCACTAGTTCAGCTAGAGACATCTTGCACCACTGAGTATTTCTTGAATTTCGGCATTGAATGATTGTAGAATAATATCACATTGACCGGATATTTCCGGCGGTTACCACAACCCAAGTCATCGATGAGTTTCGATGACACGCAAGGTGACTCTATGTGGAGAGAAGTCCTTACTCAGTTTTCTAGAAGACCTGTTGCCGTGTTCCTGATGCTGGGAACGCTGGTCTTCCTTGGTCTTTTTTCCTGGCAACAGCTCCCAATTGATCTGCTTCCGAGTCTGAACATCCCATACGCAGTTGTAGTGACTCCTTATATAGGCGCTACGCCTCAAGAAGTAGAGCGTAACGTCACGGGTCCTTTGGAGAGCGCCATTTCGTTTGTGAGTGGTGTCAAGAGTATCTCTTCACAATCAAGAGACGGGTTTTCGGTGATTACTATTGAATTTGAGAGCGACACGGACATGGGGTACGCCCTTTCCAAGGTTAAGGAATCCATCGATTCTATGGCTATCGGCCTTGCAAAGGCTGTGGATCCAATAATAGTCGAGTTCAACCCTTCTCTCATTCCGGTCTACGTGCTCGGACTATCAGCTGACGATCCCTCAGAGTTGAAGACAATGGCAAATGAGCTAAGAGGAATCCTTTCTAGAATTGAAGGGGTCGCAAACGTAAACCTTACTGGTATCCCTCAACAGGAGGTCGCAATAGTCTTGGATGACAGAAGAATGAACGAGCTTGAGATTCCTATCGAAATCGTGAAGGCTGTTCTCTCCGACGGTGTTCGATATCCCATGGGATTGTTGGAAGACTCCGGAAAGGTATATACACTGTCAGTCAAGTGCGATTTCGATTCAGTGGAAGAGCTCGCAAATACGGTTATCGGATTCAGGGGAATGGGTAGTACCATGTCAGCATTATCTCAGGAAATGGGACAGATGATCGTTCTTGAAGGGATTCCGATTCCTGTTAGGCTTAACCAGATAGCGACTGTAGAGTTGGTCGATAAGGAATTGAGGGGTACAATAAAGGTCGATGGAGCTAGTGCGGCAGTCTTGACAGTACAGAAGCAATCTGGAGCCAATACGGTTAGGGTTGCCAGCGAGATTCAGAAGAACATTACTCGCTGGAGGGACCTTAGTCCCGATAACCGTGTGATCGTAATAACCGACACAAGCCAGTTTACTAGCATGTCTATCAACAGCCTGTTCAGGAACCTGTTGGTTGGAGCGCTCGTTGCAACATTGGTGATATTCTTCTTCTTGCGCAACGTCGTTGCTACTGTGGCAATTGCGGTTTCGATGCCGCTCTCTTTACTCATAGCGATAATGCTGATGAATTTCTCCGGGCTGGGACTCGATCTCATGACTCTAGGCGGTCTAACCATGGCCATAGGGATGATAGTCGATAACAGCATAGTAGTACTTGAGGCGATATTCAGGTATTTGGAATCGAAGAAAGATCCGTATGAAGCTGCGGGACGGGGTGCTGAAGTAGTTGGAGCGATTTTCGCTTCTACGTTGACCACTATTGCAGTCTTCGTTCCGTTTGCTTTTATCAGCGGTTTCGCTGCACAGTTCTTCGGATATTTTGCTCTAGCGTTGGCCTTCTCTTTAGGAGCGTCGCTCTTTCTCGCAGTAGTTATGATTCCGGCCTTCACCCAATTCATAAAGGTCAAAAGAGCGAAACGCACAATAGATCTAAAGTATGGGACTTTTTTGAACTTTCTTCTCGATCACAAACCTGCGACTCTTATCATTTTTGTCTGCCTCTTTGCAATAAGCCTTTTGGGACTTATCAGCAAGGATACAGAATTCATACCGTCTTTCGACAGCGGAATAATAAACGTAGACCTTACTCTTCCACAGAATATATCCTATAAGACTACCTCACAAGTAGCTGAAGAGATAAACAGAGAGATTCTTAACAGATTTGAAGAGCTTGATTTGCAGACACTGTACTCATCTTCCGGAGATACTGGCGGTGTTATAGCACTGGTCATGGGTGCTGCCGAGAACAAAGCCAATATTCAGGTAATCCTCAAACCTTTGAATGAAAGGAGAATAAACACTGAAGAAGTGGCCGGGATCATCAGGGTACTTCTCGAGACCGTAGCAGAAAGGCACGACGCCAGGATCGACGTTGGAACAAGCGGATTAGAGATTGAAGCTGTTTTCGGGCGAGACATTGAGATTGCAGTTTTCGAAAACGATCTCGATAATCTGCGCGCTAAAGTAGAAATCGTCGCATCAAAGCTCTCCAAAGTTGAAGGGATAAAAAACCTTGAGACGAGCTTTGATGATCTTCAGAACGTGCTCGAGCTGACCGTCGACAGAAGTAAGGCGACACTTGCGGGACTTTACCATATGCAGGTTCTGGGAGTTATTCAGCCGTATACAATGGGTGTTGATCTTGGGATAATGAGTGTAGAAGGTCAGAGTATTCCTGTGAAGCTTTATAAAGAGAGGAAAGAGGGTTACGAATGGCTTAAATCACTTTCCATCGATACGCTTCTTGGAAGCAAAACCTATGTGGGAATTGTCTCGTCTCTTGATATAAAGGGAAGTCCTGTCTCGATAGAACACTTCAACGGTCAGCGAGTTGGATACATCAGGGCAGACACGGTGAACAGGCCACTGGGTAGTGTCGTCGAAGAAATCAAAGTTGTTCTCGGCCAAGAACTGGAAATGGGCTCTCGGCTGATGGGCCAAGGTGAGCTGATTAGACAGACTATCGAGCAATTCGGTTTTGCGTTGCTGGCGGGTATAATATTCATGTACTTGATAATCGGAGCTCAGTTTGAGTCGCTGGTCTACCCTCTGGTAATCTTCCTCACTCTGCCGATGTCTCTGGTAGGGGTTATGGTGGTAGTCTATCTCTTTGATTTGACTATAAATATAAGCAGTCTCGTCGGTATACTTACTCTGGCGGGTGTTACTGTGAATAACGGGATAGTCATGATAACTCAGATAAATCAACTGAGAGAAAAGGGCTTAGAAAAGAGAAGGGCGATTCTGGAGGGCACCGGTAGAAGAATTAGGCCGATTCTGATGACCTCGCTGACTACTGTTGTTGCATTGTTACCCACAGCGTTTGCCAAGTATGAGGGTTCGGAGCTTGAGAGTCCGCTTGCGCTGGTAATAGCGGGAGGACTTCTTATAGGCACTGCATTTACTCTCTTTCTAACGCCGGTTCTGTACGATATAATCGATCGGATATCCAGTCGTTTCGATTCAAGTTCTGAAGGTCTCGAATGTGATGAGTAATATTATGTTATAAGTATTCTGAAGAGGTGATATTTGTTGAAAGTAGATTCGGAGAAAGCGATACTTCTACACTGCGATCAGGAAGTTACAGAGTTGCTGAAGAAGAGAATTCGCGGTATCTCTCTTGTTGATTGCCATGGACTTGAACAATCTTCAATTCGTGCCATTCTAAGCAATGAGACCGTTAGATCAGACAGCAGATCTGATTCCGAGGAAACAGATTGTTGCTTTGTAATCTTCAATGGAATTGACAGCGGACATATAAACCAGGCAATCAGTTATATAAAGAGTCTTAGCCAGAGAAGATGGATTTTCGCGACAACGACTCCCAGTAATTTGGACTGGAGTCTTGACGAATTGCTGAGAGAGCTCATGTGTGAACACAACTACTTCAACGCTAGGAGAGATTCTAATGAGCGATAGCGACAGGGTTTATGTCGGGCTGGAAGAACTACCGAAAGTAGAAATTGTGAACATTCTCAACTCCGTCTTTGAGGACTACTCTCTTCCAATGCAATGGAACCTTGAGAGTTTTGAAAGGGATCTCCAGGAGAACAACGTTTCTCTTTCCTCTTCTTTTGTTATGGAAGTGGGTGGCGAAAGGGCGGGCATTCTCCTTATAAGCTTCAGAGAAAAGAGATCGAGAATAGATCTTATGGGCGTAATCCCTAAGTTCAGAAGGAGTGGGATCGGATTCCAGATGGTAGACGAAGTGATAAGGATTTCGAAGTGGAAGGGCTGTGAGCGTGTTACACTTGAGGTCTTGAAGAGAGATCTGCGCGCGTTAAGCTTCTACCAAAGATTCGGCTTTCGTGAGAAACGCGATCTTATTACCTTTTCCCTTAGGAGAAAGAGTAAAGGCGATTTTTCTTTCAAGTCTTCAACATGTGGTGCCGTTATGGAGAAGGCTTTAGAGGTGATGGGCGTGTTCAAGAGAGCGCCTGATTGGCAGCGGGAGCCGGTGAATTTTCCGCACCTGACTTTCTACAACTTTGACCTAATAGTGGACGGCGAGGGCAGAGAGCAGGGATACTGTGTCTGGGGAAGAAAAGAGAATGTTCTATATGTAATGGATGCCGGTCCATCTCACGAAAAAGACTTTGGGGACGTTTTGGATGCGATATGCGATATTGCCAGGAAGATGGAAATGGTCGTCCTTTTTCCGACTGTTCCCGAAGATGACCCCCTTTACTTGGCTGCTTCGGATGGATTTACGGAAGTGCTGCTTATTCAAACAGAATTGGTTTTTAGAATACACTGATTCTCTGAAGAACTGAGGGATCTAAAGGTCCCTCAGTTCTTCAGAGAACCTAAGAAAATACTCCATGAGCTTGAACCCTTCACATGGAAACTTACGGATAATATAGTCAAAGAAAGCATCGCGTTCAATGATAAAGAGCTTTGAGTTCTCAGCCGCTACGATTGTGACATCGCACAGACTGCCGACAGTAGAAAGTATCTCGCCTATAGAATCCGGAGGATTGAGGGTAAAAACTAGCGAAGGCTTCTTGCTACTGTTCTTGAAGCATTTGATTTGACCCTCAACAAGTACTGCAACGCCTTCGATTTTTCTACCTTCTTCAAAAAGGACTAACTCACTGTCCGTCTCTACTATCCTATCGCCAAAAGCAATTACCAGATTCCTGAATAGCTCAGCACTATAACCCGGACTCCTGTGTAGTATTCTGTATGAGGTTTCGAAGAGCCCAAGATAAGAGATGAGTCTTCTGGCAATAGAGGCGAGTTCCCCTTTCTCTTCTGCAAAGATCTCAAGGCTAAGATCCAGTGCAGTGTCTATACGTTCGTTAAGAAGACAGGCGACGGCATAGTAAAGCTTTGCAGGACGGGCCAGCGGAGAGTTCACGAACTGATCAAGGTACAGCTTCAGAACACTCTCGGCTTCTATGTAGTCTCTGCGCTCCAAAAGCTTTATACCCTTTCGATATAGAGATTTTTCACCAAACAGGAGAGGGGGATAAGCCTCAAGCCAGTGCTGCTTGAAACCGGTCAACTGCTCGAGGTATTCGGTAATGCCTTTGCTCTTAGTTCTGTCGGCCGGAACCATGTCTCTGGTTACGCTGTAAAAGGCTCTTCTCAGTCTTTCGCATCCTGTGACAAGATGTTCACGTAACTCTTCTCTGTTTCCAGCCAGTAGAGTTGTACTACCGATCGTCAGAAGATCGCCACTATGACGAGTGCCAATCAGAGTTACCGGATCCACAAGGTCACCGGCCATAAATACAGTATCATCACCGGCTTCTCTCTTTAGAATGATCCCGCCCGATTGCACTATATAGAAACGCTCGGATTCTTTACCCTTTTCTGCTAGTTTAAAATCACCTTCGAAAGTCTTTTCGCGTATAGACGCTCATCACCCTTCGTCAGTCTTCCCAGAGTTTCAGCTCTTTGAGACCCTTGGAGACTATTTCTCTGGTATCTCTTGCGATAACCAATTCCTCATTGGTCGGGATTACCATCACGCTGACTCTGGAGTCTGGTGTAGTAATGATTATCTCACAGCCACGACAGTTGTTCTTCTCGACGTCAAGAGTCGCTCCAAGATATCCTAGATATCCGTTTACAACATTTGCCCTCAAATAGGGGCTGTTTTCACCTACTCCAGCTGTGAAGACTATTGCGTCGACACCGTTCATCGCCGCGGCGTAAGCACCTATATATTTCGCCAATCTGTACTCATAGACATCGTGTGCTCTTTTACAGATGGGTTCTCCTTCACTGGCGCGCACTTCGATATCTCTCATATCGCTGAACTGTCTGTCTGTAAGGCCCAGCATTCCGCTCTCTTTGTTCAGAAGACTATTGACTTCTCCAGCGGAAAGCCCTTCCTGTTCCTGAAGAAAAGGTATGATTGCCGGGTCAAGATCGCCCGAACGGGTCCCCATCACGAGCCCTTCAAGGGGGGTAAATCCCATTGAGGTGTCTACAGAACGGCCAAACTTCACAGCAGTTACCGAAGCTCCGTTTCCTATATGTGCGGTGATGATTTTCAACTCCTTCAGCGGTTTACCCAGAAGCCTTGCCGCTCTTTCTGCAACGTATCTATGGCTCGTACCGTGAAAACCGTACCGCCTAACTCTGTACTTCCTATAGAGAGCGTATGGCAGGGCATAGAGATAAGATACCTCTGACATCGATTGGTGAAAGGCTGTATCGAATACTCCAACATGTGGAACAGTCGGGAGTATCTTCTTGGCAGCGATAATACCTTCGATATTTGCTGGATTATGTAGTGGGGCGAGGAAGTTGTTCGCTTCAACCTCTCTGAGTACTTCATCATCAAGCAAAACCGATGAAGCGAATCGCTCGCCACCGTGAACAACCCTGTGCCCTACGGCTTCAATCTCGGCAACATTCCTCAACACACCCGTCTTTTCGTCTCTGAGGGCGTCAATGATCATCGCCAGTCCTTGGGTGTGGTCGGAGATGTCCTTATCGAACTCAAACTTTTCGTTGCCTTTCTTGTGGGTAAGTTTTGAACCGCTTATGCCTATTCTCTCGAGCAAGCCCTTGGCGAGAACGTTTTCGCTATCTGCATCGAGCAGCTGATACTTTATAGAGGAAGAACCGCAGTTTATAACAAGGATTTTCATTCTTAACCCCCTTCAAGCCTTATTTGAGCAACCAAGAAGTCTAAGTCTATCTTTCACGATATTCTTCACGAGCTCTTTAGGTGTCTTGAAGTACTTCCTGGGGTCGAATTCTCCTGGATTCTTCGCAAGATACTCTCTGAGGGAAGCAATGAAAGCCATGCGCAAATCCGTATCGGTATTCACTTTGTTAATACCGTACTTTACTGATTCGGTAAGTATTTCAGACGGTACACCTTTGGCTCCTTTGAAGTCGGCGCCGTACTCTTCCGCGAGCTTCTTAATATCTTCTGGAACACTAGAGGCTCCATGCAGAACCAGGGGAACACCGGTAAGATCCTTCACTTGCTTTAGCCTGTCAAAGTCCAGTCTAGCTTCACCCTTAAATTTGAAGGCTCCGTGACTTGTACCTATTGCTGGAGCCAGGAAGTCTACACCTGTCTCCTCAACGAAAAGTTTAGCCTCTTGCGGATCTACAAGTGCCGCTTCATGAGATTCAACGACTACATTGTCTTCAATGCCTACTAGCCTGCCAAGCTCGGCTTCCACAGAAACGCCCACGCTATGGGCGATTTCGACCATTTTCTTAGTTTCTTCCATGTTCTTCTCAAATGGATACTCTGAAGCATCGATCATTATCGACGAATATCCCGCTTTGATAGCGGCCATAAGAATCTTGAAATCCTTGCCGTGGTCAACGTGAAGAGAGACGGGAATATCGATGTTGTCTGCAAAGGCTCTGACCATCAAAACGAAGAGCTTGGCTCCACGGTTGTAATCCCCATTACCTGCGTATTTCATTGCTCCTTCAGACGTTTCGATTATAAGTGGCGACTTCTCCTCCACACCGGCATCAATTATCGCCTGAAGGAACTCCAGATTGTTGATATTTAAGGCCGGAACTGCATAATAGCCCCTGTTTGCTTTTTCAAGAATAGTCTTCGTGTTAACATACGGCATTCAGTATCCCTCCTACAAATACTTTGATGTTGTACTCACTTAGATTATACATCAGAGATAGCACTCATTTCGTTAAGCTGCTCCTGCTCCAGACGCCACTGTCATCAAAGATATGTCCCGAAAGCTGTAGCCTTGTCAGTTCGACTAGCAGTTCATTGCTCGCCATGCCTGTTGCAATGAGCATTTCGCCAAAGCTAAGGGGACCAACTTCCAGAGCATGCAGGACAGGAGAGTCTTCAAGCAACTCTTCAGTTTTTCTAAGAGTCACGGGATACTCCTCAAATATATCTTCACACTCAGTAATCACTTTTCCGCCGTTCTTCAGCAACCAGTTAGTTCCCTTCGAGTTTTCACGGTTAATATCCCCGGGAAGCGCAAAGACATCTCTTCCATTTTCGAGGGCCAACCGCGCAGTTATTAGCGAACCGCTTCGCAGGTTCGCCTGAACCACAAAAACGGCTCTGCTGAGACCCGCGATTATCCTGTTTCTTCTAGGAAAGTTGTGTTTCATAGGACGTGTTCCTGGTAAGAACTCTGACACAACACAACAGTTCTCCTTAACTCTGCGTATCAGGTCTCTATTACTTGCCGGATAATCAACATCGATTCCCGTACCCAGTACGCCGATCGTCCGTCCTTTTACCTCGAGTGCTCCCTGGTGTGCGGCCGAATCTATACCGGCTGCTAGACCGCTGACGATAGTCAAGCCTCCCTGTGCAAGAGTCATGGAGAAGTCCCTGGCGGCGGTTGTTCCGTAGCGGTCGGCTTTTCTGGATCCGACGATTGCCAAGAACTCGCCTTCTATAAGATATTCGGGATTACCTTCATAGAATACAACCGGTGGGGGACCACTGATATTTCTGAGCGCCGCCGGATAGCTCTCCTCTGCATAGTTTATGAACTTCCAGCCCGATGATAGAATTCTGCAAACGCTGTCAAAACTCATCCGTATTTTCTTGAGTCTTGAGACATCCAGCAGAGCATCAGAATACATAAGCTCAGAGATTCCCGAATCGGTCTCTATAAGCCTCGTCATATCTTCGACCGATAGGTCACCCGAAAGCGCGATCGCTGCGTACTCGATTCTGTCCATCACAATATAAATGCGCTTAGATCATCATCTGCCGCAATATCTGCTATCTTCTTGTTAACGTAATCTCTGTCCACTACGAGATCCTCTGCGAGTTCAGGGGCATTGAAGGACACTTCTTCAAGAACCTTTTCTACGACAGTGTATAATCTGCGAGCTCCGATATTCTCTATCCTCTCATTCAATCTATAGGAGACACTCGCCAGTTCTTTCAGGCCATCTTCGACGAATACAATACTCACTCCTTCGGTTTCCAGCAAGGCCATGTACTGCTTAGTTATCGCATTTTTCGGCTCCGTGAGTATCCTGAAGAAATCCTCTTCGTTAAGTGCGTCGAGCTCAACTCTTATTGGAAACCTTCCCTGAAACTCCGGGATAAGATCTGACGGTTTGGCCATGTGGAAGGCCCCTGCGGCTATGAAGAGTATGTAATCAGTCTTTACCTGTCCATATTTAGTGTTAACCGTAGTGCCTTCGATTATCGGCAAGAGATCCCTCTGTACTCCCTCTCGAGAAACATCCGGACCATGGCTCCCACTTCTGAAAGAAATCTTGTCTATCTCATCTATGAAGACTATACCTCGATTCTGAACCCTTTCAATCGCTTCGAAGATGACTTTGTCCATATCAAGCAACTTTTCCGACTCGATCGGGAGAAGCACTTTCCGGGCTTCACCAACTCTCAGTCTCTTCTTCTTGAGTTTTTTTGGTACCATTCCTCCGAGGACTCCGGACATGTCTATTCCCATATCTTCCATACCTGGTATCATAATCATTGGCTGGCTGTTGTCCTCAAGCTCCAGATCAATATCCAGGTCCTCAAGATCGCCACTACGCAGTCTGTCTCTGTACTCTTCCCTACGATTCTTGATTCTCTCCACTTCTTCCTGACTTGGCTTTGGCTGCTGTCCACCCTGAAAGAGTTCGAAGATGTTCTTCGGACCATTTCCCCTTGGTTGAGGCCCGGGTACAAGTGATTCGATTATCCTCTCTTCGACCTGGAATGAAGCTTTTCCCTCCACTTCTCCCATTTTCTCTTTCTTCACCATATTCACAGCTACATCCACTATCTCCCGGATGATCGACTCGACATTCTTCCCGACATAACCAACTTCGGTAAAACGTGTGGCTTCGACCTTGACGAACGGAGAACCAGTCAACTCGGCCAATCTCCTGGCGATTTCGGTCTTACCTACACCCGTGGGTCCCATCATCAGGATGTTCTTTGGAATGACATCTTTTCTCATCTCTTCGGCAAGTCTCTGACGGCGTATTCTGTTTCTCATGGCGACTGCGACGGCTCTCTTGGCCCTGTCCTGTCCTACTATATACTTATCAAGCTCCTCTACAATCTTGCGAGGTGTGAGGAGATCCAATTCTTCACGGGTCATTGTCCTTCACCTTCCAGAGTCTCTATAGTGAATTTCGAATTTGTGTATATACATATCTCACTAGTTATTGTCATAGCCTGCAAAGCGATTGACTCAGCCTCCATGTCTGTATTTCTTAAGAGAGCTCTGGCGGCCGCAAGCGCATATGATCCCCCGGAACCGATAGCCAAAACCTCTTCATCGGGTTCTATAACTTCACCGTTGCCCGATACAAGAAGAATTGACTGCGAATCTGCTACTAGCAGCAATGCCTGAAGATTTCGAAGAATCTTATTGGTCCTCCACTCCTTAGCAAGATTCACAGCCGCCCTACGGAGACTTGAATTGCCCTCCTTAAACTTCTCTTCAAATTTCTCAAAGAGAGTAAGGGCATCCGCGACAGAACCGGCGAATCCCGCAATCACTTTTCCATCACCTAGCTTCCTAACCTTTTTCGCGGTACCTTTCATGACTGTATCTCCAAGAGTGATCTGCCCATCACCCGCCATTACAGTCTTTCCGTTTCTCCTTAAGACAATTATCGTTGTACCGTGCATTTCGGTCATGATTCACCTCCTGGTTCTTCGTATGGCAGCATTCACTATACATGCAATAGTCTGTTCAAAAGACATTCCCATAGCTCTTGCCGACATGGGAAGATCACTGAGATCGGTTAGTCCCGGAATTGTATTGACTTCCAGGAAGTAGAACTTATTCCCTTTCAGTATTCCGTCGATTCTAGCCATATCTCTACAGCCTAGACATGCATAGATTTCAAGCGCCTTCTTCTTTATAGAGTGTTCCAATTCTAACTCCAAGGGAGCGGGGACTGCGAATTCGGTAAGTCCTGCCGTATATTTCGCTTCGTAATCATAGAAGCGGTTTTTAGGCAGTATTTCGAGTATGGGAAGCACTTTTGACCCGCTCTCCATATCAAGTATAGAGACCGTTAGTTCCCTTCCTTCTATGAATTCTTCTAGCAGTATTAAGTCATATTTCCGAAGGGCCTTTCCCGCATTATCAATTAGCGACTCAATCGTATCACAGACAGAAATCCCGATACTTGAACCCTCTCGAGCCGGCTTGATTATACACGGAAAAATATCCCAGCCTACCAGATCGTCAGTCGAGCGGACGCTTCGCCACAGAGGAAGATCTACCAGATCATCGACCAGCTTATAAGTTGTCTCTTTGTCAAAGCAAAGGGAACTGACTCTCACATCTGAACAAGTATAAGGTAGTCCAGCCAGTTCCATGAAGCCCTGAATTGATCCATCTTCACCATACTGACCGTGCAGAGAAATAAAGAAGAGATCGGCCTTAAGAGTCAATAGCTCGCCAATATTGCTTCTCTTCAGATCGAATGGTAAGACTTCTATGTCAAGCTTTTCAAGAGCGGCAATGACGTTGTTTCCACTCTTAAGAGAAATCTCTCGTTCACTGGATATCCCACCGTAGACAACCGCAATTCTCACTTCTATTCGCCTTCTCCGACCGCTACTTCTTTCTTGCAGGTCTCGCAGTAGTGGATTTTCTTCCCGTCTTTCTTGATCTTAATGAACAGAGAGGAATCACACTCTTTACACTTGACCGTCGAGGGTTCATTCCAATATAGTTCGCCACAGTTTGAGCACTTAAAGTAGTTCTTTCCCTTCTTGCTTCTAAGCTTCTCGACGGTTCCACCACACTTTGGACAGGGAGCCTCAACGGTGATGTTCCTTGTGAACTTACACTTCGGGTATGCGGAACAGGCTATGAACTCTCCGAAGCGTCCCTTTCTGCGAACAAGCTGAGATCCACATTCAGGGCACGTCTCATCAAGTTCGACTTCCTTAACTCCTCCAGTCGGGAGATCCTTTAGCATGACTTTTCCATCAACAACTCCCGCAAATAGAGTCATGTCTATCGACTCATTCTTACTGCATTCAGGGCACTTCAGGTAACCGCCGTATCTGCCGAAGACTACCTTGAAAGTGCCTCCGCACTCGCACTTCCTGTCCGTGAGGAACTCAATTCTCAGCTCCCCCTTCTTTATCTTGCCGTCTATATCGTCCAGATCTTGCTTAAAGTCGTCGTAAAAGTTTCCCACTACTTCTTTCCATTGTTTCGAGCCGCTTTCAATATCATCCAGTTCGCTCTCCATATTGGCCGTGAAACTCGTATCGACGACCTCAGGAAAGGAATCAGTAAGGAATTCGTTTACTATCGAACCTAGAAGCGTAGGCCTAAGCTCCTTCGCCTGGCGTAGAACGTACTTCCTGTCTATGAGTGTAGAGATTATTGTCGCGTAAGTCGAGGGTCTCCCGATGCCTCTTTTTTCCAGCTCTTTCACCAGCGAGGCTTCTGTGAATCTTGAGGGAGGTTTCGTCATGTCTTCTTCGGAGCTGAAAACGGGATTCTCTATTACTTGGCCCTTATTATAACTCAGGAGACTAGTTTCTCTAGAATTCTTTGAGAGGACCTTTTCAAAGCCATCAAATGCTCTTTCTTCGCTAGATATGCTGAAGGAAAACCTTTCTTCATTGTCTGTCGCCGTTACTTCTGTCACAAAGTATTCGGCGTTCGACATCTGCGAAGCTATGAACCTCTTCCAGATTAACGTATACAGTTTGAGAAAGTCCCCGGAAAGCAACTTGGAGGCTATTTCTGGATCGTTCTCCGGATAGGTAGGTCTGATTGCCTCGTGGGCATCTTGTATTTTCTTCTTTCCTTTGGTCGGTTTGCCCTGCCCCACATAATCGTTCCCAAACCTGTTCTTGATGATCTCAACTGCTTTATCCCTTGCCTGTGCCGATATTCTTGTCGAGTCGGTCCTCATGTAGGTAATAAAGGCGATGTGTCCTTTATCCGTCTCGATCCCCTCATAAAGTTGCTGAGCCACTTTCATAGTTCTGCTTGCACTCCAGCCAAGATCGACTATTGCGCTCTGCTGTAGGGTCGAAGTTATGAAAGGCATAGGAGCGGTTCTTTTTGACTTTCTCTTATTCACATCCTCGATATGCAGAGTCGAGGAACGCAGTTCTTCAATTATCCTGTCTCTATCTTCCTCTTTCGTTATGGACTTATTGTTGAATTTCTTGCCGTCAATCTTCACGAGAGAGAATCTATCGTCTCCGTTGTTCATGAAGATCTTGAAGAACCTGTGGGGTACGAAGACAATAATCTTTTTCTCGAGCTCCGCCATCAATCTCAAGGCTACTGATTGAACTCTCCCCGCGCTAAGACCCCTCGCAATAGTTCTCCACAACAGAGGGCTGAGTTTGTAGCCGACTATTCTGTCGAGTATTCGCCTCGCAACCTGTGCATCGACTTTTGACATATCGATAGTTTTCGGTTCTTTTACAGCGTCTTTTATTGCCGCTTCAGTAATCTCGTTGAATACTATTCGATTCTTGTCTCCTGCAGACAGTCCAAGAAGCTCGGCGATGTGCCACGCGATAGCCTCCCCCTCTCTATCAAGGTCGGAGGCAAGAAAGACCTTCTTGCCCTTGGCTTTCCTTTTGAGCTCTTGTATAACCTTTTCTTTGCCTTTAAGCGTTTCATAAGTTGGTTCAAAAGTCTCAAGATCTATTCCGAAGGTTGAGCTGGGAAGGTCCCTTATGTGTCCCCTAGATGCAGTTACTTCGTAACTCCTTCCGAGAAATCTCTCGATTGTCTTGGCCTTTGCCGGGGATTCAACTATAACTAGTTTGTCGGGCAAATCATCACTCCGTTCAGTCGCCTGATTTTCTATTCTTCATGAACACTCTTCTATTAAGAAAGCGATCGTAATTGCTCCATGCCGAGGTAGAGCCGCTGAATTCTCTCTCTTCGATCTCTCTGAACTGGGCAACCTTCGAATCGAGGTCGTCGGCCATGTGAAGCAGTATCGCCTCGGTTGTCTTAGGTATCACGGGAGAACCCCATTCCATTTCACCGTGATGAGAGAGAAGCATGTGTTTTATCTCGATCTGAAGATAACGTGGAAACCCGGTGAGTCGGGAAACTGCTTTGTTTATTATCTCGATGCCCATTGGAATGTGTCCGACCAATTCTCCTTCATTTGTTCTGTCGATTCCAGTTGGTGTCAAAGCATATTCATAGACCTTGCCAATATCGTGGAGCAGCGCACCAGCAACAAGTAACTCTCCATCCACAGACTCTGAATACTTCAAAGCTAGAAACTGGCAGAGCTCCGCAACGGCCATCGTATGCTCAAGAAGACCACCTTTGTATGCGTGATGGACCTTGGCAGCAGCCGGCGAAACGATGAATTTCTCGACGAACTTTCTGTCGTTTTGAAAGATCTCGATAAGCAGTCCCTTTATATGCTCATTTCCTATTCCGTTTACCGTGCTCAAGAGAGCATCATACATGCTAGGTATATTCTTGTTGGTTATTGCCAGGAATCTTTCGGGATCGTACTGGCCTATTTCGAGAATCTGTACCCCATCAGAGTCAACGTTCAACTGTGTTCGATCCTCGTACACAACTACTTTTCCCGAAATCCTGATTACCGTACCCTGTTCCAGCCTACTGTCATTCTGTTCAGCATTGAACCAGTCAATTGCTCTGATTGCACCGGTTCTGTCGGAAAGGGTCATAAGCAGGAACTTCTTGCCGTCACGAGCTTCCTGGATTCTTTTCGAGTGGACCTTAAGCACGGAAAGCATAGTGCTTCCAGGTCTGAGGTCAGAGACGAACGGGTAGCCGTCTTTGTTTGACTTGTCGTGATCGCTGCTTATCTGGCTTAGAATCTCATTTCCAATAATATCGCGGAGTTTCATATGGTTTCTCCTTTCGAGTAGATCCTGGGAACCCTGTGCGAAATAGCGCAGGTGATTTCATAATTAATAGTACCACTCCACTCGGCCAATTCTTCAGCGGTTATTCTTTCTTCCAGCTGGCGACCTATGATAACTACTTCATCGCCAATTACCGGAGAGTCTTCTAGATGAGTTACGTCCACAACAAACTGGTCCATGCACACCCTTCCGATCACCGGACATCTCCTGCCTGCAATGATAACACAACCCTTGTTAGAGAGTTTCCTGCTGTAACCGTCCGCATATCCTACAGGTATTGTTGCAACGATCATCTCTCTTTCGGCAACAAATGTCTGTCCGTAGCTAACTCCATAGCCGGGGTAAATCTTCTTCACAAAAGAGACGCATGTCTTCCACTGAAGAATTGGTCTGAGATTGGTGTCAACATCAACTGAAGGCTGAAGCCCGTAGATCGAAATCCCCGCCCTGACAAAGTCCCGCTCATCATGTTTCTGTGTTAAAACTCCAGCGCTGTTTGAGATATGATTTAACAGTTTCACGCCGGACACTCTTGCGGCCTCCTCGATGAATTTCGCAAACAGCTCCTGTTGACGTGAAACGAGTGGACTGTCTCTCTCGTCTGCCGTAGCAAAATGAGAGTAGGCGCCTTCTACCGAAATCCCCTTTTCGATAGCACGCTCATAGAGCTGTATGGATTCTCTCCATTCCTGACCCAACCTTCTCATGCCCGTATCCACAACGAGTTGGAAGCCGGGAAGTATATTGAGAGCGAGCCTTGAGAGTTCGTCGAGCTGTGCAGGAGAGTAAAGAGTCAGAGTGAGTCTGTTCTTCCTGGCAAGAGGCACTAAAGAGAGATCTACATAGTTAAACACGAGTATGGGAATTTCGATTCCCGCTTCTCTCAGCTGAATTCCCTCTTCAAGAAATGCGACAGCAAGAGACTCTACTCCAGTTTCCTGCGCTACTTTTGCGAGTTCCACTGCACCATGGCCGTAGCCATCAGCTTTGACTACAGCCATAAGTTTTGCTGGACTGACCCTGTTCATGAGATATAAAAGGTTTTCTCTATAGGCTGAGAGGTCTATAAGAACGAAGGTCCTTCTGCTTTTCATAATACCTTCTTGAAAAAAGCGCGCCTGGCGCGCTCTAGACTATACTGCCCTCGTTATCTTTCCAGCTTTTAGGCACTTGCTGCAGATCCTGACCTTCTTCACTTCTCCATTTACAACCGCGCTCACCTTGTGAATGTTCGGTTTCCACCAGCGCTTCGTCTTCCTGTTGGAATGGGAAACCATGTTCCCAGTACTCGGAGACTTGCCACAGATATCGCAAACCTTGGACATGAATTGTGTCCTCCTCTCAATTTACACTACACTTCATTATAGTAAAGATGCATCGGCTTTTCAACTCACTAGAGAAAACTAACTCATTGCCTGGGTGTTGTATGTGCAACAGCCAGTTTCATGCTAGTATTATTTTTGAAGGAGGTTTGTATGAAGAGATTATTGCTGACTTTCGTGGTATTGATTGTTGGTTTCTGCGCTGCTACCAGCAATGCCGATCTGAAAAGAACACTGGATGAGCAGTCTGACAATCGACAGATAGCACTTGAAATGGGCATCGCTTATCATAACGAGGGACTGAATGGAGACAAGAATTCTGTTCAGAAAGCGATTAAGCTGCTTTCAACCCTTGTTGACGATGACATGGAAGGACTGGCCACTGCCTACCTTGGTTCTTCCCATCTCTTGCGGGCTCGCGACGACTGGAATCCCTTCGGAAAGCTTTCGAATCTTAACAAGGGCTACGAGTATCTCGACAAGGCCGTAAAGGAACACCCTGATTACATTCTAATAAGGATTATTAGAGGAAATGCTTACATGAATATACCCACTATCTTTGGCAAGCTGGATACTGCCATTTCCGATTTCGAAAGAGTAATCGAGTTGTGGCCACTGGAGAGTGAAGTCGACGAGATAATTCTAACAGTGAGATTGAGGCTTGGAGAGTCTCTGATGAAGAAAGGTGACAGCGACGGAGCCTATTATCACTGGAGATGGGTTATCAGAAAGGCACCCGATTCACCTCAGGCAGACCTCGCAAAGGAGCTGCTCAGGCCATGATAAGAGAAGTCGATGCCAGGAAGCTACCTGATGGCTTCATTGAGATATTCTCGAGCTGTATAGGCAGACCTGGTGATGCATCTGAGATAGTGGGGCTCTACGAAGAACCTGGCTGGAGATTGTTTGCGATCTTCGAAGAAAGAGAGATTGTGGCAGTCGCGGGACTGAAACTAGATAGTCCTTCTGAGCACGAATTAGTGCACCTGGCCGTGAAAAAAGAGAGACGATCGAAAGGTCTCGGAAAGAAGATTATCGACATTCTAACTGGTGCCTTCAGACTCTCTGATCTCTTCGTCTGGACGGATGATGAGGCCGTTGGCTTCTACAAGAGTATTGGTTTCCGTATCATTCAGGAGGAGACGACACTTCACGGGATAAAGAGATACAAACTTGCAAGATATGGGATGTATTTTAGTGGAGGGTATTGCAACCATGTTGATACTATTTTTGACGAGACTTGACAGATACTGGGACGGAAAACTTGATGAACTCAGGGCAAATTTTCCCGAACACGATTTCGTGGCCTACGATAACTCAGATAATCCGGCTAAACTGCTTGCGGAGGCGGATCTTGTTGTGAAGGGTTCACTTACGGCCGGTGAAGTCGAACTTGCCAAAAATCTAAAGGCGGTGGTCGTTCCGTGGACAGGTGTCGACGGACTTCCTTTGAGAGAATTGAGGCACCGCTCTATACTTGTTGCGAACAACCATGGAAATGCCAGAATAGTAGCCGAACGTGCCTTTGCTCTGGCGCTAGCCCTAACTGGCAGAATTGTTGAGCTCCACAATAATATGGTGAAAGGTATGTGGCTGGGAAGACCCGATGGAAAGAACTCGCAATGGTTTTCGATACTTGGAAAGAGCTGCGCCGTGCTGGGCATGGGTCAAATAGGCCAGAATATCGCCTCGTTTCTCAAGGCCTTCGATTGCAGAGTTCAGGGCTTCAAAAAGCATATTAGTGAAAATATCGAGGGAATAGACCTCCTCACTGAGAATCTTGAAGAGGCGATTGAGGGAACCAATCTGATCTTCGTTGCACTGCCTCTTACGGCAGAGACAGTGGGAATGATCTCACTTGAAATACTCCAGAAGATGAAAGGAAAATACCTGATAAACATCGCCCGGGGAAAAGTGATAGATGAAGAAGCTCTCTACGAAACACTGGTCGATGGTACTCTTGCCGGAGCGGCTATTGACGTCTGGTACAATTATCCAACAAAGGACATGCCTTTTGCTCTACCATCGAAGTACCCGATACACACACTGCCGAATGTCGTAATGTCTCCTCATGTTGGAAGTTGGTCGGATGAAGGAAATAGTGCAATGGTAGACGACACAATCAGAAATATAGTTTCATACATTGTCGGTGGAGAGTTCATCGATAATGTTGATCTTGATCTCTCTTACTGATTTAGCAATCCAGGGGTCTCTTGTCGGTGTATGCTGTGCACACGATCCTGCCCCAGCTCTCTTTGATCCGTTGATTTGCTTCCGGTTTTGCGGGGTTTTATTTGCTGTTCGCGAGCCTGACCTTTTCGTCTGCTATTTCTATTTCGCCGTTGCGGACAAGGGCGTCAATTCCGCCTCCGATAATCGTCGCGATATTCGCTCCCGCCCGCCCGTAACCCAGCAATCTGGCGACCTCTCTCTTCAAATCTTCGACACTCACACTGAAGGCGTTTGCCAGATAGATCCTTATCGTTCCCTGAATCTCCAGAGGTGCTATGTGTTCGGGTTTTCTGCTGTCATGTGCGCTGTGCGGCCTTCGTGGCCTGACTTTTTCGTTACGCTTCAGTATGAAATCGTTCTGCATCATGAAAGCCTCTCTCGAAAAGCTGTTCATGATCCGCTGCCTGAGAGACTTGCGGGACAGGTTTCCCGTCTTGGTATACAGATCCCAGCTCACTGCGGGAAGCTCTTGCGAATTTGTCTCGTAGAGTTCGCAGATCCTCGAGACGACCTCGTCAATATGGACCGGCGCTTCTTTGCTTATGATTTCGTCTATCAGGATACTCATGTTTGCTATCTTTCTCTGTCCGGATCGACCGGCTAGATCTTTCGGGCCGAATTTTTCATATGTGCCGATCTCGAACTCGCTCCGGGCTATCCCGGGAAGCGCGACGACTTGAACGTTCTCTTCGCTCTCACTGGGTGAAGCGGAACGGGCCCTTTCGATTTCCGACAGGACGCGTTCGATCTCCAGTTCTCTGTCGAAGACCCAGTCTCTCGACCAGATCCGAATGATCTTCCAGCCAAGACTCTCCAGCACCTGTTGACGGAGTCTATCCCTGTCGCGCGCAGTCCTTGCGGAGTGATACATTGCACCGTCGCACTCGATTCCGAGAAGATACTTTCCCGGGTTCTGGTCATCGACGATTGCGAGATCAATTCTGTAGCCCGAACAGCCGACCTGTCTGTGCACGGTGAAACCGAACCTATTGAGTTCCTCGTAGACTTCCTGCTCGAAGGGCGAATCGAAATCGCCGTCCGATTGCCTCTCTCTGAAGAGCAAGTTCCTGCTGCCGCCGTGCTCCGCGTAGTTAAGGTACTCCCTCAGCGCCCGCACTCCCGGAGTCGCTATGTCCAGAGAGATGTCGCTTCCCTTTATGGAGCTGACGATGGTGACCTTCCGCCTGGCTCTTGTTATGGCGACGTTCAGTCTTCTCTCGCCGCCGCTTCTGTTGAGCGGCCCGAAGTTCATCGTCAACTTTCCCGAAGAGTCCCTGCCGTAGCCTATGCTGAAAAACATCTCGTCTCTCTCGTCGCCTTGAACGTTCTCGAGGTTCTTGACAAAGAAGGGTTCCACTCTGTCTTCGTCAAAGAAGGTCTCAAGCGACAGGTCCTCGGATCTGAGGCTTTCGATCTGATCGAGTATGGCGGTCTGCTGGGCTTCGCTGAACGCGACTACTCCGAGAGAGACACCGGGTTTTCTTCTCGCGTGGTCCATGACCAGGGTCGCCACTCTCAGTGCCTCCTCCGCGTTCTTGCGGCTCTTCGACCTGTCATAGACTCCGTTTGAGACGAAGTCAAAGGCGATTCCGAGGTCGAGGCCGTCGAACGTGCTGGCCGGGAAGGTGTTCAACCGGTTCATGTAGAAATGAAAGTTGGAGAAGGCTATGAGCGATTCGTGCCTGCTCCGGTAGTGCCAGAGCAGTCTCTTTTCGGGAAGACCGGCCGTGCTGCACTCGTCGAGTATGCTTTCGAGGCTCTCCAGGTCGGCTTCGCCCTCTTCGAGTTCGGCTTCGTCCGGTTCGGAGATCTTGAAGAAGCTCGTCGGCGGCAGCTGTCTGTTGTCTCCCACGACTACGACTTGAGAGCCTCTCATGATAGCTCCGATCGCGTCTTCCGGAAAGATCTGCGAGGCCTCGTCGAAGACTACGAGATCGAAGCGGAAGACTTCCGGATCTATAAAGACGCTCACGGAGAGCGGGCTCATCATCATGCAGGGCTTAAGCGCCTGGATAAGATTTGAAGTCTCCGCGAACAGGCGCCTGATCGATTTGTTTCGCCTCTTCTTGGCGATCTCTCTCTTGAGAATAGACGTCTCGGCGCTTCCAGAGCTCACCAGCTCTCTGGAGGGCACTCTTCTGGCGAGGGTGGAGGCGAGTCTCTTCCGCGCATACAGCTGCTGTCTGGTATCGAGCGCGCGGAACTCTTCGATCAGTCTGTTGTGGTCGCTCTTGGAAAAGGCGTTCAGTACTCTATCGCTCGCGTAGAAGTCTGCGAGGAGCTGGCTGTAGAACTCTTTCAGGAAAACATCTTTCAGAGACTTCGGATCCAGTTCTCTGATTTCCGCGCTCGATAGAAGAGCTCCTAGGCCATATTTTTCGAGTGTTCCGACACTCTCCTTCAACGAGAGCCAGTCGTTCAGTTCCTGAATCAGGGCTTCGAGCCTACCGAACAGACTGCTCGCCGTATCGAAATTACATACTGAGTCGCTAGCTAATACTGACTCGATTTCCACCGTCTCCGAAATGTCCGCGAGCTGTCTCTTGAATGTTTCGACAGTCACAAAGAATCTCCCTATCCAGTCGCGAGGGCTCATGTTCTGAGCCTGGCGACTGCCAATGCCTGCGGGAAATGAAATGAAGGACATCCGGTCGGTCGTTATCTTAATATCGCCTTCCAGTTTCCTCAGAGTCTCCCCAAGCCTGTCGTAACTCTCACGAAAGGCGTTGATCGCTCTTCTGGAGGTCTCCAGCGAGTCCATCAGCGTACCGTCATCGCGGTCGGTTGCGATCTTGCCGTAGTGAGCCAGGGCTCTTGACGCGGTCCGAACTTGTTCGGGAAGCTCAAGTTCGACTATCTGGCCGTCGCGTTTGAGCGAGGTCAGAATCGCGAACTGTTTTCTGTAGCCTCCGAAGATTCTGCCAAAGAGACTCCGGTAGGTCCGGCCGAACTTTCGCTCAAGAGTCTTCAGATCCAGAGAAAAGAGACCGCTGCGGTATTTAGAGAGCGAGGAGACAAGGTCTTGAAAGGTGTCTATCGATCTCATCTGATTGGTGATTCCCGTCAGTTTGCGTATGTTTTCGAACTCCGTTTCGACTTCTCTGTAACGCGTTAGGACGGACTGGATAAGGCTCTTTGAATCTGAGAGGCAACGCCTGTACTCTGCGGGCGTGACTTCAAGCAGCTTGTCGACGAGCGACCGCAGTGTGTCCAGAGTCTTCATGACACTCTTCTTCTCCTGAGGTTCTGTCCCGATCAACTCAATCAGGAAACGCGTCTCCGAGCGCGCCTTAGAGAGGCTCTCCATGTATTGGCCGATCTCGTCCGCGGGTTCGTTCTCCTTGGTCTCCCAGAGTCTTTTCAGAGAGATATTGATCAGCCTCAGTTCTTCGCGAAGATTCATGACGAACGCTGCGTCCTTCGAGCGGGCCTTGACTTTGTGCAGGTCGTTTCGGTCGTAGCCTCTGTAAAGCGAGGCGTGCAGGGCCAGATTGTCCAGACAGTGAAGGATCTCGTCGAGCCGCGGTCTATCTATGTTCTCTATATCCGGTAGCCGGAAGCCTGCGCGTTCGACTTTCGACAGCCTCGCCAGCCGACCGTGCACTTCATACGCGGACAGACCGAGTTTTGTTCTCTTGAGGTGCAGGCTGCGGACGAAAGAGTTAAGCCTGTCCCTGACCTCTTTCAGTCTGGAGAGTTCGGCGTCCAGAACCGAAGTATCGCCGGCGTGCCGCCTCGCTTCGTTGAGGACTCTGTCAAGCTCGTTGAGCACCGTTCTCTTTCCGGTCTTTTTGCTGTGCAGCTCCAGACAGAAGTCGCCGATTCCACAGCTGTCGAGCCGCCTCTTGACGACTTCCAGAGCTGCCATCTTTTCGCTGACGAAGAGGACCCTCTTTCCCTGACTCATGCACTCGGCGATCACGTTCGCGATAGTCTGGCTCTTTCCCGTGCCCGGCGGGCCCTGGATGACGAGGCTCGTGCCGCTCTTGACGGCGAGGATCGCCTCCTGCTGGCTCGAGTCTGCATCCAATATCTGAAACGAGGTAAGGGGATCGGTGGCGGCATCGAGATCCTCGACATCCCCCGATCCGTCGCCCATATCGTTTTTGGGACTACCCTCGGCCAGTGTTCTGAGGATAGGGTTCTCATAGATCATTCTCTCGAAGTTTTCAAGATCTTTATACATCGAGAGCTTGGAAAAGGAGAAGACTCCTATGGCCACGTCCCGCGATAATGCCCAGTTCGCTATGGGGGAAATCATTAGCGATATTTCGTCGAAGAGTCTTTTCAGTACCGATCGATCGACGGAATCGTTGTCGTAGTAATCGAAGGTGGAGGCCAGGTCGAGACCGAACTCTTCGAGCTTTTCGCAGAGTGTCGGATTCAGTACTATCTCTTCGTCGATCATCTTCGCAATATAGGGCGAAGCGACACTCTCACGCTCGATTGTTATCGGCACGAGGAGCAACGGAGAGAGGAGAGAACTCTTGGCACCCGACATCTCGTTCCATTTTAGAAAGCCGAAAGCCATATAGAGCGTGTTTATACCCATCTCTTCGTATGAGGTCCTGGCCTTAAGCCTCAGTCTGTTCAGGACCAAGTTCATATCCTTTTCTTCGCGGTCAGAGAGTATCTCACCGTTTCTCAGCTCGACTGGACGGTCGGAAATTTGATCTCCTTCATCGCTTGCGGGAATCGCCTTGAAGCTCACTCTCTTCTCTTTTATCGCGACCATCTCGAAGATGCTCTCGAGAGAAGGCGACACTACTTTCAGGCTGCTGGTCTTGCCCGATCTATAGTTTATCAACCGGTTTCTCATCGAGAGATCCAGCAGGCCCTTCTTCCACGTTTCGATTTTCTGAGCTACTCTGTCGTTAACCTCCATAATCACCCGACACCCCTTCTGCAATTATATTCCAATAGCGGCCTTTCTTTGAAATCATGCCGGATCAGTTCTTTGAACTATACAGAGAGCGAAACTGCCGCTTGACAGGATAAAGAATTCACTGTAATCTCTAATTAAGTATACACTTAAACGAAGTCTGGAGGGCAACCACTTGGCGAACCTGCTGGATATTTTAAAAGCGCTGTCAGATGGGACGAGATTCGAGATACTTGAGCTTCTTTTGTCCGAAGACCTGTGTGTTAGGGGTCTATCCAGGCGCACGGGGGTATCGGAAGCCGCGGTGTCCCAGCATTTGAAGATTCTGCGTCTGGCGGGAATCGTTTCCGGGGAGAGGCGGGGTTACTTTGCTCATTACTCAGTCAATCGCAATGTGCTTTACGAAGCGTCTCTGGAGTTGAGAAAGCTTAGCCGGATCGCCTGTGAAAACGGGACGTCCCACCTCAACGAAGAAGAGAACTAGAACCGATTCTTGTAACGGCAGTTAGAGTTTTCCAGATATCTTTTCGCTTTGAGCAAGAGGGTACATAACCAGGGAGGAAATCAGATGGAGATAATCGAGGTCTCGAATCTCTCAAAGAGTTTCGATGGATTTTTTGCAGTGAAAGACATAGGTTTCTTCGTCAGGAAGGGCGAAGTGTTCGGTTTTTTGGGCCCTAACGGAGCCGGCAAGACGACGACCATAAACATGCTTACTGGCCTTGCCAGACCAACCTCGGGGGAGATCAAAATCGCCGGGCATGACGGCATTAAAGATATTAAGAGAGTTCAGAGGATTATCGGTATAGTGCCGGACGAGAGCAATCTCTATGATGATCTGAGTGGTTACGAGAATCTGGTGTTTTGCTCGGCCCTCTACGGTATAAAGAAGTCTGACAGAGAAGAGAAGGCAAAAAGCCTGCTCAAGCAGTTTGGTCTTGATGATACCGGTAAGCGCCCTTTCAAAGCCTTCTCCAAGGGTATGAAAAGAAAACTGAC
>Ga0334885_1000164_pt1 | contig 122418 bp, 113 predicted proteins | sample GraSluR1_MG_8_FD_207233 | JGI IMG/M metagenome (GOLD analysis project Ga0334885, IMG submission 207233) | Sludge microbial communities from methane-producing bioreactor in Wageningen University, Netherlands - Granular Sludge_31_05-R1 | ecosystem: Engineered > Bioreactor > Anaerobic >...
AAACAAGGTTCTGAGTATGAGGAGATCTACAAAAGTAGAAATAAAGGTGCTTTATTAAACCATCGTTAACCAATATTCCAGTCCTAGTATCTACAAAAGTAGAAATAAAGGTGCTTTATTAAACCCTCAAAATAATTGGAATAAGCCAAAAAAAGATACAAACGGCTCAGGGAGTCCGCGACTTTTTGGCTTATTTCCATGCCTTAAAATCATTAAGACTAAGGTTTTAGCGTTGTTTAATAAAAAACTTATTATTTTCACTTTTCTAATTGTTAAAGATCTATTACATAAACAAAATTTCAACATCTTCATTTTCCGCATGTCCAAACTTCAATACCTTTTTATCACAAGCCTCACAAAATTTAAAGATAAAAACACTATCCCCAAATCCGAATTGTTTCCGATATTTCTTTTCAATCTCCTCAACAATATTTCTAAGCATCCTCGGACTGTTTTTTATTCGGAACACAGAATACTGAATCCTTACGCCATATTTTGTTAAAAATTTCGCAAACTTTGTTCTTACTTTATCGTTAGAAAAATCGTATGTGACTATTAACATTATTTTTTGTATTTAAAAAATGGACAATCCTTTTCATCGTTCAACATATAAAAGTAAAAAGACTTCACATATTTAAACAAATCTTCCTTCCGGTCCATCAAAGCCTTAGACAAAAAGAAAAGATATTTTTTCTGACAATCTGGCTTCAAATAGTAAACACCTTTTCGAACTGTAAAATCAGAACTTTTAATCTGCTTCAAATGATAAGCCTTGATTATCGCCTTATCGACAAGACATCGAAAGGGCTCAACCAAATCACAGACAAGCGATTTTCGTTGAAAAAATAATTGATGATAAATCCCCTTGTATGAATCAACACCATGAAGCCTAAGCAAACTATCCACAAAATTAAATAAAAAAGTATAGCCCATATCAAGCAAAAAATTATTCACATCCACTTTGGTTCTCGGAAGCCTTTTATACCAACTGTTATCTTCAAAAATCACTTTAAAATAATCCTTACTAATAGCTCCCTCAATACCCATCAGTTCATCGATATTTTGACACTTTTCAATTTTTTTCAGAGTTTTTTTCAACATAACCGCTTTTGAAACTTCCTTAAAAAAATCAGGTTTTAATTCCTTAATAAGTCCATATTGATTGTAAATTTTATTATACAAAAGATTTTTAGAAAAACCGATTTCATCCTTAAACGAATATTGTTTTTCTCGAAGCCAATAATTTCCTTCCGCTTTTGAGCCAATTTCTGCATAAACCCGAAAATTATATTTCGTAGTAAAATATATTGAAATCCCATAATTCAACAACTTTCGAATCAAATTAGAAGAAATTGAAAAACTTCCACACACAAAAACCGCAAACACCGTAGAACAAGACACTTGATTGATAAGCTGTCCGAATTTGTCATAAACGGCAAGATTCTCATTTTTCACACGCAAATTTCCGATTTTCGCATCGTCATCAAAGCCTATAAACACGATATTTTTTTCTTTAAAATCAGGTAATTGTAGCATATTAGTGACATAAGGGTTTATAAATACACATCTGACATTTCGTTTCATTAACCTCTACCTTATCCTTAGCAATGTCAAAATGTTTAATTTTTTCGATTAACTTCAAAAACTCCTCCTGTTCTTTCTTTGTTGGCATTTTCACAGGGTATTTTTTATTATCCGCACTGGAATAAATAGCTAACTTCTTCACTTTATATCCCATTTCCTCAAGACAAAACATTTGCGCATAAAGTTGATAAATAAAACCAAGGTAAATTTGCTTCACACGATACTTTCTTTCTATAAGCTCCCCTTTTTCGCAATCAAAAATATCTATTTTACCACAAAGCCCAAGTTTATCACTAAAAACTTCCTTAGCCATAAGCACTTCTTTTCTGGTGGAATATTTTTTCTCCTCAATGGCACTATGCGCAATTTTACCTGCCAATTGCGGAGTATCATGATAAGTCTCTTTCTCGAAATTCTCAAAAAGACTATGAAAATAAAGAGATTTCGGACAAAAAATAAAATCGTTAAGCTTTGTTATTTGGATATAAGATTCCATAAATAAGATATAAATCTTTAAATTATACCTTATTTAAAAGAAAATTTCACTTTAAAAACTTATTCTTAAACCCAACCCCCAAGTCAACGAAATAAGACTGCCAAATTTCTTTTGGCAATTTTTCAATCATTCTTGGAAAATCTTTAACTGAATTTGATAAAGAAAACTTTGCACCAAGTTGAAGATAATCGATGTTTGTATCAAATTTAATGCTTGCCATTTTTATAAGGTCTTCCAGTTTAAAATTTTGTTTTTTTAATATTAAGAATAAATCAATGAAATCACGAGATCTGGGTTGTTGATATATTGTAAACAATTTATTAACAGCAATATCAATTAAACTATCAACATAAAGCCAATTTTTCTTAATAGTATTTTCAATTCTTTCAAAAGGATAATAAGTAAATTCCATCTTAAGAATCTCATTTTTAAATTTCAAAAAAAACAAATTCCTATTAAAACTATTTTGGAAATCCATCGTATCATAACCAATTATTTTTTTATTTGTTTTTAGAAAAACCACAATACTGGATAAATCAAACTCATCCTCAGAGAAGAAATCCAAATCTTCAGATAATCGATGTTGTAAATAAAATTCCGCAAGAGCTGTACCTCCTGACAAATAAAATTTCTCACACAAATCTTTATTTTTACTAATTACATTCAAAACCCGAATTTGAGTATCGTTTAAGATTGTTTTTTCCATAATATACTTCTTAAATATTTCCTTTTTACTTTATCTATTTTTAAATATTTCCAATATTTAATTAACAATTCCCTATCAATTTTTTCACCATCAATTCCAAAATTAACCATTTGTTCTATTCTCCAAATAGCATAAGCCCTTTTATTTTTTTTCAATTCTTTTATGTCGGTTGACCAATTTTTCATAAAATATTTAATTGCTTATGAGAAATAATTATAACACACCACCATTATTTTGAGCAAAGCCGTCCCACTGAACATCAGAGATAAACAAATCAGGTTTTTCTGGTTTTTCATTGATCCTATCTAATAACATTAATCCTTTTCTAGCGATATTATAAGCCCCATTTGCATCTCCATTTTTAGGCAAATTTTCATTCTGAATTTTTCTACTATCAAAAAACATTTTATGTTTTTCCGACCACACAGGTGATTGAATAAAATCACTGTCATCACCGACTCTATTCTTATCGGAATTTCTAATTTGATTTAATAGATTCCAAAAAAAGATAAAAGACTTCCATGAAAATTTATCTGATTTGAAAATAAAATCATTTATATTCCCTTCGACCTCAGCAAACAACTTATTAAATTCTTCAAAAAGATTATATCTTTTCATTACTCCCATTTTCCCTTCTAAATTTTTTTCATCTCGGTTCCAATATAAGCGCTCTAAACCTTCATATGAAAATAAAGACCATTTATCATAAGAAAAAACAAAACAATTTTTATCAGAATCAAAGGAAATATTTATTTTAGAATCCTTCCATTTTTTCTTAGCAACATCAATCGAATCAGAATTAGATATATATATTGTTTTTCTCCATCCAGTCAAAGGATCTGTTGTTGATGTATAATTAGCTCGAACATAAAACATAATGCCCCATTGTTTCGCTTTCTCAAATTTTGACACATCACCAGCATTTATAGGAGGCGTTAATTGATAAGCATTTAAAACACCTCCTTCGTCCAAAGTTTTTTTATCTTTTAAAATTAAATGATTTAATTTTCGAGCTAAAGCCAGTTCGAACTTTTTATAAACGGACTTCTCAACTTTTGCAGTTCTTTTCGCTTTAAATTCGGAATTCAAATCTTCCAACACAATTATTGCATTATTATCCAGAACTAATTTATAAATTTCATGAACGACTTGAGACAAATAACCTTCTTTTAATTCTTTTATACTTCCAATAGTAGCCCAATCCACTCTTGCGTCTTTCATAGCTTCCGCCCTTTTAGATAACAAATCATGATAATCAACAATTTTGTCTCCACATTTTATTTTATTAAAACTACCCTGCTTCAAAAGTTTTCCATTACTATCAACTAAAGAATAATACAAAAGATGTTTTTCACCACGGTCAATACCAAGAATGTTTACATTATTACTATTTGAAATTAATTCATTAATTCGTTTAGGCTTATTCTTAGACTTTATTTCAACAGGAAAATGCAAAAAAACCCTATCTTCAGTGAATCTGTTATTTACAAAAACTTTATGAGATTTTTTATTTATTTTTAAGTTTTTATCTATACTTTTTTCTCTAAAAAAGATTTCCCCATTACCCAACAACTTCAGTGACAAAACGTTTTCTTTTTTCAACAACTCTAAAAACAACAAAGAATGTAAGTTTTTCTGACCTGTAGAATATTTGCTAAAATCCTTATTATGAATTTTAAACAAAAAAATCCGATTATTCTTTGACAATTCCAACAAACCATCAAAATTTATTTTTTCCCAATCAATTTTATAACACATATTTGCGGTATGTTCATAAAACTCAACAACAGAATCATAATCATTCGAATTATTCCAAATAAAATTATCCCTAAAATTAATAAAATCTGGGTGTTTTAAAAACCCTTCTTTAAAATAGTCCAACAACTTTGGAAGATATCTTCGATATTCCAATTTGTTATCACTTTTTGAATATAATTTTTTATCATAAATATCAATAATACTTGAAGGATCCAAAACTCCTTCTCTAACTAAAGGTGCAAAATTTGTCTTTTTCGACCGAATAAACCATCTTGGAGGATTCTTATTATCAATTTTTTGAACCCAATATACCAACCTTTCTGCTTGTTTTTCTTCTTCAACATTTCCATAAAGACTTTTCAACTCTTCTTCTGAAAATTTTGTACCATTTACAATTCCAAAAAAATATTCAGAATCTTTTTTAAATATTAATGCACTATAAGTACCAAAATCCCTCGACCAACCAGAGAGCAAATGTCCAGATCCAAAATTCAATTTAATTTTCTCCTTACTATACGGCTTTTTTGTTAAATAATTTCTAAAAGCATTATAATATTTCAATAGGACACTTCTTTCAAAATATTGATCAATAAAATCATAAAACAAATCATCGGTTTCATTTGTATCAATAACCTTATGATATTTAACCATTCTTTCAAAACCCAAAAAAGCATCACAAACCTCTTTTACAAATTTAGTATCATTTTTAATATCAAAAGATTTTTGTTTTTTCTCGCCGAACTGCAAATACAATTTTTTTATAATATCAATATTTCTTTCAATTTCAAATTTCCAAATAGAAATCATCGTATCCCACGCATTTGATTTAAATAATAATCGATATCTCCCGACAGTTTCTCCTTCATAAACAACACCTTCTTTAAAAATCGATTCAACTTCAGTTTGATTCAATAATGCTTCTTTCAACTCAAACAAAGAAATTTCCCTAGGTATTGATGATTCCCCATTTAATTTATAATTTTTATCCTTTTTCAAAATACCACTTTCTCTCAAAACATCAGACAACTTATGCCAATTCGCAAACCAAAGGTCTGAAATTGTATTTAAACTCGACTTATTGAAGTAAATTTTATTAAGATCAAATCGATCGATATTTTTAAAAAAATTTTCATAAAATTTTTGCCCTTTTTCCAACAAAAACTCTCCACTTTTTCCTAATTGATTTTCAAATAAACTCGATAACAAATCCCACTCTTTACCTTTAACAATTTCGAAAATTTCAAGTTTCTTTTTTCCACAACCAATTTGCTTATATAGTTCTTTGAATTTCAAAGTTGTTTTAAAAATTCCAGGATTTTTTTGGCTATACAAATTAACAGACTTATTTAATTCACCAATTACATTATTATAATTTTCAATATTTTTCTGAGATAAGCATTTATTAAAAAAACTCAATTCAAAAATCGAACCAAAATCCAAAAACACAGCGTTATTAGCCAAAAACTCACGATATTTAAAACAATTATCAAAAAATCTATATAAATTTTCATTAACAATTCTATTTGCTATACTTGTAGCCTTAGCATCAGAAGAATAATAATTTTCTCTATTTTGATTAAAACCAGAAAAATAAGTAAAAAAACCTTTAAATTCTTTAATAATTGATTCTTTCTCTGGAAACAAAGCCATTAATAAATCCAAAACACTTTCTTCTTTAAGGAATTCGTGGTTGTTTTTTTTAAACGATATTTCTTTTAAGAAATCTTCTTGCCACTTTTTAGCAAACTGATCGAAACAATCTACAACACTCACCCTAAGTTTTTTTTGCAACAAGACCATTTCTCCTTTTTCTCCTTCAATTTTTAAAATTTTATCCAAATTCTTTTTTTTATCTTTATTTAAGCTCCGAAGCTCCAAAAAAAAATGGTACAACTTCTCTATATATTCAATAGGCAAATTAACTTCATGCAAGGATTCGTTGATAAATTTTTCATGCAACTTATCAAACATAGGCTTCATTTCCTCATTATAATACTTATCAATTTTTTTATCTTGTTCAATAACCTCTTTTAAAGATTTTGTTCCTTCCACCGGCTTCAGTTCAAATCTCAAAGTTTTAGTTAAACTATACAAACTCGTAAACTCTGAAAAAATTGATTTTCCCATAAAAATTTTTATTATTGATTACTTCCTTTATACATCCAAAACTACAAACTTGACAACAAAATCAAACCATATGCCTTGAAAAAAACACAAATTTCTATACATTAAAAACAACAATATAATAATATAAACAAATGAAAAAAACATTACTACTCCTACCTCTTTTTTTCCTTCTAATTTCAAACACATCACACTCAGCCTCTATTTCCAAAGAATCATTTTCAACCGGTGAAGAAATTACAATTTACGGAGAAGGATTTGGAGAAAAAAGCTATGACAAATTTCTATGCTTTAACAGTGAAGACACATGCATCACTGCATATAATTCAGCAATCAAATCTTGGACAGACACTCAAATTATATTTGAAGCAAAATATTATCCGCACCTTCTACCCCACGGAAACATCTATATCTACGGAAACAAAACTTCATCTGTTCGATACAAATTTTTACCAACAATCTATTATGTTTCATTAAAAGACGACACCCCAATATCAAGTGCTTTACCAGGAACACAGGTTCACATTAAAGGTTTTTATTTCGGCACTGGAAAGTTTCGAGTAAGCTTTTCTGGCGAAGACGCTTCAATCATTAGTTGGTCAGACACAGAAATAGTAGTAACTGTCCCCTCTCCTGTAAAAAATCAAGCTATTCAAAAAAACCTCGATGTTTGGAGAGATTCAAACACCTATGGCACTTTCACTTTTGAAGTCAAAATCCCCCAAGAAGGATCAAACGACACTTTTTCGGGATATCAATCATACATTGAACTCGCAAACATAGATAAAATGTGGCAAACGGGAACACCAAAAGAAAAAATAACTGTTGCTGTGATTGATGATGGAGTCTATTTAAACCACGAGGATTTAAAAGGAAAATTTTGGACAAACACAAAGGAAATACTTGGTAACGGAATTGACGATGACGGAAACGGATTCATTGATGATAAATATGGCTGGAACTTTGTTAATAACTCAAAAAATGTTGATGTCCCAGGATCGCATGGAACAACAGTTGCAGGAATTATTGCAGCATTAAGAAATAACAACATAGGTATTTCTGGTATCTCCGATTACGCCTACATTATGCCCCTTATTGCCTGCGACAACACAGGATGTTCAAATCAAAACATTATCAATGCAATTAAATATGCTACAAACAACGGAGCAAGAGTAATAAACTTAAGCCTAGGAGCATTCAATATGACAGACTTTTCACAAGATTTTAATACTGCAATAAGAGATGCCTACAACAAAGGAATAGTAATAGTCGTATCAGCAGGTAATGGAGATACAACAGGAGGTCAAGGAATCGACACCTCAATATATCCAATTTCTCCAGTTTGTAATGAAACAAAGCCAGCCATGATTATTGGTGTAGGAGCAAGCACCTTAGACAATTTATACAGAACCAGATGGTCATTGTGTGGATATTTATGCACTTGGTGAAGGAGTTTTAAGCACATCTTCTTCAAATGATTTTTTTTATAACTTCACCGACGGAACATCTTTTTCAGCCCCAATCATCTCAGGAATTGCAAGTTATATACTTTCCGTATATCCAGAAATGAGCAACGACAAACTTTATTCTTATCTAACGAAAAATACGGTAAACGGACAAATTGTAGATGCAAAAAAAACAATGGATAAAATCATCTCTTCATACGACCCAACTAAAGATACAGGAAACAAATGGACACAGCCAACATCCACCACAAAACAAACAATAAATCTAGGAGCAAATAATTTTCCAGACAGCATATCTTCTAATTATTCAACCGCCATTAGTTATTTAAAAAACAAAAATATTATCTCAGGATACCCAGATGGAACATTTAAACCAAAAAATAATATAAACAGAGCAGAGTTTATCAAAATAATAATTGGAGCAGTTGGAATTCAAACAGGAGGAACAAATTGCTTTAAAGATGTAAAAGAAGAATGGTTTGCAGAATTTGTTTGCAGTGCAAAAAACAATGGGATAATAGATGGATATCCAGATGGTTCATTTAAACCAGGAAACGACATAAATGTAGCTGAAGCCCTAAAAATCACATTAAATTCTTTCAAAGTATGGATTAGAGAATCAAAAAGTAATGAAGCTTGGTTTGAAAAATTTGTTGAACACGCAAAAAACAACGGACTATATTTAGAATCTTTCTATTCTGAATCCAAATTAGTATCAAGAGAAGAGATGTCACAGCTTATTTATTTACTGCTAAATAAATAGACCATGAAAACAAAAATGCTACTACTAATTCTTAGCATTTTTATATTTCAGGATGCGTGAATACAAAGGAAAAAAACACTGAATATTGTTTTAATGAATTCAATTTATGCAATCAAAAGCATGAAAAATTAAGAGAATCAAACAATAAAAAAAAAAAGAAATGGCACAAAAAAAAAGAAAAGACAGCGAAGACACCTGCATCAAACTTTATAAATAATAAACCAGTCGACTGGTTTATTATCTCAACCTGCCCCAAGTTTTTTAGACAATCAGCCATTTCTACATAAAACTGACACCACCAGTGGCAGAAATTAACTAAATACAAAAATCCACATTTTTCAAAAAATGGTATTATAAACCAAGCACCAAGACCAGCCCACAAAACATGCATTTCCCATCCCCCCACAACAAACCCTCCCACATTCCAATCAAACACACAAATCAAACAAAACCTTAAGCCAACATCCGATTTTCTCCATCTTCATATTCATAAATATTATCCTCCACCTCATTTATAAGATTTTCATATTCTGATGTAAAAGAAATATGCTCTTGACCTTTTCTGTCTGTGTAAATTTGAAAAATATGATCCAAGTTTTCAAAATTTCCAGCATTTTTTGTATAACTACTTGCATCAGCAAAATACAAAACCTGAAATAATTCAAAAAGTTCACTAGCTAAAAAAATATCCTTTTTAGACTTCTCATCTTTAGATAAATCAATTATTGATTTAAAGCACAAAAAAGTTTTTTTTGATTTAAAAAGTTTACCGATAAGATCAGCCTTCAAAAGCGTTGTAGCAATTTGGATTTCCTCCAGACTGAATTTTAGCCTAGTTAAAATCACTTTAATCATCGGCACAGTAAACTCATGTTGAAGCGTTTTATCACCCTTTTGTATTGCTTCAATTTTCCCTATATCGTGAATTGCAAGGATTACACGAAATAAATCCACAGACACACCCATTGGAAGTTTTGTTTTTGAGAAAAATTTATCGAATTGTTTTAAAGTTCGGATTGTGTGGCTTCGTAAAGTTTCATTTTCCATATTTCCGAATCTATCTCCGTGTTTTTCCACGACTTTGCTGTATATTTCCGGAAAATCCATCTCAAATAATTTTACCAGATTTTCAGGGCTATAGTTGTTCTCTAGTATTTCATTAAGTTTGCCCCTTTCCAATATCATTGATTCCGACATCTGACTTGAAAATTCAGCTTTAGTTGAGAAACTAATTTTAGATATTTCGTTGTTGACTAAATCAATTGGTACAGAAGAAAACTCTAGCTCAATTTCATCCAAATCCTCTTTATGAACAGCCTGCATTGTTTCCGAATCAATTATTAGAAGTTCATTAAGAGGAATATTACGCAGTGTTGCAACAATTCCCCTGAAACAAGGAGGTGTTCCGGCAAATCTTGGCTGAATACCATACTTGAGAGCTTTTTGAGGTTCGCGTAAAATAACAATATACCTTTTTTCATTATCCCTTGTAAAAGGTGGTCGCCCCAAAGTACCAGCTAAAAGAAAAACTCCTTTTATATCCGTTTCATATGGCACTAATCCATTTTGCAAAATATTATTTGCATAGGCACGCGGAACAGTAAATACAGGGCTTACTCCTGCCCCAAGCAAATCTTCAAAAAGCAATCTACTATCTTCAAAAAGCGTTGTATTCATTTTAGGCGTACTATGCATTTTCACCAAAGCGTCAAAATCTTCAGTGATTTCAGGGCTTGTTATAAATATTTCTTTGCCATTTAATTTAATTTTGCAAAGTTCATCAAGGCCATGCTTTGCCAAGCCCTGAAGGTCTATTTTCCCTAATGTCTTTAAATCTATTGACATATGTAGTTTTAAACACAATAATACCATCTTTTTAAAATAAAATCAAAAAAAATGAGTTTAAATGAAGGTGAAAAACTTAAAAATAAAGAAGATATAGCCAAAGTAACTCTTGGCATGCCAAAAGAAATATATGAAAAAATCGTTTATATTAGTAGCGAGTTATTGGCTATTTTAGATGCAAATTTTGTTATTGAGACAAACGATATTGAAACAAATCATCAATATTTATCATTTTCGAAGTATGTAGACAAGAAACTATTTCATGATGAAGCCTCTTATTACAAAGAAATTAGTAGAATAATAGATCATTATTTATTTACTTGTGAAAAAATTTTGAAATTCAACGACGTATCACCAAATGAAATAATAAAAGATAATTATTGGAGAATCATACTGACACTCTGGGACGAAGAAGAATTTGATTGTTTAGAAAAAACCATCACTCATTATACGGAACAAGACAGACACAAAGCACACATTTCTATAAGCAAAATTCCGAACAGAAGCTCTAAAATAAGAATGAAAGCTCGTAACTTAAAAGAACTACAAGAGTTTGCCATTTTTGTTAGAGAAAAATTACAAGAAATAACCTAAATTAATCAACAAAAACCAAAAAGGACACCATATTTCAGGTGTCCTTCGATTACACTTTCGCAATGCTTCTCCCAAGGGCCCGTAAGCCCCGAAAGAAGAAAAAACGGAAACGCGTCATCACTGACCTGTGTAGTTCCAGACGAAGGGAAGATCTCCCCAAGGAAAAGTCTCAGTCCCCTTATCAACATCATAGACGATAACCGAATCGAGCGAGATATTCACCTCCCCCGGCTCAGCATCGAATACTATCTGGATAGGAATTTCCTCATTTGCTCTAACAAGAAAAGAATCTTGAAGAACAAAGGAAGAAACCCCAGCGACAACACTCACCGGACCAGCCAAAACTTCTCCAGTCAGAGCATTTTTTAAGGTAAAATTATCAAGATCAAACCCCGTAAGGTTCGAAATTGAAAACTCCACCTTCCTCACCTCAAGATCAACACAGCCCAATGCCGAAGCCAAGAACTGCAAAGATCCCTCCTGTGTCAAATTTAAGGAACAAACCTGTGACACAAAAAAAATGTTACTCTCAACTGGAAGACCATCGACGCAAGCACCATCCGTGGTAATGACCTCAATCAATCGATACCCCAAAACATCTCCCGACTTCATCGAACCATCAAGATCTGTCTCGAGCATAAAATGAATATAACCATCCTTGATGGTCATCACTTCTTGCTCGAAGACAAAAGTCGCAATTCTTCCAATGACCTCCGCCTCTTGGTAAACCGAAAACTCCTTAGAACTGATCCGAAGAGGGGCAGTATTATCCCCCCCTGCTCCGAATTGTTCAAAGACGAGACCAGAAATTCCGAATTGTTCACGCGCAACAATTATCATCTCAAAAAGATCCAATCCCCTTGCATTTAGGGGAACAACTTTTCCAAAAGGAGAATCAACTGTCCGCATTGCGAACAAATCGCAAGCCTGGGTGTCATCTCCATCGACTGCTTCGACATCGATCGAATCAACATAGTTGTCGGCCTCGACTTCCTCGACCTCTTCATCGTCGATACCGACATCGTTGTCAACCTCGAACTCCTCGTCGTCTTCGACCTCGACAGCGCCATCTATCTCTTCCCATTTCTGAACATCTCGCTCCCTCACATGATCCTCGCAAGCAACCAAAGCGACCATGGCAAAAGAAACAAACCCGAAAATCGCCACCGTCAAAATCTTCTTCATCTTCCTTCCCTTTTTTTGTAAACTACCTGTCAATGAACCGTCAACGAAATGCCGACAAAACAACATTACAACAAAAACAAAAACTGTCAAGCAAACTCAAAATCTCCCAAAAAAAGCAAAATAAAACAACCAACACCACTCGTCAAATGTGCCCCCGAAGTTTTCAATAATGCCCAGTAAATGTTTAAAAAAAATAAAAAGGAATTTGGCTTTACACTCATGCTCAAATCAACCATCTAAGACATTCCTCAAAACCTACATTTTTTTAACAATTTTTTAATATTCAAACGATATAATTATTACAATCCTGAAATCACTTCACCCTTTTACCCCTATAACCAAGTCACTTCACCCTTTTCACCTCATAACCGTGAAAAAACACCAAAATTCAACACCAATTCACGTTTATCTTGCTAAAATCGTGAAAAACATATATAATTAACACATCATCAACAATGAAAAAAATGGCAAAGACCCAAGCTATCTTCAATCAAATCACAACGCTTCGAGAGCGTTATTACAAAGCCAAACAAGGCAAAGATTCCATTCTTTCCCTTATTTCCGAGGCTGAAATTCCAGAACAAGTTTACAATTCCAATGCCATAGAAAATAGCACTCTTTCTCTCGATGAAACCGAAAAAATCCTTCTACAAATAGACCTCGACAGGTTCATCACAGAACGCGAGCTTTTCGAAACCAAAAATCTAGCAAAAGTTGTTTCCTATCTCGACACTATCGCAAAAGAAAAAGAGCTAACACTCGACACAATCCTATTTCTACACAAAATCTTGCTCTCCAATATAAACGATAAAATTGCCGGAAGATTTAGATCAAAAAATGAATTTGTTCGTGTTGGCTCATACATCGCCCCAAATCCCAAAGAAGTGAAAAAACTCCTCGAAAACATGCTTATTCACTTCAACACCTCAATAAACGAAAACATCATCAAAAGAATCGCCCATTTTCACTTAACATTCGAACACATTCATCCATTTATAGACGGAAATGGCAGAATCGGCAGAATTTTAAACAACTACCTCCTTATCAGAGAAGGCTTCGTTCCAATCAATATCAAGTTTATAGACCGAAAAAAATACTACGACGCATTCAAAGAATTCGATCAAAAAGGCAAAACCGAAATAATGGAACAAATCACAGGAAAAGCCCTCACAATGAGCTACCATAAGCGCCTCGCCTATCTCGAAAACAAAAAAATCATCACACTTTCGAATTACGCAAAACTCAAAAAAATCTCCCACTCAAACCTCCTAAACAAAGCCAACCGCCAAACAATCGAAGCATTCCAAGAAAAAGGCATTTGGAAAATTGGGATATAAACCCAAAATAGATTGTAAATTTTATTCACACAAAGTTTGACAAATTTATTTACACAGGATAAAATGTAAACAATCTCAAAAAACCATTTATGCTTTCAAATTTCATAAAACAACAAAGGAAAAAATTAAATCTTACTCAAGAACAAATTTCTGAGATACTAAATATTTCCAGACCGACATACAACCAAATCGAACAAGGACAAAGAGATTTAACTCTATCCGAAGCCGACAAACTCGCATCACTTTTTAACATATCTTTTGAGGATTTCAAAAACTGCAAAGACAAAAAACCAGAAATCAACACACCAAACAAAAAACACAAACAATCAAAAAAATCCGAAATTCGCATTTCCGTTCCTCAAAAAAACTTAATTAAATTCAAAGAAGCTTTACTATACATTCTTTCAAAAGTTGGCGCAAAACCAAACATAGGAGAAGCCGTAATTTACAAAATCCTTTATTTCATAGATTTCGATTACTTTGAAAAATTTGAAGAACAAATCATTGGAGCCACATACATCAAAAACCATTTCGGACCAACCCCCATAGAATTCAAAAAAATTGCCGACAAAATGATCGAAGAAAAAGAACTCCTAAAACTATCCGAAAAATATTTCAAATTCACACAAAAAAAATATTTACCACTAAGAAATCCTGATTTATCTCTCTTTTCAGCTCGTGAAATGAACCACATCAACGATGTACTCTCCAGACTATCCGACAAAAACGCAAAAGAAATGGAAATCTACTCCCACGAAGATATCCCATGGAAAACAACAGAAGACGGAAAAGCAATCCCTTATGAAAGCGTATTCTACCGCGACGAACACTATTCAGTAAGAAACTACGAAGATGAACTTTAAAGAAAGTCCGGAATTTTCCAAAGAACTCAAAAAATTCACAAAAAAATACAAATCCCTTCCAGAGGACATTAATCAGTTCAAAAAAATAGTTTTGAGTATCCCACTAGGAAACAGCAAACATTTCAACATTATTACAAAAACCGAAAACTGCGTAATTTTAAAAGCAAGATTGTTTTGCAGATATTTAAAAGGAAACTCATTAAGAATTGTATATTCCTACAACCAAAAATCATCACTAATCAAATTCATCGAAGTTTATTTCAAGGGCGAAAAAGAAAACGAAGATAAGGAAAGAATAAAACAATATTTAAAAACACAGAAACACACACCATCTTCCAATTAATACTCAAACACGCTATCATCTGAAGGACAATTATACTAATTAATGACCTACACCAACAAAAACGCATCAACTCTCGCACGCCACTCTTCACGAATTAAATCCCAAATCCGTGAATTTTTCGACTCACAAGGTTTTCTTGAAGTCGACACCCCAATAATGGTGAAAATCCCAGGAATGGAGCCACACCTAAGCATTTTTGAAACAAAACTCGAAATACCAAGTACCTATGAAAACCAAACACCACAAGCTTTATACCTCAACCACTCCCCCGAACTTCAAATGAAAAAACTTCTCGCACGCACAAGCGAAGATGCCACATTCGGAAAAATCTACAACATGGCGAAAGTTTTTAGAAATGGAGAATTCGACAGCAAAACCCACAATCCAGAATTCACAATGCTCGAGTGGTATCGCTATGACTCAGACTACAATGAAATGATGACCGACTGCGAAAATTTAATCGCCCATCTCACGAAAAACACCACCAACACAGCAAGCAAAGCCCAATTATCTCCTCATTTCACACAAAACACACCTCAACCAGAAAACAAAAACAACTCTTCACATAATCTCACGCCCTCCACCCATGAGCTCGTGTATCAAGACCAAAAAATCGATCTTTCTCACCCTTTTACTCGCAAAACCGTGAACGAACTCTTCATAGAACACACAAATATCGACCTAAACGAAAACAAAACCTACAAACAACTAAAAGAAAAAGCTGAAAATCTAAAGCTCCCAATAAATTCCTGCGAAACATGGGACGACATATTTTTCACAATTTTTCTAAACGAAATTGAACCCAAATTAAAGGCTTACACAAAACCAATATTCATTTATGACTACCCATCATCCCAAGCCGCCCTCGCAAGAAAATCACACAAAGATCCATTTTGGGCAGAAAGATTTGAGCTTTACATCGCAGGCATAGAAATCGCAAACGCCTATTCCGAACTAATCGACGAAAAAGAGCAACGAGATCGCCTAATTGAAGAACAAAATCAACGAAAAAACCTTAAAAAATCCGTATTTGATATTGACGAAGAATTTTTAAACAGTCTAAAATCCATACGAAAACCGTGTTCAGGAATCGCCCTCGGAGTTGATCGACTAATAATGCTCCTCACCGACACAAAATCAATCGAAGATCTCCTTCTCTTCCCCATAACTCACATTTTAAAAAAATAACTCACATATCATGGAAACAACTACAACAATCAGAAAAGGACTAGCCATAAATTTCAAACAAGGCGCATGGTTAATCATCGAAGCGCAATTTGTAAATCCGGGAAAAGGCGCCGCCTTCACAAGATGTAAACTAAAAAACCTCAAAACAAATCAAGTCGTCGAAAATACTTTTAAATCAGGTGAAGCAGTCGAGCTTGTTGATCTTTTAATGCAAAAATGCCAATTTTTATACAAAGACCACGAAGGTTATAATTTTATGAACAACGATTCATACGAACAATTTCAACTTACTGAAGACATGCTCGGCGATGACGGAAAATGGTTACTCGAAAACACCGAAGTTTACGCAATGTATATAGACGGAACTCCAGTTTCAATCCAAGTACCGCCAAAAATGGACTTCCGAGTAATCGAATCTCCACCAGGACTCAAAGGCGACACAGCAACAGGTGGCACAAAAGACATCAAACTCGAAAACGGCGTTATGATCAAAGCACCTTTATTCATTAAAGAAGGTGATATGGTAAAAGTAAACACAGAAGACGGTTCATATGTTTCAAAAGCAAACTAATCGATAAAAACAAAGCCTAAATATTTCCCCTTAACTTTCAAAACAAGAAAAACCGTAAAGACCCCGCAACATCCAATCCTTTTCACGCAAAATCCCTAAAAAACCGAAAAAATCCCACGACACCCAATCCTTTTCACTGAAAAATCCCCCAAAAACCGCCCCACACACAACATCAAAATATTATTCACACCAACCCACCCAAAACAATAAAAAACAACCATGCAAGACATAAAATTCATCATTGAGAACCCAGAAAGAGTAAAAACAGGAGCAAAAAACAAGAACATTCACTGCGAAATAGACAAAATCGTAAATCTTTACGAAGAATGGAAAACGCTCACTCGCGAAATCGAACAAATCAAAGCAACTCAAAATAGCGCTTCCCAAAACATCGCAAAAGCTTCTCCAGATGAAAAAGCAAAACTTCTCGAAGAAATGTCTGCACTAAAAGAAAAATCAAAATCCATCGAAGAAAAAATCACACCGCTCGAAGTAGAAATCGACGCTCTTGCATCAAGAGTACCAAATCCAGCCCTCGACTCAACACCAGTTGGAAAAGATGAATCCGAAAATCAAGTAGTAAAAACCTACGGTGAAAAACCAAATTTTACATTCACAGCAAAAGACCATATTGCCCTATCAAAAGACCTCGACATAATCGACACAGAAACAGCATCAAAAGTTTCTGGCACAAGATTTTACTATCTCAAAAACGAAGGCGCACTTTTAGAACTCGCCCTCATTCAATTTGTAATGCAAAAACTACACTCAAAAGGCTTCACCACAATAATTCCACCAGTACTCGTTCGAGAAAATGCGATGTATTCAACAGGTTTTTTTCCTGCAGATAAAAATGAAATATACGAAGTAAACGCCGACGAAGACAAACTTTTCTTAATTGGAACTTCCGAAGTCCCACTCGCAATGCTCCACGCAGATCAAATATTAAACGAATACGAATTACCAAAAAGATATTGCGCTTTTTCTCCTTGTTTCAGACGAGAAGCCGGCTCATACGGCAAAGACACCGCCGGAATCACAAGAGTACATCAATTCAACAAAGTCGAAATGTTTTCTTTCACTCATCCAGACAAATCCGAAGAAGAACACGAATTATTAGTCTCAATCGAAGAAGAAATTTTCAACGACTTAGGGCTACATTTCCAAAAAATACTAATGTGCACAGGAGATATAGGTGTACCCGCCGCCAAAAAATACGACCTTGAAGCATGGATCCCAAGCCAAGAAAAATTCCGTGAAATCACCTCTTGCTCAAACTGCACAGATTTTCAAGCTCGCCGAGGCAAATCAAAATTCAAAGATGAAAACGGAAACAAAGCCTATGTCCACACCCTAAACGGCACAGGAATCGCTCTCCCAAGAGCAGTAATCGCCATTCTCGAAAACTACCAAAACGAAGACGGCACAGTAACCATTCCAGAAATCCTAAGACCATACATGGGAGGCATAAGCAAAATCGAAAAGAAGCAGTAACTCTGTGCGAAGAGTAGCGACGCACATTTCTTCTTTACCCCCCTTTTCCCCTTTCCTCTCCGCGCCCAAAATGTTATAATATAAGCAACAATAAAAACAAAATATGCTTATACTTTGCACAGACTCACTTCGAGGATATGGACTTGATCGAATTTTCGAAATAGCAAAAAAAGCGAATTACGACGGAATCGATCTCGCCGTTCATTTTGACCAATTTGACACACTAAACAGTGAATATTTAAACAAATTAATAAAAATTCACGATATAAAAATCTATAGTGTTTCAGCACCTTCAGATATTTCTACAAATCAAATTGAAAAACTAGTTCAACTAACAAAAGAACTTTCTGCAAAAATCTTAATACTTCAACCGCCAAAAATTCTAGACCACAAGCTTGCAAAATGGATGAAAAAAGAAATTCCAAAATTAAGAGAAAAAGAAAAAATTTCAATTGCACTCGAAAATTCTCCAGCAGGGACCTTCCTTCTTGGAATTCTTCCTTCTCACACAATGGCAAACACAGAAGACTTAAAACGCTTTAAACATGTTGCGCTCGACACATCAAGACTTGGAGAAAAAAAACAAGATCTAATAAGAACTTATGCAATTTTTAGAAAATATTTAGTAACAATTCATCTTTCAAACATAAAACTCGGAAAAAAATATTCCATGCCAAACAACGGAATTCTTCCACTAGAAAGCCTTTTAAGCAAACTCAAACAAGATGATTTCCCTGGAAGCATTTCATTAAAAGTTCTTCCAAAATATTTAGAGGCGGGAAATGATGAAAAAGTTTTCGAAAAATTAAAACAAAGCAAAGAGTTTATCGACAAATTTTACACAAATCTTGAAGTGCCAAAAAGCTCAGAAGAAAAACAAAACGACGAAATAGAACAATAAAACAGAAAAATGATTAAGCTTGAAAATGTTTATAAACGATACAATCAAGGCCTTGATTTCTTTGAATCTCTTTCAAACATAAACCTCGAAATCAAAGAAAACGAATTTATTTCAATAGTAGGACCATCTGGATCAGGAAAATCCACTCTGCTAAACATAATCGGCGGACTCGACACAATAAGCGACGGAAAAGTTTTAATAAAAAATAAAGATATTTCCACTTTTTCTGACGAAATGCTTTCACTTTATCGAAATAAAGAAGTTGGTTTTGTATTTCAAGAATTTTGCCTCGAACCATTTTTAACTGTCTACGAAAACATCCTTCTTCCAACCCATTTTTCAAAAAATAAAAATCGTCAAACAGAAATATATGCAGACAAACTAATAAACGAAGTCGGACTTCTTTCAAAAAAAAATGCAAAAATCAGTGAACTTTCAGGCGGACAAAAACAAAGGGTTGCAATTGCCAGATCTCTAATAAATTCACCAAAAATTCTTCTTGCTGATGAACCGACAGGAAATCTCGATACCCAAACTGGCGACACAATATTAAAACTACTACAAGACCTTCACAAAACTCATAAAACAACACTAATAATTGCCACACACGACCAAGAAATCGCAAAAAAATCTGTTCGACTAATCAAAATTAAAGACGGAAAAATTATATGATTTTACTCGCATTAAAAAACATAAAAGTAAGAAAATTAAGAACTTTTTTAATTAGTTTCTCAATTACAATTGGAACGATGAGCTTAATAATATTTTTAGGTCTAAACGAAGGCATAAAAAAAGCAAGTTTTGAAGAACTAGAAAAAAGCAAATCATTAAACGAAATCACAGTTAGACCAAAAGTTGAAGAATCACAAGCTCTTGCAGTTTTTAAAACTCTCACAGAAAGAAGACTTCAAGAAAAAGATTTAGAAACGATTAAAAACATCGAAGGAGTTGCTTTTGCATATCCAGAAACACAATTTAATGAATTCACATCACTCGAAACAAACCTAATGGGCTATTCTCTAATCACAGACGCAATGGTTTTTGGAATAGAAGAAGGTTACATAAAAAACGACATAAAAATTGCAAACTCTTGGAATGAAACTAATCAACCCTACCCTGCGATAGTTTCAAGAAAACTTCTAGATATTTACAACTTTACAATTGCAATTCCTCAAGGACTTCCAACAATTTCAGAAAAAACACTAATTGGAAAAGAAATAACAATGTACCCAGGGTTTTCCACATTTTTTCCAGATTTAAAAAACAAATCAGACGAAATAAAATTAAAAGTTGTAGGTTTTTCCGACAAAGTAAGTATGGTAGGAATAACATTACCCTTAAATATTGTTGAAACACTCAATCAAAAATACGCACCAAAAAGCAAAACACAATTTCACCAAATACACGTAATAACAAACAATCCAGAAAACACCTCAGAAATAGCAAAAACAATAAGTTCAAAAAATTACAGCACACACTATTTACTTGAGGAAGTCCAAAACATTTCGGCAAAAGTAAACTACCTAACCTACGCACTACTTGCAATTAGCATACTTATCTTAAGCACATCATCTCTTGCAATAATATCAACATTTTTAGGACAAATTGCAGAAAGAATAAAAGAACTCGGACTATATAGAGCACTTGGCGCAAGAAAAAATCAAATCAAAAAACTAATACTCATTGAAGCTTCACTAATTGGCTTATTTGGAAGCATTTTAGGTATTTTACTAGGAAAAACAATATCGATTTTTATAAACAATTATATTGAAAAAAAATTAGAAATATTTGAGATAATACCTGAAAACTTTTTAATTATTACACCCAAAATTATTACAATTGTTTTATTTTTTGGAACTTTAATAGCAATTTTTTCAGCTTACTACCCTGCATCAAAAGCAAGCAACATTTCTCCAATAAAAGCTATTTCTAAATAACCCATCCCTCTCCACTTCACCTTTCACTAAATAATAAAAACCAAAATCCCCTCTCAAAAAAACACTTCACCTTTCACACAAACATACCTCTCAAAAAAATTTTTTACCCCCTCGAATTATTTCTTTTTTTCAGGCCTTCTCACCCTTCCAATTCCATGACAATTTACTCCTCGAACACCTAGCTCTCCCAACGAAACTTCTCTTTTATCCCCCATTCCTCCCTCATAAAATTGCCCCTTTTCCCCAAATTCAAGTTCCCCCAAAGACACTGGCCCCTCATTTTCAAACAAAAGCACCACAACACCATCTTTTACAGAGTCAACGATCATCGCAGGACCTCCACTTCCTCCTTCACAAAAAGCATCTGTAATAAAAGCAACTTCCTCCCCATCCACTTCTTTAATAGTTCGAAGATCTAAAAAAATATACTCATCATTAATTTCAATTATTTTAGCAACCGAAAGGACTTTTCCCTTTGGCCTCACAAAAGCCAAATATTCACCCTCCTTAAGCCGATCATGTTCACGAGACCTTGTAAAAAATATTGGTCTACACAAGTCATCCACAAATTTTTTTTGTTGAGCATCCAATGAATAAGAACAAGACGCATCATTATTACTTTCAGTTTCACACTCAAACTTTTTAGTATCAACTCTCAAACTTTTAAAACACCCATTCATAGACAGCCTCACTTTTCCATTACTTGAATCAAGAGAATGCTTTATTGTTACAAATTTATAATCATCTCCATCTTTTACCATATAAGCTTGTCCAAGATTAACTTTGTCGCTATTTATTGCAATTCCTCCAGAATTACAAATTCTACAACTATATTCATCAAAGCTATTTGAAAATGCCTCACCCTGAGAAAAAACAAGAGTTAAAGCAAACAAAACACCACTTGAAATCGCAGAAATATCTCCAGAAAACTTATTTGTTTGTGTTTTCTTTTCATCAACTTTTAAATTATTCAAATGCTTAAAACTTTTCATAATAATTTATTATAAGAACAAAATTAAAACACTTTAGTGCAATTTTGTCAAGTAAAGCTTTCTAAAAAGGCTTTCAGTTTTTTTTGCGATGATTTTTAAGGCTAAAAAAACAATTCTACAGTCTCTGCAATAAATACCACCGCCACATCCAAACTTGAAATAAAAACCAAAAGATGTTAAAATAATATGATAATAACTAAAAAAAATATGTTTAAAGAAAATTTGCTCCTAAAAAACACTTTAGAGTCCAGCCCAAAACCGCCAGAAAGCACGCCTGAAAGCCAAAAATCAAGCGATGAAAGAATTAAAGACCTTGAAAGATTTTCATTAGAGCGACAAGAAAACGCCGAAAAAATCCTTTCAGGCGTAGATGAATTAATAAAAAACGCAGGAAAACCCAAAACAGACAACCCCGAACTTGCAAGAATTCGTGCAGAAATAGAAAAAATTAAAGAAGAGGCTTTATCATTATCTTCTCCCGAAACAATTGCCTTAGCTACACGAGCACTTGAGAACACAGTATTTTTAACAAACCAAGGATCAAAACTCGAAAGCGACGACAGTCAAAACAATATAAGGGTAGACTCAAGCCTTCCTACAATTAAAGACCTACCAGCGTCACCACAAAGACCCGCCCCACTAGTTGGAAATATATCAATAGACACAAGTCTTCCAAAAAGAGAACCCGTAAAACTAGAAACAAAAGAATTCCCTAAATAGAATTCTAAAGTAAAAGGCTATAAACATAAAAACATTCTTAAACAAAAACCTTAGCTAAAATATTAACAAAAGATTATAAACCCATAATTATCTTTTTTAATAAAGCCAAAAAAAATCATTTGACACACCTTTCATTTCAAGTAAAATAAAAGCAACTATGTCATAAATCACGAAGAGTTGAGGACTATGGCTTAAAAACAACAATTTGTTGTTTTTGCTCTATTATAAAATCCCTTGACCATTTTTTATATGGCTAAAAAAATTGAAAAAAAGAAGTTAAAAACTTCAAAAGACAAAGTAATCAAGGCAAAAGAAACAAAAAAACTCCCAAAAAAAACTTCAAAAAAAGAGCTTCCAAAAACAATTAAAAAAACTGCAGAAAAAAAACAAATCAAAGCTGAAAAAAAGATTATTAAACTTATTAAAAAAGATGATGCTAAAATTTTGAAGAAAAAAGAAGAAAAAGCGCCTTCAAAAATCCAAGAAAAAATCCAAGAAAAAGCCCAAGAAAAAGCGCCTTCAAAAGCTCAAAAAAAAGAAAAAGTACTAAAAGTTATTCCTAAAAAAATTGAAAGCATTAGCAGAGAAAACAACATAGTACTCTCAAGCCCAAGAAAATATCTAAACACACAAATTGATAAAAAAGTTCAAATACCTGAGCTTATTGAAGTTCAACTTGATTCATACGAACAATTCATTACAGAAGGAATAAGAGAACTTTTAGACGAAATATCCCCTATAGTAGATTTTTCAGGAAAAAAACTAGAACTACATCTTCTTGATCACGCCATAGAAGAACCAAAATACGATTTTGAAACATCTAAAAGAAAAAACATAACATACGAAGCTCCACTAAAAGTACATGTTCAACTTATAAATAAAGCTACAGGAGAAATTAAAGAGCAAGATGTTTTCCTTGGAAATATCCCTTTAATGTCAGAAAAAGGAACATTTATTATCAATGGAATTGAAAGAGTAGTAGTAAGTCAAATTGTTAGAGCACCAGGTGTCTTTTTCTCAGAAAACCCACTAGCAAGAGGAATGTATTGCGCAAAAATTATCCCTAAAAGAGGAGCATGGCTTGAAATAGAAACCGACAAAAAAGGAATTATCAATGTTAAAATTGATAGAAAGAGGAAAATACCTCTAACTTCTCTTCTCAGAGTCTTTGGTTTTCCAGAAGACAAAGACATTATTGAAGTTTTCAAAGACGAAATCATAGATATAGAACACGATTACATTTTAAATACTCTTGAAAAAGATAACGCAAAAACTGTTGGAGAAGCATATCAGCAAATTTATAAAAAAATTCGTCCGGGGGATCTTGCAACACCAGAAAATGCAAAACAACTAATCGACGGAATGTTCCTTGATTACAGAAAATACGACATGGGACCAGTCGCAAGATATAAGTTAAATAAAAAATTTAAGCTAGACACTCCAAATAAGAAAAAATACCACACATTTCAAATAAATGACCTACTTATTATACTAAAACACTTAATAAAACTAAATAACGGACTTGAGCATCCAGACGATATTGACCATTTAGCAAACAGAAGAGTTCGAGCAGTTGGAGAACTAGTTCAAAACAAATTCAGAGTAGGACTTCTTAGAACGGATAGAATAGCAAAAGACAGAATGACAGTTATGGACCTAGAAACAGTAACCCCAACCCAACTAATCAATTCACGACCTATCACCGCCGCATTAAAAGAATTTTTTGCAAGTTCACAGCTTTCACAATTTATGGACCAAACCAATCCAATTGCAGAGCTTGAACACAAAAGAAGACTATCCGCTATGGGACCGGGAGGACTTTCACGAGAACGAGCTTCCTTTGATGTTCGAGATGTACATCAATCTCACTATGGAAGAATTTGTCCAGTTGCAACGCCAGAAGGCCCAAATATCGGACTTGTTATTCACCTTGCTACCTACGCAAAAATAAACAAATACGGTTTCATCGAAACTCCATTTAGAACACTTGCTCATACAATCAAAAATAATGGAAAAGATGCAATCGGACATACCTCAAGAGAAACAATCGAATCATCAAGAGGAAAAACAATAATTGAAGCAGGACAAGTAATAGACAAAAAATCAGCAGAAGAACTTGTAAAAGTTAAAGATTTAAATGAAATAAAAGTTCGTTGTTATATCACTGATAAAATCGAATATTATGATGCAGATGAAGAAAAAACACTAATCATCGCACAAGCAAACTCAAAACTAAACGAGGTTGGTGAATTCGTTGAAGGCCGTATTTCCTCTCGAAAAGATGGAGAGCCATATTTAGCATACATCAACGATCTTACACACATAGATGTTTCACCAAAACAAATTTTATCAATCACAACAGCTTTAATTCCATTTGTAGAACATGACGACAACACAAGAGCCTCAATGGGTACAAACATGCAACGACAAGCTGTTTCACTACTTAATCCAGACGCACCAGTAGTAGGAACTGGAATTGAAGAAATTGCCGCAAAGTCATCTGGAAAAGTAATTTTAGCACAAGGAGCTGGAACAGTTTCATATGTTGACGCTGAAATGGTTACAGTTATTTACGACAACGGAAGAAAAATAAATTATAAAATCACAAACTACGAAAGATCTAATCAAGGCACATGTATTCACCAAAGAGTTCGAGTAAATAAAGGCGATAAAGTTGCAAAAGGTACTTTAATCGCAGATGGACCAGCAACAGAAAAAGGAGAACTAGCTCTTGGAAAAAACATTCTAGTTGCCTATATGCCTTGGGGCGGATACAACTACGAAGATGCTATCATTATTTCCGATAATGTTGTTCGAAAAGGAATGTATGACTCGGTTCACATTGAAACATTCACAATGGATGTTAGAGAAACAAAACTCGGAGCTGAGGTAATCACAAAAGACATACCAAATGTTTCAGAAGCAAAATTAAAAGACTTAGATGAAGACGGAATAGTTAGAATTGGTGCAACGGTACACGATGGAGATATTTTAGTTGGAAAAATCACCCCAAAAGGAGAAACCGAACTCACAGCAGAAGAACGACTTCTTCGAGCAATTTTCGGAGAAAAAGCACGCGATGTTAAAGACACTTCTCTTCGCCTCCCTGGAGGAGAAGGAGGAAAAGTAATTGGTGTTCAAATTTTTACAAAAGAAGCTGGAGACGAGTTGCCAACAGGAATTCTAAGACAAATCAAAGTTTCCGTAGCTCAAACAAGAAAAATTCAGGTTGGAGACAAAATGGCAGGACGACATGGAAACAAAGGTATCGTTTCGATTGTAGTTCCACAAGAAGATATGCCATTTTTACCAGATGGAACACCAATCGATATAGTTCTAAACCCACTCGGTGTAATTTCTCGTATGAACATCGGACAAATACTTGAAACTCATTTAGGATGGGCCGCCTCAAAAGCAGGAATAACAATTGCAACTCCACCATTAAACGGAATAACAACAGAACAAATCGAAAAAACATTAGAAGAACAAAAACTTCCTAAAGACGGAAAAACAGTTCTTTACGATGGAAAAACAGGAACTCCATTCGATAGGCCAGTTACAGTTGGAATAACATATATGTTAAAACTAAGCCATTTAGTTGAAGACAAAATTCATGCCAGATCTGTAGGACCATACTCACTTGTAACTCAACAGCCACTTGGAGGAAAAGCTCAACATGGAGGACAAAGATTTGGAGAAATGGAAGTTTGGGCACTTGAAGCTTATGGCGCCGCCCATACTCTACAAGAAATGTTAACTATCAAATCAGATGACACTTATGGAAGAGCAAAAGCTTATGAAGCAATAGTAAAAGGCGAGGCAATCAAAAGACCAAGAGTTCCTCAATCGTTTAATGTTCTTGTTAAAGAACTTCAAAGTCTTGGTTTATCAGTTAAACTAATGCAAATCGACAAAAAAGGTGAAGAAATGGATCAAGATGAAGTTTTAGAAGAATCTTTTGAAGCGGAAGAAAGCCTAAACCTTGAAATTGAAGAAAACCTAAAAGAAGAAAGTCTCGACACAAACGACGAAAAAATACTTCCTATTCAAGAAGAAGAAAGTCCTCTTGAATAAAATTATTAACCCTAAACTAAAATGAGATCAATAAATAAAGTAATAGTGATCGGAAATCTCACGAGAGACCCAGAAATGAGAGCAACGCCAAATGGCCAAACAGTAACAACTTTTGGAATAGCCACAAATAGAGAATGGATAACAAAAGATGGCTCAAAGAAAAACTCAGCAGAATTTCACGAATGTGTCGCATGGGCAAGACTTGCAGAAATTTGTCATAATTATCTAAGAAAAGGCCGACTTGTTTACATCGAAGGATATTTAAAAACAAGAAATTGGGACAAAGATGGGCAAAGAAAATTTAAAACTGAAGTTGTTGTTCAAGACATGATTATGCTTGAGAAAAAAGCAAATGAAGAAGATTATGTTCCAGAAACAATTGGTGAAGACTTATATGCAGAAGAAGACAATTCTTCTGCTGAAACATTAGAAAATGCAGAAGAAGTATTAAGTGAAAAAGTTGAAAACAAGGAAGAAAAATCTCCTTCAGTTTTTTCCTTCGAAAATTCTAACGAAACACCTGATGAAGCTCCAAAAGAAACACCTGATGAAGCACCAAAGGAAGATACAAACGAAAATCCAATAGATAAAGATTTAGGTTTATAATAAATCGTAACTTATAAAAAAATTACAATATGCATAATCAAAATTCATCTAAAGAAAACCAAGAACAAATCTTCAACTCTATTGGTTTATCTGTTGCCTCACCAGAAGAAATTTTAGAATGGTCCCATGGTGAAGTAAAAAAACCAGAAACAATTAACTATCGAACACAAAAACCAGAAAGAGATGGACTATTCTGTGAAAAAATATTTGGTCCAACAAAAAACTGGGAATGTTATTGTGGAAAATATAAAAGAATCAGATATAAAGGCGTTGTTTGTGAAAAGTGTGGAGTTGAAGTCACTAGATCACAAGTCAGAAGAGAAAGAATGGGACACATCAAACTAGCTGTTCCTGTTGCACACATTTGGTATCTAAGATCAACTCCAAGTCGAATTGGATTACTTCTTGATCTTCCGATAAAAGCCCTAGAACAAGTCGTTTACTTTGCATCATACATTGTTTCCGAAGTTGATTTAGCAGAAAAAGAAGACGCACTAAAACTTCTTCAAGGAGAATTCAAATCAATAAAAAAACAACTTCAAGAAGAATTCAAAAGAAAACTTCTAGATGCAGAAAACATTGAAAACGCAAGTGCTAGAAAAAAAGAAGAAGTTGATTTAGAAAACGAATATACAAAAAAACTAGAAGACCTAGACTTCAACCATTCAAGCACAAAAGAAGCCTTAGAAAAACTAAAAATCGGCCAAGTATATAGTGAACTTGAATACAGAGATATGTCTATGAAATTTGGACACATATTCAAAGCAGGAACTGGAGCAGAAACAATCAGAAACATTATTTCAAATCTAGATTTAGAAAAATTAAGCGATGAATTAAAAGAAAAAGCTAAAAAAGCAAGTGGCCAAAAACACAAAAAATTCGTAAAACGAATTAAACTAATCGGCCATTTATTAAAAGCTGGCATCAAACCAGAATGGTTTATAATGACAGTTCTTCCAGTAATCCCACCAGATCTTCGTCCAATGGTACAACTAGACGGAGGAAGATTTGCCGCATCAGACTTAAATGACTTATACAGAAGAGTAATAAACCGAAACAATCGTTTAAAAAGACTAATGTCAATTGGAGCACCTGAGGTTATTTGCCGAAATGAAAAAAGAATGCTTCAAGAAGCAATAGATACACTTTTAAACAATTCAACAAGACAAGGAAGAACAGCCTTTAACGCAGGAGAAAAACGAAAACTCAGATCTCTTTCAGATATGCTTAAAGGAAAACAAGGTCGTTTCAGACAAAACCTACTTGGAAAGCGTGTCGACTATTCAGGTCGTTCAGTAATCGTTGTCGGTCCAAATCTAAAACTAGACGAATGTGGAATACCAAAACTTATGGCAGTCGAGTTGTTTAAGCCATTTATTATAGGTCGACTAATCAGAGATGGTTTCGCACACAACATCAAAATGGCTGAAAAACTAATTCAAAATTCTAAAAAAGAAGTTTGGGACATACTTGAAGACATAACAAACAATTACAATGTTCTTCTAAATAGAGCCCCTACTCTTCACAGATTAGGAATTCAAGCCTTCCGTCCAAAACTAATTGAAGGAAAAGCTATTCAAATTCACCCACTTGTTTGTGCCGCATACAATGCCGACTTTGATGGAGATCAAATGGCTATCCATGTTCCCCTTTCGGCTTCAGCACAAAAAGAATCAAGAGAGATTATGCTCTCTGCAAAAAACATGTTAAAACCAGCAACAGGATTACCAATTATAACTCCTGCACAAGATATAGTTTTAGGTTGTCATTATTTAACAAAAATGACAGAAGGCAAAAAAGGAGAAGGAATGATTTTTGGAACAAAAGAAGAAGCGATGTTTGCTTATCAATCTGATCTTGTTCATCTTCAATCTCCAATCAAATATCGTGTAGACGGTGAAATCATCGACACAACAGTTGGTCGAATTATTTTCAACAATTGTCTTCCACAAGGAATGAAGTTTTTAAATAAAGCGATGAACAAATCAGCAATTTCAAAATTAGTTTCTGAATCTTTCAAAAACTATGGAGAAAAAGCAACCGCAATTCTTGCCGACAACTTAAAAGCAACAGGTTATAAATATGCTACAACTTCAGGAATTTCAATTTCACAAGCAGACATGTCTATTCCAGACATAAAAAAGCAAAGAATTGAAGAAGCTTCAGAACTAGTAAGACAAATCAATAATTTCTTCTGGAAAGGACTTATCACAGATGACGAAAGATATTTGCACACTATCAAAGTTTGGTCTTCAGCAAAAACAGATATTACAAATGCAATGATCAATTCAGTTGATTCAGACAACAACATTTACTACATGATAGACTCTGGAGCTAGAGGAAACTGGGGACAAGTAACACAAATGGCAGGAATGAAAGGACTTGTTGCAAATCCAGCAGGTAAAACCATCGAACTTCCAATTAAATCAAACTTAAAAGAAGGATTTACAATTCTTGAATACTTCGTGGCAACACATGGAGGAAGAAAAGGAAAATCAGATACAGCGCTAAATACGGCTGAAGCAGGATACCTCACAAGAAGGCTTGTAGACGCTTGTCAGGATCTTGTCATAAGAGAATTAGACTGTGGATCAACACAATATCACACTATTTCTCGATACAACGACGGAGAAAGCGAAAAATTTGAATCAAAAATTTACGGAAGAACTCTCGGAGAAGATGTTGTAGACAGACAAACAGGAGAAATTCTTGAAAAAGCAGGAAACATCATAGAAACAGAAACAATAGAACTTTTCAACAAACACGAAATTAAAGAAGTAAAACTTCGATCAGTAATGACGTGCAACACCGAAAATGGAATTTGTGGTGCTTGTTATGGAAAAGATCTTGGAACAAACAAACCAGTCGATCTAGGCGTTGCAGTTGGAATTATTGCTGCTCAATCAATTGGTGAACCGGGAACTCAGCTAACCATGAGAACATTCCACTCAGGAGGTGTTGCGCAAGAAGGAGGAGATATTACACAAGGTCTTACAAGAGTTGAAGAACTTTTTGAAGCAAGAACGCCAAAAAGCCCAGCTATAATTGCTGAGATCGGAGGAAAATCAAAAGTTAAACAAAAAGGTAAAATAAACGAAGTTGAAATTACTTCTCTTGATGCAATCGAAACTAAATACGAACTAATTGGAGATATGCAAGCAACAGTCAAGGAAGGGGCAATAGTAAAACCAAAAATGACTATTGCCAGATCCGACGAACAAAAAACATCATTAAAAGCAATTACCGAAGGAAAAGTAAAAGAAATAACTGGAGAACACATCGTTATAAAATCAAGTGGTCCAGTTTCAAAAACATACATAGTCCCAGCAGGCCGAACCATAACAATCAAATCAGGCGAAATGATAGAAAAAGGACAAGCAATTACAAACGGACACTTAGATCTAAAACAACTAATGCTTCATTCTGGAGTTTATGCAGTTGGAAAGTATTTAGTTACTGAAGTTCAAAAAATTTATGAATCTCAAGGACAATCAATCAACGACAAACATGTTGAAATCATAGCAAAACAAATGCTTTCAAAAGTAAGAATTATTGACGGTGGCGACTCAGAATATCTACCGGGAGAAGTTGTCGACATAATCACTTACAATAAAGCAAATGCAAAACTAATAGAAGAAGGTAAAGCAAAAGCCACAGGAGAACGACTCCTAATGGGACTTTCAAGAATTTCTCTAAGCACAAATTCATGGCTATCAGCCGCATCCTTCCAAGAAACAATTCGTGTACTTGTTGAAGCTTCAACAACAAACAAAATTGATAAACTCGAAGGACTAAAAGAAAACGTAATAATAGGAAAACTAATCCCTGCAGGAGAAACATACAGAAAAAGAAACCAAGCAGATCTAGAAAACATGATTGCAGGACGAAAACACATAGTTGAAATTGAAGAAATGCCAGAAGAGGAAATAAAAGCTTATCAAGAACGAACACCACTAATTTAATGCAAATAATTAAACTTTTCAAAAAGCTAATTTCTATTGCATTTTAAAAAAACTTAATATAATTTAGCTCTACTTAATAAAATAAACTTATTATGCCAACGATTAATCAATTAATTAAGTGCGAAAGACGAACACCAAAAAAGAAATCAAAGGCACCTGCCTTGCAAGTCGGCTTTAACACACTTAAAAACAAATCAACAAAACAGAATTGCCCACAAAAAAGAGGGGTTTGTACAAAAGTCACCACAATGACACCAAAAAAACCAAACTCAGCTCTTAGAAAAATTGCAAAAGTAAAACTCACAAACGGAATGGAAGTTAATGCATACATTCCAGGTGAAGGACACAACCTACAAGAACACTCAATCGTACTTATAAGAGGAGGAAGGGTTAAAGACTTACCAGGTATTAGATACCATATCGTAAGAGGAAACCTCGACACAACAGGTGTAAACAACAGAAAACAAAGCAGATCAAAATACGGCACTAAAAAAGGCAAATAACATATATAAATTATGAACAAATCTAAGATTAAAAAATTTATTCCAGAAAACTCCTCACCAATGCAGGAAAAATTTATTAATTGCCTTATGAAAGATGGCAAAAAATCAATAGCAAGAAAAATATTTGATGACACCCTAAAAATCGTAAGCAAAAAATCATCAACAGATCCAGAAAAAATATTTGAGCTTGCAATTTCAAACATCAAACCTCAAATGGAAGTTAAGGCAAAAAGAATTGGAGGAGCAGTTTATCAAGTTCCAAGAGAAGTTCGACCCGACAGACAACTCACTCTTGCATTCAGATGGCTTCTTTCAGCATCAAGATCTAAAAAAGGAACATCAATGGCAAACAGACTAGCTGGTGAAATAATCGACGCATCAAACGAAACAGGATCTGCAATCAGAAAAAAAGAAGACACACACAAAATGGCACAAGCCAACAAAGCCTTCGCCCATTTTGCAAGATACTAAGAAACTTATAAATCAACAATCAAAAGAAGCCCCAAAAAGGGCTTTTTTTTTACAATCAAATCCGACTCATCACATAAAATAATTCCCTCTCAATCTCTTCACAAACTCAAACTTTTTTAAAACAAAAAAATCAAATTTTCATTTCTTCTCATTCACATTGCCGAATCTTGCAAAAGATAATAAAAACAATTATTATCTTTAAGCATTAAACACCCAAATAACCCAAAAAAAATGGACATCCTACTAATCTTACTAGCAATCATAATTTTCCCAGCCATTCTTTCCGTTTTTCTATATAATTCTCTTATCGGAAAAAGAAACAATGTCAAAGAATCTTACGCAGGAATTGAAGTACAGTTAAAAAGACGATACGATTTAATCCCAAATCTCGTAAATACAGTTAAAGGATATGCAAAACATGAATCAGAAACCTTCGAAAACATTACAAAAGCACGAACACAGGCTATGCAATCTGGAAACATTCAAGAAAAAGCAAAAGCTGAAAATATGGTTTCAGATACATTAAAATCACTTTTTGCAGTTGCGGAAAATTATCCAGCACTCAAGGCCGATCAAAACTTCCTACATCTTCAACAAGAACTTTCAGACACAGAAGACAAATTATCCGCTTCAAGAAGATTTTACAATTCATCAGTTAAAAGCCTAAATACATCTATCGAAAGTGTTCCAACAAATATTATTGCAAATATTTTTAAATTTAAAAAAGCTGAATTTTTTGAAATCGACTCATCAGAAAAAGAAGAAGCAAAAAACCCAACAAAAGTAAGTTTTTAATCAATAAAAAATGTCTAAAGATTTTAAAGGTAGTATACACGATCAAATACGCGCAAACAGATTTAAAACAATTTATTTATTTATTGCATTCCCCATAATTATTATAGGCCTTACTTATTTTGGAATCTTAATTGCACTTGCATTTTCAGACACACCTGCCTACATTTCCCCAACTGATTTAGCAAATGAAATGATGAAAACAGTAGGTTTCTGGGTTCTTCTTGGTGTTTTTATTTGGTCTTTAATCAGTTATTTTCTCGGAAGTAAAATGATTCTTGCATTTGCAGGAGCAAAACCAATTCAAAAAAAAGATCATCCCGAACTTTTCAGATCTGTTGAAAACGTCTCAATATCTGCAGGACTTCCAAAAACACCAGATATTTATATTATTGAAGATATGAGCTTAAACGCATTTGCCACAGGAAACTCTCCCAAAGATTCAAAAGTTGCAATTTCAAGAGGTCTTTTAGAAAAACTTACAAAAGCCGAACTCGAAGCCGTTATGGCTCACGAAGTCGGACACATTTTAAATCGCGACATTAGAGTTATGCTTATTTCAATAACACTAGTTGGAGCTGTTCAAATGCTTGGAGAATTGTTGCTTAGAACAGGCGGTTTTACTAGATCATCAGACAATTCGAAAAGCTCAAGCGCACTTTTCTTTATAGGCCTTTTATTCATTACAATAGGAACATTACTTGCAACTCTTACAAAACTTGCAATCAGTCGAGAACGAGAATATTTAGCCGATGCAACATCCGCTACCTTAACACACAATCCAAGAGCCCTTGCCACAGCACTTAAAAAAATATCCGAAAACGCAAGAATTGAAGTTTTAGACAAAAAAGCATCAATGGCAGGCCTTTGCATAGCCGATCCAACAGCAAGTGGCCATAAAAACCACCAAAAAGAATTTACCCATATCTCACCTCCCCAAGCTCACAACCTAGACAGCCTAAATTCCTCAAACCTTCATTTAAACAAACCCTCAAAAAAACCAAGCCTCTGGTCCCGCATCTGGTCCACCCACCCCCCAATGTCCGACAGAATCGCAAGACTGGAGAGGTATTAGAAAAAATTTCACAATTATACTAAGTTAAAAAAAACTACAAAACTAATAATATATTAGAAAATTTTTACAAAAAACTAAAACAAAACAAATTTTCCTAAAAAAAGATCAAAGCAAAACACTATAAAAAGCCTCATAAAAAAATAAACATCAAAAGCAACAAACAGCTTAAAAAGGAAACCAATAAAGACAACATAAGAACAATTTTCGAAATAAAATATTTATTGACTTTAGTTAATTGACTTATATAATGCCTCTACATAGGACTTTTTTGTCTAAAAACATAACAACTAATCAAAATAATCATGGCTGAAGACCTTAAAAAACTGCGAAACATCGGTATTATCGCGCACATTGATGCAGGAAAAACAACAGTGTCAGAAAGAATTCTTTTTTACACAGGAAAATCGCACAAAATAGGAGAAACACACGATGGAGAATCTCAAATGGACTGGATGGATCAAGAAAGAGAACGAGGAATTACAATTACATCAGCCGCCACAACATGTTTTTGGAAAATGATAAATGACCAAAACGATCAATACAAAATAAATCTTATCGACACTCCGGGGCATGTAGATTTTACCGTAGAGGTAGAAAGATCACTTCGCGTACTAGATGGAGGTGTTACAATTTTTGACGGAGCACAAGGAGTAGAACCTCAATCAGAAACAGTTTGGAGACAAGCAGACAAATATGAAGTTCCTCGACTCGGTTTTGTAAATAAAATGGACAAAACTGGCGCAGACTTTTTCATGAGCTTAAGAACAATTCACGAAAGATTATCAGCAAGCGCAATAGCAATTCAGCTTCCAATTGGAGCAGAAAATGACTTTAAAGGAATCATCGACATTATCGAAGAAAAAGCCTTCACATTTGAAGGAGAAAAAGGTGAAACAATCAAGGAAATAGAAATCCCAGAAGACATGAAAGAATTAGTTCAAAAACACAGAGCAATTTTAGTTGAAAAAGTTTCCGAACACGACGACGCACTTATGGAAAAATTTCTTGAAGAAAAAGAAATCACAGTAGCAGAAATAAAAACCGCACTAAGAAAAGCAGTTTGCCAAAACAAACTTTACCCAATTTTATGTGGAACAGCCCTAAGAAATATGGGTGTTCAACTACTTCTTGACGCAGTATGTAATTACCTTCCAAGCCCATACGACAAACCAGACATAAAAGGAACTGATGTAAAAACAGGTGAAGAAATACTAAGAAAACCTGAAGACTCAGAACCCTTTACAGCATTAGCATTCAAAATCGCAACAGATCCATTCGTCGGAAGTCTTACCTTTTTCAGAGTTTATTCAGGAAAACTTGAATCAGGCTCCTATGTTTACAATCCAACAACTGATACTAAAGAAAGAATAGGACGACTACTCAGAATGCACGCAAACCATAGAGAAGATGTAAAAGAAGTACACGCTGGAGATATCGCCGCCATGGTAGGACTAAAAAAAACAACAACAGGAAACACTCTTTGCGATGTAAACAAGCCAGTAATTTTAGAATCAATAAATTTTAGGGAACCAGTTATCCATATGGCTATCGAACCTAAAACTAAAGCCGATCAAGAAAAAATGGGTCTTGCACTACAAAGACTTACTTCCGAAGATCCAACACTTAAAGTTCACACAGACGAAGAAACAGGACAAACAATTATTGGAGGTGTTGGAGAGCTTCACTTAGACATCATCGTTGATCGTATGAGAAGAGAATTTAAAGTTGAAACGAATGTGGGAGCACCACAAGTTGCTTACAGAGAAACAATTACAAACCAAGCGAAAGGAGAAGAAAAATATGCAAAACAATCAGGAGGTAAAGGTCAATACGGACATGTTCTTCTAAACATTTTTCCTCAAGAAGCAGGAAAAGGCTATGAATTTGTAAACTCAATAGTTGGAGGAAAAATCCCTAGAGAATTTATTGCACCAATAGACAAAGGAATTCAAGAAGCAATGTCAAAAGGAGTACTTGCAGGCTATCCAATGGTAGACATAAAAGTCGAAATTTATGATGGTTCTTACCATGATGTTGACTCCTCAGAAATGGCATTTAAAATTGCAGGTTCTCTAGCATTCCAAAACGCATGTAAATCAGCAGGTGCAGTTATTATGGAGCCAGTTATGAATGTTGAAGTAACAGTTCCAGATGAATACTTTGGAGATGTTATGGGAAATATTAGCTCTCGAAGAGGAAAAATTTTTGAAACAGGAGACAGATCAATGGTTAAATTCATTAAAGCTCATATTCCACTAGCTGAAATGTTTGGATATGTTACAGACCTTAGATCAATGACTCAAGGAAGAGGAAATTACACAATGGAATTTGGACACTACGAAAGAGTTCCAAACAATGTTGCAGATGAAATCATTAAAAAAAGAACAACAGGGTAAACCATAAAAGTAAAATAACTTGAATTATTAAATTCAATGCTATAAAATGCGAACGCTTTTCACTAAATTAAAAATATAAATAATTAAATTCTAACAAACCAATATGGCAGAAGGAGTATTTGAAAGGACCAAGCCACACGTCAATGTAGGTACAATAGGCCACGTTGACCACGGCAAGACAACCCTTACAGCCGCAATTACAACAGTAGCGGCAAAAAAAATGGGAGGCACAAACAAGGCGGTTGCATACGACCAAATTGATAATGCACCCGAAGAAAGAGAAAGAGGTATCACAATTGCTACATCACACCAAGAATACGAAACAGCAAAAAGACACTACGCTCATGTAGATTGTCCAGGACATGCCGACTACATCAAAAACATGATTACAGGAGCTGCTCAAATGGATGCCGCAATCCTAGTAGTTTCAGCCGCAGACGGTCCAATGCCACAAACAAGAGAACACATTCTTTTAGCTCATCAAGTTAATGTTCCACACATTGTTGTTTTCATGAACAAAATGGACATGGCAGATCCAGAAATCGCTGAACTTTCAGAAATGGAAATCAGAGAACTTCTAACAAAATATGAATATCCAGGCGACGATACGCCAATCATTAAAGGATCAGCACTTAAAGCTCTTGAAAACCTAGACGACGAAGAAGCAATCAAACCAATTCTCGAACTTTTAGATGTTTTAGACACTTATGTACCAGATCCAAAAAGAGAACTCGACAAACCATTCTTAATGCCAGTTGAAGATGTATTCTCAATTAAAGGAAGAGGAACAGTTGCAACAGGAAAAATCGAACAAGGTGTAGTTAAGACAGGAGAAGAAGTTGAAATCGTTGGTATTAAAGACACAAGAAAAGTTGTAGTTACAGGAGTTGAAATGTTCAAAAAGACACTAGACAGAGGAGAAGCAGGAGACAATGTCGGACTTCTTCTAAGAGGTATTGAAAGAGAAGAAATTGAAAGAGGACAAGTTATGGCAAAACCAGGCTCAATTAAGCCACACACAAAATTCGAAGCAGAACTTTATATCCTTACAAAAGAAGAAGGTGGAAGACATACTCCATTCTTTAAAGGATACAAACCACAATTCTATATCCGAACAACAGATGTTACAGGAGAAGTAGAGCTACCAGCAGGAACAGAAATGGTTATGCCGGGAGATAATATCAAAATGGTAATCAACCTAGGAAGTGCTATTGCTCTTGACGAAGGTACAAGATTCGCAATTCGTGAAGGAGGAAGAACAGTTGGAGCAGGAGTTGTATCAAAAATCATTGAATAATCGGTTTTTATTTGAGGGACGAAGCTTTCGTCCCTCTTTAAAAGCTTATTAAAAAGACCAGTCAAATGTTTTTATTTAACTGGCTTTCGTAGAAAAATACGAAATCTCCACAGAAAATTTTAAAAAGATTTATTTAAAAACTGTTGGAGCAAAAGCTTAAAACAGTTATTTAGCTAACCTAAAAAAAATGGCACAAGGCGCAAAGCAAAAAATCAGAATCAAAATCAGATCATTCGACCACAAAGTAATCGATGAAACATCAAAACTAATCATCGACACTGCAGAAAGAACAGGAGCAATTGTTGCAGGACCAATCCCCCTTCCAACAAAAATTGAAAAATTTACTGTAAACAAATCAACATTTGTTCACAAAACAGCAAGAGAACAATTTGAAATGAGAACACACTCACGACTAATCGACATTTCTGAAACAACACCAAAAACAATAGAATCATTATCAAACTTATCCCTTCCAGCAGGTGTTGAAATTGAAATCAAAATGCTACACCAAGAATAATTTTTCGACTACTCAAACTAAATAAAACAGCTTTAAAAAGCCGACAAACAAGTTTAAAAAAAAGCTTGACTAGCATAAAACTACTGTGTATCTTACAACGGCAAATAAACAAAACTTGTTTGTTAAAAACCACCTTTGAGAGGTTTAATAACTTAAATCAAACAAAGGACGCATATAAAAGCGATTAACATTAAAAAATTATGTCAGGACTTATCGGAAAAAAAATCGGAATGACTCGTATAATTCAAGAGAACGGAACAGTTACACCTGTAACCGTTGTTGAATGTTCACCAAATGAAATCACTCAAGTTAAAACAATTGAGAAAGATGGCTATTCAGCTATCGTTTTGGGCTTTGGAAAACTTAAAAAACCAAGCAAGACAAAAAAATTCAAAACTCTAAAAGAATTCAAGATCAATAAAGAAGACGAAGAATCATTTAAAATCGGAGATACTATTACTGTAGAATCCTTTTCAGAAGTAAAAAAAGTAAAAGTTACTGGAATTACAAAAGGAAAAGGCTTTCAAGGTGTAGTTAAAAGGTGGGGCTTTTCAAAAGGTCCAGCAAGTCATGGATCCCATCAAACAAGAGAACCAGGTTCAGTTGGTGCTTGTGCAAAACCGGGAAGGGTAATGAAAGGAAAAAAACTCCCAGGTCACGCAGGAACAAACCAGCTCACAATAGAAAGAGTTAAAGTAGAATTATTAGATCCAAGTAAAAACTTAATTTGTTTTAAAGGACCGGTTCCCGGACCAAATGGTAGTACAGTAATAATAAGAAAAAATTAAAATGAAAGTAGATTTATACACACAAACAGGAGAAGTCAAGGGACAAGTCGACCTTCCAAAAGAAATATTTGAAGTCGCACTTAACACAGACTTAATTCATCAAGCTTTAGTTAGACAACACGCCAACGCAAGATACAACATTGCACACACAAAGACAAAGGGTGATGTTTCAGGCGGTGGAAAAAAACCTTACCGACAAAAAGGCACAGGAAGAGCAAGACAAGGTTCTATCAGGTCTCCTCTCTGGAAAGGAGGTGGAGTCACTTTTGGACCAAGAAACAATAGAAATTTTGAAAAAATGATGCCAAAAAAACAAAGAAGACTTGCAATGTTTAGCGCATTATCTGAAAAAGCAAGAAATAACGAAGTCTTTTGTTTAGAAGCATTTGAAAGTGAAAAACCATCAGCAAAATCATTCAACGAAATGATGAAAAAACTACCTATACAAAAGGACGCACTTTTTGTAATTTCAGACAAAGACAAAACCGTAATCTTGTCTGCAAGAAACATTAAAAATGCAAAAACAATTCTAGCAGGATACATAAACATAGAGGACTTGAGAAAGTACGAAAAAGTAGTTTTCATCAAAGACTCAGTTGAGCAAATGAAATCCACTTTCTTAAAATAATGAAAAAACAATGAAAACATTTACAGTAATAATAAAACCACTACTAACAGAAAAAAGCGCAATAGATCAAACAAAAGGTGTGTACTCATTCATAGTAAGAAGAGAGTCTACAAAAGTTGATGTTAAAAGTGCAATTGAGAAAATTTACGGAAAAAAAGTTAAAAGCGTTACAACATCTTTACAGCCAAAAAAAGTAAGGCTAATAGGAAGAAGCAAAGTTCTTACAAAAAGAGATTTGCAAAAAATAGCTAAAGTAACATTAGTTGGAAAAGAAACAATTGATCCAAATAATGTGGCTAAAAAGAATGTTGAAACAAAACCAGCAAAAAAAACTAAGAAAGACTAATCTAATAAAATGGCAGTAAAAAAGTTTAAACCAACAACACCGGGACGAAGAAATATGAGTGTAGCTTCTTTTGAAGAAGTTACAAGAACAAAGCCCGAAAAATCACTTCTTGTAAGGAAAAAGAAAAATGCAGGTAGAAATGCCTATGGCAGAATCACTGTAAGACATAGAGGGGGTGGAAACCTGCAAAAATACCGACTTATTGATTTTAAGCAATTTGACAAATTAAACATTGAAGGAAGAGTGGCAAGTATTGAGTATGATCCAAATAGATCAGCCTACATTATGCTTGTAAACTACAAAGATGGAGAAAAAAGATACCACTTAGCTCCACTTCAAGTAAAAGTCGGAGATAGAGTACTTTGTGCAGATAAAGCAAAAATTAAAGAAGGAAATAGGCTTAAAATTAAAAACATTCCAGTTGGATTTTCAATACACAATATCGAACTTCACAGAGGAAAAGGTGGACAACTTGGAAGATCAGCAGGAGCAAGCATAAAACTAGTATCGCTCGAAGGGGAAATGGCACAAATCCAAATGCCTTCAGGAGAAATTCGACTAGTCGACAAAGAATGTTTTGCATCTATTGGCACTGTATCAAACTTAGATCATCAAAATGTTAAAATTGGAAAAGCAGGAAGAAAAAGACACATGGGAATTCGCCCAACAGTAAGAGGATCTGCAATGAACCCAGTAGACCATCCACATGGAGGAGGAGAAGGAAGAACACCAATTGGATTAAAACATCCAAAAACTCCTTGGGGAATGCCAGCTCTTGGATTTAAAACAAGAAAAAGACATTATACTAATAAAATGATCGTTAAAGATCGAAGAAGAAAAAAATAATAACTAATACTTAATCAATATGGCCAGAAGTTCAAAAAAAGGACCATTCATAGAAGCAAAATTGCTAAAAAAAGTTGAGATACTTGAATCAACTGGTAGCAAAAAACCCATAAAAACTTGGTCAAGAAGATCAACAATCACACCAGAGTTTGTAGGACACACATTCGCAGTACACAACGGACATCAATTTATTCCAGTATTCGTTTCAGAGAATATGGTTGGTCACAAATTAGGAGAGTTCTCCCCTACTAAAAAATTCAAGGGTCATGGAGGAAAACTAGCAAAAGCACAATCTTAAACCATTAAATAAACATGATAGCAAAACTAAGACAATATAGAACATCGCCAAAAAAAGTTAATCTTGTTGCTTGTTTAATTAGAAAAAAACCAGTATCAGAAGCATTAGACATTCTAACATTCACAAACAAAAAATCGGCTCCAGTTCTTAAAAAATTACTTGAAAGCGCAATCTCAAACGCAGAGAACAATTTCAAGCAATCAAAAGAAAAACTTTATGTAAAAGAAGTTCTTGTTTCAGAGGGCACTACATATAAAAGATCTGTACCAATTTCAAGAGGAAGAGTTCACCCAATTTTAAAAAGATCATCTCATATATCAATTACTCTCTCAAGCAACGAAGAAGCTGAAGCAAATGTAGAAAAAGACGCAAAAGTAGAAAAAAAATCAGAAGCAAAAGTTAAAACAGCCGAGAAAAAAACAGTAAAAAAAGAACTAAAAACTGAGAAAAAAACAACTAAATCTAAATAAACTTAATTATGGGACAAAAAGTTAATCCAATAGGAATAAGACTAGGCATAACAAGAGACTGGACATCCAAATGGTTTGCACCAAAAAACAAATTTGCAGATTTATTCCTTCTCGACTTAGATCTTGAAAAAACAATTAGAAAAGAGTTAAACGCCGAAGGAATATCAACAATAGAAATTTTAAGAACTCAAGGAAAAATCATTGTAGATATACACACTGCAAAACCAGGACTTATTATTGGAAGAGGCGGTGAAACAATTGAAAAACTAAAAGACAGCCTAAAGAAAAAGTATAATGAAGTGTTTACAATAAACATCAAAGAAATCAAGAAACCAATGCTTGATGCTGGAGTTGTTGGAGAACTTATTAAATTACAAATTGAAAAAAGAATATCATATAGAAGAGCCGCAAAATTAGCACTTGAAAAAGTAATAGAATCCGGAGCACTTGGATGTAAAATATATGTAGGAGGAAGACTAAATGGAGTAGAAATTTCAAGAAGTGAATTTTTTTCAAAAGGAAAAATCCCTTTACAGACATTCAGAGCTGACATAGATTACTCATCAACATATGCACTTATGAGCTACGGTAAAATCGGAATAAAAGTATGGATTTATCGTGGAGACATATTCAAAAAAGACTTAGAGATTCGTCTAAAACAACATATCGAAGAAATTAAACAGTAAAAAATATGCTTCAACCTAAAAAAACAAAGTTTCGAAAAGTACATAGAGATAGAGGATGTGATAAGGGCCTCGCCTATCGCGGAAACAAAGTTTCATTTGGAACTTATGGACTTAAAGCTATGGAAGGTGGTGAAATTACATCACGACAAATAGAGGCCGCCAGAAGAGCTATGACAAGATACACAAAAAGAGGAGGAAAAATTTGGATAACAATTTTTCCAGATAAAATCCTTACAAAAAAATCATCAGAAGTACCGATGGGATCTGGAAAAGGTGCTCCCGAATTATTCGTTGCAGTTGTGAAAGCAGGAAGAGTTTTATTTGAAATGTCTGGAATAGATCCTCAACAAGCAAAAGAAGCAATGAGAAGAGCTGGAGACAAACTTCCAGTTAAAACAAAATTTATTAACACTGAAGAATAATCCAACACTATGAAAACACTTGAAGAAATAAGAAAAACAGAAGCATCAAAACTAATGGAAGATTTAAAAGTATTATCGAAAAAATTATTTGCAAAAAGATTTGAAGTAAAAAGTGGCCAAACAAAAGATAGCCATAAAATCAAACTACTTAAAACTGAAATTGCAAGAATTAAAACAGTTTTAAAAGAAGAGAAAAACAAATCAACTGAAAATAACACTAAATAATCACAATAATGAGAGAACTAAAAGGTGAAATCACCTCTACAAAAAGAGAAAAAACAATTACAGTTACAGTTCACAGGTATGTTAATCATCCAAAATATCTAAAGAAATACAGATTATCAAAAAAATATAATGTTGATAATCCAGAAAATAAAGAATTTGAAATTGGAGAAACAGTAACAATCTATGAGACAAGTCCTATCTCAAAAACTAAAAAATGGACAATTGTAAAACCGGAAATTAAATAACACTAATATGATTCAACAGGAAACTTGGTTAAAAGTAGCCGACAATACAGGAGCAAAATGGCTTGAATGTATAAAAGTACTCGGAGGCACTCGTCGAAGATACGCATACTTGGGAGATATTGTGGTTGCATCTGTAAAAGAAGCTTCTCCACGCGGTATGGTTAAGAAAAAACAAGTTGTCAAAGCAGTAATTGTAAGACAAGTAAAAGAATATTCAAGAAAAGATGGTTCACTTATTAGATTTGACGAAAATGCAGCAGTAATCGTAGACAAAGACAATCAGCCAAAAGGAACTCGTGTCTTTGGTCCAATTGCAAGAGAACTTCGAGAAAAAGGCTTTCAAAAAATTATATCATTAGCACCTGAAGTACTATAAACATGAAAATATTAACAAACGATACGGTTCAAATCATTACAGGCAAAGATAAAGGAAAAAAAGGAAAAGTAATTAAAGCTTTTCCAAAATCATCAAAAATTGTTGTCGAAAAAGTAAACATAAGAACCAAACACATTAAAAAATCACAATCTCAAGCTGGAGAAATAGTAAAATATGAAGCCAGTATTGATGCATCAAACGCAATGTTGATTTGCCCAAATTGTCAAAAAGCTACAAGAGTAGCTTATGAAAAAAACAAAGATGGAAAATCAGCAAGAAAATGTAAAAAATGCAAAGAACAAATCGTAAATAACAAGAATTAATCGAACACAAATATATATGGCAAAAGCAAGCAAAACAAATTCAAGTAAAGATTTACATTTATACGATCTTTATAAAGAAAAAATAATACCAAATCTTCAAAAAGAACTTGGCATTAAAAATGTTATGGCCCTTCCAAAAATCACAAAGATTACATTTAATATTGGAATTGGAACATATACAAAAAAACAAGGAAACAAAGATTTTTCACACATTGTTGAAAATCTAACAAATATTGCAGGACAAAAAGCAGTAGTTTCTATGTCTAAAAAAGCTATATCAAATTTTAAAATTCGCGAAAAAGAACCAGTTGGCGTTACCGCTACAATTAGAGGAGAAAAAATGTATGACTTTTTAAACAAACTCATAAACATAGTTTTACCTCGTGTAAGAGACTTTAGAGGAGTATCAAAAAAATCATTTGATGGAAAAGGAAATTATTCACTTGGATTTAAAGAACACCTAGCTTTTCCAGAAATAAAACCTGACGATGTTTTAAAAATTCATGGATTACAAATAAATATATGTACAAATGCAAAAGATGATGCAAAAGCATTAAAATTACTCGAAGCATTTGGTTTTCCATTCAAAAAAAATTAACACACATTTTAAATGGCACGATTAGCAATTGAAATCAAAGACGAAAGAAAAAAAGAAAAATTGGTTAAAGCCATATCAGAGGGCAGAAAGCCAAAATTTATGACAAGAGTCCATCACAGATGCAAACTATGCGGTAAAAAAGGTGGATACATGAGAAAATTTCAAATTTGCAGAATTTGTTTTAGAAATCTAGCAAATCAAGGTAAAATCATGGGAGTCAAAAAATCATCTTGGTAAAATAACAATAATAAATTATGTACACAGATCCAATAGCAGACTTATTAACAAGAATAAGAAACGCACAAAAAGCAAACAAAATGGACATATCTCTTCCCTACTCAAAAATCAAAGAAGATGTTCTACAAGTTATGAAAAAATATAGATTTATAAATGATTACAAGACTGAAGGAGAAAAAGTTTCCGAAAAAGAGCTAGCAATTACACTTTCTGAAGACAGAAAAGGAGTAGAACTAAAAAGAGTATCAAGACCAGGACAAAGAATTTATAAAAAAGCTGAAGAAATAAAAAGAATTAAAAGTGGACTTGGAATTCAAATTTTATCAACATCCAAAGGGGTAATGTCTAATATCGATGCTAAAAGACAAAACCTTGGAGGCGAAGTTTTATGCGAAATACTATAACAATTAACCTGCTAAATTAAATGTCGAGAATAGGAAAACAACCAATAAAAGTACCAAACGGAGTTGAAGTTCAAATAAAAGACAACTTAGTTACTGTAAAAGGACCAAAAGGAACTTTAAGTTTTCAAGTTAATCCAGCAATTACAGTTGAAATGGAAGATTCAGTAATCAAACTAAGAAAAACTAATGAACTAAAACTAACAAGATCTCTATACGGTTTAAGCCGAACCTTAGTAAACAATATGGTAGAAGGAGTTACAAAAGGATTTTCAAAAACACTTGAAATTGTTGGAGTTGGTTTTAAAGTAAAAGTATCAGGAAAAAATGCAATTTTTAATTTAGGTTTTTCACATGAAGTGCCTTTCAAGATTCCAGAAGGAATTGAAATAAAAATTGATGAACAAAATAAAAACAAGTTTACAGTAATTGGAATAGATAAAGAACTTGTTGGAAAAGTTTCAGCAAATATAAGAGAACTTAAAAAACCAGAACCATACAAAGGAAAAGGAATTAAGTATGAAAATGAATATATAAGAAGAAAAGCTGGTAAAGCAGCTGGATCTGCATAAAATAATATTTTAAATCACAAAGAATAATGTCAAACGAGAAACAAACTAAAAGACAAAAAAGACATCTAAAAATTCGAAAAAGAATTTTACATTCTAAAGTACTAAAACCTAGATTAGTTATTTATAGAAGTCTAGATCACATTTACGCTCAAATCATAGATGATACAGAAAGAAAAACCATCATCCAACACTCAGATTTAAAATTAAAAAAATCTGGCACAAAAGTTGAAATGGCAAAAATAGTTGGAAAAGAACTTGCAGAAAAAGCAATTGCCAACAAAATCGAATCTGTTGCATTTGATAGAAGCGGATACAAATATCATGGCAGAGTAAAAGCACTCGCAGAATCTGCTAGAGAAGCCGGTTTAAAATTCTAACCTATTAAAAAATTATGTCAAAAGGAGCACATAAAAAATCAAACAATCAAAGAAGAGATCCAAAAGAATTTGCTGAAGAAGTAATTCAAATAGATCGAGTTACAAGAGTTGTAAAAGGAGGAAGAAAACTTCGTTTTAGAGCAACAGTAATTATTGGAAACAGAAAAGGAAAAGTGGGATATGGACTTGGAAAATCAAATGAAGTTACAGGAGCAATAAAAAAAGCTATCGATCAAGCAAAAAAATCACTTATAGAAATTCCTATTGATAATACTACGATTCCACACATGACAAAGACTAAGTTTAAAGCTGCAAAGCTACTTATGATGCCAGCAGGACCAGGTACAGGTATTATTGCAGGAGGACCAACAAGAAAAATTGCGGAACTTGCAGGCTTAAAGGATTTGTTATGTAAATCTTTTGGAACATCAAACAAAGTAAATGTAACAAAAGCAACATTTGAATGTTTTAAACTTTTGAAAGCAACACCAATAATGCTAAAAAAACAAAAGGAAAAAGCAAGTCAACAAATTGCAAATCAAAACAAGCAAAATCTTGTTAGAAAAGAGACTGCTCAAAAAGCAAATGTTAAAAAAACACTTACAAAACAAGTAAATAAAGCTACAAAAACTCCAGTAAAAGTTGAAGCAAAAAAACCAGTAGCAAAACCAGTAGCAAAAAAAGAACAAAGTAAATAATAAAACTACATAAAATGACATTATTAGAACTAAGAAGCAATTCACCTAAAAAAAGAAAAAGAGTTGGAAGAGGAAATTCAGCCGGACAAGGATCAACTTGCGGTAGAGGAAATAAAGGACAAGGCCAAAGAACAGGAGGAAGCAGAAGACCAAATTTTGAAGGTGGACAAACACCATACTTAAGAAAAATGCCAAAACTTAAAGGATTTAAAAACCCAAACAAGTTGGTATATCAAGTTGTAAAAACTGATGCATTAAATCAATTCGAAGATAATGCAGTTGTAAACAAAGACAGCTTATTTGAAAAAAAATTAATTTCCAAAAAAACTGTTGCTGTTAAAATACTTCTAGGAAAAGAAAAATTAGAAAAAAAGCTTACAATCGAAGTAGAAAAAGCATCAAAAACAGCACTTGAAGCATTAAAAGAAGCAAACTGCGAAATAAAAATCGCTTAAACAAAGCCCTTTAATTTAAGAAATAACAAATGTTCAACTATTTAAAACAAATCTGGGCATCAAAATCGCTTAGAAATAAAATATTATTCACTTTAGCAATACTTGTAGTTTATAGGTTCTTAGCTCACATAACAGTACCAGGAGCATCAGTTGAAGCATTAAACCAATTAACAAGTAGAAACGAATTACTTCAAATATTTAGTTTACTTACAGGAGGAGGAGCAGAAAACTTCTCTATTATTTTAATGGGATTATCTCCATATATCAACGCGTCAATTATTATGCAACTTCTTACAGTAGTTGTTCCAAAATTTGAAGAGTTAAATAAAGAAGGAGAACAAGGAAGAAGAAAAATGAATCAATACACAAGATGGCTTACAATTCCATTAGCGTTTGTTCAATCTTATGGAATGATCTTAATTTTAAATCATCAAGCACAAGGAGTACCTATTATTTCAGAAATTGGAAATCCAGCAGTAGTTCTTCCAATTATGCTCTCCATTACTGCAGGTACAGTACTTTTAGTATGGCTTGGCGAACTAATATCAGAATATGGAATTGGAAATGGTATTTCAATGATAATCTTTGCATCAATTGTCACAACTATCCCCCCATTACTAGCCCAAACATTATTTTTGGCATCACAAGATGAATCAAAACTAATTCCATTTATTTTTACAGTTTTAATTACCGTTATACTTCTAATTTTCGTTGTACTAGTAACAGAAGGAGAAAGAAGAATACCTCTCACCTACGCTGGAAGATCTGCACAAAAAGGACAACAAGCATACTTACCAATAAAAGTAAATCAAGTAGGAATGATACCTATCATCTTTGCAGTCGCAATGGTTACATTTCCGGGTATTCTTGGCCAATTTATGCAAGCCGCAAAATCTGAAGGGCTAAGAGCCTTTGGTGAAAGTCTTACAAGTATCTTTTCTCCAAACACAATGACCTATCTTGTTTCTTTTTTCTTATTAATTTTTGGATTTACATATTTCTATGTAGCAATTACCTTCAACCCAAAACAAGTTGCTGAAAACATCCAAAAAAGAGGTGGATATGTTCCGGGAATGAGACCAGGAGAGCAAACAGAAAAATATTTAGACACAACCTCAAAAAGATTAACATTTTTTGGAGGCTTGTTTATCGCATTTATTGGAGTATCACCAATGTTAATACAATTTGTATTTGATACTTCTGCAGTTGGAAGCGTTCCTCTTTTAATATCAGGAGCAGGACTACTTATTATAGTTGGTGTTGTCTTAGAACTCATCAGACAAATAAATGCCCAACTAGTAATGCACGATTATAAAAAGTTTTACTAATTATAATTCTATGGATTTAATTCTATTTGGAATGCAGGGCTCGGGAAAAGGTACTCTCGGAAAAGCTCTAGCAAGTTATTTTAATATGAACACATATGAAACGGGCGCCGTTCTTCGAAAACTTTCAAATGAAAAATCCCCTCTCGGCGATAAAATTAAAAAAATATTAGAAAGTGGAAATCTTGTAGACAACGAAATTGTAATGGAAACTGTTAAAGATTTTATTAAAAAAAACAGCTCCGAAAAAAGCATTATCTTTGACGGAATTCCAAGATCCATAGAGCAAGCTAATTCACTAAAAGACTTACTAAGTTCATTAAACAGAAAATTTCTTGCTTTTCATTTAGAGATTGATGAAGAAACGGCAATGAAAAGACTTACAACTCGAAAAATGTGTAAGAAATGTAATGCAATTTATCCAGCCGACTATTCAAAAAAATACTGCGAACAAAAAATTGACGGCCAAGAATGCAAAGGAGAACTTTTCTCAAGATCAGATGACAACCCAGAAACAATTAAAAAAAGAATTGATATTTACAATGAAAAAACAATTCCGGCAATAAATGTTTTTAAAGAAAATTTAATAGAAATGGATGGTCGTCCACCAATAGAGCCAGTAAAAGAAAGTGCCATAAAATTATTAAATCCAATTTTAAGATAATGCACCCAAATATTAAAACTAAAGAAGAAATTGAAGCAATGAGAATTGGAGGGCAAATACTTGCAGAAACTCTTGATTTAATTACAACAATTGCAAAAGAAGGAATGTCTACTTTTGAATTAGACAAAATAGCAGAAGAATTTATTTTAGAGAAAAATGCAATACCTGCATTCAAAGGTTTTCAAGGATTTCCAGCTACCCTATGCACGTCTATAAACAACATTATAGTACATGGAATTCCTAAAAAATCAGAAATTTTAAAAAATGGTGATTTATTAAAAATTGATTGCGGTGTAATTTTTAAAAACTTATATACCGATGCCGCCAGAGCAATAGGAATTGGCGACATATCAAATCAAAGAAAACGACTAATCAAAGTGTCAAAAGAAGCATTAGAAAGAGGAATTTCTGAGGCAAGACCAAATGCCAAAGTAAGCAATATTAGCAAAGCAATTGAAGATTTTGTTAAAAAAAATGGATTTAAAATAATATACGATCTAACGGGACATGGCGTAGGAAAAAAACTACACGAAACACCAACAATTTTTAATTACTACAACAAACAAGAAGACTGCAAACTAGAAGCAGGTATGACAATAGCAATAGAACCAATTTTTTCAGTTTCAACACATAAACTAAAAACCGAAAAAGATAATTGGAGTTTAGCAACAACTGATGGTTCAGACTCAGTACAATACGAAGACACTATTTTAATCACCGAAACAGGATCAGAAATTCTCACAAGACTCAAATAAAATCGCATAAAATAAAGACATTTTCTTAAAAAAAAGATCATAGAACAATAATAAAAAAAATTACCACCTTTTTTAAAGAAAATCTCTTGCAAGAATAAATTATTTTATGTAATATCCAACCGCTTTTTAAATTAAGGGCATACAAATGGGAAAAGATGACATCATAGAATTAGAAGGAATTGTAATCGAAGGCCAAAGAAATGGCTTCGTAGTCAAGCTTTCTAACGATCAGCTAATTTCAGCTCATCCATCGGGAAAGATGAGAAAAAATTTCATCAAAATACTCCCCGGAGACAAAGTCACCGTAGAACTCAGCCCTTATGACCTAAACAAAGGTCGAATAACCTATAGACATAAATAAGAAAACAATGAAAGTACGAGCATCAGTCAAACCGATTTGCAGTAAATGCAAAGTTATAAGAAGAAGAAACGGAGAAAAAAAATCCGTACTTCGAGTTATCTGTGCATCAAATCCTAAGCACAAACAAAGGCAAGGATAATTTCTAGCCTTAAAATCATTATTAACCATAATTACATAAACAATGGCACGAATATCAGGAATAAACCTACCAAACGATAAAAGAATACAAATTGCTCTTACTTATGTTTACGGAATTGGAAGAAAATTAAGTACAACAATACTTGAAGAAGTAAAAATAGATAAAGATGTAAAAGTAAAAGATTTAAGCGATGCTGAATTAGATAAAATAAGAGAACTCATAGACAAAATCCCAACAGAAGGTGATTTAAAAAGAAAAACAGCAATGGATATTAAGAGACTTCAAGAAATTGGATGCTACAGAGGATTTAGACATGCAAGAAGACTTCCTGCAAGGGGTCAAAGCACAAAATATAATTGCCGAACACTAAAAGGCAAAAAGAAAACAGTCGCAAACAAGAAAATAGCTACAAAATAATTTACAACATAATGACAGAAGCAGTTAAAAAATCGCCAGTAAAAGCTGGTAAAAAATCTGGCAAAAAAATAAGAAAACATGTCACCACGGGAAATGTTTTTGTTCAATCAACATACAACAATACAATTGTCACAATTACAGACACTAGTGGGAATGTCCTAACTTGGGGCTCAGCAGGCTCAAGTGGATTTAAAGGAGCAAGACAAGCAACACCATATGCGGCCCAAGTTGCCGCAGAAAATGCTGCTGAAAAAGCCAAAGTTTATGGTCTAGAAAAAGTAAGCGTTTTTGTAAAAGGACTTGGAAGTGGAAGAGAACAAGCAGTTCGAGGACTTGTATCAAAAGGCCTAGAATTAATTTCTATAAACGATGTAACACCAATCGCTCACAATGGTTGTAGAAAAAGAAAACCACGAAGAGTATAATTTTTATTTCCAATTAATATTGTAATTTATGTCACGCTATACAGGACCAACAACCAGAATTTCAAGAAGTCTTGGAGTAATGGTATTTACAAACGGACAAAGTAAAATTAAAGCATTTCAAAAGAAAAACTATAAACCAGGAATGCATGGACAAAAGCATTTTTCATCAACATCAGAGTATGGAAAACAGCTCAAAGAAAAACAAAAGGCAAAATACATGTATGGAATTACAGAAAGACAATGCAAAAATCTATACAAAAAGTCTACAAACAGTGTAGGAAATACTGGACTTATTTTTATGCAACTACTTGAAAGAAGACTTGATAATGTAATCTACAGAGCTGGACTTGCAGAAACAAGACCACAAGCAAGACAAATAGTTTCACATGGACTAATTATGATCAACGGCAAAAGAGCAAAAACTCCTTCAATTCAAGTTGAGGAAGGAGATATTTTTGAAGTAGTTGAAAAGAAAAAATCATCAAAATTATTTGAATCAGTTAAAAATTCAAAACCAAGATCTCCACGCTGGATTACAGTTGATCTAAAAAAACTAGCAGGAGAAGTTAAAGGACTTCCAGAAAAAGGAGATATGGAGGGCTTAATCAACCCACAACTTATAATAGAATATTATTCAAAATAATAAATCAATCAATATGCACATAATTCAAGCAGAGATTGGTATTCCAAGAATAAAAATCGATAAAATCACAGAAAACCACGGAGTATTTACAGTTAGCCCACTCCCAACAGGTTATGGTGTAACAATCGGTAATGCATTAAGAAGAATACTACTCTCATCGCTCCCCGGAGCATCAATCTCAGGGATCAAGATCGAAGGAGTAAGTCACGAATATTCTACAGTAAAAGGAATGAAAGAAAGTGTTTTAGATATAATTCTAAATCTAAGACAACTTGATTTAAAAAAAGAAAGCTCAGGCATATCAATGCTAACACTTGAAACAAGCAAAACAGGCGAAATATTTGCAAAAGACATTTCATGCCCTTCAGATGTTGAAATTTTAAATCCAGATCTTTATATTGCTACTTTAGAAAAAGGTTCAAGGTTAAAAATGGATTTAAGAATAGAAAAAGGTGTTGGCTACACGCCAGCAGTACAGATGGAAAAAGATGAAACAGACACACAAATGATTTTGGTTGATGCTTTTTATTCACCAATCAAAAAAGTAAGATATGAAGTTTCCCCTACTCGTGTTGCACAAACAACAAATCTAGACAAATTAAGCCTTGAAGTTCTTACAAACGGCACAATTAGCCCAGAAGATGCAGTAAAATTTGCATCAAACATTCTTCAATCTTACTTTAATATGTTTAACGCTGAAAACATTATTGTAGAACCAGATTTCATTGCGGATATAAAAACAATAATGGAAAAAGAACAAGAAGAAGAAGCAAACAAGCCAGTTCAAGAATCATACACGCCAATAGAAATACTAGGCTTCTCACCAAGAACTCTAAACGCGTTAATCAATGGAGGAATTGGTTCTATTGAACAATTATCAAAATGTACAGAAAGCAAACTCTCAAATTTAAGAGGATTTGGTAAAAAAGCACTCACAGAAGTAAAAGATGCATTAAATACAAAAGGTTTAACCCTAACACAAGAATAATTCTAAATAATCTATAAAATGAGGCATAAAGTAAAAAAAGTAAAACTCGGAACAGACAGAGATCACAAAAACGCTCTTATGAAAAATCTTGCGATATCTGTAATAATTCATGAAAAAATTAAAACAACTGGAGCTAAAGCAAAAGACATACAACCTTTCGTTGAAAGACTAATTTCAATTGCAAAAACAAGGCCAGAAATTACAGCAATCAGACAATTTGATTCACTTTTAAATCATGAAGACAGCTCAAAAAAACTAATTGAAGTCTTAAAAGAAAGATATAAAGAAAAAGACTCAGGCTTCACTAGAATAACAAAAATTGGTAATCGCAAAGGCGACAATGCCCCTCTTGTACAACTTGAATTAATAAACTAAACATGAAAACTACAGTTTTTCCAAACACCAACGAGATAGAAAGAAAATGGTATATTGTGGACGCTGAAGGCAAAACACTTGGCAGAATGTGCACAATTATAGCAGATGTTCTCAGAGGCAAAAATAAGGCAATTTATTGCCCACAAGCAGATTGTGGAGACTTTGTAATCGTAATAAACTGCGAAAAAGTACGACTTACAGGTACAAAAATTGATAAAAAATCATATTACAAACACTCAGGTTTTTCAGGTCACCTTACGGAAGTTAAAGCTAAAGAAATGATCGAGAAAAAACCTGAAAAAATGGTTGAAATTTGTGTTAGCGGTATGCTCCCAAAAAACAAACTCAGACCAGCAATACTAAAAAAGCTAAAGCTTTTCAGATCTTCTGAGCACACACATGAAGCTCAAAAGCCAGTATTATTAGAAATCAAATAACCTTAAAAAATGAAAACAGAGAATATAATAAAACTAGAAACACCTGAAGGTAAATATTATTATGGCTTAGGTAAAAGGAAAAATGCTATCGCAAAAGTAAGACTATACAAAGGAAAAGGCCAAATAATGATAAATGGAAAAACAATTAAAGAATTTTGTGATGTTAGAACTCAAAGTGAACTAATTAAAGAACCACTAAAAATTACAGACAATCTTAAAAAATTCGATATTACAATCCTTGTTAGTGGAGGAGGAATAAACGGCCAATCAGAAGCAATAAGACACGGCATTTCAAGAGCATTGCTTGAAGCAGAACCTTTATCAAAAATCACACTAAAAAAGGCTGGTTTTCTTACCAGAGATCCAAGAATAAAAGAACGAAAAAAACCAGGTCTAAAAAGAGCAAGAAGAGCACCACAATTCTCAAAACGATAAACAAAATTGTAAAAAGAGCCTTAATAAAAAAAGGTTCTTTTTTTATTTTCAAAATAATATCCAAAATTTATACAAGATAATGTATATTAAAGAAAACTAAATAAATAAAATAATGAAATTTGACATAATTACAATTTTTCCCAAAATTTTTGATTCATATTTCAATGAAAGCATTATAAAAAGGGCCATACAAAAAAAAATAATTGAAATAAATATTCACGATTTAAGAGACTTTTCTAAAAATAAGCACAGAAAGGTTGATGATACACCTTACGGAGGCGGAGCAGGCATGCTAATGACTCCACAGCCTCTTTATGATTGCATACAAGAAATAAAAAAAACAAATAAAGGCCCCGTTGTGTTCTTCACGCCTGACGCAAAAATATTAACACAAAATAAATGCGAAAATTTTAGCAAAAAAAATAATAGTTATATTTTAATATGCGGACGCTATGAAGGAATTGATCAAAGAATAAGAGACTTAATAGTTGATATCGAAATTTCCATCGGTAAATATATTCTAACAGGAGGCGAAATTCCTGCGATGATTTTTGTTGACAGCATAACAAGACTAATCGAAGGAGCGCTAAATACAAACGAATCACATGAAGAAGATTCTTTTTCAAAAAAGTTAAAAAGAAAAAAAGAATATCCTCAATACACAAGACCTCCGAGGTTTAAAGGGCTAGCTGTTCCTGATATTTTGCTTTCAGGTAATCATGAAAAAATAAATAAATGGAAAAAATCAAAACTCAAATAATATGAATACAACACCATTATTGTTTATAATAGGCTCACTTCCCTTTTCTTTTATTATTTTAATATTATTTAATAAAATAAAAGATAAAAAATATAAAAACATAAAAGTAATTTGCCTAGGAGCAAGCCAAAATTTAATTAAAAATTATTTTGAACTAAAAACACTTATAATTGATAATCTAAAAATAGAAAAAAACTCAGAAAGCAACAAAATAGTAACATTTGATAAATCAAAAAATGAAGAAATAGATTTTGATTTCAAAAACAATGAAGAATTAAAAATGATTTTTGTAACAAGCTTGTTTTCTAATCATAAAAAAACCAAAAGACTTGAAGAAGCTGTTATAAACTTTTTTAAAGAACTAAAAATAAACAAAGAGATAATTGAAAAAGAATATAGAGAAATTGATAAAGTATTAAGTGAAGAAAACGACAAAATAACTACAACAATTGTTAAAAAATTATCAAGCAATGAAATATTTGCTCTTTCAAAAGGCAATCCATATAAAATAATAGAAAAAGCAAACCGAATAATCAAAAATGGAAAAAAAACAGAAATTACTGCTTCAATTAGACATAAATTAAAAAAACAAATTTCAAAATTAAACAAAAAAGGCAAAAAAGTTATAGCTTATGCCTACAGGCCACTTCCTTTAAAAATTTTAGACAACTACAGCAAAGATTTCACTGAAAAAGAACTAGTAATAATCGCTTTTGCAGGAATTAGAAAACCTTTAAACAGAAAAAACGAAAAACATATAAAAGAAGCAAAAGAACTTGGATTAAACACACTATTAATAACTCAAATAAAAGAAAAAACTGCATCTACTGTAGCATCCGAACTAGGACTAATAAATCAACAACACTATGAAGCTATTTCTGGAGAATACTTCAATACTCTAACAGAAACAAAAAAAGACAAAATATTATCAAAACTTGAAAAAGATTATATTTTTTGCGAAACAAATTTAAAAACAAGACTAGAAATAATAAAAAAACTAAATTCATTAGGACAAAAATCAATTTGGATAAGCAAAAAAAATAATCTTAATCAAACACTCGAAAGATATAAAAAGACAGAAACCATAAAAGAAAATAAATTTAAGACTTTAAATGTTTTATTTTTATATAAAATACCTATAGTTTTTGTTCTTCTTTTACTAATTTATTTAAAAATTGAAATATATTGGCCAGTAATATTATTTTTAGCAATCGACCTAAGTGTTTCGCTTCCTTTTGCCTTTATATTTCAAGACATAAAATTTTACAATACAGCAAGTAAAAGCAAAGGAATAATAAAAATAACGATAAACTATATATTACAATTAATAATAAGCGGAATAATAGTATTAAATTTTCTAAAAGTATTTGGATTTGAAAAAGGCTCAAAAATAAGCACATCCGATTTATTATACATAAAGCTAATTGGATTTTTTGTAATTTGGTTTTTCATAAGCCAAATTATAAACATATTTTTTACATATTCATTTTCAAAAAATAATGAGAAAAAATTGAAAATAGGAAAATCATTGCTCATATTACTAATGATTGGAATAATACTTACTAATCTAATAAAAGCATCACCCACTCACTATTTATTGATAACAGAAATTGCAATAATTCTATCAAGCTTAGGAATAATTATTAGTTTTAACACAATTACAAAAAATGCAAATATCTGATGAATATATTAGAGTAAAAGTAATACCTCAAAGCAATAAAAATGAGATAATTGACTATACAAACGACAAAGACGGAATAACATTAAAGATTAAAATAAAAGCCACTCCAGAAAAAAACAAAGCCAACATTGAACTTATAAAATTTTTAAGCAAAGAGCTAAACGCATCAAAAGAAGAAATTAAAATAATTAGTGGTTTAAGATCACGAACAAAACTCATCAAAATCAAATGAAACTTAAAGAAACCCTAGAAAAATACAATTTAAAAATTAAAAAAAGCTTCGGACAAAATTTTTTAATAAACAAAGGAATTTTAGAAATTATTGTAAAAAGTGCCCAAATTAAAAAAACCAACACAATTATAGAAATAGGTCCAGGACTTGGATTTCTAACAGAAAAACTCCTTGAAAAAGCAAAAAATGTAATTTGTATAGAAAAAGACAAAACACTAATTCCAGTTTTAAAAGATAAATTTTTAAACAATAAAAAATTAAAAATAATAAACGAAGACGCTCTAAAATATAAAATTCGCGAAAAAAAATATAAAATAGTTGCAAATATACCCTATTATATTAGTTCTCCACTAATAAAACACTTTTTAAATCAAAAATATAAAGCAGAAAAAATTATTTTATTAACTCAAAAAGAATTTGCCGAAAGAGTATGTGATGAAAAAAATTTAAGCATCTTAGCGCTTGAAATAAAACTTTTTGCAGAAACTAAAATCCTCAAAACTGTTTCAAAAAATTCATTTTTCCCAGCACCAAAAGTAAATTCTAGCATTTTAGAAATTAGACCATTTCAGAGTGACAAATATTCAAAAACAGATACAAAAAAAGCCCTAGAAATTGCCAAAAAAACATTTATTCACAAAAGAAAATTATTTTTTAAATCTCTTCAAAAAGAATACAATTTTTCAAATCAAGACATTCAAACAATAATTACAAAATCCGAAATAAACGAGAAAATCAGACCTGAGAAATTAAAAATAAAAGATTTAATTGAAATAAGCAAAATCATTGAATCTATTAGTCCGCTTGTTCATTTATAAGATCAATCATCCTGTTATGATAATCAACAAAATTTATAGAATATTGATCAAGCAAAGAAGAATACTTATCAATAACTTCAAAAATAACTCCTCGACTTTTAAGCTCATTTATAAAATCTCCAGAACTTCTATTATAATCTAAAATAAAACTTCTATAAAAATCATTATAACCATTAGCAAACACATTTTGATAGGACGCAAATTTAGTATTTTTGAAAAAATTATCAAGAGAAATCACTGCTAAATTAAAACTCTCATACTTCTCTTCTAAAATTAAAATTTCATCATCAGGTAGTAATTTAATATATGCATTATAAAATTCTTTTTCACTATCTAAAACATTATCAAGCTTAATTACTAATTGATTATGAACTTCAACATCATTCACTTGCTTAAAAAGTGAACAAGAAGTCAAAGAAAAAATTAAAACAAAGATAATTATTAGCTTTTTCATAAGTAATTAATTAAAATAATCACAAACATTTTAGCGTATCAAAAAATATATGTACATAGCATTAGACTTAGAAACAACAGGACTTGATCCCAATAAAGATAAAATAATTCAAATAGGATTTATTGTTTTTAATGAAAATGGAAAAATATTTGAAAAATATGAAACATACATAAACACAAATAAAGAAATACCAGAGATTATTAGCGAAATAACAGGAATAAAAAATGAGGACATAAAAAATGCTCCCAAATTCGAAAAAATAAAATCAAAGATTCAAAATCTTTTAAACGAAAATACACTTGTAGGTCACAACATAGACTTTGACATCAGTTTTTTAATAAAAGAAGGAATAACAATAAAAAAAACATATATAGACACCCTTTTTTTATCGTCAGCAATATTTTCAAACGAAAAATCTCATAGTTTAGAAAATTTATGCAAAAATTTTAAAATAAAACAAAAAAAGGCACACACAGCACTTGAAGATTCAATTTCAGCAATGAAACTTTTTCTTATTCTAAAAAAATCTTATGAAAATTTAAATAATACTTTAGTTAAAGAAATAAAAAAGATTTCAAAAAAAGGAAATATTCAAGAAATAGAGTTTTTTAAAAACCTAAAAGGAAAAGATAAAAAAAGAAAAGAACTGAAAAAAAACAAGAAAACTCTAAAAGGAAAAGAAAAATTTCAACTAAAACTAAAGCACATTTATGAGACAAATCTAGCTTATTCCGAAATAGTAGAGGATCTTCTAAAAAAGAAGAAAGTGTGTATCTCTGTTTCAAATGAAGTTTTTGATCAAATATACAACTATAAAAATGTCAGAAAAATTCAAAACAATGAAAAATATATTGATTTAAAAAAACTAAAAAGCATTCATTCGAAAAAAATGCTAAGCATTTCGGAAGCAAAGGCATTGATCAAAATTTTATTATGGCAAAAAAATAGTGAAAATGAAGACATGAATTCAATAAAATTATTCAATGAAGAAAAATTCATATTAAATAAAATTTCTAAAAACAAAACAATAGAAATAAAAGAGCTTAACACTTCAAAAAAGACACTAATTAGCCACGAATTACTAATTCAGGAAAACTTTTTTGCCAAAGAAATATATATTATTGACTTAAATGCACTAGAAAAAGCCATTGTTCAAAAAGAAACAAAGAGTATGAATTTAGAAAAATTTATAAACTTAATAGAAGAAATTAAATTATTAAATTCAAAAACAGTAGATAATTTAATTAAAAAAAGTACTATAATTTTTGGAATAATTGGAATATTTTTTGAAAAAACTTCAAAAAAAGATTCAAGATTTTTAGAACTAAATGATTCAAATATAAATGATAAAAACATAAAAAAAATTCAACTTGCAATAAACAATCTCCAAATTGTTTCAAAAGAAATAATTGAAAAAACAACCAATAAAAGCATTGAAGAATTAAAAATTTTGGAAAAAAACATAATTTTTCTAAAAGACTTTTTTTACAAAAACAACTTTATAGAAAATCAATATACAATTATCAAAAACTACGATGATTCAATAGTATTAAAGAAAAAAAGAAAAAATCTTAGTCAAATAAAAAGAGAAATACTTAAAAAGTTTGAAAAAATTAGCATCATAGATAAAGCAATTACACTAAATGACGAAGGACTTTTTTTTAGAAATTATTATGAATTAAATAAAGACCTAACACTCTTAAAAGAGAAACCATTAAAAATAAAACCAAAATTATTATCTGCTGAAGAAACAGATTTTGCAAAAAAAATAGAAAATTTAAATAAGAGTAATGATCGCACGATAATAGTTTCAAACAACAAGAGATTAACAAAAAAATTAACTATTGAATTAAAAAAGTTAAATCCAAAAAAGACAATCCTAAGCGAAGCAAGTTCTTCTCTTGGGAAAATAAAAGAAAACATAAATCAAAAGGGAATAACTTTAATAATATCAATAAATAACCTAGAAAAATTAGTTAATATTAAAAAAATCGATAAAGTATTTTTTTGTAAAATTCCATTTATATACATCGAAAACAGAAACGAAAGAAATCTAGATCAAAAAATTCCACAAACATTACTTAGAATAAAAAGAGTTTCCAAAACATGTTTAAAAATTAAAGATATTTTCATACTTGATGATCAAAAAAACATAGAATTACTCGAAAAGGAAATAAAAAGGTCCTTCAAAGATTATTTCAAAACATTTTAAAAAAATATCAAGACGACAAGGAGTTGACTTTTGCTCAGATTTTCCTAATATATCAACCGCTTTAAACATTAAAAAATTCTAATATGGTAGATCAAGACAACTCTCCAATCCAGATAATAAGAAGAAAAGAAGCCGACGCAAAAGAAATGATTTTGGCCGACAAAAAAAATTCAATAGAAAAGCTAAATAAACTAAAAGAACAACTAGAAGAAAACATTGAAGATTACGAAAAAATTCTAAAAGAAAAAGGAAATGAAAAGCTTAAACAAGCAAAAATTGAAGCCACAGAATTTGCAAAAACAGAAATAGCTAAATCAAATAAAGAAAGAAAAACAATTATTGATAATTCTGAAGCAAAAAAAGATGAAGCAATCAAACTAGTTATAGAAACATTCCAGACATTAATTGAAAAATAATGGCATTATCTCAAATCAAAAAAATTCGAGTTGTCGCTATTTCAAAGCACAAAGATAAAATTTTGGAAAAAATTCAAAATTTTTCTGATTTAGAAGTTATTTCTCTAGACACAGACATAAACTCAGCACTTACAAAAAAATCTAAAGAAAAACTCGAAAACCTAGAGCTTTTGAGAGCAAATATCGAATTCTCCATCAAAACACTAAGCAAATTTGAAAAGAAAAAACTTATTTCAAACCCTATCAGTATTTCGCTTGAAGACGCCAAAGAGCAAAGCGAAAATCAAGATTTTTCACAAATTATCAAAATTTGTCAAAATTACGAAGACAAGACTCAAAAAGCTAAAAACGACATAGAAAATATTAGTCAAAAAATTTCAAATCTTGCTCCATATAAAGATCTTTCAATCAAATTAGAGGAACAAAACGGCACAGACAACTATTTGATCAAAGTTGGAGAAATAAAAAACATTGTTTTTGAAGATTTGATTAAAAAAACAAATGAACTGTCAAAGATTGTTTCAATAGAAAAGGTATCTGCGGACACAACAAACACATATTTTTCAATAATATTCGAAAAAAATATTGATAGAGAAATTCTACAAATACTTACAAATTTAAAATTCATTGATGCCTCTCTTCCAAAAACAAAAGGAAGCTTAAAAGAGCTTATACACTCGCTTAAAAGCGATTTAAAAGAGGCAAAACGCAGTATAAAAAATTTAGATAAAAACATTCAAAAAGAAATTAAAGAGCTAAACAAATTAAAAATTGCATACGATTATTATTCATGGGAAATAGAAAAACTATCTTCACTCAAAAAAATTGAAAAAACAGACTTTGCATTTTGTATAACTGCATGGGTACCCAAAAAGAGTTTAGATGCATTAGAAAAAGAAATAAACGACATTACAAACGAATACACGATGGAAATTCTCCAACTAAAAAAGGATGAAGTTCCTCCAGTTGCAATAAAAAATTCTAAGTTTATGGAGCCATTTGAAGCAGTAACAAAGACTTTTGGACTTCCCCTACACAATGAAATCGACCCTACACCATTTTTAGCAGGATTTTTTATAGTATTTTTTGCGTTATGCTTAACCGACGCAGGATACGGAATTCTTATGATAATAGCCTTTTCTTTAGCACTTAAATTTATTAAGTTTGACAAAGGTTTTAAAACACTAATTTCTGTACTGTTATATGGAGGAATTGTAACAATGATAATTGGAACATTATTTGGAGGATGGTTTGGATTAACTCCAGAACAAGTACCTTCATTCTTTACTTATATCGATGCAAGCGGAGAAAAAATGTTTTTACTACAAAAAATCAATCCAATAACAAACCCGCTCAATGTTCTTATTTTGGCTTTTGCACTAGGTTTCATTCAAATAACACTCGGAACATACATTAAATTTTTTCACACATACCTAAAAGGCTATAGAAAAAATGCTCTACTCGACACACTTCCTTGGTCTTTATTTTTAACCGGTCTAGGATTTTATATTCTTTCAATAACTGGAGCAATTACTTCTTCTGCAAGTATCATCGGAAAATATTGGGCAATAGCAGGACTTATTTCTCTAGTTCTCACACAAGGAAGAGAAAAGAAAAGCATAATTGGAAAGCTTCTTTCAGGAATATTAAGCCTATACGGACTTGTTGGCTACTTAAGTGATGTACTTTCATATTCAAGGCTTCTTGCACTCGGACTTGCAACAGCAATTATCGGTATGGCAGTAAACACCATAGCAATCCTTATGAAAGATATTCCATTTATAGGCTACCTACTAATGGCAATCGTTTTTATCGGAGGACACATATTCAATCTCACAATCAACGCACTCGGAGCCTTTATCCACTCAGGCCGTTTACAATTCGTAGAATTTTTTGGGAAATTTATGGAAGGCGGTGGAAGAGAATTCAAACCACTTAGTAAAAAAACTAAATATATATATCTAACCAAATAATAAAATGACAGAACTTTTTGGACAAATTGACGGTCTTGCACTTGCTCTAGCAGGAGCTGGATTCGCAGTTATCCTCGGAGGTATCGGATCTTCTCTTGGAGTAAGATACGCTGGAGCAGCAGGAGCTGGAGTTGTAACCGAACAACCAGAAAAATTCGGAAAAGTATTGGTTCTTGAAGCCCTTCCGGGAACGCAAGGAATTTACGGCTTTCTAGTCGGATTTCTTATCTTGTTATTCACAGGCGTTTTAACAGGTGCACCAAAAGACTTAACACTAGTTCAAGGTTGGCAATTATTTTTTGCTTGTTTACCATGTGGACTAGCTTGTTTGTTTTCAGGAATAAACCAAGGAAAAGTTACAGCCGCAGGAATGAATATGGTAGCAAAAGATGGTAGCAACATGGGTAAAGCAATGGTTTTATCAGCTATGGTTGAAACATACGCAGTTTTAGGATTTCTTATAAGTGCATTATTATTGTTTTTTATAAAACTTTAATATTGCTTTGTATATGGGTGGAAAATCTATTTTTCCGCCCCCTACAAGTCAATAACGAAAAACACATATGGCATTAACAGATATTTTAGAAAAAATTGAAAAAGAAACAGAGCTTAAAATCCTTGAACAAAAGGCAGATTTTGATAAAAAGAAAAAAGCGCTAGAAAAACAATTCGAAGAAAAAAAAGAAAATATTGAAAAATCAATAAAAGGAAGTGTTGAAGAAAAAAAAGATAGTATTATGGAAAAAGCAAAGAGTTTAAGTCACAGAGAAAGCCAAAATTCTCTATTATTCGAAAAAAGAAAACTCATATACGACTGCTTTGAAAAAGCAATAGAAAAACTTTTAGTTTCAAGTAATTACACAAATTACATTGAATTACTAATAAAAAATACGCCGTACGAAGAAGGCGAAATTATTCCAGCAGAAGGAAAGGAAGCAGAAACAAAAAAAGCACTAAAAGCTAGCTCAAAAAAATTCATATTTTCAGAAAAATCAGCAAAAATTAAAGGAGGTTTTATTTTTAAATCAAATTTAATTGAAATTGATAATTCTTTTGAAACAATAATAAAAAAACAACTTAAAGAAGATTTGGAAATTAAACTCAATAAATTATTATTTTAAATGATACAAAAAACCACGAACATTCACGAATATGCATACGCTGTAGGACTAATACGCGCTCTTGAAAATAATTTACTAAACGAAAACGAATTAGAAAGAATGCTTCTTTCTAAAAACGCCGATGAGGCTTTTAGAATTTTAAACGAAACCGACTTTGGAAAAAACATTGAAGGCGAAATAAGCACAAAAGATTTTCAAGAAGTTATAGACAAAACAATGCTTGAGTTCAAAAACTATATTCAAAAAAATATGCCCGATCAAAGAGTTTTAAACATTCTTTGGATGGAATATGATTTTCACAATATAAAAACAATGCTTAAAGCAAAATTACTTGGAAAAAGCTTTGAAGACATTGAAAAAATATTATCAAAACTCGGAAAAATCGATATTTATAAACTAAAAGATTTTATTTTCGATGAAGTAAATCAAGAATGGAACATTTATCCACAAACTGAAGCTTATATAAAAAAACGAATTTTATCAGCAAAAGCGCTATATCTTAAAGTTCAAAATCCTCAAGTAATAGATCTTTACTTAGATCAAAAACTAATGAAAGTGATTTATGCTAAAGCAGAAGACGCTTCATCAGAGTTTTTAATGAAATATATTAAAATCTTAATCGATTTAAACAACATAAGACTCTTTTTTAGAATGAAAATAACAAATAAAGATCTTCAAATGTTTGATTATGGATTTTTATGGAACGGCACAATACCATGGGAAAAAATGAAAGAAGCTTTTTTTCAAGACTTATCAGCTTTTCCAGAAGCAATGAGTAAAACTTCTTATTCAAAAATCGTTTCCGAAGGATACACAAAATATATTGAAGACAAAAGTTTAATATTTTTAGAAAAAGAAGTTGAAAATTATCTTATAAACTATATAAAACAAGCCAAACAAATAGTTTTTGGCCCAGAACCAATAATTGCATACCTTCTAGCAAAAAAGAACAATGCATTTATTGCAAGAATGATTCTAGTTAACAAATTAAACAACATCTCTCCTGACGAAATTAAGGAAAGAATTAGAATATTATACAGCTAAAAATGGAAAAAAATTATAAAATTGCAATCATCGGAAATAAAGACACTGTTATGGGCTTTAAAGCCCTAGGTATTGATATATTTAATGTTAATAACAAAGACGAAGCCGTAGAAACACTTTTCACTCTTAAAAACAAATCTCAAAACGAAGAAGGAAAAGAAAAAGATACAAAGCCTCTTTACGCAATTATTTTTATAACTGAAGATTTCGCAGAACAAATAACAAAAGAAGAATATCAAAAATTATCTAAAAACGCACTACCTGCAATAATTCCTCTTCCAAGCTCATCTGGCTCATCAGGATATGGAATAAAAAGAATTGGCAAAATTATCGAAATGGCAATTGGTAGCGATATAATTCAATAAATATAAACCTAAAAAAATATGGAAAAAGGAGTAATAATTAAAGTTTCAGGCCCACTCGTTGTTGCAAAGGGCATGAAAAAAGCAAAAATGTATGAAGTTGTAAAAGTATCTGAAGAAAAACTACTCGGAGAAATTATTGAAATCAATGAAGACAGAGCTTCAATTCAAGTTTATGAAGACACAACAGGAATTGGACCAGGAGAACCCGTATATCTCACAGGAGAAACAATGGAGGTTACTCTTGCGCCAGGACTTCTTACATCAATTTATGATGGAATTCAAAGACCACTTGAAGCATTAGAAAAAAAAGCTGGCCCATTTATAACAAGAGGTATTGAAGTAGATCCCCTAGATAAAGGCAAAAAGTGGGATTTCTTACCTATTGCAAAAAAAGGTGATAAAGTTTTTGCAGGAGACATTCTAGGAGAAGTTCAAGAAACAACTCTTATTAAACACAAAATAATGCTTCCTCTTACAATTAAAGAAGCAACCGTAGTTGAAATCAAAGCAGGCCACCACACTATAGATGAAGAAATAATTAAAGTTGAAGATGAAAACGGAAAAACACATACGCTTACAATGACTCAAAGATGGTCAATTAGAAATCCACGCCCATTCAAAGATAAAAAAGTTCCAAACATTCCTCTTATTACAGGAATGAGAACAATAGACACAATCTTCCCTATTGCAAAAGGAGGAGCAGGATGTATCCCCGGACCATTCGGAGCAGGAAAAACAGTTACACAACAATCACTCGCAAAATTCTGTAATGCAGAAATAATCGTTTATATTGGATGTGGAGAACGAGGAAATGAAATGACAGATGTTTTAAAAGAGTTTCCAGAACTAGAAGATCCAAACACAGGAGAACCTCTTATGAAAAGAACCGTTCTTATCGCAAACACTTCAAATATGCCAGTTGCTGCTCGTGAAGCATCAGTTTATACAGGAATAACAATAGCAGAATATTATAGAGATATGGGCTATAATGTTGCACTTATGGCAGACTCTACATCAAGATGGGCAGAAGCTCTTAGAGAAATTTCAGGTCGTCTTGAAGAAATGCCTGGAGAAGAAGGTTATCCAGCTTACTTAGGCTCAGCAACAGCCGCTTTTTACGAAAGAGCAGGAACGATAAACTGTGTTTGTTCAGAAAAAAGAGAAGGTTCTGTTACCGTAATTGGAGCTGTATCACCTCCGGGAGGAGATCTTTCAGAACCAGTCACACAAAATACACTTCGAGTAACCAAAGTTTTCTGGGGACTAGACGCAAATCTTGCATACAAAAGACACTTCCCAGCAATAAACTGGCTATCCAGTTATTCACTATATGAAGACAACTTAAAAGACTACTGGAAAAAAGAAATTGCTGAAGACTTTGACCAAATAAGAAAAGAAGCAGGAAGCTTACTTCAACAAGAAGCAAAACTTGAAGAAATAGTAAGACTTGTTGGAATGGACGCACTTTCTTCAAAAGAAAAATTAATTCTTTTAGCCTCAAAATCTATTAGAGAAGATTTCTTATTTCAAAATGCATTTGATTATCTTGATGCCTTTACACCGCTTAAAAAGCAATACGGAATTCTTAAAGCTATTATCTTGCTCTACAGAGAAGCCTCAAAACTAGTTGAAATTGAAAGTTTTGAATTCAAAGAACTACAAGAATCAGATATAATCGTAAAAATATCAAAATCAAAAGAAATAGATAATGACAAACTTGAAAAATACGATGAACTACACAAAGAAATCGTATCAGAAATTCAAGAAATGATATCAAAATATTCACATACTAATTTGAAATAATATGCAGAAAGAATATAAAACATTAAAATCCATTGCTGGTCCACTTATCCTTGTAGAAGGAGTTGAAGGGATAAAGTTTGAAGAACTAGTAGAAATCACAATGGAAGATGGCAGAGTAAGCATGGGAAAAGTACTTGTTGTACACAACGACACCGCACTTGTTCAAATGTTTGAAGCAACTAAAGGTATTACAACCCACAACACAAAAGCCAAATTTTTAGGAAAACCCCTAGAGGTTGGTGTTTCAACAGACATGCTTGGAAGAATTTTTTCAGGAAGTGCAAAACCAATTGATAAAGGTCCAGAAATTATTCCAGAACAAAGAGTAAACATCAATGGTGCGCCAATAAATCCATTCTCAAGAGATTACCCAAACGATTTTATTCAAACAGGTATCTCAACAATCGACTGTTTAAACACACTTGTAAGAGGTCAAAAACTACCTATTTTTTCAGGAGCCGGTCTTCCGCACGCTCAAGTTGCCGCACAAATTGCTAGACAAGCAAAAGTACAAGGTGGCGAAGGAGATTTCACAGTAGTATTTGCTGCAATGGGAGTTACCTTTGAAGAATCTGAGTACTTCATAAATGAATTTAGAAAAACAGGAGCCATAGATAGATCTGTTTTGTTTATAAACACTGCCGCCGACCCTGTAGTTGAAAGAATTGCCACCCCTAGAATTGCATTAACTGTTGCAGAATATTTAGCATTTGAAAAAAATATGCATGTATTAGTTATACTAACAGACCTAACCAACTACTGTGAAGCGCTTCGAGAAGTTTCTGCTGCGAGAAAAGAGGTTCCAGGAAGAAGAGGTTATCCAGGTTATTTATATACCGATCTTGCAACACTTTACGAAAGAGCTGGAAGAATAAAAGGAAAAAAAGGTTCGATTACCCAAATTCCTATTTTGACTATGCCAGAAGATGACAAAACTCATCCAATCCCTGATCTTACAGGATATATCACAGAAGGACAAATATTCTTATCAAGAGAATTATTAAGAAAAGGAATATATCCACCAGTAGATTGTTTACCTTCATTGTCTCGTCTTTCTCCTACTGCAAGAAAAATCACAAGAGAAGATCACGAAGGAGTATTTAGTCAAATGTATGCATCATTTGCAAGAGGACTAGAAGTAAGAGATCTTGCAACAATTCTTGGAGAATCAGCACTTTCAGAAGAAGATTTAAAATATTTAGAATTTGCAAAAGAATTCGAAGATAAATTTATCAAACAAAGAGAAGATGAAGAAAGAGACATTTTTGACACTTTAAATTTAAGCTGGGATTTAATGAAAATTCTTCCAAAAAGAGAACTAAAGCGTGTAAAAGCAGAACACATAGAAAAATATTTGCCTAAAAACTAATAATAATGGCCAGACTTGATGTAAAACCAACAAGAATGGAGCTACTAAACCTTAAAAAAAGGTTAAAGAGCTCAATCAGAGGACATAAACTTTTAAAAGACAAACAAGACGGTCTTATGTCTTCTTTTATGAAAACAATAAGAGAAGCTAAATCATTAAGAAAAGATATTGAAAAAATTCTTGAACTATCCTTCAAAAATTTTATGCAAGCTTCATCAATGATGCATCCAGAAATACTAGAATCTGCTTTGCTTTTTCCTTCGTTAAAAACATCTCTCGAAGTTGAAACTAAAAATGTTATGAGTGTTCATATTCCATTTTTCAAACTAAAACAAGAAGGCGATGTTTTAAATTTTGGCTATTTACAAACAAGCGCAGAATTAGATCTAGCATTAAAGGCTTTTTCAGAAGCACTTCCATCGTTAATTCATCTTGCAGAAATTGAAAAACAAGCAGAAGCACTTGCAAAAGAATTAGAAACAACAAGAAGAAGAGTAAATGCGCTTGAACATAAAATGATACCAGATCAAAAAGAAACAATAAAATTTATTACAATGAAACTCGCCGAATCTGAAAGGGCAACAAAAATTGCAACAATGATTGTAAAAGCACAAATTGAAGCAAAAGAAGCTTAAATGTTTTCTAAAATAATTTGATACAATTTAAAATCATTGCATTCTGAAACAAATTTAGAAAGCGATGATTTTTGTTTATTTAATATTTCTTTTAAATAAATTTTATCATTGAGTATCTTAAAAATTTCTTCAGATAAAACAATAAAGTCTTTATTATTAAAAAGTATTCCGCCGTTATTCATCGTTTCTTTCACCGCTCCGAAGTCATAGGCAAAAACAGGAATATTAAAAAAATATGCCTCCATTACAGGAACAAAAAAGCCTTCATGTTCACTCATAGAAAAAAACAAATTTGATTTTTTATACAAAGAACACATAGTTTCATTAGAAATTTTTCCATAAATATCAACAAAATTTTCCAACGAAAGATGTTTAATTAGAGATAAAATCTTTGAATAATAATTTTCCTGTCCCTTGTAATCCCCTGCTAAAATTAACCTCGAATTTTGATTAAAGTATTTATTATAAATATAAAAGGTTTTAATTATATCATCTTGCTTTTTATTCGGTGCAAATCTACCCAAAAAAAATAATTTATCTTCATTTGTATTATATTTATTCAAAATCTCATTATCAAAATTTGTATATTTTAATTTATTAAAATCAATAAAAAGAGGTACTTTAAAAACTTTTTTAAAACCAATCTCTTTTAGTTCTTGAATGTTAAATTCTGAAACAGAAACTGCAAAATCATAAATTTTATAAAGATTTTTTAGTTGATTTCTGGCTTTTTCAAGATGTGTTACAAAGAAATCATTAAAGCCAATAAAAAATTTTGAAGGAGTAATATTGTGATAAAAAAGAATTTTTTTATTATTAAGTTTTTCCAAAAAATTATGAATATCCGAATATGTAGAGCTATGCATAATTATTACTGCATTTTTATCAGAAAACTCGGTATAAATTTTACACTCTTTTTCTGAATATTGATCTCTATATTGAGTAAAAATATCAGATTTTATGCCCCTTTTATTTAATTCTTTTTTTATATAGCGAACATTATTCGAAACGGCATCCCCAAAGGAAAAATTTGAAACAAATTGATCAATTCTCATAATAAATTTTCTAAAATCTTATTTATAACTATTTCAAAACTAAAGTTCGTTACTGCATAATTATATCCATTTTCACCTAACTTTTTAGCAATATCAGGATTTTTTTCTAAATACTTCAATGAAGAAGAAAATTCATAATAATCCTTCACATAAAGTCCCATATTCCCATTCAAACAATGTTCTTTAGTCGTTTCACAATTACTTAAAACGATTACGACTTTCTTTAAAAAAGCAGATTCCAAAACAACCAATGAAAAACTCTCATATAAAGATAAATTTATAAGGCCTAAAGAGGCCGAAATTGCATCATATTTTTCGTTCTCAGGAAGAAATCCTAAATCTATGATATCTTCATCTCCTTCTATTTTTAAAGGCCCTATAAGCACAAGTTTTAAATCACTTGGATTTTTCTTTTTATATAATCGAAACCATTTTAAAAGCAAACTAATATTTTTGCCCTCATCTTTTCTTCCAATAAAAAGATAAAAATTTTTTATCTTGAATTTTTCATAAAATTTTTTAGAATCTCCAGAAAAATTAAAATTTACGCCTTCACCTACAACACGATATGAAGGACTTGTACCGTACAGCTTTTCTGCTAAATTTTTTTCACTATTCATATGAAAAAATACTCTAAAAGCTTTATGGAAAACATCATTAAATATTGTCATTTTTGCATAAGATTCATCATGAAGACATGGAATAAGAACAGACTTATCTAATACATTAAGTACACCATTTATTGTAGTTCCAAACATATATGGCATAAAGAAAAAATACTTATAATTATCTTTATTTAATTTAATAAAATTCAACAAATTTTTACTATTTATAATTCCTTCTAAATAAACTTTTTCATCATAAGCATTTGGATTTTTCCCTTGCATAAGAAGTCTGTTCACATTATGAAACTCAGTCCTATCAACTTTATCAACATCAAATCTTCTTACCAAAACACCTAATTCTCTATAAATACCTTCTTTATAATAATTAAGATTCCAATCAGAAAAAAAATCTTTTACAGTTGTGCTTAAAATTTCAATTTCAAAATATTTTGACAAATATTTTATAAGCTGTCTTGCTTCTTTTTCTGCTCCTCCAACTATATTTTCGCCAAACCAAGGAAGGACAAAACAAATCTTATTTTTTTCCAACAACTGCATAATCTTGGGGTGCAAATATAATTTCGTTTAAAATATCTAAATTTGAATTTAAAACTTTATCATTATCTGACTTTTCTTCAACCTTTTTCAACTTTTCTTCATTTTTAAATTCCGAAGAAAAAATTAAAGAAACATCTTTAAATCCAGCTTTTTTAAAAATATATCTAAGCAAATCTGGATGAATAGGACGAATATGTGTCAAATCTTTATAAACACTGTTTGTAAAGACAGACAGTGATTTCACATTTATCGTTTCCATAATAAAATAGGAATTTTCTTTTAAACTCTTAAAAACTAAAGAAACTAATTTTAACAAATTAAAATTATCCAAATGCTCGGCTACTTGTGCGCAAAATACACCATCATAAATATCATTATTATCTTCTAAAAACTTAATAAGATCTGCTTCATAAACATCAAAATCAAGACCTTTCATTTTTTCCACAAAATCCTTATTTGAATCAACTCCCTGTCCTTGAATATTATGTTTTTTTAAAAATTGAAGAAATTCCCCATTCCCAAACCCCAGATCAAGGGCATTTTTAGAATCTTTAAAAAATGGCAAATAAAGATCTAAATTATTTGAAGCATTTGTTCTAAATTCACTAGAAAAATCAAAATAATCAAAATCAATTTCTTTCTTTTCATTTTCTAAAATAAAATTATTTGCAAAAATATTAAACTTTTCTTGAGAAACGATTAAAGAATCAAGTAAATATCTAAGGGCAAAATAAAATTTTCGAAGTAAATAATTTATAGGACGAGTAAATATTCCTTTATTTTCAACTTTCCTAAGTCTAAGTTTTGAACTGATTAAAAAATCTTGATTATTCAACTCAGGAAATTCTATATCTTTTAATGATTTTATATCCAAATTATTAAGTCTTTGAGAATCGTTTAACATTCGTTCTTTTTTTGCATTATTTTCTATTTCCTTCATTATTTCTACAACAGATATTTCTTTATTCATTAAAACAATTTAAAAATTTAACAACTTTAGACAAAACAATTTCTTTAGAATAATTATTTAAAAAATATTTATTTCCATTTTTACCTAAAAGTTTTGAAAGTTCTTTATTTTCATAAAACCAATTTACTGCAACTTTAAAACTTTCAAAATCATCATACCACAGACCTCCATTACTAAGTAAACAATGTTTTTTGAGCACTTCTGATTTGGAATTAACAAGTACGGGTTTTGAAAACAAAAAGGACTCAAGTAATAGCATCGACAAACTTTCATATTTTGAAGGAACAATTACAAAATCTGAATTATAAAATAATTTAAATTTTTCTTCGTCTGAAATTTTGCCTTTATAATCAATATTATCTGGAATTTTCAAATGATTTTCTCCAGCAATTACGAGTTTATACTTAGACTTTGCTTTTGAAAAAAAATCAAACAATTCCAAAACCCCTTTATTTTCATCAATCCTACCTACATAGACAAAATATCGTTCATCTTCATTTTTTTTATATTTAATAGAACTAGGATTTTCAACAAAAATTCCAGCAATAATATTTTTTTTATTCAAATTAAATACTCCTTCACAAAGTTTTTTTTCAATCTCAGTGTTAAAAATAATCCCATCAACATTCTCAAAAACATCTTTAAATATTGGTAAAAAAAGTTCTTTTTCATTATGAGCAGTGGGTACAAGTATTTTTTTTGACTTAGAAATTTGTTTTATGCCAAAGTAAGTACTTGCATAAAGATAAGTAAAAAAAATAAACGAATCAACTTTTCCATCTAAACTTTTTATAAAATTATATAGATCTAAAGAATAAGGACCTTGTAGCTTCATCCACTCTAATTGTTCGTCCTTTGTAGAATTTCCTGAAAATAAAAATCTAGAATATTCATCAAACTTTTTCTTATCTCTAATTTGATCTGTTTTAAATCGCAATACTTTAAAATTTTCAAGTTGAGATGAACCTTCATTATAAAAATTTGAAAAACTATAATAATCATTTGCACAAGTAGTAAGAACAGTTACTTCATAAATTTTTGAAAGTTCTTTAGCTAAAAAATAAGCATGTTTTTCAGCTCCTCCCATTATTTCAGGCCCAAACCTATGAACAACAATTGCAATTTTTTTCATAAAAAATCTCTTTCAATATTTATAATTCCAAAACCAGCCACCGAATTTTTAACATAAAAACAATATGCTTTATCTCTCCAAACAAAATCAGAAAACAAGTTCTCATCACTTAAGGCTAATGTTAGATAATATTTCCCCGTTAGAAGTCTTAAATTTTTAAATACAATTGAATATTCATTATCACCTTTTTTTAAAGCTTTAATTGGATTATTGGAAAGCAAACTATTAGTTGCAAATATTTTTGCACCATCTTGATTATATAGAATAAAGCCAAGAACTGGATTTGGATAATCAAATTTTGACTTTACTTTTATATTAAGTTTAAAAGAACTAGATAAAGAAATATCAAGCTCATCACTTTCTAAATTTGAAGAAATTTTTTTAAACTCAACTGAATTTTGGGGATTTTTAGTATCCAAATTGGCATTATTGAAAAAACTATGTTCTGAAACATACTTATCCACAACAGAATCCGCATCACCTAAAGCCTTAACTATTCCTTTTTCTAAATAAAGAATTTTGTCAGAAAACTTTCTTAAATTATTTAAATCATGTGAAACAAAAATAATAGTTTTTCCTTCTTGCTTTAACTTTTTAAATTTATCAAAACATTTACTTTGAAAATTCAAATCACCAACAGCCAAAACTTCATCAAGTAAAAAAATATCTGCATTACTCTGAATTGCAATTGAAAAAGCCAATCTAACTTGCATACCTGAAGAAAAATTTTTTAATTTTTGTTGCATAAAAGAAGAGAGTTCTGAAAATTCAATTATTTCATCAAGTTTATTTTTAATTTCAAGTTTACTCATTCCAAGTATTGTGGCATTTAAATAAACATTTTCTAAAGCGCTAAGTTCTCCATTAAAACCAACGCCCAACTCTAAAAAAGGTGCAATTTTTTTTCCAACAAACACACTTCCAGATTCTGGGGGATAAATTCCGGCAATAATTTTAAGTAATGTAGATTTGCCAGAACCATTTTCACCTAAAATACCAAAAAATTCTCCTTCCTTAATCTCAAAACTAAGATCATTTAAGACTTTTAATTCAAAAAATTCATTTTTAAAAAACAAATTAAAAAGATAATCCCTTACAGTATCTTTTTTTATTCTAGGGATTTTAAATGTTTTACTTAAATTATTTACAACAACAACATTTTTCAAAGTAATTCGATTATTTTTTTAGAATATTTATTAAAAATATAATAAGAAATTAAAAAAAACAAAAAAACAAAAAGAAACAAATAAAAAGTACCCAAAACAGATGGAATTTTATGTTCAATAATAATTAAACGAAAATATTGAATAATTCCCGTTAAAGGATTTAAAAATAAAAAATGTCTATATGCCTCTGGAACAAGACTAATTGGATAAATTATAGGTGTTAAATAAAAAAAAGCTTGAAGTAAAATTTCCCATATTTGAATAAGATCTTTGAAATAAACTTGTAAAATTGACAAAGACAAAGAGATTGATAAAGCCAAAAAATAAAGAATTATTGCATAAGGTAAGAAGAAAAAAACTACTAAAGAAAAGGATAAATCACTAAAAATATAAAAAAGAAAAAACACTAAAATATTTAATAAAAAAACTAACAAAGATGTAGTTGTTGAAGAAATAACTACAAAGATTCGAGGAAAATAAACTTTTTTTAATAATCCCGATTTATTTTGAAGTGAATTTATCCCATTTATCGTGGCTTCAGCAAAAAAGTTCCAAATAATAATTCCTAGTAATAAATAAAGTTGATAATTCAAAATATTCCAATTTATAAAAACTGTAAAAACTAAATATAAAACTGCGAAAATAAAAAGAGGCTTAAGTAATGCCCAAAAAAAACCCAAAAAACTACCGTAATATCTAAGCTTAAAATCAGTTTTTATAAATCTCCAAAGAAGTTCGTAATTAATTTTTTTTTGAGTTAAAATCATCTAAATAATTAATAAAAATTATGCACATAGTGATTATAACAGACTCAATAGATAATCAAAAAACAGGAATTCATTATTATACAAAAAATTTAGTTTTATCATTATTAAAATATGACAATAAAAACACATACACACTAATTCACAGAGAAAAAAATAATTTTTATAAAAACAAAAAAAACATTGTAATAAATGGGAAAGGACAAATATATGAATTATATAGAAAACTTTTCCTTTTACCAAAGCTGATAAACAAACTTAAAGCAGATATTGTTATAGAACCATCACACCTTGGCCCTTTTCGTATAAAAAAGCCTACTAAAACAATATCAGTAATTCACGATTTAAGTAATTTTTTATATCCGTCTTGCCATAAATTAAAAAACAACATCGTACATAAATTTTTTTTACCGCAAATTATAAAAAATTCAGATATTTTAATAACACCATCCGAAACCAGTAAAAAGGATATAGAAAAAATCTTTAAAAGAACAAAAAACATATATATTTTGCCTCCAGCAATATCAAAACCAAAAAAAGATATTAAGAGAATTATTAAAAGCCCATATGTTTTGTTTTTAGGGACAATAGAGCCAAGAAAAAATATCGAAACCTTAATTGAAGCATATAAAGAGCTTAAAAATGAAAAAAAAATCAACCATACTTTAATAATAGCTGGAAAAATCGGATGGAAAAGTAAAAAAATCACAAAACATTTTGACTACCCAAGCATAAAATATCTTTCATATGTAGACAAAAACCAAAAGGCAAGTCTTTTAAAATATGCGGATTTATTCATATTTCCTTCAATATATGAAGGATTTGGGATACCTCCACTTGAAGCCATATCATACAAAACACCTGTAATAACTTCAACGGGCGGAAGCTTAAAAGAAATATTTGGAGAAACAGTTGAAACATTTGAAGCAAAAGACAAAAAAAACTTAAAAACATTAATTTGTAAACACTTAAATAATCCCCTTATAAAAAAGAAATTTACCGAAATTGGACCAAAATTTGCAGAAAATTATTATCGAGAAAAAATTGCAAAAAAATTTTTAAAAATAATCAATAATATCATTAATTGATTTATCAAAAGTTTTCATATCAAACTTACTCAAAGTTATTAAAGTATTTTTTTGATAAATAGAATAATTATTTAAAATCTTCAAACTAGCTTTTTTAAGAGCATTTAAATCATTCATTTTAGCAAGTTCTGAATTTTTTCCAGATATTAAAATTCCATTATAAGCTGGCAAATCATAGGCAGATACAGGAGTACCAGAGGCTAAGGCTTCGAGTACAACGATACCTTGACCTTCAACAACAGAAGGGTGAATTAAAACTAAAGCTTTAGAATATAAATCAAGTAAAGAATGTTCTGGAAGATTTTCCAAAAGTTCTAAATTTTTAATAGATAATTCATTTATTTTTTGCTTTATTTGTAAATAAACATTATCAAACTTCCTTGTAACAACCATTTTAAACTTCAAATCTGGATGATGATTTTGTAAAAATTTAAAAACGCAAATAGCATCAATTGGCCTTTTATAATTAACAAATCTAGCAACAAAAAGAAGAAAATTTTCTTTTTTTAAAGTTTTATATTTTTTTAAATTAATAGTATTAGAAACCACAATTACTTTAGTTTTTGATTTATTATTAAGATATTTAAAAATTTTAAATTTTGTACTCTCTGAAACAACAAGAATTTTTTTTGAAAAAACACTTGCAAATTTTATTTGTAAATACTCCAAAAAAGATGCGAAATAAGCCTTTTTTTTAGAAAACAAATTAAACCAAACTTTATTGTTCAAATAAACATCGTGAAAAATTACAAAATTTTGTTTAAAAAATAAAAGAGCCAAAAGTAAATGAGGCAAAAATTGATTATAAAAAACTATATCGTATGAAAAAGCCATTTTAAATGCGAAAAAGAGGTATTTTACCATTAAAAAAGATCCTCGATTTATAGAAAACCTTCTTATATACAAAACTCCATCAATTATTTCTTCATCATTTTGTTCCTCAAATTCTTTTAAAGAAAAAACTACAACATTAAAACCCTTTTTACTAAAAGATTTTGCCATATTATGAACATAACTAGCTCCACCAGATTTAGAATGAAAAAAACCATTTTTATCCTTATAAACAGACGCTTCAGAAATAAATAATATTTTTTTTGACACAAATAATGATTATTTAAAAAAAATATAACAAAAGAAAAAGCTTAAAACAAACAGAAGCTTTTTTATTGAAAAACAAGCCAAAAAGTAGTAAAATATATAGATAAACTAATTCTTAAGCCTATGCAGGAACCTGAAAAAACCAGTACAAACAATGAAAATCCGCAAAACGGCATATTAAACATGACTAATGTTGAAAAACAAAATAATGAAGAAAAGAGCATAAATAATGAAAAATCCACACAAAACATAGATAGTTTAACAAAAAATATTTCTTTAGAAGGACAAACAAATCAAATAAACAACACTCAAGCTCAAGCTCAAGCTCAAGCCGAGACTCAAGCACAAGCACCTACCCAAATTCAAGTTCAAGCCCAATCAACCCCTCCCAATCAAACCATTCCTCAAACAAGTCATCAAAACATTCCACAATCTGTCCCACAAGCTATACCCCAATCTATCCCACAAATTCAAGTTCAAGCCCAATCAACCCCTCCCAATCAAACCGTCTCTCAAACAGTTCCTCAAAGCACTCCTCAATCAGTCCCACAAGCCGTCGCTCAAACCATCCCTCAATCCTTCCCACAATCGCCCACTCAATCCTTCCCACAATCGCCCACTCAATCTACCCCACAATCGGTCACCCAATCAGTCCCACAAGCCATACCCAACCCTCAATCCGTTCCTCAAAGCACTCCTCAAACGCAAACTCAAGGGCAGGGAGGATATTTTCCTTATCAAATCTATCCCCCATTACACCCTGAAATACCAATAGATCCAATCAGTGAACTTGAAGACATAAAAAGCAATAAACATAAAATAAGACTAATAATGAGCTTTATTTTCGTAGCTCTTATTTTTATAATTTTGATTTTATCAATTCCATACATTAAAAATGGACTAGCAAGTAAAAAAATAGAAATTATTCAAAACGAAAATCAAAAAGCTCAAAACCCACCAAGAGAAGCCGATAAAACAAAGTCTGAAGTAGAAGACATAAAAAACACAAACAATAATGAAAATAGTTCAAACACAGTAAACAAATCTAATTCAATAACTCCCACCCCTTCAAATGGAAGTAGTGAGGTGTCTGCTTTTATTCCAGAAGCAGATGATACAACTAGCGAAGAAAAACCAGAAGATGTAGAAAAACCAAAAGAAGTAGAAAAACCAGAGAAAATTCAAGAAGAATCCGACACAAAAAATCCCCGACTTACTAGATAATCATAAAGAAAGATAAACTCTATAAAAATTCTTTAAATCAAGCAAAGCTAAAAAAAGAAACTCATTTTTTGTCAATTGAAGAAAAAAAAACGAAAAGTTAAGATAATCAAGAATTTTCCTCTAATTAACATGAAAAAAGTTTTTACAATATTTGCCATAATTTTAATTTCAAAAGTTTTTCTTTCATTTTTTATAAACAGCCTACTTGTATTCCCTGATGAAAGTTGTTTTTTTCTAAAAGCAAAGCATTTTTCAAACACCTTATCACTCGAAAACTGCTCAACACTTTCCAGCCTTGAAGTGGGCAACCCATACCCATTATATTCAATAATTATTTCCCCTGTTTTTTTGTTTTTTGAAAATTTAAAGGCATTAAAATCAATTTTCATAATAAACATTCTCCTCACAACCCTAATATTTTTTCCAATTTTTGAAATTTTAAAAAATCAAATAAAAAATCTGAATAAAAGCCTATTTTTCGCAACAATATTAACACTTTTGCCAACAATAACAGCTTACGAAAGGATGCTTATGTCGGAATCGCTATTTATCTTTCTAGGAATTTTCTGCTTTTATTACTACCAAAAATCAATATTAGAAAACAAATTAAGACCAAAATTAATTAGTTTTTTTCTTTCTTTTTTAGCAATTTTCACAAGACCTTTTGGCTTTATCCTAATAATTTCCCTTTTAATAAATGATCTTTTCATCAGTAAAAATAAAAAAATAAAATTACTAATTTTTTTCTTCACAATAATTTTAATATTTTTTGCACAAAAAGTTCTTCTTCCAAATGCAACATACGAAATACAAGAAAAAATTGCTAGTTTAAAGGATTTTTCAAACTACTCACTAATTTTAAAATCAATAAAAAACCAGATAAACAGCTTATCAATAGAAACATTTTTCATTCCAACACTTATTTTATTCACATATTTATTAGACAAAAAAGACAAAATCTTCAAAAAGACAAGATTCTTCTTCATTACTTTTATTTCCCTAAATTTAATAATTTCATCCCAACACATATACAAATATTTATTATCAGGAGTAGCAAATCTCGACCTTTCAACTCGTTATTTAAACCTAAGCATATTATTTATAATTTTATGTTTTTTCATAATCATAGAAAAATCAAAAAAAATAAAAAGTTCTCCTTATATTTTTTTATTGCTCATAATTCCTTTATTTTTCTTAACTTTCAAAGAAATAAATCATGCACTAAACATCACACTCTCCCCCTACTACGAAGTATTTAACGGCATAATAAAAGCAAAAACATACTTCATATATATTTTCACTCCATTGATTTTTTTACTTTTCACACTACTTACGCTCAAGAAAAAAAATCTTATTATTTACTCCATTTCACTAATTTTTATTTTACAAACAATTATTCTTTCATTTTGGCACATAAATTATTCAAAAATTGAAGAAGAAAAAGAAGAATATAAATATTTTAAAAATCAACAAAGTAAAATTCTCTTAGTAAAAAGTTTAAGTTATTATAAAAACAGTGCAATTAGACCTGTATATTTTGATTATTTTAGAATTAAGACTCTCACTTCAAACCAGATAAACATTGTTCATTTCAATGATATTAAAGAACTACATGATGAAACAAATCAAGAATGGAAAAACTTAATCAAAGACTATAACTATATAATTTCTCCATATCCGCTCACACTAAAAAAAGTTGGGGAAACAAGCACAAAAGACTCAATTTACTTAAACAAATAATGATAAAAAATAAAGTTGTAATTATTGGACTAGGAGTTATTGGATTAAATTTATTATTAGAAATAAATAAAGTAAAAAAATTTAAAACATACGGTTTTGACATTTCACTCAAAAGAATTCAAGAAATAAATATCAAATACCCCAAGCTAAAAATTAACAACAATTCTAAAACAATAAAGAACGCAGAGTTCATAATAATTGCAATAAAAACTCAAGGCCAAATTAAAAGCATTTGCAGTATACTTTTAAAACAACTTGAAAAAGGTCAAAAAATAATAATTGAATCTACTTTAAGAGTTGGCACTTGCGAAAATGTAATCAAAAAAATCTTAGAAAAAAGCGGACTAAAAGCCGGCATTGATTTCGACATAGCTCACTGCCCTGAACGATTAAATCCAGGAGACAAAAAATGGACAATAAAAAACATTCCACGAAATTTAGCTTCAAGCTCTAGAAAAGCAAACAAAGAAATAAAAGCATTTTACAAAAATTTTATTGATGCAGAAATTCACGAACTTAGCTCTTTAAAAGTATGTGAAGCTTCAAAACTAATTGAAAATTCTTTTCGCGACCTAAACATTGCATTTGTAAATGAACTATCAAAAATTTTTGATGATGCAAATATAAACCTCAAAGAAACTATTCTCGCATCCGCAAACAAGCCCTTTGGTTTTATACCACACTTTGCAGGCTGTGGCGTAGGAGGGCGTTGTATACCAGAAATACCGAAATTTCATCCTGAAAAAAATATAGTTCCAAAAATACTAACGACAGCAAGAAAAATAAACAATTCAATGCCAAAATACACGATAAAAATAATGTTAAAAGCATTAAAAGAAATAAAAAAAGATATTAAAGATATTAAAATTGGAATTTTAGGACTTTCTTACAAAGAAAATTTTGCAGACAAAAGAGGAAGTGTAAGTCTAAAAATAATTTCCGAACTCAAAGAACTAAATGCAAACTTTCAAACCTTTGACCCATATTTACTCAAAGATAGCTCAGTAAAATCATTAAATCATTTATTAAATTTCTCTGACATATTACTCATTACAACAGCACATGATGAGTTTAAAAAAATCAAAGTTAATGATTTAGAGAAACAGAAAATAAAAATCATAATAGACGGAAGAAATTGCCTAGATCAAAAAAAATTTATAAATACAAATATTATATATAAAGGAATTGGTAACTCAAATTAAATGAAAAATCTAATAATTTTAATACCCGCTTATAACGAAGAAAAAACTATTAAAAATGTAATCAAATCAATACCAAAAAACTTTGCCGGCATTGAAAAAACAAGCATTGTAGTAGTAAATGACGGATCAACCGACAACACTGAAAAATTTGCATCAGAAGAAGGAGCTATTGTTGTTTCTCATAGAAAAAACAAACAACTTGGAAAAACTTTTCGAACGGGACTAAACAAAGCCCTTGAATTAAAAGCAGATATAATGGTTACAATAGATGCAGACGGACAGTTTAACACAAATGAAATTGAAAAACTTATAAAACCAATTTTGGAAAATAAAGCAGATTTTGTTACAGGTTCTCGTTTTATTGACAACAAATATCTTCCCAAAAATATGCCATGGATAAAAAAATGGGGCAATCATAGAATTGCAAACATAATTTCTTTCGCAACTGGAAAAAAATTTAAAGATATTACTTGCGGATTTCGAGCTTATTCAAAAGAAGCAATGTTGAGGCTAAACCTATTTGGAACATTCACTTACACTCAAGAAACCTTTCTTGATCTCGCCTATAAAGACCTCGACATTTTAGAAATTCCCGTTTCAGTTGAATATTTTGAAGGAAGAAAATCAAAAGTTGCATCTTCAATTGTAAAATATGGAATAAATTCAGCGAACATTATATTTCGAGCAATAAAAGATTATAGACCACTTAAATTTTTCGGTTTAATTGGAATATTGTTTTTTTCAACAGGTATTCTCTTTGATTTATTCGTCTTTATTCATTATTTAAACACTTCAATGTTTTCTCCATATAAAATATTTGGACTAATTGGACTTTCCTTAAATACAATTGGCATATTTATCTTTTTTGTTGGTATGCTTGCAGACTTAATAGACAAAGTCCGACTTACTCAAGAAAAAGTATTATATCTAGAAAATAAAAAACATTACTACAACGAATAATTCAACTTAAAACCAAAGGCATTTTCCCCCTCGCCACCTCATATATTTTTCCGCATACATTAGCACAAAATCAAAGGCATTGCCTCATAACAAAAAAGGCACTATCACAAATAATGCCTTTTTTAAAAACAAATTTATTCAAAAATATTTTTCTCTCCACCCTTTTCTCCCAATTCTTTTTTTATTTCTCCCTCAACTTTTTCTGAAAAACTTGGACTTATAAGTTTTTTCATATAATTGATGTCATCTTTTCTAAGTTTCATTCTATAAAGAAAATATACAAGACCACAAAGTCCAACTAAAACTAATGCTATTATTACCCAAATAAACACACTCATTTCATCAAAGATAGATACTTTTTCAACAACTTCAAATTTTACAGAACTTGCTTCCGAAATTATTCCATCTTCAGAGATTGCATATACCGTAACTTTATGCATTCCTAAATTAAGTGGCCTTGGTGCAAAAACTGTAAAAAACCCAGAAGAGGCATCTGAAATAATTGTTGATGAAAATATCGAACTTTCAAAAACTGAAACAATTTGAGCTCCAGGCTGAGCACTACCAGCGACCATTGGCTGTGGATCATCAATTTGAGGTATTTCACCCTGTCTTATTACAACATTATTTATTGATCTTACGCTTGGCGCAGGCAAAGAAATACTTTCATCAATATATATCTCAATAGAATCAGAACTATCAAAAACGCTACCATCTTCATTATAAATAAAAGCTGTAATTAAGTATTCTCCTGCAGGCAAAGTAGATTCTGAAGAAAGAGCAAATTTCGAATTATCAGAAATCTGTACAGTTCCTAAATCAAATTCATCTCCATTTAAAGCTCTCGCAACAACATTTACATTTTTCAAAGCATCTCCAACTCCTCTCACAAAAACTCTGCCAGAAGAAAGTGTCGATTTATTTTCAGGATGAACAATTTTTAAATCAAAAACAAATTCCGCATTAAAAACATTTGGATCAGTTCCATAGTCTAAAAGCTCTTCCAAATCACTCACACCATCACCATCACTATCCCAACTATAAGGATTAGTTTCAATTAAAAGTTCTATAACATCTGGAAGTCCATCACCATCACTATCTTTAAGCATTTCTCTAATCGAAGCTTGTTGAGAACTATCAATACCTAAAAACCCAGAATAAAGATTAAAAACCTCTACTGGGTTGAAAGTTTCTTCTACTGTTTGCTCTGGAACATAACTATCTATCCATTTACAATCAAGTCCACAAAAGCCAAATCCGGGTCTTTCACACTCTTCTCCCTGTTCCAAAATTAAATTTCCACATACTGCTTCTTCAGGAACTGTACAAGCCTCAAATTTACAAAAAGCATCACATCCGGGTGAATTTGGAGGTTCACATTGTTCACTTAACTCCTCATCAACATTACCATTTACATCAAATATTTTTTCTACAATATTATCTCCACATACAGCAGGTCTATTAAATTTAAAAACAAAAGGATTAGCCATATTATTACCACGAATATCAGATGCAAGAACTGACACAGTTATCTCTTTACCTTTTTCAAAATCCGAAACTGGATCGATTTCAATATAATATTCGCTTGCCTGACCACTTATCTCAAAAAAATCATCTTCCTGATACAAAATTCCATCAATTTCAACTCTTACAGTTTTTAAGTCAACACCAGAAACCAAATCTCTCAAAACAAAACTCACATTTGAATTAAGTGCAACATTTCGAGTTCCATTTTTAGGACTTTCATTTATTACAAAAGGTGGCTGAGTATCAAGAACTGGCTGATTAAAGCTATAACTCACTGTCGACATTTTATTTCCACGAAGATCACTTGCATCAATTTTTACATCAACTTTTTGATTAGCCAAAAAGTCTTCAACAGGATTAACTACAACTAAATAGCTCATTACATTTCCTGTTATTATAGTAGTTTCATCAGAATTTTTATAATCTATTCCGTTTATATTTACTAAAATTGTATCAATATCAACTCCCGACAAATCATCTTTAATATAAAAACTCACATTCGAATCAAGTGGATTATTTATTGAGCCAGAAGCAGGAACTCGATTTGTTACATAAGGAGGCGCAGTATCTAAAGTTGGCTGATTAAATGAATATCTATAGGTATTCATAACATTTGAAGCATTATCTCGAGCATTTATATTCACAACAACCTGAGTATCAGCAAGAAAATCAGTTCTTGGATTTACAACAATTGAGTACTTCATTCTATCACCAGAAAAACTAAACTCACTATCTTCATTTTTATAAACCACTCCATCTATATCAACTGAAATTGAATCTAAATTAACTCCAGATAAATTATCACTAATATCAAAACTAATATTCGAACTTAAAGGATTTCCTTGAGAATTCGGACTTGGTTTAACATTTGAAACAATTGGAGCTTGAACATCATTACCACAATAGCCCCTATCAACAAAGGTATAAGTGCCTCCAGAAACAGTTCTAAGCAAATCATTACTATTTAAATCTGAAATATTACTATCTTTTGTAGAGCCTGAAATAAAATAAAAATTCAAACTAGTACTCGTTACTCCTGCTTTATTTTTTAAAATAATAGAACCAAAAATATCTGGAGAAGAACCTGTTTGATAACTAGACATAATGCTTGCCCCAGTTAAATAAATTCTTCCACTTTCGACCTTATTTCCAGGATAAAATTCATAAACAGTACCTGTACGAACTTGAGTTCCAGCAATTGAAGAATTTTGATCAATTATTTCTATTTCATTTGGATTAAAATCAATTATTACATCCGAGGCATTAGACACTGCCCCTTCTGTATCAATCATAATATTTATAGCAGACTCGCAATTAGAAAAAAGTTGACTTGTTTCTGGTGCAAGAAAAAGTCTTCCTGCAAAACTAGATGCAGAAAGCAAGAAAAATACAAAGAAAAAACTCAGAGAAAGAAATAGGTTTTTGAATATTTTATACATAATTTTTATTGTTAAATTTCACCAGCTTTATATAAATTATTAAAAAGAATACTTAAATCAAGGCCATTCACTACTCCATCTGCATTTAAGTCAGCATTTTCTTCAGCTTGATATAATACTTTTGTGGTTGCGGATATATCAAAAGAATTAACATAATCATCTTTACTAGAAGCGATATCTCCAGCCAAAACAAACAAAGGATCAAAAAGCCTAAAATCAAAAGTATAATCATTATTTTTTAGTATTTGAACAAGCCGTTTACTACCATCCGAATTTTTCAAAAATTTCGTTAAATGAGAAAGTCCTTTAAAAGAAATTGCATAAAAACCATCAGCTACACTTAAATTTTCAATTTGAGCGAAACCACTTGCAGAAGTATTTACAGGAAAAGTTATTTTTTGACCACTACTTCCATAAAAAGTTAATATTCCTTTTGTAGAATAATTGCCTCCTGCCTTTTCAACTCTTTTTTCTGGATAGGCAGTAATATAAAACATTGAAAGCACACACGCAGGAAAATCTCTGCATTCAGGATCTGCACAATCAATTAGTCCATTTCCATTGTCATCAATTCCGTTATCACAAATTTCTTTTGGAACATCGATACAAGCAGGAAAATCTCTGCATTCAGGATCTGCACAATCAATTAGTCCATTTCCATTATCATCAATTCCGTTATCACAAATTTCTTTCGGCAAAGACGCACAATAAGCATTTCCAAAACAAGCTGGATCCGCACAATCAATTAAACCATTTTTATCATTATCAATTCCATCATTACAAATTTCAGGACCAACAACACAATAAAAACTTGTAGCACAATATGGATCCGCACAATCAATTAAGCCATTTCCATTATCATCAATTCCATTATTACAAATTTCAGGACCAACAGGCGAAACAGGAGGAACATATCCACCGCCACCTCCGCCACCGGAGCTAATCACAGGCACCTTACCTGTAAAAGTAGGAAGTGGAACATAAGCAGGCGAAACTCCAAGTCCGGGAAGCAACTCACTCCCCCCACAAGCAGGAGTACCAGAAATATTAAAAAAAACTTCGATTGCTGAAGAAGAAGAAACCCCCATTCCGCTAGAAACAGGCATTCCATCATAGTTAGAAAGGGAAGCAATTATATAAGCAGGCCAAAGCTTAGAACAAACTCCATAAGGAACATTTATCGTAAAATTAATTTGCTTAGATTCTCCAGCACTTAACACCACTGGGTTTTCTGAAAACGCAAACCATCCCTCTTTATTTTGAATTTTTCCAGCAAAATGAACAGTAATTGATCGTTCACTGTCCATATTATAAATAAGCAAAGAATCATTTATATCAGTAAAATCAGAAATAGTTCCCGTAGGATCATCTATTGTTCCATAAAAAAAAGCAGATTTAAATCTCGGAGTACTTTGATTAAGAGATGTTTTTGGATGAATAAAAAACGGAGGAGTGTCAGAAAAAACACTATTAAAAGGCAAAAACAAATAAAGTCCGCCCAAAACAGATAAGACAAATAATCCTCCATAAATAATTGCACTCATCTTCAAACTATCTCGTTTTCTTTTTATTTTTTCGAAAAAATAAGCCATTAATTTCTTTTAAATCTTTATATTATAGCAAAAAAACAAAGAAAATTAAACCCTAAAATAGCATTTTCAAAAGGAAAATAGATGTTTTTCATACAAAAAATTATTTGATAATATAAACAAAAATCTCTAATATTAACTTATAAAACTCTAAAATCCTTATTAAATGAAAAAATTATTAGCAGTATTTGCATTTTCTTTTATTTTCATATCAATTCACTCAACTGTTTTCGCATCTGGCACACCAAGATACACAGTCAAAAAAAATACAGAAACAGGATTTAATTACGAACTAAGTGCAGGCTCAAGTGTTCAAGACTTTTTAACAATTAAAAATTTAGACGCAAATCGATGGATTGAAATATCTTTATCTGAAAAAGGCCTCCCAACTAGATGGCTTAGAACAAACGAAAACAAAGTTTTTTTAAAACCCCTTGAAGAAAAAACAGTAAAATTATCAATAAATATCCCATCTTCCATTGAGCAAGAAAAATACATAGGAATTTTAATTGCAAACCTTGCAAATTATGAAGAAGAAAATGCACCAGAATCAAATTTCAAAATAGGACTTGGAATTGCAAACGAAATTAAAATAACAATCAAGGAAGGAGAACCTGTTCACTTAAACTTCATAAAAGAACAAGCAATTATTAGTACAATCGTAGACAAAATTACTCCAAAAAAACCAATTAAAGAATATTTTACCGATTTTCATGTACTAATTTCAAACAACACAGAACTAATTTTAGTACTAATAATAATTGGCCTATTGCTAAAACTTGCTATTCAAAAACCAAAAATAGTATCTGAAATAAAAGAAGAAAACACCTCTTCAAAAAAGAATATAGTAAAATCAAATTCATCTTCAAAAAAAAGTGAAATAAAATCTAAATCATCTCCTCAAAAAAAACTTGATTTAAGCTCAAAACCAAACTCAAAAAAAGCTAAAAAAACAAGCACTATTTCTTCCCCCAAAAAAACTAAAGCAAAGACTTCTTCAAGAAAAAATGTCATAAAGCCTAAAACAGCAAAAGCTTAAGATAAGTAATCACTAATATATCCTAAAATCAAAATTATTTCTTTTTCTTAATTCCTAAAATCAAAAACACAACGGCAAGAACTCCACAAAGAAGTCCAAACAATTTTTTCAAATCAGAATAAACAAAGCTCATAGCAATTTTATGTGGAGAAAGCTCAGTATCGACCAAAAAACTAGGAGAAATTTCTTCCGCATCGTCTGAAATATTAAACACAAATTCAACAGCCACAGCCACAACTAATTGTGTTGTTTCATTATATTTTACTGAATCCATAGTTCTAGAAGCAACTTTGCCAACAAATCGCCCCTCAGGCATATCCTCAGGCACAGATATCTTATATTTTACAATTCTCCATTCTTTTGGATTTAAAGTAAAAATATCATCCTCCAAATCATATTCAATTTCCAATTTTTCCTTAGTTTTTTTATCTAAAACATCAAAAGAAACAAACATAACATCTTTTTTCTCAGCAAAATTATTTTTCACATAAAAAGCCCCTTCATATACAGATCCGGGTTGTATTGAAATTTCTCTAAACACCTCATCATTCTGATCCATCAAAAAATCTACCCTTTTAAAATGAAGTCCTTTAGACAACTCAGTACTTGCAAATTTTTCATAACCTTTTTCTACAAGAAGCATATTATAATTTTCTCTTTCATAAAGAAATAGTCCAAAAACCAAAAGTAAAACAAGCAAGACCAAAGAAACTATTTGTCTAAGTTTTGAAACTTTATTTTTTCTTTTTAGAAATTTCATTTTGTTTATTTTTTAAAGGAATTAACAATTTTTCTCCAGCAGTTAAAAAATATGGAGCTTTTAATTTATTTACAAATATTAACAAATCAGGCTTCACACCATACTTTTCTGATACTGTTTGAAGATTATCTTTAGCTTTAATTGTATATTCTTTCGATTTTTTCAAATAAATAAATCGTTTTACAGAATTTTTAAGAACTAAAAACAAAATACCAAACAATAAAACTCCAAATATCAAAAACATATACCAAGGAAAAGAATAAATTCTCATATTAGCTTTTCCCGCTACATACACAAGATTTTCACCAATTTCCCTAGAAAAAACATCATAATACAAATCAACTTCAACATTATAAATACCATAACCCAGATAAAAATCTTTTGTGCTTAACTTAATCAACGAAGTTTTTGATTGATTTGGACCAATTACAGGAAATCTAAAATCACCAGAATAAACTTCTCTTCCAAAAGCATTAGAAATTGTCAAAACTCCTTTAGGAATTACCCCAACATTTCCTTTATTCGAATAAGAAACATTTAAATTAAAACGATCTGTTACTTGTTCAACAAAAAAATCCAAAGAATCAAATTCAAGAACAGGATTAAGCTCACCAGAAACCCTAAGCATAAAATCCAAAGCAAGTCCAATATTTATTTTTGTACCAGTAAAACTTTCCGCCGTCCCATCTACCAAACTCTCCTTAATTTCTATTGCTTTATCTCCATAATGAGTAACGGCCGCAATAAAAAGACCTGTATAATCTCCGGGAAGTGCACCTTCAGGAACATTTATTTCATAAGGAATTTCCAAAGTTTCAAGACCATTCAAAAAAATCGGTGATTCAACATTTAATTTAATCCAATTTTCAAAGGAAAAAAATTCCGCACCTCTTTCATCAATATTTGCAGAAGAAATATTTCTTCCCATATTATCAATAAACTGAATAGTAAAAATTGCTGGAACATCATGAATTAAAGAAAGAGAAAGTGTCCCTGTTCGTTTTTCGCCTGCATCCACTCCATCAAAAAAAAGTTTTGAACCATTTGTTCTTTCAACATTCAAAAAAGAAAATGCAGGAGAACTAGCAAAAGAAGACAAAGTAAACAGAAAAAAACCGAAAACAACACCAATCAGTAGAAAAAATCTTTTTATTTTTGTTTTTGAAAATACCATAAAACAATTTAAATCATTAAATTATATCATTTTTTTGTTTTATAATCAATATCCATCAAGCATAATAATATAAAGACTAGTTTTATATTCCCCTGCCTTTACCACACCTAAATCAAGTTCAAACCTTCCAATATAAATCTTTCCCTCATTCGGACAAGCATTTCTAGATAGCAAATAATTAAACGGATCATAATCAAAAGGATATGACTTATCGTCTAAAAAAAATTCCAAATTAAAATCATAAAAATCATCATAGTCTAAAATTTCATCACTTTTACAACTTTTTTCTCCATTTATATTTAAAGTCGAAAAAAAATCATCCACACCAACACTAGGAGCTTTTCCAATATTATTATCCTTATCATAATCAGCAAAAACCTTAAACCTTGAAACAGGTATGTTTTGCTGATCAGAGTGTGTTCCTGTATAAATAAAATCTGAACTCAAATACATTTGTATTCGAAAACCATCAACACTAGAAGAATCATAATACTCTAAATAATCAAAATTTTTATTTGAATTCCAATATCCAAGCTGTGAAGTTACGCCATCAGCAGGCCTAAGACCAGAAAGCGAAACTCCTTCCTGAAGTGCACCATGTACAGAAATATAAAAATACCCAGGCAAAACTACAACATAAGTTTCTCTAGAGCTTTCTTCCGCTATCGCAAAAACATTCGTTCCAAAAAATATTGCTAAAAAAAAGAAAGATATTAAAAAATTTTTCATAAAAATCTTAAAGACAAAAAAAATATAACAAATGCAGGAAAATTATGCAAAAAAAAAGAGCGAATTTTACTTCGCTCTTTTCAAATATTTTCTTAATTATTACACCTTATCTGTTGCAATAACAAACAATGTTGAACTATATGTACCAGCTGCAGAATTTGCAGGAATTAGTAAATTGAAATAAGGAAGACCAAATCTTACTACATAAGGAGCATCTGTATTTGATTCAAGAACTAATTTTTTAGAAGCAACCAAAGCTCCTGATTGTGTATAAGGAGAACTTTCAAAATCTGGAGAAACATCATAAAGATTGGCCACAAAAGCACCTAAAGCTGTGCCTGCTTCCATAACCATACAACCTGATTCATAATCAACAAGACCATCCTCTAAATTACAACCTGCTGAAAAAGGAAGACCTTCTTTTACATTCATAGCATAAGTAAGATTTGAGGCAGGAATAGCACCTTGTGAAGCAGTTGGTCCATCATACTCAAAATCAGAATCTAAATAAACTTCTACAGTTGCACCTTCATCAACTACATCATTTGCAGAGTAGTCGATAAGCTCAAAATGGTTTGAAGATGTAAACTCAATTCCAAGAGTTCTTCTCACATTTTCATCTGAAGAAGAAACTTGAAAGTTATCACCTTCATCCAATTCAATTGCAGAAGCATAAGCACCATGTGCCGTTAGAGAAAATTCTCCAGACAAAATACTTGTAGACACATCCGTAGAGTCCGAACTGTCTAACGCCATTGTCGATGGAACGACAACCATTGCCACTAGGGCGGAAATCACTGCCATGAGCAGAAATTTGTTTTTCATTTTTGTTTTATTAAATGATAAATGAAATAAATTAATTACTTCATTAAAATTGTACACCCATTGACAAAAAAAATCAATAGTTATCTACTCAAAAAAAACAAATTAAGATTTGTCTGTAGCCAAAATGTAAAGCACAGTTGAGTAGTTTCCTGATGCCGAATTTGCTGGAATTTCAAGATTTAAATACTGAAGACCAAAGCGAACTACATAAGGAGCATCCAAGTTTGTTTCTAAAAACAACTTCTTATTATCAACAAGCTCCGCGTTTTGTGTAAAAGGAGAACTCAAAAAATCCGAAGAAAGATCGAAATAAGAAATATTCACCGCAGAAGGCGCACTCAAATCTTCCATTATAGAACACCCTCCTTCATATTTAGGAGTAATATTTTGATGTATTTCACAATAAGCTTGAGCAGGACTACCAGACAAATCAACATTCATCGCATAAGAAAAATTATTTGCTGAAATTTCTTCTTGTGTATCTACAGGACCACTATACAAAAAATCAGAACCCAAATATAGCTCAACCAAAGCACCTTCATCTAAAACTCCATTTGCCGAATAATCTACAAGCTCAAAATGATTATCATCTCCAAATTCCAAACCACTTACTCTTTTAACATTTTGTAAAACAGGCATTACAACTAAATCCGAAGGTTCATTTAATACAATAGGCAAAGAATAAGACCCAAGAGAAGTTAAAGAAAAATCACCAGATAAAATACTTGTTGAAACTTGCGTATCTAATTCTGAAACATCCTGAGCAAAAGAAACAGGGAAAAGTAAAGAAAAAACTAAAAACAACACCGCAAAATGGAAATAATTATTCTTCATAATGATTTTAATTAATAATATAAAATCATTTTAATACTAAATAAAAAAAATACATACTAAAAAATATAAAGCACAGCTAAGTAGCTTCCTGATGCCGAATTTGCTAGAATTTCAAGATTTAAATACTGAAGACCAAAGCGAAATCATAAAAAAACCTCAATATATATTTCTAAACAAATCTAATACATTCACTGAATACTAAAATTTACCCATTTACCATTAAGAAATATAAAGTAGAACTATAATCTCCTTCAGCACAACCTGCGGGAATTAAAAGTTGCATTGCCCTTATATCTACAGTTCCCTTTACAACACAAGGGACATTTGATCTCAAATAAGTTTTTGCTACACCAGAAAGCGACATTGAAAAATTATCCGAAATAAGATCATCATGGAAAATATAGCTATCCATATTAAACGCATCAGAACAACTTTCAGAAGAATCAATATTTAGTGTTGCGAAGACATCATCAACACCCTTAATTGGAGCAGTATAATTTCCAGTTTCTATGTCATAATTACCAGCAACAACAAAATTTTCTGCAGGAATATTCGATTGAAGTAAATTTGATCCAGTATAAACAAAATTTCCAAAATCTTCACTTGAAAGATATAAATCAAGCCTAAAACCATCAGGACTAGCTGAATCTTTAAAAGTAATATAATCAAATTCTTCATCATAATACCACTTTGACACCCTATCATTCATAGAAACAGCACCTCCCTCAAGAAATACACCATCTTCAAATGCACCATGAGCAGTAATCCACATTTCCCCCGGACCAATTTCACCTTTAATCAAAGTTTCTTTTTTATCTGTCATTGATGGAAGCTCTCCACCAGTCTCCTGTCCTAAGTATTGTTCTTCCTGACCAAAACTAATAAAACCATACGGATCATCTAAATTATTATAGACAGTCGATAAATAATTTTCTTCAAAACTTTGATTTGAAATTCTAAATTCATCAATTTTTCCTTTAAAAAATTCTTCCCCACTTGAATTATCGCCTCCAACAGTTGATCCATAAGAACTTCCTAAAAGAAGCGCCCTATTATTTGAATCGAGAGAAACAGAAAAGTCATTGCCCGTATCTAAAACACCATCAATATAAAGCTTTAAATTATCATTCAACAGTAAAGAATCATACACCATAGAAATAAATGAATATTGACCGTTTGATGCATACTCTGAAGACCTCAAGGACATTCCTTCATCTGATCTCTTATAAATTTTTCCATCACTTGCCCCCAAATAAAGCGCCCCATTATAAACAATCGAAGACCTAATTCTTCCAGCATTTGAAAGTGTATCATCTGATAAAATCCACGAATTTGTAAACGGAGCAAGCATTTCATAAAGGATCATCGCTCCTCTATAAGCACCTGTAAACAGTCTAAAATTAAATGTAGAAAATGCATCCACATAAGAACTAACTGCAACAGAGAACACCCAACCATCATTATTTCCTGCATTAACAAATGTTGGACCAATAGCAATAATTGGATCAACATTAACATTATAATTATCTTTTACATTCAAGTAAGCAATATCTCTTGTACCCTGAGGATCAATTTCAGACTGAACACCATCAGTAAAGGCACGAAGTGCAAGCATCGAAGAATTTGAAGCACCCTTAAGCACCATCGTTCCAAGTATTGTAATTCGTTTACCCGACTCAAAAGTCAATGTATCAGAAACATTTACGATTTTTTGTAAATTTGGGAAAACAAAATTACCAGCAATTATTTGATTTAAGCCATTTAGATACAGTACAGTATTTGCATTTAATCCAGAAAAATTAATTTCTCCATTTGTTTCATCTACCAGATCTTTGCCGACATAAATATCAACCCCACTATTTGTTGAAATAACACCACCTGAATCAAGTCGATCATCAAGGTAAATAGTATTCAAAACATATAAAGTTGATTGAATTTCTATTGTAGGAGAGACCCCAGAATTTTTAATAGTAGCGACACCAAAATCATAAAGCTCCTGTCCATTAGTATTTATTGTTCTACTTTGATTTCCATCCAAAATAATTCTATTTGAAAGTGCCATAAACAAAGTATCTCCAGCAAATGAAATATTACCATGCAATAACAAAGTATACGGAGCAGTCAAAGCCCCAGTACTTGAAGTCCTTCCAAGATTTAAATCGCCAAAGACATAAACATTAGAAGTATTCATAAAGTTCACACCTGCATTATTTGAAAATCCAGATAATGAATTTACATTTAAATTTCCGAAAATCGACACATTTCCCATTCTACTTTCAAAACTTCCTCCCACAAAATCAGCATTTCCACCTACCTCAAAAGATCGCGTTCCAGAATTTACAACTCCAGCACTTTGCCTATAACTATTAGCAGAAATCATCATTTCATTCATATCAAAATACCCACCAGAAATAAGGACATCACCAAGATTTGCCTCTCCATCACCCCCAGTAATTGTTCCAGTATAAGTAGGAGCAACAGTCAAACTCTTAATATCAAAATTATAAGAACTTGGAATTGACGCATTGTTTGATCCTTGATCAAAATAAACATCATGAATTGAAGATGGAACCGTTGCACCTGATGCTCCACCACTAGCCGTCGACCAACTTGAAGTATTGTTCCAAGAAGCTCCATTAGCACCAACCCAATATCTCTTACCAAAATCCCAATTGATATTATTTCCACTATCAACAGAATTCAAAGGACTAATCATCGTAATATTTGCATTGTGATTATCTTTTACATCAACATATTCAACATCTCTTGTTCCAGATGGATATATATAAGATCTTGTAGCATCTATTGTAGAGCGTAAAGAAAGAAGACCCGTAGAAACTCCTTTTAAAGTAAGTGTTCCAGTAACACTGCTTGCTTTTCCAGCTTCAAAAAATAAAGTATCAGCATTGCTTACAATTTTTGTTAATTTACTAAAAGTATTGCTTCCAAAAATTGTTTGCATAGCACCATTTAACACAGTTTCAGAATTGTTTTGTGCAGTAAATGTTCCAATCGCACCAGTTTCAAGAAAATCTCCAGAAAGATAAAGTTTCTTATTTTCATTTAAAACAAATGTTCCAGAATAAACATAAAAATCACCTTCAACATATATATCACTTGTTGCATCAACAGTTGTAGCCAAAAGATCTTTTTCTAAAATAAAGTTGTGCAATTTCAAATTAGTATCAGCAGATGCAAAAACAGCAGGATCACTTCCTAGCATAATAAAATCTCCATCGTTATTATTAAACACTGTGTTATTTCCAGAATATGAATAAACATTTCCACCAACTCGTATTTTTGCAGAAGAATTAAATGTTCCTGCAGAAATCATAGTATTTGAACCAAATATAAAATCATTGTTAACAATAAATTCTGAGGCATTAACAAAATTTCCAACAGCTACAGCTGGAGAAAAATAATTAAAGAAGAAATAATCAGAAACAAATTCTCCATTTCCCATTTCAAAAGTTCCACCATAAAGGTAAAAACCTATGTTTAAAATATCTGCACCAAGAAGCCTAAATGTTCCATCTCTTTGCAAAAATAATTGATCACCAACTTCTACAGGATTTTGATTTAAAATATCAATTGTTCCAGTATAACCGGGTTCTATTCTCACACCAGCAACATTCACCGAAATATCCCAATAAGAATTTGAAACATCACTTGAATCAAAATAAATAACATCATTCACGCTAGGCACTAAAGCCCCCCCAATTCCTCCAGACTCATAAGACCAACAATCACTATCACTAAACAGCTCATTACAATTCAAGCTTGAACCAACCCAAAACCTTTCTCCAAAATCCCAATTCACATTATTTCCAGAATTGAAAGAACCCGTTCCAGAAAGCATAATTGTGGAAGCATTTACATTATTTCCATCTTTCACATCTAAATATTCAAAGTTTCGAACTGCTTGAGGATCAAAAAACCAGAAATTTCCATCAGTTGAAGATCTAAGTGCAAGTCTATCATTTGTTGAAACTCCTTTTAAAGTTGCCTCATTCAAAACAACAAGTGCTTGTGAATTATTAAATGTTAAAGAGTCTGCAGACAAACTAAGCTCTTTAACAAAATTATAAAGAGTTAATGAAAGATTATGTTTAATTACTTGATTTGTTCCATTTAAGACAAGTGTTCCATTGTTATGAGTAAATGTGCCACTTGTTTTATCAAAACCACCACTTAAATACATATTTCCACTTGGCGCAACAAATGTTCCTCCCGATTGACGAAAGGCATCACTTTGACTTGAGTTAATATTCAATTCAGCACCAGAAAAATCTAATGTTCCAGCTGTTATAGAAAGCTTATTTAAAACGTTCACAACACCAGATAAAACAGTAAATGTATAACTTGACCCTTTTGAATTACTTAAATTATAAAATGTAATATCTGGAATATCTATACTTGCATTTGCATTTCCAGCTAAAATCACAGTTCCGTTATTATGATCAAAAACCGCAGAACTTTCTTTAGTAATACCACCATTTATTGTCAAATTTCCGCTTGGAGCTTTGAATGTGCCTCCATCTAAATCAAGAGCAAAGGCCTGTGTCGAAGTAATATTTATTGTACCTGCACTTGCATCAAAAATTCCAGCTTGTAAATTCAAACTATTTGATATGCCAAGAAGTCCCGAAGAATGGATAGCCTTATAAGCACTAGGCTTATCAATTACTAAATTAGCAAAAACAGTATTTGTGCCAGTAATTATTGTAGAATCACCATCTCCATTAAACAAAACCGTCCCATTATTAGCAGAAAAACTACCTCCACCAGTTCTTTCAAAGCTACTTGTGCCATTAAAAGTTAAAACCCCAGAAGGTGCATTAAACGCTCCTAAACTATGATAAAGATTTGCATTATAAAATGTCCAACTTTGAGCAGTAGTAGCATAAATTGATGCTCCAGTTCCTGTAAAAAATGATCCTTCATTAAAGGTAACAGAATGCGCATAGTTAAAGTAGATGGTTCCTCCAGATGCTGAAAAAGTTGAATTTACATAAATATGAGAAATTCGTGCATAAAAATTCCCAGAACTTTGTGTATAATTACCATTAAAAATTGCTGTAGTAGGAAATCCCGTAGTAGTACTTAAATTTATATTTGCACCATTATTAAAAACATTACCATTGAACGTTAAATCTTTACGCACTGAAGAAGACTGATAAATAAGATTAAACGAACCAGCATTAAAATAAACATCTCCATTAAATTCAGCATAAGCATAAGCTGTAGATGGACCATAGAGTGGATAAAAAGTACCTGCATCCATAACAACATCCGAATTAAACACAATGCTTCCGGAAGAAGTATTAGCTAACCTTGAAGTATAAGAAGATCCAACAGCCAAATGAAGATTACCAAAAAAGGTAGTTAATGAATTATTTCCCACATCAAAAACTAAAGTAGTTCCTCTATTCGAAGAATCCAATTTGATAGATGGAAGCAACTTATCAAGCCCAGCATTAAATACTGGCAGAGTTAGATTATGCGTAGTTTTAATCTGTAGATACCCTTTAAAATCTTGATTTGGATATGCTCCATTAAATCCTGCGCCCCACGAAATTGTTTGATTTGCAGAAAGCTCTGCAGTATTTCTAATAGCAAGCCTTCCAGTAACGAGAGCCAAATTTCCATTTACATTTACAATATCTCCACTTGCAATTTCCAAATAAGCAATATTGTTTGATTTTTCAATAGATAAATTATTCAACTCCAAAGTTGCATCAACATCAATTAAAGAATTTCCCGATCCTGCAATCTTTAATGTTGATGCACTATGATTAAAAGTTCCTGCAGTTTTAATAAAATTTCCATTTAATGTAAATACTTTGCCCAAAGGAGCGTCAAAAGCTCCCCCTGATTGATTAAACATAGCACCAACATTTAAAGTCGCATCACTTGCATCCAAAAATCCCGACATCAATTCCAAACTATTCAAGACAGAAATTTCTCCAACAGCAAGAGTAAGTGATCCAGTTGAAGTTTTAGCAGAAACAAGATTATAAAAAGTAGTATTTGGCGCATCTAAAGTTACATTCGACGAAATTCCAAATTCTAAAGTACCATTGCTATGAGTAAATATTCCACCTGTCTTTATAAATCCACCTCCCAAAACAGACATATTTGTAGATGGCGCAATAAATGTTCCACCACTTTGAAAATAAGCATCACTTTGTAACGAATTTATTCCAATTGTTGAATCCGTTGCATCGAGAGTTCCGTTTAAAATAGAAAGTCTATTTTCAATAGTATATTTGGTAGAATTCTCAAGCGTTAAAGTCGCAGATCTATTTATAGTTAAATTAAAAAGTGTAATATCAGTAGTTTCAAAAACAGCACTTGTGTTTCCATAAAAGGCAATCGTTCCACTATTGTGCGTAAAAGTACCACCAGTTTTAACAAAATTACCATCAATTCCAAAAATGGAACTAGGAGCAATTATCTCACCACCTGATTGAATTAGGTTTTTAGTTGAAATAGCAGAATCCGTCATCTCAAGAATACCCGAAACAAGCTCTAAATTATTTAAAACAGTAATATCTGAACTCTCTAAATCAACAGTTTTTCCAGCACTTTTATTGATCTTCAAATTATTAAAATCAACTGGAGTACCAAGAGAAAGTGCAGAATTAGCACTTCCCACAAAATTTACAGAACCATTAGTTGCAGTTAACGAAGTCGCACCATCTGAAGAAATTGTAAGATTTCTATTAATATTGAAATTAGAAAATGGAGTTATCATTTCACCACTACTTCCAGTTCTACCCATAAGCACATCATTTGCAACATTTACAGCTGTGTTGTTTGAAAAATCCATAGTTGCATTATTTGCCTCCCCACTGCGATTATTCAAATAAATTGAATCATTAACATTTATCGAGGCTCCTTCACCACCATAAAAACTTCCACCATGCACATCAACTGAATAGAAATAATGCACATTATCACCTCCATCAAAAGCCCCGCCACCTTGCAAATATTCACCTTGCAAAGCCATAATCATGTTCCATGCATAAAATGTTCCTCCATAAAGTTTAAAAGCTTCTGTAACATAAAATTCTTCTCCAGTAGATTCACCATAAATAGCCGACGCAAAATCAGACTTAAGCTCAATACTATTTATATCAATGCCAAATCCATTTGGAATATTAGCTCTTCCACTATTTCCATCAAAATACACATTATGTGAAAAATTCGGCACACTTGCACCAGAAGGTCCACCACTCGAAGTAGCCCATCCAGCTGTGCTATTCCAAGAAATATTACTTCCAACCCAATACCTATTTCCAAAATCCCAATTAATATTATTTCCAGAATCAATAGAATTAGTACCAGAAGCCATAATTGGAGCAGAATTTACATTTTTATTATCCTTTACATCAAGATAAGCAATTGTCCTTGTGCCTTGCGGATCAATTTCAGCAAGCACTCCATCTTGAGAAGACCTTAAAGAAAGAACCGTAACTAAAGAAGAATCTCCTTTTAAAGTCAAAGCCCCAGAAACCACAACTCTTTCTCCAGCTTCAAAAGTAAGAGTTTCAGAAACCTTCGCCTCCTTATACAAATTAGAAAAAGTATGACTACCAATAAAACTTTGATTTTCTCCATTTAAATATAAGAAACTTGTTGAGTCCATTGTAATACCTGCAAAACCAAGAATACTCTCAACATCACCAGCTACATACAAATGATTACCAGCATTTAAATCAACAGCTCCAGAATTAAAAATCAAATTATTTTCAACAACTAAATCTCCAAAAACGCTTAAAGTTTCTGGAATAAAAAAAGGCGGAAGTGAGCCAATTTTTGAAAAAATTACATTATAAAAAACTGCATTGCCAGAATAAAAACTCGCACTAAAACCTAAAAACTCAACTGTACCATTATTGTGAAAATACCCCGTATTCCCAGCTTTATAAAGCTCAAAAACCTGCAAAACGCCAGGAGCAGTAAAACTTCCGCTACTTCCACTTCTACCAATTTGAAAATCATAATAAACTTGAACAGTAAGCACATCAGAAAAATCTACAACTCCATTATTTGTCTGTCCATTAACAGAATTTATATACACCTCAGTAAACGAAATCTCAGTGTCTGTTCCTGCATAAAAATCCCCTGCCGTCACAGTTAAATACGAAATCGAAACATCAGATCCACCAGCAAAACTTCCACCACTTTGGCTTAAAGAAGTAGTAGAAAAAGATTTTGAACCACTAGTAAATGTACCTCCACTTTGATTGAATGCACTTACACTAAATGAACCATCTCCTCCTCTAATTTCTCCCGTATAGCTACTTTCGACAAAAACAGTATTCACCGCAACATTAAAAGAATTTGGAACAACACAATCATTTGAAGAATTGTCAAAATAAACAGTATCGCCATAAAGTGGCACACCAGCACCACCAACTCCTCCCGAACTACTTGCCCAATTGTTTACATCATTCCAAGAAGCACCATCTGCCCCCACCCAATATTTTGGACCAAAACTCCAGTTTGTATTATTTCCAGAATCAACCGAACCAGTACCACCAAGCATAATTGTATTGATATTCACATTGTTTCCATCCTGAACATCTAAATATTCAAAATCCCTAGTTCCCTGCGGATCAAAATACCATTGATAACTAGGCTCAAGCGATCTCAGAAGAAGTCTTTCAGAGGCACTTGCTCCTTTCAAAACTGCATTATTTAAAACCCTTACAGTATCATACATATCAAATCCAAGTGTCTGAGAACTAGAACTTAAGGTTTTTGTTAAATTATAAAAAGTTAAAAGAATATCATTTGAAATAGATTGATCTGTTCCATTTAAAACAACTGTTCCATTGTTATGCGTAAATGTTCCAGAAGAATAAGTAAAATCTCCAGAAACATTCATTATAGCACTTGGCGCAATAAGTTCTCCACCACTAATCCATAAGTCCACTAAATTTAAAGTTGAAGAGCTAACATCAAAAATTCCTGATATATTTCTAAGTCTATCCAAAACCGTCAAAACACCTGAAGAAAAAGTTAGAGATGAAGAAATGTCTTTATTTATATGTAATTTCGAAAAAGTAATATTTCCAGTATTCAAGATAGAATTCGTACTTCCATCAAAAGTTACAGTTCCATTATTATGAGTAAAAGTCCCACCAGTTTTAGTATAATTTCCAGCAATTGTCATCGTTGTTGCAGGTGCTGTAAATGTCCCTGCACTATGAGAAATAGAAGTATTTGGATTATCAAAATTTAAATATCCAGCAGTACTTGCGTTCACATTAGCACCGATATAAAAAGTTGAATTCACAGAAAAATCTACACTATTTGCAATTGTGAGATTAAAAGTGGAATTTGCAACTACATCATCATTAAATGTTAAGCTAGAATAAGATGAATTAAAAGTACCTCCAGTTACATTAACAGGACCGTTAAATGTGCTTTGTCTAAAAAGACCAGGAGTAAAAGGACCAGCATAAAAGATACCACCAAGAACATTTACTTCTCCATTAAACTCGGCGGTTTTTGACTGAGCAACCGTATTATTATTTGCCATCTGAAAATTTCCATCATAAACATAGACATCTGAATTAAATACAACACTTTGATTTACTGATACACCTCCATGCATAGCAATAAAACTACCTGCACGAACAATTATATCTGAATTAAAGAAAATTTCTCCCCTATTTTGATTTACAAACCAAGTAGAGTTTAACGCCGAAGACACAATTTCAAGATTTCCAAAAAACACCAAAGGAACTGTAGTTGAAGATCCTGTATAGAGATACAATGTAGCGCCTCTATTTGTTGCATCAAGTTTCAAAGATGGGACAAGAGCATCAAGCCCCGCATTTCTTACAGGGATTGTCACATCATGAGTCGTCTTAATCCTCAAATATCCTTTATAATCGGCGTCATTCAATGCGCCATTAAAAGTACTAGACCAAGTCATCAAATTATTCGCAGAAAGTTCTGCATTATTATTAATTGCAGTTTTACCTCTAGCCAAAGACAATGCTCCATTCACATTTACAAGTGATCCATTCACAATTTCCAAATAAGCACTATCTGTGTCTTTATTTATCGAAAGATTATTAAAATCAATACTTGTCGAACTAATAGAAGATTCTCCACTTCCCAAAAATTCAAAAGAACTAGTCTGGGCACTAAAAGTTCCTCCAGTTTGAATAATTCGGCCATAAATCGAAATATTTGAATTAGATCCTCTAAATTCACCATTTCTCACAATCAAGTTTCCATCAAGCTGATAACTTCCATCCAAAGGTGAATACATTTTTGAATAAACAGAGTCGATCACAATATTTGGAAGACTTGATTTACTCTCAACATCAAAAATCATATCACCAAAAACTCCCCCTCCTCCAGCCAAAACTATATAACAACTTCCCCCATCAGCATTTGAAGAATAATTGATTGAAGATCTCAGATTATCTAAAACCAAAGCATTTACTTCACTCCCCCCCGAACAACTTGAATCCAAATAATTAAGCTGTCTTGAAATACTTACTCGATTATTTACTTCCAAATTTGAACCATTTGGCTTGTTTACAGTAAACATAAACAACGGAATGGTTTTATTTCCAGAAATGATTGAATTAGTAGAAAAATTCCCTCCCTGAATTATAAGAGTCGAAGTGCTAGGAATAAATTCTGTATTACCACTTAAAGATAAATCTTTTCTTAAGGTAAATACCTTTCCCGTAGGCGGTGCCGTAAAGCTTCCAGTACTTGTAGTAGAATATCCCATTATAAGAGAATCTAAATTCAAAGAATTCGCTGAAGAAAAATTCATCACTCCATTATTAGCGTATCCACTAACATAACTATTCAAACTAAGAGTATTTGAAAAATAATAATTAGCTGTTCCAGAATTAAAAGTTCCGCCAGACATATTAAAAACTCCTAAAAATTCAGCGAGCCCACTTCCTCCATTAAAAGTGCCTGAATGCATATTTACAAAAGAATAAAAATATCTATCCCCAGAACCAAAACTCACCGTACCACCATTTATCACTAAAGAAGACATAAAACTTGTATCACCATAGGTATCAAAAAGGCTTCCGCCAGTTATATTTACACTTCCATTAAAAGTCAATCCTACCAAATCTGTATCACTAACACCAAAAGCTCCCCCAGAAATATTCAAAGCTTGATTAAAAGATATACCTCTACTTTGTGTCGCCATACCACACTTTGAAAACAATATTTCTCCAGCCATAATATCAACCTGCCTATTAAAAACCACCGGATCAAGAGATTCAGACATAGAACAATTAGTATTTAAAGTTGCATTTGGATTATTCAAAATAAGCCTTGGTACACTTGCACCATTCCAAAATTGCCCACCAATATCATTTGTCCCTGTAATTTCTATTCTCACATTGTTAAAGGCAGGTTTCCACCCCTCTGAAACCAAAAGTTGTCCATTTCCAAGACTATCTCCAATCAAATTAAAATATCCAGAAGCATTTGCAAAGACTCCAGAAGATAAATAAAGCTGTCCAGTAATATTCACGACGCTGGTATTCATCCCCAAAAGAAAAGAATCGCTTGTTCCTGATAATGCGATCCACAGATCATGAAAAGTCACATTTCCGGGGACATCTAGCTCAACACTTCCCGAATTATTTTCTCTCACAAATTGAATTCTTCCACCACTACTACTAAAGCTTGCACCCGAATAAATTTTAAAATAATTTCCAAAGTAAGAAAACACACCTTTTGGCGCTTCAAAAATAGTTGTAGAACTTAAATAAAACGCACCTCTCAAAATTAAATTTGCACCCGTACTATTTCCCCAATAACGCCCATTTCCAGATACATTCATATTTCCCAAAATTTCAAAAGTATTTCTATAGTGCCAAAACGCACCAGACGAAATTTCAAAATTATTTAAAACTTTAAAAACATCAGAACTTGAAAAAGTATAAGCAAACCTAGTAATACCACCCGTCTGTGCAAAATAACCTGCCTGCCCCTCACCACTTCCAATTATTAACTCTCCTCCATAAACCAAAATACTTCCCCCCACATAAATACTAGCAACACCACTATTATCAAAAAGTCCAGTATCTATAATAAATTTTCCTCCAGTTTGAAGATAATAATCTTCAGTATAAACGGTTCCCTTATTAAGTCTAAAATTATTATTAACCAATAAACTATCCACAAATGTTAAACTTCCGCCACTTTTATCAACAAACACATTATAAAGTGGCTTCTTCACAGCTCGAATATATCCAGTTTTATTACTATTAAAAATCACATTCCCCATATTATGAAACACCCTCAAATTTGTTCCCATTAAAGTAAGTCCTTGAGAAATATAAGTAGTATAAGAACTCATATTTAAGTCACCTGAAAGAGCAATCAAATATCCACCAACTGAAACTTCCAAGGAAGCACTTAAATCAATATTATTTATTGCAAAAACATCAATAAAAAAATCTCCCAAAACATCGACCTTACTTAAAAAACTAGTAAAAGTTGTATTATTTCCCATTAAATTAAAATCTCTTCCTACCCTCAAATCTTTCGGATCACCTGAATATCCCAATAAAAAATATCCACTTATCACATTTAAGTCATTGTCAACACTTAAATTGTTTGTAATAACTCTTACCTGATTATTTGAATAAGTTTTATTTATATCTAAAGCATACAAATTTCTTACGCTGGCAACATTAATGGTTGATGAACTATCACCTCTCAACACAACTTTTCTCGTACCAGAAAGACCCGGATAAAAATCAACAGCAGAAGAAATTGATAAATTTCCATATAAATTTGTCGTTCCTGTATTCATGAATACAGTTGTACCCGTCCCCGTAAACGAAGTATTGCCATAAACAGTAACTGTATGCCCCCCAAAAGAGGCGCTTGATCCTCCAAGTACAGATAAATTTCCTTGAACATCCATTATAGAATCAACTCCCATTTCAAAAGTCGCTGAAGTATTCACAGAAAGGGCATTCGCAATAATCCGGTTTTCTCCAACAGAATAATCTACAGTTCCCGAATTATACACCGTCAAAGTGTTATTAAAAACCGCCCATGCATTACTAAGCGTCGTTTTTAGTACGGCAGTATTTCTAATAGTAGAAGGCCCATAAACAAGCAAATATCCATCAGTTAGATGCATCTGACCTCCAGACAAATCATAAGTATAAGCCTGCCCAGAAGTGCCAATTTCAACAGTACCAGACCCCACAGTAAACACCCCCCCCGATTGAGAAAAATTATTTTTAATCAGTACCGTACCTGTACCATAAGAAGTAAAAGTACCTCCAGACATCGAAAAAGCATTAAAAATAGAACCAGTCCGAGCCCTAATGTCCCCAGATGAAAAAGTTGTAGATCCATTTGGAACTCCAATAGCACCATAATTATTAAAACGAAGAAATCCTCCAGAAACAGTCATATTTCCAGAAACAGTCATTACTCCTGAACTATTTAAAGCTTGAATATATCCTGAATTAATTGAAAGATTTTGCGCAATATCAAGTGGAGACTCTAAATACAAAAAATAACCAGCATATCCACTAATATTCAAATTTCCAATCTGTGTATTCGAACCAGTATTCAAATAACAAGTCCTTTGAGATCTTGCATGTGAAGTAAAATACACATTATAAGTACTATCATCAGGAACTGAAGCACCACCAGTCCCTCCATTGACACTAGACCAACACGAAGAAGTCGTCCATTGACCGTTACACCCAGCATCATTCCCAACCCAATATCTATCAACAGCAAAAACATCATTTGAAAAAACGACAAAAGAAACACTAGCAAAAAACAATGTCAAAATCGATCTAAGCACAAATTTTAATATTTTATTTTTCATATATTTTTAATTTTGAGGAAAATTAGACATAGTATAATTGCCACTAAAATCTCTATAATAAGTATTTCCAAGGCTTGCATCAGAAACCCCAACCCAAAGTCTTCCATCAAAAACACCCAATGCCGTAATTAAGCTTTCAACTCCAAAATCATTATCCAAAAAATAATTTGAACCATCAGCTGTTAAATAAATTCTTCCATTATCTCCTCCCATAAAAAGTTTTCCATCATATACAGTCATTGTAGTAATTTCCTTCATTTCTTCATCATTAAAATCCTTTACAAGGTTCCAGCTAGATCCACCCGTTCCAATTAAAGAACGATAAATTCTACCATTCTCTTTTGTACCTGCATAAAGATAATTATTAAAAACAACCATAGAAACAAAGACATCGGAAGAAATTGTATATTCTGAGGTCCAAGCACTACCGTTATTCGAAGAATAAATTGTATTATCAACAAACAAATAAAGCCTATCCTTAAACACATTAAGACCTCCAAAACTTTCAGAAACAGTAAACACTCCAGAACTTTGGAAATATTGCCCATCAGGCGAAAAATACACATTCATATTCGAGCTTTGCTCATCAAATACTGTTACAAATAAATGATTTAAAAATATTGCCATAGAAGTAACAACTTTCCCTGCTCCAAAATTTGAAGCAAGAGAAAAAGAAGCTTGATCCGGATCAACAAGTCCTAAAAAGTTATATCGTCTTGCAGGATCAACTTTCATACTAAAAGATCCCTTATCAAAAAGTGAATTATATCTATTTAATTCATTCAACTGTGAAAAAACTTCAATTGTAAAATTTGAGTCCAAATCTAAATCAAGTGAATCTGGAATTTTCAAATATTGTCTATTTCCATCAAGAGAAATGGCTCCCCCAATTTTTCCAAAATTATCATTTAGATTAGCCAAATTATCGCCACTATACGGACTTGCATTATTTCCTGAAACAGAATCTTTATAACACCCCTCCGTATTACAATTATCACCTAAGTGATAAACTGCGACATATCGATCATTCCAAACATTTCCAAAAAGATCCCATTGATCACTACAACTTTCATTTCCATAATACATATAAATATCTTGCCCTAAATCATTTAAAACAGGCACTTTCACCCACGCAATAAGTTCACCAGAATTAAAAGAATATTTTTCAATTTCATGAAAAAGTTTTGTTGTACCATCTGAAGAAGTAAACAAAATATCACCTCCATTTACTTTTCCAACCCTTCCTCCCGACCAAATACTTTTTAAAGCATCTTGAGTAATAGATACTAGCAACGGATATGAATTATGATTTCCATCAATCAATGAAGAATTAGTTGAAATTTTTTGTCTATACTTCCAATCTGCATGATACCAATTTGCATCAGCACTACTTGGAAAAAAATCGATAAAAACTCTTACTGAAGCCACCAAAAACAAAATTGCAAGAATATAAAACTTTTCTTTGTTAAGAATTTTTTGAAAACTAATTTTTTTTCTAAATAATTTCATATTAAACACCATCAACTATTAAAATAATTAATTTTGATTCATATTTTCCTTCTAAAGTGTAAGGCGGATAATTTAATTCCATTCGATTAACAACAATTCTGCCTTCTACTTCACAATCAATTTCAGAACTAAAATAATCAATTGCACTATCTGAAAGACTCAAAGAATGTTGTTTTAGCTCATCATAAAAATCATCATGAAAACTATAAGCACTTAAAACCTGTGCATCTTCACAGCTGTTTAACGAATTGATACTCAAAGTAAAATTATGCTCATCAAGCCCTTTCGTAGGACTTAAAGGCGTTTGACTTTGATAATTTGAATAAATTCGAAAATTAGATTTATCAATCGACAATTGCGAAACAGAATCTCCAGTATAAACAAAATTTCCAAAATCTGTAGAACTCAAATACATTTGGATCCTAAAACCAGCTGTTTCTGTTGCATCTCTAAAATAAATATAATCAAGATCTTGAGTCGCATTCCAATAAACTGTTTGAGAAAAACTCTGAGGGCTTGAAAGATTTGTAAGATTTATTCCATTTTGAAGACCTCCATAAGCAACAAAACTTAAAATTAAGTTATTTTCATCAGCAAAAACAACCTCATAATTATCTGATCTAAATGCCAAATTAAAACAAATGAGCAAAAAGAAAATTGATATGTAAATGTATTTTTGTTTTGTTTTCATAATTTTTATTTCTAATTATTATACCACTTTAAACCCCAAGAGAAAACCCAATTTCAAAGAAAAACAATATATAAAAACAATTTTTTAATTTTTTGCAAGCTAAATTCAAAAAACATCCATCAAAACTTGAAAAAAAAGCTTAAATACGCAAAAATAAAAAGACACTTAACCCATTTTTTTATGTCATACACATTAAAGGAAATCACATATTCATTTGACGCACTTGAGCCACAAATGGATAAAGAAACCGTTCTGCTTCACCACACAAAACACCAACAAAGTTATGTAAACAATCTAAATCAAGCCATTGAAAAGTTTCCTGAATTGTTTTCAAAATCAGTAAAAGAACTTCTTGAAAACTTAAACGAAGTGCCAGAAGAAATAAGAACTACAGTCCGAAATAATGGTGGAGGCGTAATAAACCACGAATTATTTTGGGAAATGCTTACCCCAAATGGCAAAAAAAGTCCTTCAGAAAAAATGCTTAAAAAAATAGAAGAAGATTTTGGAAGTTTTGAAAATTTAAAAACTCTTCTTCTCGAAACAGCAAACAAACATTTCGCTTCAGGCTGGGCTTTCTTATATCAAGATCTAAACGGAAAATTAAAAATAAATTCATTCTCAGGCCACGACACTCCACTATTAAACAAAGAAAATCCACTAATCGCAATTGATGTATGGGAACATTCCTATTATCTAAAATATCAAAATTTAAGACCAGAATACACAAAAGCAGTATTTGATCTTCTAAATTGGGAAATTATTGAAGAAAAATTAAAATAAGAAAATTTGCATAAAAAAAATTTATTATATAAAATCTAAAACACAATTTCTTAAACAAACAAAAATGGAAATTTTAGCAATTCTACTTGCAATAGCAATCGGTTTCTCCCTCTTTGCAGTTAGCATCTACAATTCACTTGTTGCGCTTAGAAATAAAGCAGAAGAATCTTGGTCCGACATAGATACTCAGCTAAAAAGAAGATTTGATCTAATACCAAACATAATCGAAACAGTTAAAGGTTATGCCTCACACGAAAAAAGCACATTTGAAAATGTCACAAAAGCAAGAACAATGGCAATGAATGCAAGCACTGTAAAAGAAAAAGAAAGCGCCGACAATATGCTTTCAGGAGCATTAAAATCACTTTTTGCTGTTTCAGAAAACTATCCAGATTTGAAAGCAAACCAAAATTTTATGCAACTTCAAAATACTCTTAAAGAAATTGAAGAACACATACAATTATCAAGACGCTACTACAACGCAACAGTAAGAGATCTAAACACAAAAATTGAGACATTCCCAGCAAATATCGTTGCCAACATGTTTAAATTTGAAAAGAAAGATTTCTTTGAAATTAAAGATCAAGCAGAAAGAGAAAATGTAAAAGTGGATTTTTCAAAATAAAATGACCCAAATCCTCATTCCAAAAAGCGTAAAATTATTCACATTCATAATAATATTTTACGCTTTTTCTTATAGTACATTTGCAAATAATTTTTTAATAAAAAACCTCGAAGCCAAAATTTCCCTCTCAGAAAAAGGCGAAGCCAACATAAACGAAATTTTCGAAATAGATTTTTCAAACGCTCCATTTAGAGGCATCGCTCGAGATATTCCAACAAACCAAAGACCTTTTAATTTTATTTCCGCAGTTAATGAAAAAAACGAAACTTACGACAACAAAGCCTATCAATATGGCAATAAATTTACCATAGAAATGCGTACACCAGACCAAAGGCTCATCACAGAAAACGCCACATTTAATCTAGTTTACAAAACAAAAGGAGTAATAAATTTTTTTACAGAAAAAATTGCAAAAGAAAAAAATATTGAAAAACACGAAGAATTTTTTTGGAATGTAAACGGCACAAACTGGAACAACACTTTTGAAAAAATCAAAGCAGAAGTCGTTTTTCCATTTAAAATTAACGAAGAAGAAATAAAAGCAAAATGTTTTACTGGTATTTATGGATCAAATGAAAGCGATTGCAAATTTGAAATTTACAACGATAAAGTAAATTTTTACACAACAAGAAATCTCAATAGTTTTGAGAATTTATCCATAGTGCTCGCTTTTCCAGAAAACACATTTAAAAGAAATTTAAGTACACACGAAAGTGTTTTTGAAATTCAAAAAAACGGAGACACAATAATCACAGAAAATTCAGTAATAAATGGCTTCGACATAAACATTAGTTCAATTACAAAAATTATCCCAAAAAAAATATTAAATGAAAACAAACGATATAAAAATTTCGATATTAGTGGCAAAAATAACGAGAAAATATTACACAGAAAATACTCAGTATTCGATGAAAAACAAATAATAATATACCCAGAAGAAGAATTTGTTCCAGAAAATTTTGAAACAAAAATAAAATATAAATCAGAGTCTTTTTTTAACATTCAAAACGATCAAGCAGTTCTTTCTCTCCGACTAGAACCCTTCAAATTAAGGCTTCCCTACGAAACAATTCAAGCAAAATTTATTTTCCCAGATCACTTAAACAAAGAAAACACACATATTTCATGTAAAATAATTCAAGATTTCAACTCCCTAATATCCGAAGGAGAAAATCAAGATTGCAGTTTTGAAATTAAAAATAACGAAATAAAAATTTTTACTAATAGAATTATAGAATTCAACGAACATTTAATATTTTCAATTGTTATTCCCAGAGAAAATTTATATGAAGCCAGCACTTTTAGAAAAATTAAATGGTTTTTAATAGACAATAAATTTCACTTTATTTCTCCCATTGTTTTTTTACTTATGTTTTCGCTTTGGTTATATAAAGGCCGAGACAAAGGTGCAAAAAATCTAACAGTAATTCCAAGATGGGAAACTCCAAAATCAATCAGTGTGGCTGAAGCAGGCGCTTTATACAACGAAAAACTAGACATAAAAGAGATTACCGCAACAATAATAAATTTAGCTGTAAAAGGATTTATTAAAATCAAAGAAATTGAAACTGAAAGAAAGAAAAAAGATTATGAACTAATAATAATAAAAAAACACATAAATTTATTCGAAGATGAAAAAGAAATATTCAACACCATTTTTAAGAAAAACGAAATAAACGAAAAAATAAAATTATCTGAATTGAAACACAAATTTTATCATAAAAAATACGCAATTTCTATCACCGTTTTTAAATCACTAATCAAAAAAGGCTTTCTAATTAAAGACCCCAATTCAACTCGTTTAAATTATTGCCTCAAAGGATGCATTTTTATGATTGCTGGAATTCCTCTTGCACTATTTTATTTTTCACTTGATTTAATGATAAACATCATAATTTCAACAATAATTATTTTAGCTTTTTCAAGGATTTTACCAGGAAAAACATACGAAGGAACAAAAAAACTTTTTGAAATAAAAGGAGTAGAAATGTACATAAAAACAGCAGAAATAGAAAGAATAAAACACTTTGAAAAAGATAAAAAAGAAAAAATATTTTTGCGTCTTCTTCCATATGCAATAATTTTCAATCAAACAAAACATTGGAGCAATAAATTCAAAGATATATTAAAAACGCCTCCAAGCTTTTTCGAAGGCAATTTCAATAAAAACAACACTTTCAACGCAGTAATGTTTCAAAATTCACTGATTTCACTTTTAAAAAACAGTTCAAAAACAATTAACGAAATTCCTAAAGCAAGTAGTCCAAATAAATGGACAGGAGGAGGAAGTGGCGGTATTTCAAGTGGAGGAAGCTTCTCAAGTGGTGGCGGATTTTCAAGCGGAGGATCAAGCGGAGGAGGATTTGGCGGAGGCGGAGGAAGAGGTCTTTAAAGGAGGACAATATAATTAAAAAAGAATATCAATCTTACTAAAGATTTTTTTGTAATAGTTTCAGACATTTAGGACAGTGTAGTTAAGATTTTTTTTCAAATTGAATTAGTTTAATAAAAATGTTATAATAACAAGAAATTAAAAAAAATAATGGAAAAACAAAAACAAATTGAAAGACCAGAAGAAAACGCAGTAGACACACTTGCAAAATCAGCTGTATTAGGAACTGCCATTTCAACTTATTTATCAAATCCAGAAAGCACAGAAGATGCACTTATAAAATCACCTGAAAAAGAGTATTCAAGAAACGAGAAAATTAGTGCAATCTCATACATAAAAGAGCTACCTGAAGATTTTTCACCTGAAAAAATTTCAAGCATTATTAAAGAAATTCCAAACTCAACAACAAATCACCTTTCAAACACTTTATTTCTCACAAAAACATATCTTGACGACAATAATTCAGATGAAAAACTAAGAAATAAAGCCGGAGAACTTTTCAGAGATTCTCTAAAAAAAGACTTCGACAAAACTCGCGCAATTAAATTTTATAAAATTCTTCAAAGTCTTTCTTTAATTTAAATTACTAATTCTCGAATTTAAAAACTCCATTTTAAAATTCCAAAATTAAAATCTCAATTCAAAGTTCATTTTTCATCAAGGCCAATCTTTCAACTTCCACCAAGCAAATCATCAAAGACTATCTTTAATCCTTTCAATTTCATCTCTAAGCTCAGCCGCCTTTTCAAATTCAAGATTTTCCGACGCAAAATCCATTTTTTCTTCAAGTGTTTTAAGAAGTCTATAAACTTCATCTTTAGGAACTTTTTTATAATCAATTCTCCTGCTTTTCTCTTCATTTTTCTTCTTTTTTGCACCACCAAAATTACTAATATCCCTAATTGCTTTTTTAATTGTTTCAGGAGTGATACCATTTTTTACATTATATTCTTCTTGTTTTTTTCTTCTTCTAAGAGTTTCCGAAATAGCCCTATCCATTGAATCAGTTATCTTATCAGCATACATAACAACAAAACCATTCACATTTCTAGCACACCTTCCAATTGTTTGAATTAAGGCACTTTCACTTCTTAAGAACCCCTCCTTGTCTGCATCCATTATCGCAACCATACTCACTTCAGGCAAATCAAGTCCCTCTCTAAGCAAGTTTATACCTACTAAAACATCAAATTTTCCAAGTCGAAGATCTCGTAAAATTTCAATTCTTTCAATGGTATCAATATCAGAATGCAAATATCTAACTCTAACATTTTTTTCAGATAAAAAGTCTGTTAAATCTTCTGCCATTCTTTTTGTAAGAGTAGTTATCAAAACTCTTTCCCCCACCTTAACTCTATTCTGAATTTCATTCATTAAATCATCAATTTGCCCTTCTTTTTTTCTTACCTCAACAACAGGATCAAGAAGACCTGTTGGACGAACAACTTGTTCAACAATATTTTCTTTTTTTGTTTTCTCTTTTTCATATTTAGCAGGTGTCGCAGAAACGAAAACAGTATTTTTCATATATTCCTCAAATTCTTCAAAACGAAGAGGCCTATTATCATGAGCTGAAGGCAAACGAAATCCATGTTCAACCAAAGTTTGTTTTCGAGAAAAATTGCCATTATGCATAGCACCAATTTGGGGCACAGAAATATGCGATTCATCTATAAACAAAATGAAATCTTCAGGCAAATAATCAAGTAATGTTGAAGGCCGATCCCCTTTATTTTTACTAGACAAATAACGCACATAATTTTCAATTCCATTACAATATCCAGTTTCAAGAAGAATCTCAATATCATACTCCGTTCTAGTTTTTATTCTTTCAGCCTCAAGTAGTCGGCCAGATTTTAAAAGCTCATTATAACGAATTTCGACGTCAGCTTTAATCAAAGAAACAGCCTTTTCAATTTTCTCTTGAGTTGTTACATTATGTTTTGCAGGAAAAACCATTACACTTTCTAACTCATTTATCACTTCTCCCGTAAAAGAATCGCACTCAGAAATTGCCTCAATGTCATCCCCAAAAAACTCAATTCTAAAAATATTATCTCTATCTGGAGGGAAAATTTCTACAGTATCACCAAGCACATGAAACATAGAATTTTTAAACTCAATAGAGCTTCTCACATACTGCATATCAGTAAGTTGTCTAAGCATTCTATCTCGAGCAATTACTTGACCAACAGAATAAGTTTGAGCCATTGAATCATAATCTTCAACAGAACCAAGCCCATAAATACAAGAAACTGACGCCACTATTAAAACATCTTTTCTAGTTAATAAATTCGCAGTCGCTGCATGACGGAATTTATCAATTTCTTCATTTATAGAAGCATCTTTTTCAATATAGGTATCCGTTGAAGGCAAATAAGCTTCAGGCTGATAATAATCATAATAAGAAACAAAATAACTCACAGCATTTTCAGGAAAAAATTCTTGAAACTCACTACAAAGCTGAGCCGCAAGTGTTTTATTATGTGCAAGAACCAAAGTTGGCCGTTGAAGTTCCTCAACAACCTTAGCCATTGTAAAAGTTTTTCCAGAACCAGTAACTCCAAGAAGTGTTTGAAATCTTTCGCCTTTTTTTATTCCTTCTACTATTTTTTTAATCGCTTTAGGCTGATCGCCTTTTGGCTCCATTTCAGACTTTAAAACAAATTTCTTCATAATCTTTTTTTTGCATATATTCTATGATATAATCAATAAAAACCAAAAAACACAATGGAATTTCTCAATTTTACAATAAATTTAGCAGAAAAAGCAGGAAAAATCATTTTAAATTATCACAAAAACGGATTTGAAAAAGAAGAAAAATCCGAAAAAGATTTTGTTACAGAAGCTGATAAAGAAGCTGAAAATTACATAATTAAAACAATTAAAAAAACTTATAAAGATAGTGGGTTTTTAGCAGAAGAAAGTGAATTTAAAAAAGAAAGTGAAATAAAAAAACTAATAAAAAGCCCCTACATCTGGATAATCGACCCATTAGACGGCACAAACAATTTCACACATGGCTTTCCTCAATGCACAGTTTCTATTGCACTTTTTAAAAATCAAAAAATCGAAAGTGGAAAAAATTTCAAATATTTAAGTGGTGAAATAATACTAGGAGTAATTTATCAACCTTTTACTAAAGAAATGTTTTACGCAGAAAAAGGAAGAGGAGCTTTCCTAAATGGGGAAAAAATAACAGTATCAAAAATTGATAAACTAAAAAATGCACTTTTTGGCTTTGAAGCACCAGTATATGAATACGAACAAAACTTAGACGCATTCACAACTCTTCACGAAAAAGCCCATGGAATTAGACAAATCGGCACAGCCGCGCTAAACTTGGCTTATTTAGCTTCAGGAAGAACAGACGGATTCATTTCTTTTGGCTTAAAACCTTGGGACATAGCCGCAGGAATTTTAATAATCAAAGAAGCAGGCGGAAAAATAACAGATTCAAACGGAAATTTAATCGATCTTTTTGGAAAAGACATTCTTGCCTCAAACAAAGTTTTACACAAAGAAATTCTAAAACAATTAAACGAATGATTTTTTTCTTCACCTTTAGACAAAAGCTTTCATAAAAACCTTAAAAAAACTCATCTTCAACATAAAGTTCATTCAACATACAAGGCCTTAAAAGAAAGCTCTTCATTTCTTTTTTACTCAGCAACAACAATTTCTTTTCCTTCATCTTCCAACGCCACAACACAAATTACATTTCCATTTACAATTATTTCACTTCCTTCAAGAACAGTATGATTTTGAGACATTTCCCCATCAATATTTGCAAGAAAATTTCCTCCATAAATATCAACAAGTTCTACCTCAACTGGACTTGATAAATTGTTTTTCAAAATTAGATTTACACTCATTTTTCATTATTAAATTTTAATGGTGCGCCCGACAGGAGTTGAACCTGTGACCCCCGGCTCCGCAAGCCGATGCTCTATCCAACTGAGCTACGAGCGCAAATTCAAAAAAAAGTTTAAAGCAATATTTTTTTTTTACAAGTAATTAAAAATCGCTGAATATCTTAAGTTTTTTATTTCTTAAGTTCTTAACTTCATCATTCTTAAGTTCTTAACTTCTTAGCTTTAAAATCGCCTCCTCACGGTTTTTCGCCTTAAAGATATAAGAACCTGCAATCATAATATTTGCACCCTTAATTCTAGCCATTTCTGCAGTTTTATCATTTATTCCACCATCAACAGCGATATTTATCAAAGAATTTCTAGCCCTAAGTTCCTCAATTTTATAAAGCACATCTTCTTTAAATTTTTGTCCACCATGACCAGGTTTTACAGACATAATCATCACACTATCACAAAGATCAAGAACATCAATAATACCATCAATGGATGTTTCTGGGTTCAAAGCAACACCAGCCTTAGAACCAAATTGAACAATCTTTAAAAGCACATTCCTCAAATCCGAACAAGCCTCATAATGTACATAAATTCTTTCGGCACCAAGCTTAGAAAATTCTTCTATGTAATCCTCAGGATTTTCTACCATTAAATGAACATCCATCGGAAGTTTTGTCTTTATACAAGAAACAACAGGTAATCCAAAACTCAAATTATTAACAAAATGCCCATCCATAACATCAATGTGAAGTGCATCTACAAGTGCATTTTCAACACTTAAAACTTCTTCATTTAATTTTCCAAAATCTGAAGCCAAAATTGAAGCTTGTACAATAATTTTCATTAATTAATTTTAAATCATATCAAGTTTTTTGTTTCTTCGAATATGCCTTTCTTCTTCTAAAAATTCCGTATTTAAAAATTTATCAATAAACTTTTTCATATCCGAAACACTTATATCTCTAGCTCCCATTGCAAGAACATTACAATCATTATGAAGCCTAGACATTTCAACCATTTTAAGATCTCTTGCATTAACACATCTGATTCCCTTCATTCTATTGGCTCCAATACTTACACCAATACCGCTACCACAAAGTAAAATTCCAAAACTTCCAGCTCTTTCTAGCACTTTTTCTCCTACTTCTCTAGCCACATCTGGATAGTCATAAGCTTCATCAGAAAAAGTACCAAGATCAACCACATCATAACCCTTTTTTTTCAAATATTCCTTTAAATCTGGCTTAACACTAAACCCAGCATGATCAGACCCTAAATAAATAATAGTTTTTGTTTTTGTTTCAAGCATAATAATTATTATTAAATCATCTTATTATAGCAAAATTTCTTTAACTTTTCTATATAAAGATAAATAATCTAAAGAATTCTTTTTATAAAGCTCTTCAGGTTTTCCAGAATCAATAAAAAACTTTTGAATACCCAAAAACGACAATTTGCCTTTGAAAAGATTAAAATCAATGTTTTTTAACAATTCTAAATAAAGTCCATTTTCATTTTGATCCTCTAAAACCACAACATTTTTCACAGAAAGTAAATGCTGAAATTTTGTCATATTAAAGGGAAAAACTTCTTCAAACGGTATTATTTCAATTGAAAAACCGTCATCTTTCAAAAGTTCTACAGCTTCTTTAGCATATTCAAATATTTTTCCATAAGATAAAACAACATTATCTGTTTTTTCATTCAAAAAATTATTCTCAATATTTTCAAATTCATTTAATAAAGAGTCATTTAAACAAAAAAATACAGGACCAAATTCAAACAAAGACTTTTCTAAATATTCATAAAAGTTTTTTAAACAAATAGGAGTAATAATTTTAAGGTTTGGCAGATTTTTCAAAACACCTATTTCTTCAAAATATTGATGAGCAGGGCCTTTAAGTCCATTGTCAAAAGATGAAGAAAATCCCACAATTTTAATATTAGAATTAGTTAAACAAAAGTCATTTCTAATGTTGTCATAAGCATGCCCAATCAATAAATCTGTATAGGCAAACGCGATTGGAGTCCTATTTCTAAGCAAAAAACCCGACCCCGCCGAAACCATGTTAGCCACACCATTTCCAAAATCAAAATATCTATCCTCATACACTTTAATAAAATCTTCAAAGTTTAATTTTTTTCTAAGAAGAGAATTTAAAACGACAAAATTTTTAGTCTTCTTCGACAAATTATTTAAAAAAGCACCAATTTTATAATTTTCTCCTATCATTTTATATTTTGACTAATCAAATTTAGCTCATTTTCACTAAGACCTGCAAAAAAATAATCTTCCTTTCCTTCAATCAAAGGAACTCCCTTTCCACTTACAGTATTACACCACAAACAAACAGGCCTTCTCACTATATTAAAAGCTTTTGAAAAAGCATTTAATATTTCATCAAAATTATGACCATCTGAAACTCTATAAACCTGCCACCCGAAACTATCAATTTTGTTTTGTAAAAAACCAATTTCCACAACAGAACGAATAAGTCCTTCTTCCTGATTTCCACTATCATCAATTACAAGTATTAAATTATTTAAATTATGATGAGAAGCCATGGTTAATGCCTCAAAAATTTGTCCACTTTGAAATTGTGAAGAATCAATCAAACAAAACACCTTATTATCTTTTTTTTCGCTTTTTAAAGAAAGTGCAAGACCTAAAGCCTGCGACAAAGCATGAAAAGAACTAAAAACAGAAAGCCCAACCCCTGGAACTTTATAAAAAGGCCTTGCTTGCAAAAAAGAATTTACTTGAGCAAAAAAATTTAATTCAGATTCATCAAAAAATCCCTTATCAGCCAAAACAGAATAAAGAACAGGAGTTGCCTCACCTTTACCTAAAATAAAATAATCTTGTCCTTCCCACCCAGGTTTGAATGGTGAAACATTAAAAACTGCTTTTAAATTAATATCACCATAATAAAGTGAAGTAATTATTTCAACTGAAGCCATTGCAGAACCAACACCCATAAATCCCGATTTTTGTATCGCCTTTAAAGTATTAAGCCTTATGCTTAAAGCTTTTTTTTTCAAATCTTCAGTTTTCATCACTTTAATATTTAAGAATCCAATTCATCATCAGCATATACATGCATATATTCGGATTTATCATATCCATAAATTTCTTCTGGATTAAAAAACCGAAGTACTTCTTTCATTGCATTTTCAATTGAATCGGATGCATGAATAACATTACAAGAAACACTCATTGCAAAGTCTCCTCTTATAGACCCTGCCTCTGCTTGCCTTGCTTTTGTTATTCCTACAATTTTTCTAACAGTATCAACAACCTCAAGTCCTTCCCAACAAATTGCAACAACTGGAGTACTTTGCATGAATTTTGCAAGACCAGCAAAAAAAGGCTTTTCTACTAGATGTGAATAATGATCTTTTAAAATTGAATCATTAAGCGTCATCATTTTCATACCAACGAGTTTTAACCCTTTTACTTCAAATCTAGAAATAATATTTCCAATTAAACCTCTTTGTATTGCATCTGGCTTAACTAAAACCAAAGTTTTTTCTTTTACACCTGAGAATTCCATATTTTTTTAATTAAAAAGTAAGTAATTTAAGAAATCTTTCATTATCTTTTTCTGAGTAAGGACCAATTACACAAAGTTTCAACATATCCTTCTTAATAATTTTATCTATAACTCTTTCAACATCTGAAACACTCGTTTTTTCAATTTTTTTAAGCAAATGTTCTGGTGTATGAGCTTCTCCATGAAGAAGTTCATATTTAGCCAAATAATGTGAATATTCTTCACTATCTTCAAGAGATAAAATCATTTTACCCTTTAAGTAAGATTTCGCTTTTTTTAGTTCTTTTTCAGTTATTCCCTCCTCTTTAATTCTCTTGTACTCATCAACAATACTTTTTATTGCATCATCAATTCTTTTCAAATCAACCCCTGCAGTAGTTACAAGCGTACCTCCATCAATATAATTGTCTGTACTTGTTCTTATATAATAAGCAAGCCCCTTCGCCTCTCTTACAGCTAAAAACATTCTCGAGCTCATTCCTCCTCCAAGCATTGCAGAAAGTAACATTAGCGTCCAATGATCTGGATCTCTTTCAGAAAGACCAGGAAAACCAATTGCGATATGTGCCTGTTCGGTTTTCTTTTCAATAATTGAAATTTTCTCAGTTGATATTTCTTTTAAAACCTCAAATTCAAAAGCTTTTTTATCACTTTCCATATTAAAATAATCAACAATCATCTCTGATACTTCTTTATGATCAACATCGCCAGAAATGGCAACAACAGTATTGTCAGGAGTATAAAGTTTTTCAAAATAATCAACAAAATCTTTATGTGATGCATTTTTAATAAACTCCTTAGTTCCAATTTCATCCCAACCAAGCGGTTGATCTCCAAAAACCAATTTTTCAAAATCCCAACCAATCATATACATTGGAGTATCTTGATACATATTATATTCTTCCAAAATCACACCTCTTTCTTTATCAACCTCTTCTTGCTTAAATTTTGAATTCACAAGCATATCTGAAAGCACATCTATAGCAACTTTAATGTGCTCACTTGCAACTTTTACAAAATATCCAGCATATTCTTTACCCGTAAATGCATTAAAGATACCTCCAACAGAATCTATTGCTTCAGCAACTTCTTTTGCATTCTTATATCTTGAGGCGCCCTTAAAAAACATATGTTCGAGAAAATGAGAAAGTCCTCTAATTTCATTGTTTTCATACCTACTTCCCGCACCCACCAATACCAAAACTGTAACAGCAGAAGTACCGGGGAGTTTTTTTGTTAATATTCTTAGACCATTTTCTAGTGTAGTTTTTCTATACATAAAATTAAATTAGTATTTACCTTTTATATGATTTAATGCAAAAATACTAGCATAGTTTTAACAAAATCAAGAGAAAATGGCAAAAAGACAATTTAAAATAAAAATTGATAGATACCGTTTTTTAATGGGTGTTGCAGGACTTATCACTTTCATAATCATATACAAACTTTTTTCATTACAAGTAATAAACCATGCATATTATCGCGACATTGCATTTAAAAATCAACAAGGCGTAATGACACTTCCCGCACAAAGAGGAGAAATATTAATCAAAGACAAACACTCCGGAGAAGAATTTTTTTTAGCAACAAATACAACACTTGATATGATTTATGCTGACCCAGCACTAATCGACGACCCTGTTTCAATCGGAGAAACCCTTGCTCCAATTATTTTCGATTTAGAGGAAGAAAGAGAGCTTGAAAATTCAAGAATTGCAAAAAACCAAAGAGAACTATACCCAAAGCTCTTAAACAATGAAATTTCAGAAGAAGAATACAACAAACAAACAACAAAAAGAAATGATGTCGAGCTAGAAGTTCAACATAAAATAAGCTTAATTGAAAAATTAAGTGAAAAACAAAGAAAAGAAATAATTTTAATAAACACACTTGATGAAGAAATGAAAATCGCCCTTCAAGGAAAAAACATTGAAGGAATCGAAATAATAAACAACACTCTTTACGCTTATCCTCCACTTATCACAAATCCAAAAAAAGTAGCATTAGAAATTTCTGACGATATTAAATTTCCAGCAAGCAGACTCGAAACAATATTAAAAGGTGCAAACAGATACATAGTTTTAAAACGAAGACTTAGACAAGAAAAAACAGAACAACTACTAGAACAAATAAAAGAAGATCGACAAAAATGGCGAGGCATAAAAATTCAAGAAGAATATTTTAGATATTATCCTGAAGGAAGCCTTGGAGCACAAATAATTGGTTATGTAGATCGTTCTGGAAATGGTCAA
>Ga0334885_1000167_pt1 | contig 122019 bp, 107 predicted proteins | sample GraSluR1_MG_8_FD_207233 | JGI IMG/M metagenome (GOLD analysis project Ga0334885, IMG submission 207233) | Sludge microbial communities from methane-producing bioreactor in Wageningen University, Netherlands - Granular Sludge_31_05-R1 | ecosystem: Engineered > Bioreactor > Anaerobic >...
GCAGGCCTCGCGCCGTGTCCGCGAGGAGACGGCCCGCGTCGTCCCAGCGTCCCTCGGACTGCATGGCCTCGATCTCGGCGAAGTCGACGGACGCGAGCACGCACCGCGCCGAGTGCAGCCCGCCGAGTCGCTCTTTCACCCCCTCGTTGAGGAGCTGGTAGTACAGGGCCGAGCTCTCCCAGCTCATGCCCCCGATGAGCCCAATGCATCGCATGGACGTGAGGCTAGCGCCGGTTGCCGCCGGTTGACCGGGCTCGTCCAGACCCGGTTGTCCACAGCCGTCATCCACAATGGGGATAACTACATGCGTGTGATTCCCGCTTCCCTGTTCAGCCGATGAGGGATGGCGCGACGGCGATCCCGCGTAGCACGCGCTGCACCGATCTGGTTTCGTTCACCCCGGAGATCACGACCACCGGGCCGCCTTCACCGGTGAACGCGTTGCGCCGGTACAGCGTCATGGGTCGGCGCTGGTCGTCGTTCGGGACGTCGAGCAGAAACACCCACTTGCCCTCGAACAGCACGTGCGTGTCGTTGTCCTGGTCGACCGGCAGCCCTGAATCCCACAGCTCCTCGGTGACACCCGTCTCGGGATCGGTCGCCAGCACGCGGCCGTCAGCGCAGAACCACACCAGCCGGCCCTCCTCGTCCAGTTGGGATGCGATCGTCGAGGTCGAGAACTGGTCGCTGGTCAGCCCCAGCGCCGAACCATCGGGTCGCTTCAGTTCTGTCCGAGCCCGCCGGCCAGTGCGCGTGTCCCAGCGCCAGACCTCAAAGGTGTTGGCGCCGCCGGGCCGCACCAGATCCGCCAGGTGGGTGATCACCCCGTCGGGGCAGGGTGCCAGTCCGCGCGGGTAGTCGAGCTCGACCGGTGAGGGCACGGCCGCGATCAGGGTCTGGCTCGCGGTCGCCCGCTTCGGATGGAGCCAGGTGAGCATCTGCGGGAAATCGTTGCTGGACCGCTTCACCGCTCCCGAACGAGCGGCGAGATCGGTGAGTTCGGCCCCGGTCACCTCAGCCAACCCGACCAGGCCACCCTCGCACAGCGAGAACAGCCGGTTGAACCCGGCAACCTCACTCAGCGTCGAGCGACCATCCGTACTGAGCACGACCTGCTCCACATAGCCCGAGCCGTCGTTGCCGTCGTTGTACGATCCGAGGACGCCTTCGGGCGTCTCGACAAGGATGTCCTGGAAGTTGGTCTTCGCGCTGGCCCAGGAACGCAACTGGTCGTTGAGCAGGTAGTCGTGCTCGGTGTCGGCGAAAGACAGGCCCGAATCGGTCCACAACAACTGGCCGTTGTCCATGCCGGAGGTCCGCACGCTCGCCGTGGAGCCGTCCGGCCGCACGATGAGCACCTCGCCGGGGCCTTCGAAGGCATAGGTCTGGGGACTGAGGTACATCGCCAGAACCGCGTCGCCCAGCGCTGAGGCGCTCACCGCTGGTGCCGAGCACGCCGACACCACCAGCAGCGGGACGGTCGCGAACAAGACACCCAGGCGGCGCGGGATCCCCGCGCCGCCCGCACCGTTTCGACCGGTCAACTCAGCGTCGAATAGGTCGAGGTCAACGAGGAGTCCTTGATGTTGTAGGGGTACACGCCAAAGCCACCGTTCGAATCGAGGTCGATACCGGCCTTGATCGTGTAGGTCGCCCAGACCAGCTGCGAACAGTTCATCTTCGTACCGTAGGCGTCGCGGTTGAAGGCGAAGTTGGTGTTGTACTCCTTGCCCCGCAGGTTGGAGTACGCGTACGCGCCGGCGGCGTCTCGTTTGGTCTGCGACACCGCGACATGTTGCTTCACCGTGCCCGTGCCGACCGTCACCGAACTGGCACTGATCGATCGACTCTTCTGCCCGCTGCCGGGAGCCTCGACGATGGCGGTCAGGGCGTAGTAGATGCCGGTGTGGCCGTGCTGAATGAAGAGGGTGGAGGCTGGTGAAATGAAGACGTCGCCCTTCGCCGTCGCGGAGCCAAGCGTCCGAGTGCCACCGCCCGAGGACAGAATGGTCACCGAACCGGTGGGGGCCTTCGCATTCACCGTGTTCGCCCGGGCTTCCGCAGCGGACGCCCTCGCCTCGGCCAGGGCCTGGGCGATCACGGTCGCGCGGCTCTTCCCGGTGGACTTCATGGCCGTCTGGACGGCCCGGTTGAGTGAGGTTGTCGTGGCGCCGGGGCTGTACCGGACCAACGCAGCGAGGTCGTTCGTCGCCGCCGCTGCGGACGGCGCGATTCCGACGGCAAGGCCAGCGGCGAGGCCGGCAACGAGCACTGACTTGAGCATGGTTGTCTCCCTTGGTGGGTTCTGGTCCGATCGGGGTGGGTGGGCGTCGACTCCGGGGCCGAAGCTAGCAGGCTGCGGGCCCGAACCCCGCCCGCGCGGCAGAGTCATACATCCTCGTGCGCCGGACGACCCGCGACGGCGTCCCGCGGCTCGTGCTGGGAGCCACCACGCCGGGGGATGCGCACGGATTCCCCCGCCCGGAGGCGGCGACGACGATCGAGAACCGGGCCGTGAGCCCCGAACAGGGAGCCCTGCAACTGGCGATGAGCACGGCTCACGACGCCGGGGAGGCGCTGCCGCGAATCCGGACCCGCACTCTCGTTGTCCACGGGGTCGATGACGGCGTCACCGAAGTCCGCAACGCGTCCATCCTGCGCGACCACATCGGAGACGCCGACCTGTTGCTGCTCGCCGGGGCCCGGCACGCCTACCCCTTCGAGCGCCCGGACGCAAACGCGATGATCGCGGCGTTCCTCGCCGGATAGCGGCACAGCCAGCCGCGGCGAACCCTTCGGACCGCTCCGGCACACCCGTACAGGGTGGGTCACCTGCGCGGGGCTGGTGAACTGGGAGACTGGGCCTATCACGACCTGCGAGAGGACCACCACCATGACCAGCGCCAGCTCGTTCGAGGAAGACCTGCGCAAGCTCGACAAGACCGTCATCAACACCATCCGAGGCGCCCTGGGCGTGAGCGGTCTGGTCTCGCTGATCATCGGGGTGGTGATGCTCGCCTGGCCGGTGAAGACCGCCACCGTCGTGGCGGGCTTCGTGGCCGTGTACGCCCTGATCGCCGGCGTGGCGAACATCGCCCTCGGCATCTTCTCCCGCACGCTCGGTGGCTGGGCCCGGGTCGGGTACCTCGTGCTCGGCGTCGTGTTTCTGATCACCGGCGTGCTCGCCTTCGCCAACCTCCAGACCGCGGCGGGCGCCCTCGCCGTCCTGGTCGGTCTGGTGGTCGGGTTCACCTGGATCATCGAGGGCGTGGTGGCGCTTGCACTGATCGGTGATTCCCCCTCGAAGCTGTGGACGGTGGTCTACGCGATCATCACCGTCGTCGCGGGCGCCGTTCTGATGACCTCCCCGCTGTGGGGCGCGGCCATCCTGTGGCTGCTGCTGGGCATCTCCCTGGTTGTGTTCGGGGTCGTCCAGGTCATCCGGGCGTTCCGCTTCGGAGCGAAGACCGCCTGAGCGCTCAGCGCGCCGGTTCGAGGACCGGCGCCGCCCCGGCCGGTGCGTCCGCGAACCCACGGATCGCCAGCCACAGGCCCAGCGACAGCTCCCAGCAGAAGATCGGCACCACCGCGATCGCCGAGGCGACCGAGAGTTGGTCGTTGACGCCGAACATCGTCGCCAGGACGGACGCGAGCTGTAGCGGCGCCCCCACCAGGCCGAGCAGAGGAATCAGTCTCGGCACCAGCCGGGAGCGGAACATGAGCCGTCCCAGCAGCAGCGCATTGACCGCCGGCATCAGGCCGGGGCCGAGCAGGAACGTCTGGTCCCGGACGGCGACCAGCGCTCGCGCGACCGCCACCTCCTGGCCCCCGCCTGCGCCCTCGAGCCGCAGGGAGACCACCGCGAGCAGGCTGATCACGCCGAGCGCGATGATCGCCGCCTCCAGCACCCGCGACGTGACGAATCCCAGCGCGCCCGCCGCGCCCCACCGGCGAACGATCGGGTAGAGCACCACCGCCGTGCCCACGCAGGCAGCGGCGTTGATCAGGTCGAGCAGCCCGCCGGCCACCACGCCCGGGGCCGGCCCCGGTGACTGGACGAAGAGGGGATCGTCCAGCACCGGGGCCAGCAGGGGCAGCGCCGGGATCGACGCGACGAAGGTGAGCAGGTAGAGCAGCCCCGCCAGCAGGGCGGTACGTCGGGTATCGGTCATTCGAACCTCCTTGGTGTACGGCGTACACCTCTGTGTGGAGACTAAGGTATACGGTGTACACCGTCAACTGGGAGGTGACCGTGGGCGAGTCGAGGCGCGAACGGCTGAACCGCGACCGCGTCCTGGACGCCGCGGTCGCCCTCGCCGACGCCGACGGGCTGGACGCGGTGAGCATGCGCCGCCTCGCCACCGAGCTGGGCGTGGTGCCGATGGCGCTCTACAAACACGTCGCGGACAAGGACGAACTGCTCGACGGCATGGTGGACGTCGCGCTGGGCGAGGTGGCCGCGGAGCTGCCCGGTCCGGTCGATGCGGCCGGCTGGCGGCTCGCCGTGCGCGGACGCATCCTCGCCGCCCGCCGCGTCCAGCTCCGCCACCCCTGGCTGCGCCGTGTCCTCGAGACCCGCATGACCCGCACCCCCATGGTGCTGGCCTACACCGATGCCCTGATCGCGGGCTTCCGCTCCGCCGGCTTCTCCGACCCGCTCACGCACCACGTCATGCACGCCCTCGGCAGCCGGATCTGGGGGTTCACCCAGGACCTGTTCGAGGACGCGAACCAGCCGCCGCCCGACCCCGCGTCCTTCGAGTTGCTGGCCACGGCCTTCCCCCACATCGCCGCGGTGGCGGGGGTGGCCGTCCACGACGACGGCACCGTGGTCGCCCGTGGCTGCGACGACCAGTTCGAGTTCGAGTTCGCCCTCGACCTGCTGCTGGACGGGATCGCACGCCTGCACGACCAGGGCTGGCTTCCCCCCGCCCGCTGACCGGCACGGGAATACCAGGCGCGTCCGTCGGCCTTGAGGAGGTCGGACAACAGGAGGACGAATGACGAGCCTGGACAGCTTCGAGGCGAAGACGATCACCGGAACGGACCAGCGCCTGGCCGACTACCTCGGCACCGTGGTCCTGGTGGTGAACACCGCATCGAAGTGCGGCTTCACGCCGCAGTTCGACGGCCTGGAGAAGCTCTACGTCGATCTGCGGGACGAGGGGTTCGTGGTGCTGGGCTTCCCGTGCGACCAGTTCGCCCACCAGGAGTTCGACGACAACGCCGAGATCGCCGACTTCTGCCGGCTGAACTACGGCGTGACCTTCCCGATGTTCGCGAAGGTGGACGTGAACGGTCCCTCCGCGCACCCGCTGTTCACCTGGCTGCGGACAGAGCAGGGCGGTCTCCTCGGAGACGCGATCAAGTGGAACTTCACCAAGTTCCTGATCAACCGCGAGGGACAGGTCGTGAAGCGCTACGCCCCGAACGTCGAGCCCGCCGACATCGCGGCCGACATCCGCACGCTGCTGGCCAACTGACGTCGCCGGCCCGCACAGGGATCAGCCGACGGATTCGGCCCCCGCGGGGGCGTTCGGCATCTCCCGCAGCGGACGCAGCACCAGCACGGTGGTGATCAGCAGGAGGACGCCGCCGGCGACATAGGTCGCCCGCAACCCGACCGCGTGCGCGATCAGGCCGCCGCCGAGGGCGCCGAGCGGCATCGCCAGGAACGCCAGCATCCGGAACACCGAGGTGACCCGGCCGAGCAGGTCCAGCGGGACGATCCGCTGGCGGTAGCTGTTCACGATGATGTTCCACACCATGGAGAAGAACCCCACCAGCGCGAACGCGGCGAACGAGACGACCACCTGCGGCCACACTCCCAGCACCACGGTCGACAGCCCGAACATCGCCAGCGCAACCAGCAGAATCGACGGCCCAGGGGTTTCGCCACGACCCACCTCCGTCGCGAGTCTAGGGATCGGTGTCGCGGTATGGCCGCGGAAGCGGTCAGGTGTGACGCGAGCGCCGGGTGGGCCGGGGCGAGCGGCCAGATCGCGACACCGCGGATCCTGGGCTCAGACGGCGTCGTCGGTGTCGGTGGTGACCCGGGCGATGTGCAGGGCGAGGTAGGAGACCTCGTCCTCGGTCAGGGCGGCGCCGAGCCGCAACTCGAGCAGTTCCGCGAGCCGGCGAGCGCAGTTGGCGGCCTCTGGATAGGCCTGGCGGATCGCCGTCCCGATCGCGGAGTGCTCCTCGTGCAACTGGCGGTGCTGGTGAATCCGCACGAACAGGTAGCGCAGGTGGGTGACGAAGCGGCCGACGCTCACGCTGCCCGAGTCGAGTTGCTGTTCGTAGAGCTGCTCGATCACCGTCACCATCTGCTGGATGACGCCGGTCATCGTGTAGGTGTAGGACAGGTCCCCGGTCGCGAATCCGGCGTTGACCAGGTGCAACGCCAGGCCGACCGCTTCGGCGTCGGGCAGCAGGATCTCACTGCGAGCGTTGATCGCGCCCAGCAGCGCCTTCGCCTGGGCGTACTCGTCGGCGTACAGGTGCCGCACCTCGGCGAGCAGCGGGTACTCCAGGTCCATCCCGATCGCCATCCGGCGCAGCGCGAAGCTGACATGGTCGGCTACCGCGATCACGAGCGCGGGGTTCTTCCCCACCGCATCCAGCCCCACCTCGGCGAGCGCATCGCTGACGAGCTGGATGTGTTCCGGCGGGATGCCGGACAACAGCTGGGCGAGGTGGTCGGGGTCGCGTCCGTCGGACGGGACGAAGGTGCGCACCACCCGGGTCTCATCGACGACCTGGCCCGGCCGGGCCTGGAAACCCAGGCCCCGGCCGGTGAGGATCACTTCTCGTCCGGCCTCGTCCAGTGCGAGGACGAGGTTGTTGTTGAAGACGCGCGCGATCTCCATGTCAGGCGGCTCCATCCGGGCCCCGTGACCCCGGGGCGAGCCCGGGATCACAGGGCGGACGAACGGTCACGACGGGCTCCTCTCAGGGCGTCACGTCAATGATGGCGTCCCCGGACCGCACCGTGTCGATCTTCCGCGGGGTGACGGAGCCGAGCGCCATCGTATTGATCACGACCACGATCGTGGTGGTGTCGTATCCCGCGGAGCGAACCCCGTCGAGATCCACCCTCGCCAGCAGGTCGCCAGCCTCCACACGCTGGTGCTGCTTCACGTCCAGATCGAAGAACCGGCCACCCAGCTGGACGGTGTCGATGCCCACGTGCACCAGCACCTCCACCCCGTCATCGGTCTTGATGCCGAACGCGTGCCCCGAGTCGGGAACGGTCACGAGCACCCCGGTCACCGGGGAGACCACGTGCCCGTCCGACGGCTCGATACCGACGCCCTCGCCGAGAGCCTTGGACGCGAACACCTTGTCCTTCACGTCCTCCAGCGCGATCACCTTCCCTGCGACCGGAGCGGCCACGACATCGGTGCGCACCAGGGTCGCGACTCCACCACCCGCGGGAGCGGCCACGGCAGCGGCCATCGGCGCCGCGGAACCCTTGGCTGCACGCTCGCGTTCGAGCGCCAGGTCCATCTCGGCCTGAGCCTGATCGGCCTCGAACTCCGCCCTCTGCTCGGGGGTGCGGTAGTCGGAGGCGATCACCAGGATCATCGACACGGCGAAGGCCGCGGCGATCGAGATCACGTAGATCCAGGTCGGGGAGAAGACCGGGATGGTGAGCAGCGAGGTGAACGCGAAGGCGCCGGTCTTCACCGTGCCGAAGATCCAGCCGAGGATGCCGATGGTCAGGCCGCCCGTCGCACAGCCGATCAGCATCCGCGGGTAGATCCGCTTGTAGCGGAGATGGATGCCGTAGAGGGACGGCTCCGAGATGCCGCCCAACAGGCCGGCGGCCAGGGCACCGATGGCGGTCTGGCGCACCTCGTTGTCACGAGCCCGGCTGGCGACGACGAGGACGCCGGCGGTCGCACCGAAGCAGGCGAAGTTCCAGGTGCCCATCGGGCCCTGGATGAAGTCGTAGCCCAGGGTGCTGATGTTGGCCAGCATGAGCGCGTTCAGCGGCCAGTGCAGGCCGAGCGGCACCAGGAACGGGTAGAGCATCGGAATCAGCACCGCGAACAGCAGCGGCACCGTGTTGTTCAGCCAGGCGAGCCCGTAACCGAGGCCGCTGCCGATCCAGATCCCGAGCGGGCCGATCAGGAAGGCGGTGATCGGAATCATGATCAGCATGCTGAAGAACGGAACGAAGACCATCTGGATGTTCTCCGGGAAGATCCGCTTCAGCAGCTTGTAGAGCTGGGCCAGCACCGCGACCATGATCAGCGGCACGAACACCTGGCCGCCGTAGTTGTTCAGCTGCATCGGGAGTCCGGCGATCATGGCCACACACTGGGTGCCGATGTCGGTCTTGGTGCAGACGGTGTCGGCTGCGCCACTCAGCGACAGGAATTCCGGGGTGAACAACGCCGCCATGATCGTGGCCCCGATCCACGGGTCGACATTCAGCTTCTTGGCCGCGTTGTAGGCGACCATGATCGGCAGGAAGTACAGCACCGAACGCCACATCGCGTCCCAGAACACCCAGGTGGCGCCGGCGGCGGTCAGCCGATCCACGCCCTGGAACGGGACGATGTGCAACGCGTCGAGGATGGCGGCGATCGCGATGATCAGCGACGAGCCCAGCAGCACGCCCAGCAGCGGGCGGAACGAGTCGGACAGGTACTCGAAGAACGCGTCCAGCCAAGCTACCTTGCCGCGGGCCTTGGCCCGCTCACGGGCCTTCACGTCCGCATCGGAGAGGCCCTTGCCCACGTTCGCCATCGTCGGCAGGTTCATGATCTCGTTGAACATGGTCGCGACGGCGCCGCCGATCACGACCTGGTAGCGGTCGCCGCTCTGCGGCACGGCGCCCATCACTCCCGGGATCTTCTCCACGGCCTTCTGGTCGATGCCCGAGGCATCGTTCAATTCGAAACGCAACCGCGTCGCACAGTGCGTGAGGCTGATCACATTGCCGGCTCCGCCGACTGCCGCCACGATCTGTTCGGCGGGACTTGTTGTGGTTCCCGACTCCATTGTCCCTTTCCCTTCTGGAAGGCCCTGAAAACAAAAAAAGACCCGAGGCGCACTCTCGTGCCCCTCAGGTCTTGCCCCGTTGCTGGGTAACAACCCTGTGTTGGTCCTACTCGAAAAAGCGTAACACCACCCCGGTGAGCCTTGGCAAATCACCTGACCAAAGGCCGGTTCTCACACCCAAAGAAACCCCCCGGGGTATTTCAGGAACGGGCGACCCGGAACAACTCGCACACGACACCGTAATAGCGGTCGGTCTGCCCGAGCCTGGTCATGCCGAGCCGCTGGCACACGGCCTGGGACGCGGTGTTCGCCGGATAGGTGACCGCGTAGACCTCATCGACTCCCTGTTCCCAGGCGTGGGCGAGCAGGCGTCCACCTGCCTCGGTGGCGTAGCCGCGTCCCCAGACCTCGGGACGCAGGTGCCAACCCACCTCGGTGTCGGGCGAGACCTCCCCCGAGCTGTACGGGAGCAGCTTCAGCAGGGCACTGCCCACCGGCCGGCCGACCTCGTGGGGCACGATTGCCCACACCCCGTAGCGCGGCCCCTCGAAGGAGGCCCAGCGGGTGAAGGCCGCCCGCACGTCATCGGGTCCCGTCCAGACCCTCGGTTCAGCCCCGAGGTAGCGGGCCACCTCCCACTGGGAGTAGATCTCGAGGGCAGCGTCTGCGTCCGACTCCCGCCAGGGGCGGAGTAGCAGGCGGGGCGTCTCCAGCTCGGGCACCATGGCGGCAGCCTACGGGCCTGCAGAGGACGACGGCACGAGCGGTCCAGCTCAGCCGACGTTCGCCCAGCTGCGCCGGTAGACGTCGAGCAGTGCTGCGACCTCGGCTGCGTCCGGCAGCCCGGCCGGGTTGATCCAGACCGGCACGCCGAACATGCGAAGGTTCGTCCGCGCCGCGATCCGGCGGAACCAGCTCAGCTTCGCGATGAAGCCCTCCGGATCACGCACCTCCACCCCGACCATCGTGGCCCGGGAGATCTGCGAGGTGCACACCGATACGACCTCGCTCCACGGCACGAAGCCGACGGCCGTGAGCGAGGAGTCGTCGGTGAACCCGTCCGCAGTGAGACGCAGCGCGACCCTGGGCTGGGCCGCCCGGTAGGCCAGGTAGGTGGTCGCCGGCCCGAACAACGCCAGCGCGATCCACCCCGCCCACTGGTACACCGCGACCAGTGCCGGGCCGCCGGCCGGCGGGAAGGACACCATGATCAGCGGCAGGGCTGCCATGAAGAGCCCGAAGGTCACAAGCCGGATGCCTGCCCAGCGCGCAGGTTTCAGTTCCACGGTTTCCGGATAGCGGGCGATGACACGCCCATCGGTCTCGTACGACACAGCCATTTCCGCCCCCCAACGGACTGACGTTCACTGCTCCGCGCCCGCGCCCCCACGCGACCGGAGAGTCGTCACTCCTCATTGTGCCAGCACCCATCGGCGCGCCGCTGTCCCCCGGAAGCGGGACCGGGGCAGGCCGGGGACGGACCCTTTCCCGTCCACCCGCGGCGGGTGGCCGAAAAGGGGACGGTTCCTTTCCCGTCCACCTGCGGCCCACGAACGGGAACGGAGCCGTCCCCGCGGACGCACACGCTGCGGATCTCGACCGACCCGAACAGCCAGACGCGAGACCGCGTCAGCGGCCGTGGGAGTACGCCACGCCGGGCTTCGTCCGGCCGAGCAAGGTACTCACCGTGACGAAGGTGAACCCCTTGGCGCGCAGCTTCTTGATGATCGCGGGGACGGCCTTCACCGTGGTCGGGTGGATGTCGTGGAGCAGGATGATCGAGCCGCGCCGGGCGCCCTTCACCGCCGCGGCGACGGTCTTGTCGGTGTCACGGGTCAGCCAGTCGAGGGTGTCGACGTTCCACAGCACCAGAGCCAGGCCGGACCGCTTCGCCGACGCGTGCACGTCGGCATCCATCGCTCCGTACGGTGGCCTCAGGTAGCGCGGGTCCACCCCGGCATCCCGGCGCAGCACCCGGATCGTCGAAGTCAGCTCCCGGTCGATCTGGGCCGGAGTGAGCTTGGTCAGGTCGCGGTGGTCCCAGGTGTGGACGCCGATCTCGTGGCCGGCGCGGGCGATCGCGCGAGCCACCTTCGGATAGGTCTCGACCTGCTGGCCGAGCAGGAAGAACGTGGCGGGTGCCTTGGCGTCGGCGAGGTGCGCCAGCAGTGTCCGGGTGTACGGGCCCGGGCCGTCGTCGAAACTGAGCGCGACGCATTTCACCTTGTCGCAGTCCACCTTCTGGGCTGCTCCGCCCGGCTTCCCGGTCGGTGTCGAGGTCGCGGTCGGCGTCGGCGTGGGGCTCGCGGTGACCGCGTCCGGTGGGACCGGGTTGACCACGGAGTTCTCCACACGGCGGCCCTCGTCGGTGAGCAACGGCGCCGTGGCCGCGGCCGGAACGGTGAGGGTCACCCGCCCGTGTGGGCAGGCCATCACCTGGCACTGGTCGAAGCCGACGATCAGTTCGCCCTGGCTGGTGAACGCGACCATCGGCGAAGCCGCCAGCGGGTCGTCGCCGGCCCGGCTCAGGTCCACGTCCGGGTGCGCGGCCGCCGCTTCCCGGAGCGCCGCGAGCGCTGCGGCGTGGTCGAGGAGTTCATCGGTGCCCAGCACCGCGCCCGTGGCCGGGTCGAACCAGAAGGAGCGCCAGGTGTTCCGGCCGTCCACACCGTCGAAGAGGTAGCCGTCGCTGACCACTCCGACCGCCTCCGGCGAGCTTCCGATCAGCTGCCAGCCGAGGTTGAGTTCGGCGGACGCGCCGCTGGCGGCGGCTGGATGGGTCGCCTCGAAGTCGCTGACCGCCTGCGTGAAGTAGCTGGAGATCTGCGCGTCCACGGGGGAGCGGTCGAACTGCGGCCAGCTCGCGAACACCCGCGTCCCGTTGTAGGCGGTGCGGGTCTCGACCCGGGCGAGCAGGCTGCCGAGCAGTTCGCCGTCCATCACCTGCGGGCTGTGGCCCTCGGCCACCAACTCCTCCTCCGCCGCGCCCGTGGGCCGGGCCGTGTTCGGTGGGGTCGGAGTCGGCGTGGACGCGGTAGGCGTCGGCACCGGTGAACCCAGGTCGGGCCCGGGATAGGTCACCGCGCAGCCCGCGAGCAGGCCCAGCCCGGCAAGGACGGCCCCGATTCGCCTGATCGCCCGCATGCTCCTCCTGGATTGTGAGCGGTCCTTCGACGGTACCTGTCCGCCCTGAACGTCCACCGCAGGAGATTTCAGGTGTCGCTCAGGTGGACGAGAAGGAGAACCGTCCCCTTTTCGGCCAGGTGGACGAAAGGTCCTCCCGACTTGACGGGGACGGGGACCGGCACGCACCCTTGGAGGCATGTGGAACTGACCTCTCGCACCGTCCCTGCCAGCGATCGAGGTTATCCGTGTCCACCACCCTGTTCCTTTCCGGCGTCGCCGCGTCCTTCGGCGCCCACCCCCTGTTCGCGGGCCTGGACGCCACCGTCGCGCCCGGCGACGTGACCGCTCTCGTCGGGCCGAACGGATCCGGCAAGACCACGCTGCTGCGGATCATCGCCGGCGAGCACCCGGCGGACGCCGGCACCATCCGGCTCGCCCCACCGGACGCCGCGATCGGGTACCTGCCGCAGTCCCCGCCGGCGCCGGCGGAGTCCATCCTCGGCTACGTCCGGCGGCGTACCGGGGTGTGCCCGGCGCAGGCCGCCTTCGAAGCCGCGGCCGCCGAGCTCGCGTCCGGCGCGCCGGGGACGGAGGAGCGGTACGCCCGCGCCCTCGACCACTGGCTCGCGCTCGGCGGCGCCGACCTCGACGTGCGGCTGGCCGAGGTGCTGGCCCGGCTCGACCTCCGCGTGGATCCGGACCGTCCGCTGGGCACGCTGTCCGGAGGACAGGCCGCGCGCGCGGCCCTGGCGTCCATCCTGGCCAGCCGGTACGACGTGCTGCTGCTCGACGAGCCCACGAACAACCTGGACGGGGACGGCCTCGACGCGCTCACCTCCTTCGTCAGGAGGCTCTCCTCCCCGGTGCTGGTCGCGTCCCACGACCGTGCGTTCCTCGACGCGGTCGCCACCTCCGTCCTCGAACTCGACGAGCACCAGCAGAGTGTCAACGCCTACGCCGGCGGCTGGACGGACTACCGCGCGACCAAGGCACTCGCCCGCAGGCAGGCCGAAGAGGCCTATCAGGCCTACGCCGAACGACAGGCCGACCTCGTCGCGCGCGCCCGCCGGCAGAACGAGTGGGCCCTGCAGGGAAGGACGAAAGCGGGACGGCTCGGCCCGCACCAGCAACTGGCGAAGAAGTGGGCCGAGGACAAAGCGCGCAAGCTCGACCAGCGCGCCGCCCGGGTGCGGGACGCCGTCGATCGGCTGCCCCGGGTCGAGCAGCCCCGCAAGGAGTGGGAACTGCGCTACACGATCACGGCGGCTCCCGAACCGGCAGAGGTGGTGCTCACCCTCGACGAGGTGGTTGCGGGCGCAGGAGACTTCCGCGTCGGGCCGTTCTCCGCACAGGTGTCCAGGGGCGAACGGATCGTGCTCGCCGGCCCCAACGGCGCAGGCAAGTCGACCCTCCTGCACACCGCGCTCGGGTCGCGTCCGGCCTTGTCCGGGAGGGTTTCCTGGGGGACGCGGGTGGCCCTCGGCACTCTCGACCAGGGCCGCGAGCAGATCAGCGGCCCGGACGCGCTGATCGACGTGGTCGCCCGGGCACTCGGCGCGACCGAGCCTGCGTCCGTCCGCACCCTGCTGGCCAAGTTCGGCCTCGGCGCAGAACACGTGGAACGCCCCTGCGCGCAGCTCTCCCTCGGCGAGCGGACGCGGGCCGCACTCGCCGTGCTGCAGGGACGGGCCGTGAACGTCGTCGTGCTCGACGAGCCCACCAACCACCTGGACGTCGCGGCGATCGAGCAACTCGAGGCCGCCCTGGTCGCCTTCAGCGGGACGCTGCTGGTCGTCACCCACGACTGGGGCCTGCGCGACGCGCTCGCCCCATCCGCGACCTGGGAGTTCCGGCGCAGCGGCGACCACGCGGACGTCCGCGTGGCCTGAGCTCGTCGCGGCCGTGGTGACAGCCGGGGTACGGGACTGCCACCACGGCCATCGTGCGCAGTGCCCGGGCCATGCCTGCCCTGCTCGGAGCCAGTCTCCGCGGTCTGCAAGGTCCGGCGGTTCCCCCCTGTTTCACCAGGTCCCCTCGGGTCCCCCAACCCCCTGATGCCGCCTGGGCACTGCGCACGATTCACCCTTCAGAACGCGCCGGATGCGTTCCTGATACATCGACCGGGAATTTCGATCTCCGGAATTCGTCGCGTGAAGAGGTATCAAAGTGCGCAGTGGATTCCTCTTCTATGCGTACTCGGTCGCTGAATAGGCTGTGACCGCCCCGCGCAGGAGGAGCTCCCCGTGATTCGCGTGCTCGACCCCGCAAGTGCCGTTGTCCGTCCCGACCAGGAAGTCGGCGCGACGGTCTACATCTCCGACCGGCTGCTCGTCCGGGGCGAACAGCTGTGGAAGCAGGACGACCGGGTCGTCGGCGTGCTCGCCGGCCTCGGCCTCGGCCTGCGCCCGCCGGCACGGTTCCGGGAGAAGGGGATCCCGCGGCGTGAACGCCGGACGGTGGACGGACTTCGGCTGGAGTCCCCGCAGGTGGCCGGCCTGGAGTTGTACGTCACAGCCGAACAGGGCGCGCCCGCCCCGGACGCATGGACGGTGGTCCAGCAGATCCGCACGGTCGCCCCCGACGTCGCGCAGAGCTTCGAACTGGTACACGTGCTGTTCGCCACGGGAGGGCTGTCCGGCATCGGCAAGGGCGGCGGCTACATGCCCGGCATCGGCAAGGGCGGCGGGTACATGCCCGGCATCGGCAAGGGCGGCGGCTACATGCCCGGCATCGGGCTCGGCCCGGACGAGTTCGCGGTTCCGGGCTACGGCGGCAAGGCCCCCGTGGCGGTCCTGATCAACGACCCGTCCCGGACCGCGCCGCGGCTCACCCGCCCACCGGTCGTGGTCATGCCCGACACCGGGATCGGCGACCACGCGTGGTTCCCGGACGAGGCCGTCGTGGGCGTGAACCCGGCGCCCCCGGCGTCACTGGGCGTGAAGGTCGTGGGCTCACCGGTCTCCGACCGCGGACCCGGCGTCACCTCCCGGCTCACCGGTGACCTCGACCGGCTTGCCGGCCACGGCACCTTCATCGCCGGCATCGTGCGCCAGACGTGCCCGTCGGCGCGCCTGCAGTCGCACGCGATCATGAGCTCGGACGGGCTGGTCGCCGAGGACGATGCCCTCGAACTCCTGCAGGATCTCCTGGACGCCCAGGTCGCCGCCCTGGCCGCGCACGACGCGGCGTCGATCATCGACGTGCTCACCCTCTCCTTCGGCTGCTACCACGAGGACGCGCCGGAGGAGGACAGCGATCCGTCCAGCGTCTCCGCAAGCAGTCTCGCGGCCGTCCTGCGCGACCTCGGTCGCGCCGGGGTGCTCGTGGTCGCCGGTGCCGGCAACGACGCGACCGAGCGTCCGTTCTACCCCGCGGCCTTCGCGGGCGACCCGCTGGCCGGCTCCGGCGGGCTCCCGCTGGTCAGCGTCGGCTCGGTGAACCCCGACCGGAACAAGGTCTCACTGTTCTCCAACGGGGGCAGCTGGGTGACCACGTACCGCCCGGGTGCGGCGATCGTCTCCACGCTGCCGCGTCGGCAGAACGCCAGCAGCCAGGCCTCGGTCGAGGTGGCCGGGGTCGACACGCTCGCCGGGGAGGCCCTGACCGCGGTTCGCAGGGGTGAGGTCCCCGCGCCACGGGACCGGGCGACGATCGACCTGGACGACTACTCCGGCGGCTTCGGCGTCTGGAGCGGAACATCCTTCTCTGCCCCCGTGCTCGCCGGACAGCTCGCGCAGTCCCTGGTGGCGCAGGGGACCGAGGAGACTGATCTGGACGCGCTGCTGAAGCGTGGCTGGACCGCGCTGGTGAGCGTGCTCCACCCGAGGAAGCTGGCATGAACACCACCGCTCCGCTCGGCGCACAGGCCGCCGCGGCGTTCACCGACTACCGGGACGGCGACCGCGACCGGCTGCGCGACCTGGTCGCCCTGCTCACGCCACTGCTGTGGCACACCGCACGCAGCCAGCGTGCCTCGCAGCAGGTGGCGGAGGACGCGATCCAGACCGCATGGGTGCGTCTGGTGGACGCCTCGGACAGCATTACGGACCCGAAGGGGATCGTGTCCTGGCTGGTCGTGACCGTGAAGCGTGAGACCTGGCGGCTGATGCGGCTCGCCGGACGCGAGACCGCTCCGGAGGGCGGAATGCCGGAGACCGTGGACGACGCGACACCGGAGGACGCGGTCCTGCGCACCGACGAGCAGCGGGTGCTGTGGCGGCACGTGAACGAACTGTCCGAACGCTGTCGCGCCCTCCTTCGGGTGATTGCCTTCGCAGCAACGCCCGACTACGCGAGCGTCGCCGCCACCCTCGGCATGCCGGTGGGCAGCATCGGTCCGACCCGCGGCCGGTGCCTTGCCAAGCTGCGCACCGCACTCCTTTCCGACCCGAGCTGGGAGGCCTGAGATGCCCGAAGAATTCGTCCCCGGGGCCGACCAGCTCCTCGACGCCACCGACGACCGCATTCTCGCCCGGCTCGCCAGCCTCTACTCTGCGATCGACCCGGTTCCCTCCGATCTGCTCGAGCGGATCGACTTCAGCCTCGCCGTCGCCGAACTCGAGGCCGACATCGCCGAGCTGACCCGCGGTGAACTCGTCGGCGTCCGCGGTGAGTCGACCGACTCGGTCACCTTCACCAGCGGCTCGCTCAGCCTGATGGTGACCACAGTCGTGTCGGCCCATCACGTACGGATCGACGGCTGGGTGACCAGCGCCGGCGCCGAGGTCGACGCGGTGGCCGAGGGTGTGACCCGGACCGTGGTTGCGGACGACGCCGGCCGGTTCTCCATCGATGACCTGCCCCGCGGCCACGTACACTTCGTGGTCCGTCGCGAGGGCTACCGGCCCGTGATCACCCCGTCGATCGAGGTCTGACGAATCCCACGCCGGTGGACGAGGGGACGCTCGCCCGCGCCCGTGAGCTGAGGCTCGCGGGCCTGGCCGACAACTCCGCCGGGAGGCCGGCCCTGGCCGCGCGGTCGCTACGCGCGGCGTTGCGCCTGCTGGCTTCGCCCGGCGATTCCGCGGACCGCGCCGTCACCGCGGTCCGCGTGGCCTGCCTCCTCACCCTCGCCCTCGCCGAGCTCCAGATCTCGGGCTGGGACGCCGCGTCGACCCGCCTCGCCCAGGCGCGCGAGCTCGCAGCGGACGATCCGGAACTGGTCGCCCGCTGGCGCTGCCAGCGCGGAATCCTCCGTGCGCGATCCGGTCAACTCGGACAGGCCGCGAGCGACCTCGCCGTGGTGATCGCCGAACCGGACTGGTTCACTCCGGTCGAGCGCGCGGCGGCGCTGGTCACCAGGGGCATGGTCCATGTCGAGTTGGGCGACCCGGGAAGGGCAGACGAGGACCTCGCCGCTGCCGCCCACCTCGCCGCTGCCGCCGGTGACGACCGCCTGCTGTTCATGGCTGAGCACAACCGTGGCCTGGCGCGATACCTGACCGGGGATCTCCCTGGAGCCCTGTCCGCGATGGCCGCGGCGGAGCAACTCCAGGCCGACGTGTTCAGGGGGCCGTCGCTGTTCGACGTCGCACGGGTGCTCGGCGAGGCCGGACTGCTGGACGAGGCCCTGGAGTCGCTGGACCGCGCCGAGGCGGAATGCCTCCCGCGAGTGCACCGGCAGCTGGTGGCGGAGATCGAGCGGGAGCGGGCGATCCTGCTCAGGCTCACCGGCGACTTCGCGCCGGCGGCGGCAGCGGCGCGATCTGCACAGGCACGGCTGCGGAAGCTCGGCATTGCCGGGCCGGCGGCGGCGGCGGCGCTGATCGTGACCGACTGCGACCTGAGCCGCCGTCGCCGGTTGCCCGCCGTGCTCGACAGCGCCCTTCGCCAGGAGTCGATCGCCCGGGAGCTCGGCGACAGCGACCTGGTCGCTCGCAGCATCGCCGTGGCGGCCGAGGCGGCGGCGCGGCTGGGCCGGGCCGAGGTGGCCCGGGCGGCGTTGCGCCGGTACCCGCGGCAGTCGCACGGCCTGGTGATCCACCTGCGCCACGTCTACGCCGCGGCGCTCACCGACGTGGCCTCAGGACGCTCGCCCCGTCCGCGCCTGGCCACCGCGGCCGCCGACCTGGCCGCGAGCCAGGCAGTGAGCGCGTCCCTCGACTCGCGGGCTGCGCGCAAGGTACTCAGCCTCCGGCTGGGCGAGCTCGACCTCGACCTGGCGGTGCGGCGCGGGCCTTCTGACGTTTTGCGCACGCTGGAGCGCTGGACCAGCCTCGGCCTGCCGGTTGTCCGTCCGCCGGTCGACCCGCGCCAGGCTGACCTCACCCAGCGGCTGCGCGCGCTGTCCCGGACGCTGCGCGACGAGCCGACGCCCGAGCGGCGGGCCGAGGCGGCGCTGCTGCGCCGGGAACTCACCGACCTGGGGTTGGCCCAGCGCCAGACCGGAACGACGGCGGACGCGCTGCCCGGGTTGCCCGACGCCCTCGACGCACTGACGGCGGCCAACCGCGACCTGCTCTGGCTGTTCGGCCACGACGGCGGGCTGTGGGGGGCTGCGGTCGTGGGTGGACGGCGGCGGCTGGAACGGCTCGCTGACCTCGACCGCTGTCTGGAGACAACCCGGCGCCTGCAGGCAGACCTGCGAGCCGGCGCCTACCAGCCCGCCGGCCCGCTGCGGGACGCAATCGGGACCTCGCTCGCCGGCGGCCTGAGGTGGCTGGACGAGGCGGTCGTGCGGCCGTGGCGACTGCGGTCCTCCGGGCTGGTCGTGATCGGAACCCATGCGGTCTCCTCGGTGCCGTGGGGGCTGCTGCCCTCGCTGATCGGCGTCCCGGTGACCGTGGCGCGGTCGGCCACCGAATGGGCCGGACGCCGCGGCGGCGCTGCGTCCCCTTCCGTGCGGGTGCTCACCGGGCCGGGGCTGCGTTTCGCCGCCACCGAGGCCCGGCGGGTGGCCGCGGCCTGGCGGGAGCGTCCGCCGGGTGCCGACGCAGGGGCGTCCGAGCTTGTCGCTGCCCTGGCCGGGGCCGACGTCGTGCACGTGGCCGCGCACGGCCAGCACCAACCGGCCAGCCCGATGTTCTCCTCGCTGCAGATGGCCGACGGCGACGTCTTCGCGCACGAGCTGCCGACCGGCGAGGTACGCGCCGGGCACGTGGTGTTGTCGTCCTGCGACGTCGGCACGTCCCAGGTGCGTCCGGGCGACGAACCGCTGGGGCTGGCGCACACCCTGCTCTCCCTCGGCGTCGGCTCGGTGGTCGCCGCCGTGGCCCCCGTCCCCGACGACGAGACCACCCAGGTGATGGCCGACTACCACACGGCGCTCGCCCGCGGCCTGTCCAGTGACGAGGCGCTCGCCGAGGCCGGCGCCGGCTCCGCGTTCGTCGTGCTGGGCTCCAGCTGGCGCGCGGGTGGACGGAAATGAGAACCGTCCCCTTTTCGGCCATGGACGATAAGGGGACGGTTCCCCTTTTCGGCCACGAGTATTACCCTGTACTACATGACATCGCCGCAGCGCCGCACCCTCGTCTACTCGGTGAGGCTCAGCCCGCAGGAGAGCAACGCGATCCAGAAGATCGCGGACGCAAAGCACCTGCCCGCGTCCACCCTCGTCCGCGCCTGGATCCTCGACCGGCTCGAACAGGAGCAGGGTGCCTGAGCTGCGACTGCTGTTCCTCGGCGCCGGCGCCATCGGGACCTACGTCGGCGGCTCACTCGCCGTTGCCGGGCACAAGGTCACCTTCAGCGAGCAGCCCGACGCCGCCGCGGTCATCCGGACGCAGGGCCTGCGGCTGACCCGCGCCGACCGCACCGTCCCCGTCCGCGACTTCGCCATCCACGACTCCGCCGCGGAGGCGCTCGCCGCCGGACCGTACGACGTCTGCGTGTTCGCGCTCAAATCGTTCGACACCGAATCGGCCCTCGACGGGCTGCTCGCCACCGGAGCCCCCGTGCCGCCGGTGCTGTCCCTGCAGAACGGCGTCGACAACGAACCGGTGATCGCAGCGAAGCTCGGTGCGAACCGGGTGATCACCGGCACGGTCACGACCGCCGTGGGCAAGCCCGGCACCGGCCAGGTCGTGGAGGAGAAGCGGCGCGGCATCGGTATCGCGCTCGACCACCCCCTCGGACGCCGGCTGGTCGCCGCCCTCAACGACGCCGACCTGAACGGTGTCGGCTACCCCTCCCCCGGGCCGATGAAGTGGTCGAAGCTGCTCACCAACCTGATCGGAAACGCCACCTCGGCCATCCTCGACGAGCCGGTCGGTGCCCTGTTCGCCGACCCGCGCACCTACGAGGTGGAGATCGCCGTCCTGCGTGAGTGCCTGGCCGTGATGGGCGCACTCGGGCACAAGCCGGTCGACCTGCCCGGCACCCCCGTGAAAGCGCTCGCCCTGGGAGCGTCGCAGCTGCCCCGGTTCGTCGCCCAGCCACTCCTGTCGCGGATCCTCGGCGGCAGCCGCGGCGACAAGATGCCGTCCTTCCACATCGACCTGCACGGCGGCCGCGGCCGCACCGAGGTGCGCTACCTCAACGGCGCGGTCGTCCGCTACGGCGCCGAGCACGGCGTGCCCACGCCGGTGAACGCCGTGCTCACCGACACCCTTGAGGCGCTCAGTTCGGGCACGCAGAGCGTGGAGACCTACCGGCACAACCCGGACGCCCTGCTGGCCCTGCTCCCATAGGCTGGCAGCATGCCGGCGGCGGTGTGGATCATCCTGGGCCTGGCCGGCCTGGTGGTCGGTGCGGAACTGATCGTGCGCCACGGCGCGAAGCTCGCCGCCCGGCTCGGCGTGCCGTCCATCATCGTCGGGCTGACGATCGTCTCGCTCGGGACCAGTGCCCCCGAACTCGCGGTCGGCATCGACGCCGTCCGCACCGGCGCCGGTTCGCTGGCGGTGGGCAACATCGCGGGCACGAACGTGGCGAACCTGCTGCTGATCCTGGGGCTGTCGGCCGCGATCCGTCCACTCGCCATCCAGCGCCAGACCATCCGGATCGACCTGCCCGGGATGGCGATCGCCTCGCTGCTGCTGCTGGCGCTGAGCCTGGACGGGCAGCTCACCGTCCTGGACGGCATCGCGCTGGTGGCCGTCGCGCTGGTCTACATCGCCCTGCTGATCCGCACCGCCCGCCGCGAGCCGCCGCAGGTCGCGGCCGAGTACGAGTCGGAGTTCGCGGACCGTCCGCCGCACCCGGCCGGCGACGTGGTCGTGCGACTGGTGCTGGTGGTGGCGGGCATCGCGCTGGTCGTGCTCGGTGCCGACTGGCTGGTCCGCGGTTCGGTGGACGCAGCCCAGGCGCTCGGCGTTCCGGACTCGCTGATCGGCCTGACGATCATCGCGCTCGGCACCAGCGCGCCGGAGCTGGCCACCACCGTGGTCGCCACGGTCCGCGGCGACCCCGACATCGCGATCGGCAACCTGATCGGCTCCAGCACCTTCAACCTCACCGCCATCCTGGGCACATCCCTGCTGTTCGCGCACCAGCCGGTCGTGCTCGACCCGCAGCTGCTCTGGTTCGGGCTGCCGGTGATGGCGGTGGTGGCGCTGGTCTGCATCCCCGTGTTCATCAGCGGACGCGTCGTCTCCCGCCTCGAGGGCGGGCTCCTCGTCACCGGGTATCTGGCCTACCTCACCTACCTGATCGCCACCACGATGTGACCCCCCCACTGCCGACCGGGGCCTCAGAAATCGGCGATCCGCACCGGGATCCGGCGCGAGCCGAAGTCACCGGCCTTCGCCGCGTAGTGACCGGCGACGGCGAACCCGCACTGCGGGCAGCGCGCGTCCGCGGTGAGCCGGTAGTCGAGGATCCGGTACCAGTCGCGGGTGATCAGCGGCGTACCGCAGCCGGGGCACCAGGTGGTGTCGCCCTCGATGTCGTGCACATTGCCGCCGTAGACGTAGCGCAGGCCGGCGTCCATCGCGATCCGGCGGGCGCGCCGCAGCGTCGCGGGCGGGGTCGGCGGCACGTCCCGCATGTGGTGGTCGGGGTGGAACGCGGAGAAGTGCAGCGGCACGTCCACCCCGAGCTCGGACGCCACCCAGCCGGCCAGCTGCGCGATCTCCGCGTCGGAGTCGTTGTGGCCCGGGATCAGCAGCGTGGTCACCTCGAACCAGACCGACGTCTCGTGGGCGAGGTAGGCCAGCGTGTCCAGGACAGGTTGCCGGTGCGAGCGGGTGATCCTCACGTAGAAGTCCTCGGTGAAGGCCTTCAGGTCGACGTTCGCCGCGTCCATGTGCGCGAACAGCTCCCGGCGCGGCTCGTCGTGCACGTAGCCGGCCGTGACCGCAACCGTCCGGACGCCGAGTTCGTGGCAGGCGTCGGCCACGTCGATCGCGAACTCGGTGAACACCACCGGGTCGTTGTAGGTGAAGGCGACACTCTCGCAGCCCAGCTGCTTCGCCGCGCGCGCGATCGCGGCCGGGGATGCGGCGTCCTGCAGCCGCTCGACGTCACGGGACGTGCTGATGTCCCAGTTCTGGCAGAACCGGCAGGCCAGGTTGCAGCCGACCGTCCCGAACGACAGCACGCTGCTGCCCGGGTAGAAGTGCGCCAGCGGCTTCTTCTCGATCGGGTCGATGCAGAAGCCGGACGCGAGCCCGTAGGTGGTCAGGACGAGCTGCTCGCCCTCGCGGCGCCGGACGAAGCACGCTCCCCGCTGGTGGTCGCGGAGCTTGCACTCCTGTGGGCACAGATCGCACTGGATCCGGCCGTCGTCGAGCCGGTGCCACCACCGGGCCGGGTGCAGGACCGGCTCCGGTGCGCTCATCTGTGGGCCAGCGCGAGTTCGTCCGGCTCGTGCCAGGCGGTCACGCCGAAGCGGTGCGCGACCACGTCCTCACTCCAGAACACGACGGGCAACCCGGCCTTGTGCAGCAGGTGCTCGACGAAGTCGTGCGGATCGGGCAGTTGCTCCCAGACCTGCGGCAGGAAGGTGCCGCAATGGCCGTGCCAGCTCAGGATCAGGCCGTCGGTTCCCGGCTGGAGGCGTTCCAGCAACTCCTCCCGGGTCGTGGCCGGGATCGGTTCGGTCGAGGACAGCAGCGACACCTCGATCCGGATCGAGGGAAGGTCCTGCACGTGGAGCGGCGGGAACCGGGGATCGTGGAACGCGGCCGAGCAGGCGTTGCGCATCACGTCCTCGCCGAGGCGCCGGTGGGCCTGCACCGATCCGATGCAGCCGCGCAGGCTGGCGTCCTGGGTGAGCGTGACGAAGGTGGCGCCAGGCTCGTGCAGCCAGGCCGGGGCGTCCGGCGGTTCGGTGACCGATCTGCGGGCGGCGATGGCGGTGCGGGCGAGGCCGAGCAGGACGGGACCGGCGGTCGGGTCGTCCTGTGGCCGCAGCGGCGCAGCGGGGGGTTGCTCCCGCACGGCCGCGGGGCCGGGATGGGCCGAGGCCAGGCGGGCGTCGGTCCGCGAGTCGAGGTCAGTCATCGTGGTCACCTCCTGAGGTGGTACCCGGATGGGTTGAGAAGGACACGGACGCGTAGCCAACCACCCGCGACGGGTCGCCGGCGGTGTCGCCGGAGTTGCGGGCGTCGACCAGCGTCGGGACGAGGTTGTGGTCGCGGGCCGCCAGCAGCAGGCCGTTGATGCCACGTGCGCCGCACGCACTGCGGTCAGGCAGCGGCCAGGCGAGGGCGAGAATGCGGGCGATGGTGTCGGCGTCGGTGCTGCGAGCCTGGTCGTAGGACAGGTAGTGGGAGAGGTCCGAGCTGATCAGCAACAGGGTTTCCGGACCACCCCAGGCCTCCTCGAGCACGGACGCGACGAGTTCGGCACCGGCGTCCCCGACGACCAGGGGAACGAGCGTGAACTCGTCCAGCACGCGCTGCAGGAAGGGCAGTTGCACCTCCAGCGAGTGCTCGGGGGCGTGCGCGTCGTCGGAGTGGATGACCCCGGGCAGGGCGGAGAGCCGGTCGGCGACCGTCCGCTCGATCGACACCTCGCCGAGCGGGGTGGCGAACGCATCGTCGTCGGGCAGGGCCAGTCCGGCGAACCACACGTGGTGGGCCGGGCCGAGCAGCACCAAGCGACGGATGGACGCCGCGAACGGGTCGAGCAGCGCGTAGCCTCGGGCGGCGCTCGGGCCGGAGTAGATGTACCCGGCGTGCGGGACGATCAGCGCCTTGGGGCATTCGGGGAGCGGAGTGGTCTGCCTGCGGGCATCGGCGAGCAGGCCGTCCACGCTGGCCTGCAGCTCGTGGGCGCGGCCGGGATAGAAGCGTCCCGCTACTGCGGGTTGACGAATGGTCCGCATCGACATCGCCCCCAGGATCGACGCTAGGCCGGTCGGCGGGCCCCGTCAACGGCTGGTGGCTGTACAGATGGTGACGCCGGGCCGGGAGCGCCTCTCGGCGCGTGGCCGCTCGAAGCGGCGAGAGTTGGAGCCCGGGGCTACCGCGGCCCGACGTCTGCTGAAGGATAGGCCGACAAGCCCTTCCCGCCAAACCCCCGCCTCAGGGGACGGTTCCTTTCCCGTTCGCGGGGCCTGTCCCCGTTCCCGTTCAGGGGGACGGTTCCGTTCCCGTTCACCTGGTCCGTCCCCATTCCCGTTCACGGGGACGGTTCCCTTCCCGTTCACCTGGTCCTGGTCGGGCCCACCAGCCGGGACGGCGTCCGGAGACGGCTCACACCAGCTTGCCGTCCCGCCACAGTCGGGCGGACGCGGACAGATCCGCAGCCATCACCTGCAGGCGCCCGGCCTGGAACACCGCGCGCGTGCCGTCGGTGACGTCCGCGCGTCCGGATGCAACGACGTGGCAGAACGCGGCCGCCCGCTCGAGGGCGACGGCGAAGTCCCCGTCGAACACACCGCGCAGGATCTCGTCCGCCACCCGAAGCACCTCGTCCGGACCCGGTGGCTCGACCCCGGCGACCGCGTGGTTGGGTTCGGTGAACCGAATCCCGGCCGCGTACTCGCGGGCAGCGCCGTGTGGATCGGCGCCCACCCACTCGCGCAGCAGATAGAGCCTCCACAAGGCCCCGGGCAGCGTCCGCGCAGGTCGGGACGCCCAGAGATCAGCGAGCGTGCCGAGCCCGATGTCGTCGGTCAGCGCGATCAGGCGCGAGGTCACCGCTGGATCGTCGGCCGCGCGTCCGGTGTGCAGCAGCGCCGCCGCGGTCTCGTGAGCGGCGTGTAGCTCGGCGATCGGGTCGTACGGCTCACCGAGAGCTTCCAGGGACGCAGGGTCCCGGAAGCTCGGACGCCGGGGCTTGCGCTGCTCGCTCACGCGGACAGGGTAGCCGGACGGACTTCGCGGCCTGAACGGGAAGGGAACCGTCCCCGCGAACGGGAAGGGGGACAGACCCCTGAACGGGAAGGGAACCGTCCCCTGAACGGAAACGGGGACAGACCCCTGAACGGAAACGGAACCGTCCCCGCGAACGGCGGGGACGGTTCCTCGGCGGCAGCCGGTGATCTTGGAGGAGTCAGGCTGCCAGCACCTGGGCGAGCGGGGTGAACGGGTGACCCCAGGCCTCGGCCACCGGGCTGCTGGTGAGCGCGCCGGCAACGGTGGACAGGCCACGGGCCAGCGCCGGATCGGCCGCCAGTGCGTCCCTCCAGCCCAGGTCGGCGAGCTTCGTCACGTAGGGCAGCGTGGCGTTGGTGAGCGCGTAGGTGGACGTCACCGGCACGGCGCCCGGCATGTTCGCCACGGCGTAGAAGACGGCGTCGTGCACCCGGTAGGTCGGGTCAGCGTGCGTGGTCGCGTGGGTGTCGGCGAAGCAGCCGCCCTGGTCGACCGCGATGTCAACGAACACCGCGCCCGGCTTGGCGAGGGCCACCATCTCGTTGGTGACCAGCTTCGGCGCCCGCGCGCCCGGCACCAGCACCGAGCCGATCACCAGGTCGGCGTCCCTGATCGCGGCCTCGATCGCATACGCGGTCGACATCTGGGTCTTCACCTGACCGCCGAATTCGGAATCGAGGGTGACCAGCCGCTCCGTGGAGATGTCGAGGATGGTCACGTCCGCCCGCAGGCCGTGCGCGATCTGGGCCGCGTTGCGTCCGGCCACGCCGCCACCGATCACGACCACCTTGCCCGGGGTCACGCCGGGGACGCCCGGCAGCAGGACGCCGTCACCGCCCGCGTGCTTGAGCAGCGCGCTCGCCCCGGCCAGCACGGACAGCCGTCCGGCCACCTCGCTCATCGGACGCAGCAGCGGCAGCGCCCCGTCCGCGGTCTGCACCGTCTCGTACGCGATTGCCGTGGTGCCGGACGCCAGCAGCGCCTCGGTCTGCGGCTGGTCGGCCGCGAGGTGCAGGTAGGTGAACAACACCTGGTCGGCACGCAGGAAGCCGTACTCCGCGGCGATCGGCTCCTTCACCTTCAGCAGCAGGTCGGCGGCGCCCCACACGTCCGCGGCGGTCGGCACGATGGTGGCGCCGGCGAGGGCGTACGCGTCGTCGGTGATCGCCGAGCCCAGCCCGGCCCCCGACTGCACGAGCACCTCGTGCCCACGCCGGACCAGGTGGTCCACCCCGGCCGGAGTGATCGCCACCCGATTCTCCTGGCTCTTGATCTCGCTGGGTACGCCGATCCTCATGACTGCCTCTCGTCGGACGGGCCCGCGCCGTCCTTGGTCACGAGTGTGCGCAAACCCGTCCGATCGTTCCCAGCTGCGGTAACACAATCGAAAGGATCCTCGGCTAGCGTGCAACACGTGACCGGCGACGGTGTTACAGGACGGCCGAAACGGCCGAAGAATCCTCGCGACCTCGATGTGATCGATCGTCGCCTGCTGCGGCTGCTGATCCGCAACGGACGCATGTCGAACAGCCGGCTCGCGAAGGGTGCTCAGGTCGCGGAGTCGACCGCCCACACCCGCACCCAGGCGCTGATCGAGTCCGGTGTGATCCGCGGCTTCCACGCCGACATCGAGCTGTCCAGCGTCGGCTGTCCGATCCAGGCCCTGATCCTGGTCCGCCTGCAGGCCTCCGCCCGTCCGCGACTGCGGGAGGAGGCGCAGCGGCTCGCGGGCTGCCGCGGCGTGCTGGAGGTGCTGTTCCTCGGCGGCCAGTACGACCTCGCCGTCCGGATCGCCGCCGAGAACACCAACGACCTGCGCGACTTCGTGGTGAACGAGCTGAGCCGGCACCCGGAGACCGCCAGCACGGAGACCTGCCTGATCCTGGAGGACCTGCGCGGCGAACTGCCGCCGTTCAGCTGATCGTCGGCCGCAGGGACGGACGGGCGAGCGCCAGGTAGCACGTCCAGGACGCAGCGACGCCGAACACCATCACGAGCACCATCGGCACCGCGCTGGTGCCCCCGCCGGCGCTGGCCAGAGGCGCGCCGAGTCCCATCGCGAGCGCGGTGGCCACGCCCTGCACGGCGGACGCTGCGCCGGCCAGGTGGAGTGCCTCGCGGACGGCGAGCGCGCCGGCGTTGCCCATGATGAACGCCTGCGATCCGACCAGCAGCACGAAGCCGACGCAGGTGAGAACCAGCGGCGTCCCGAGCGCGAAGACACCGATCGAGAGCACCGCGACCGCACCGGAGGTGCCGATCATGCCGCCGAGCATCAGGTTCTCGGGCCGGAAGCGCCCGACGAGCCGGGCGTTGAGCAGCGACAGCAGCACCTGCAGGCCCGCGTTGGCGGCGAAGAAGAGGGCGAACTGCATCGCGGTCAGGCCCTTCATCTCCTGCAGCACGAATGACGACCCCGCAATGTAGGCCAGCATCGCGAACACCCCGAACGACTGGGTGAGCATGAAGCCGAGGTACGGCCGGATCCGGACCACCTCGATCACGCCGCGCATCGACTGCCGCAGGCCCCCGCCGTGGCGCTGCGCGAGCGGCAGCGTCTCCGGGACGAAAGCGGCCGCGGTGACCAGCATCAGGACGCCGAAGCCGGCCAGCACCCAGAACACCGTCCGCCAGTCGCCGACCATCAGGACGCCGGCACCCAGCACCGGCGCGACCATCGGGGCGAGGCCGCCGATGGCGACCATCACCGACATCCAGCGGGCGAGCGCGTCGCCCTTGGCGACGTCGATCAGCACCGCGCGGGCGGCCACGGATGCGACGCCGCCGCCGATCCCCTGGACCAGCCGGGCAGCTACCAGCAGCCCGATGTTCGGGGCGAGCGCGCAGGCAATCCCGCCGAGGGTGCAGACCACGCCTCCGACGAGCACGGGCACCCGGCGTCCGCGTTGGTCGGAGACCGGGCCACCGACGAGCTGGCCGGCGCCGAAGCCGACGAAGAAGGCGGTCAGGGTCAGCCCGACCAGGGCTGCCGTGGTGTCGAGGTCGGCGGTGACCCGCGGGAACGCCGGGCTGTACATGTCGGTCGCGAAGGGCGGCACCGCGTTCTGCACCGCAAGCGCGACCAGCAGGCTGGCCGTGATCGGCACGACCGTGCGCGGGTTGGCGGCACCCGCGTCCTGTGGCATGAGGCCACCCTGCCGCATCATCCTGTACGCGCTTTCCGCCGCTCGTCCGGTGGACCTGGCCGATAAGGGGACGGTTCCTTTATCGGCCATCGAGCGCGTTGCCGACAGGTGGCCGATAAGGAGAACCGTCCCCTTATCGGCCAGGCACGCTCTGGATCTAGAGCTTCTTCAGGCAGAGGACCCGGCCGGTGCTGCCCTGCTTGCCTTCCCAGTAGGACGCATCCGCGTTGGCGATGTCGTTGCACGGGTTCGTGAAGTCGGAAGGCTCCTTCTGGTCCTCGAAGATCTGGACCACCTGGTACTTCGCGGACGGGTCGTCACACTTCACGGCCTTGACCGAGTCCGTCCCGTCCTGGACGAGGCAGTCGCCGACCTTCGCGTCCTCCACGTGGAACTGGAACAGTGCCCAGATCACACCGATCAGGACCAGGGCCACCGGGATGCCGATCCGCAGGAGCAGGCCGATCGCGAGGCCCTTCTTGTTCGAGCCGGTGGGCGCCGGACCGCCGGGCTGGAAGGCTCCGGGAGGGGTCTGGTACGCGCCCGGGGCGGCCGGCTGATAGCCCGCTGCCGGGTACGGCCCGGCCGGCGGTGCCCCGGCCGACGGATAAGCCTGCGGGACGCCGGCTGGCGGATAGTAGCCCTGCGGCTGCGGCGTGGCACCCGCCGGTGGCTGGGCGGCCCCCTCCGTGGACGGGGGCTGGAAGCCGGGTTGCTCCGGCGTCGGATTCTGCGGTGTGGTCATGATGTCCCCTCTCGGGGCCAGACACTATCGGGCGCGCCGACGCTCCGACAGGCGCGATCCCGCGGCGAAACGGCACTCTACGAGTGGCAGCCGCACCACCACCACACCAGGGGACGGGCCTCAGCCGCGGCGGACCAGCCCCGTCTCGTAGGCGAACAGCACCAGGCCGACCCGGTCGCGGATCTGCAGCTTGGCCAGCAGGCGGGTGATGTGGGTCTTCACCGTGCCCTCGGCCATGTACAGCGTCCGGGCGATCTCCGCGTTCGTGGCGCCGGCCGCGATCTCCACCAGCACCTCCTGCTCACGATCAGTGAGCACGTCCAGGCGCGGGTCGGGGCCCTCGGGATTGGTCGGCAGGGTGGGTACAACGTGGTCGAGCAGCCGCCGGGTCGCGGACGGAGCCATCACGGCTTCGCCGGCGGCAACGGTCCGGATCGCGTTCAGCAGGTCCTCCGGACGCGCGTCCTTCAGCATGAACCCGCTCGCCCCCGCCTTCAGCGCACTGAACACGTACTCGTCGAGGTCGAACGTGGTCAGCACAAGCACCCTCGTCGGCAGCCCGGACGCCACGATCCGGCGGGTGGCCTCCACCCCGTCCATCACCGGCATCCGGATGTCCATCAGCACCACGTCGCAGCGGGACGCGAGCACGCCGGCCACCGTCTGCGCGCCGTCCGCAGCCTCGCCGACGACCTGCAGGTCCTCCTCCGCCTCGATCAGCATGCGGAAGCCGCTGCGCACCAGCTCCTGGTCATCCGCCAGGAATACCCGGATCGGATCCATCGACTACTCCTTCTCCAGCCCGGTCGGTCGGATCGGCAGCACCGCCGTCACCTGGAACCCGCCACTCGGGCGGGCCCGGGTGAGCAACCGCCCGCCCATGGACGCGACCCGCTCGTGCATGCCGCGCAACCCGTGGCCCGGGTTCTGCGGAATGGCGGACGGGCTCGCCACGCCATTGTCCAGCACGTCGATCGCGATCTCGCGCATGCCATAGGTGATCGTCACCATCGCCGTCGCCTGCGGGCCCGCGTGCTTGAGGAAGTTGGTCAGCGCCTCCTGCACCACCCGGTACACGGTCAGCTCCAGTGCCTGGGAGACCCGCGGCGGCTGTCCGTGGACGGCGAGCTGGACGCGATCGCTGGCTCGGGCGACCAGGTCGGGGATGTCGGTCAGCCGCGGCGCCGGCGCGAAGTCGGCCCGTCCGCTGGCCTCGGGGCCCTCCCGCAGCACGCCGAGGATGCGGCGCATCTCGGAGAGCGCTTCGCGCCCTGTCTCCGCGATCGTGGTCAACGCCTGGGTGGCCGCCTCCGGCTTCTTCGCCGCCAGCGCCTTGCCGCCCTCGGCCTGGACGATCATCACCGACAGTGAGTGGGCCACGATGTCGTGCAGTTCGCGCGCGATCTGCGTCCGCACCCTCGACTCGGCGAGCCGGGTCTCCTGCTCGCGCTCCAGCAACGCCGTGCGGTAGCGCTCCTCGGCCACCGCGACCCGGTCCTCGTGGGCCTCGCTGGACTCGCGCACCCGGCGTCCGATCGCGTACGGGGTGATCACCAGGCCCATGCACACGAACCACGCCAGGCCGAGGGTGATGATCTGGCGCAGGCTGGGGTTGCCCAGGTCGTCGAGCACCCAGCGCATCGGACCGAGCACCGAGCTGATCGAGCCGATCACGACCACGATCCGGGCCGGCTGGCCGGGGATCCACCGCGCCACCGAGTACGCCACCACGGGGACCGCGACGAGCGTGGCCATCGGCTGGTTCGAGACGATCACTTGCAGCAGCCCGGCCAGCGTGACGCCGGCCAGGGCCAGCAACGGCGAGTGGCGACGCAGCACGAGCGAGCCGATCATCAGCACCGCGCTCACCAGCGGGCCGATCGCGAACAGCAGCTCGCCGGTCGTGGCGTAGCTCGGCAAGCCCCGCACCCCGTAGGGCGGGACGGTGAGCAGGCCCAGTCCGGCGGCCAGCGCGGCGTCCAGTACCCAGTCGTGCCGGGTCGCGCCGGGTGGGAAGAGCAGGTCACGATACATCGAGCCCCAGCGTAGGGCCCGTTACCATGGCGGGAGTCGAGGAGAGGGGTGCGAATGCGCGGACGAGTGGCCGGGACGGCCATCGCGCTCGCCCTCGCGCTGGCCGGGTGCGGCGTGACCGTGCCGACTCCGACCTGGCTGGGCGAGAAGGACAGCCCTTCGGCGCCGGTGTCCGCGACGCAGGCCTCCCCCTCCCCGAGCCTGGCCGCCCCCACGCTGGCCATCGGCGACTGCACCGGCGACATCGACCTGTCCGGGGGATCGATCACCGAACTGGCGACGCTGTCCTGCGCCGGTGAGCACTACTGGGAGGTGGCCGCCGTCGTCACCGTGCCGGACGCGACCTATCCCGGCCCGGACGCTCTCGCCGAGACCGCCAGGACCTCCTGCAGCAAGGGCTTCGCCGATTACGTGGGGGTCGCGCAGCAGTACAGCCGGTACGCCACGGCCTACCTCGCCGCGGACGCGACCGCCTGGGCGAACCCCGCGCTGCGCACCATCACCTGCCTGGTGGGCTCCGCGGACGGCGGCCTGGTCGGCTCGGCGAGGGGCGACACCCGGGTCTTCCCGGTCGTCGGCCAGTGCACCGGACCCCAGGACGTCGCCGCGACCGCCGTCGAGGTGATCGACTGCGCGTCCCCCCACTACTACGAGGTGTTCGCCGAGAAGGAGATCTCCGGCGGGACGGCGCCCACGCCGAGGCAGAAGGAGTCGCTGTTCACGTCAGTCTGCCGGGCCGGCTTCACGAAGTTCGTCGGCGTGGACGCGGGCAAGTCGAAGTACGAGGTCACCTACTTCCTGGCCGGCTCTGACATCTGGAAGAAGGTCGGCGACCACCGGATCGTCTGCAGCGCCGGTTCCACCAAGGGCGGCATCACCGGCTCACTGAAGGGCAGGAAGAAGTAGGGCCGCCACGAACTCGATGATCTCCCGCTCGGTCTCCGCGCGCGTGGTGGGTTCGTTGTGCACTTCGTGACGGACCCCCGGGAATACCCGGGCGCGAACGTTCCGGTGCCCCGAGCCAACCAGCCGGTTCGCCACGTGGTAGGCCCCCTCTCCGTAGTTGGCCACGGGATCCTGCTCGCCAGCGAGGATCAACACCGGAAGGTCGGCGGGCACCGAGTCGTACCACCCCTCGGCGTTCACCTGGTCGTAGAGGTCGACGAAGCCCTGCAGGAAGCGGGCGCTCAGCGGCGCACCGAAGTTGTTGAACTCGTCCCGCCCGTGATCGGCCACCACCTCGGCGTCCAGCGCCACCCAGGCAGTCGGCCCGGCGCCCTCGCCGCAACGGTCCAGGAAGCCGTCGAACAGCTGGCCCACCAGTTCCGGGGGTGCGGCATCGGCCGCGGCTGAACCGGCGGCCAGGTCCGCGAGCGCCGCCCGATCGAGGGTCCGCTCGATCCCACGCATCTGGGCCGCGATCCCGCACAGCGCCAGCCCCGACAGCTGCGCCGCCGGGTCCGACGCCATCCCGCGCGCGATCATCGAACCCCAGCTGTGGCCGAACACGACGTAGGGCAGCTGCGGCAAGGACTCCCGGACGATCGCCTGCAGGGTGAGCTCGTCGGCCACGACGACGCGCGCGGCCTCGTCGCCGGCGTCACCCCAGATGCCGTGCCGCATCGCGGTACGCCCGTGCCCCGCGTGATCATCGGCCACCACGACGAACCCCGCGTCCAGGAGAGCGGAGATCAGGTGCAGGTAGCGGCGCGAATGCTCCCCGAGCCCGTGCACCACCTGCACGATCGCCCTCGGCGCGCCCACCGGCACGTATACCCACGCCTGGATGCTGTCGCGACCATTGGCCGACGTGAACTCAATCTCGCGCAAGGACATCTGGACCTCCTCTATCCCGCCTCTTCGCGGCCTCAGTTCGAGCCTATGACCCCCCTCACTCCTTCGGGGACGCTCGGCGGCAATGCTCGGGAGAATTTCACTGCTGCCTGAAATTCCGGCAGGATTCCCGAGCCGTCGTCCCTGCGTGCGGAGCCTCCCCAGCAGGAGCAGGTGTGGGAGCCAGCGGGTCAGCAGGCGGCGTCCGCGGCCGCCTCGAGCTCGGCCACGACGATCCGCCGCTGGGTCAGCATCGCGGCCTGGGCGGCGCCGGCCCGACGCGGGTCCGGGTCGGAGAGCAGTTCGACCAGGCGCTGCGGGACGATCTGCCAGGAGAGGCCCCACGGATCCTTCAGCCATCCGCACTGCGACTCCTCGCCGCCCCCGGCGATCAGGCCGTCCCAGTAGCGGTCGACCTCGGCCTGGTCGGCGCAACTCACGCTGAGTGAGACCGCCTCGCTGAACCGGAACTCCGCGGGCTGCATGATCGCGCGGAAGTCGGTGCCGTTCATCCGCCACTCGGCGAGCGCGTAGCCGTCCCCTGCCTGCAACGAGTACACCTCGGAATCGGGGAACAGGGACGTGTACCGCTGCAGCGCCCCTTCGAGGTCGGAGGAGAACCACAGGCAGGTGGTGATGCCGCTCATGCTGCCACCGCCCCCTCGGCGAGCAGGTCGTCCAGCTTGGCGTAGCCGTCGTTCACGCCGGTCTCCATGCCGCTGGCCAGCCACTGATCCCGGCCCTCGAAGCTGTCCACCAGCGACTGCGCGACCAGGCGGGTCCGGCCGTCGCCGAGGTCGGTCAGGGTGAGCGTCTCCAGCGAGACGCCGTCCGGCCACCCGTCGAAGGTGAAGGTCTGCACAAGCCGGGTGGGCGAGACCTCGTGGAAGCAGCCGTGGAAGCTGTACTCCTCCTCGCCCCGGATGTTGGTGAAGGCCCAGCTGCCGCCGCTGCGGGCGTCCCAGTGGTCGATCCGGGTGCTCACGTCCCTCGGGCCCACCCAGCGGGCGTACAGCTCGGGGTCGATGTGGGCACGCTGCACCTGCGCGGGCGTGGCCGCGAAGTCGCGGATGATCCGCACCAGGGGCACGATCGGGTCGGCCTCGATGCGGGCGGTGTCGTAGCGGTCGATCATCGTTCCTCCTGGTTCTGATCGGCGGTGCCGGGGTAGGCCTCATCGGCCGCGAGCCCGGCGAGCACGGCGTCCAGCCGCTGGTAGCGCTGCTCGGCCTGCTGCCGGTAGCGCTCCAGCCAGTCGGTCAGCGGATCGAGCATGGCGACCTCCAGGTGCACCGGACGCCGGGTGCCTGCCTGGCCGCGCGTGACCAGCCCGGCGCGTTCCAGCACGGTGAGGTGCTTGGAGACGGCCTGCAGGCTCATCTCGTACGATCCGGCGAGCTCGCCCAGGGTGGCGTCCCCGAGAGTCAGGCGCGCCACCAGGTCGCGCCGGGTGGGGTCGGCGAGGGCCGCGAACGTGCGGGAGAGCTGGTCGGTCGACATGGAATCCGTCCTAAACCGTTTGGTTGAATAGGACGCTAGACCTCCGCGTCCATCTTGTCAACCACTCGGTTGAGAAACCGGCTCCGGAGAGCTCAGCCGCCGAGCAGGTCCGTGAAGTCGGTCACCTCGAAGTCATCGCCGTGGGCGTGCGGGGCCGCGGCGAGGACGAGCTTCGCGAACTCCTCCGCCGCGCGGGTGATCCGGTGGTCCAGCTTGCCGCCGCTCGCTCCCCAGTCCTTCGTCGCGGCGAACACCGGGTGCGGGGCCACAAGAGCCTTCAGGTAGAAGAACAGCGGCAGCATCGCATGGTCGATCACCAGGGAGTGCCGGGCGGTGCCGCCGGTGGCGCCGAGCAGCACCGGGCGTCCGGCCATTGCGTCCTCGTCGAGGGCGTCGAAGAAGAGTTTGAACAGCCCCGAGTACGAGCCGTTGAACACCGGGGTGACCGCGATCACGCCGTCCGCCGCGCAGACCGCGTCGAACGCCTCCCGCAACCGGCCACTGGGCACCCGGGTGGCCAGGTGCTGGGCCAGATCGACGGCCAGCGTGCGCAGTTCGAGGTGCGTCACCTCTGCCGGCACCCCGGACGCCACGAGCGAGACCACCGTCGCCTCGCCCAGCTGCTCGCCGAGCATCCGGCTCGAGGACGGGATGCTGGTGCCCGCGGTGACCACCACGATGCTGGTCATCGAGCGGCCTCCACCTCGGTCGCCTCGGGGTACGGCGAGCGTCCGGTGACGTCGTCGACGGGCGCCGGGCTGGTGGAGCCTGCCGGAACCTCCGGCTCGGCCGTGGCCGCGGCGGCATCCCGCGCGGCGACCAGGCTGGCGTGCGTCGGGGCGTCCGGGACGTGCGCGGGACGGCCCTCGGCGTACCCCTTGCGCAGGTCCGGCAGGATCTCGCCGAGCAGGTCCAGCTGCTCGAGCACGGTCTTCAGGGGCAGGCCCGCGTGGTCGACCAGGAAGAGCTGTCGCTGGTAGTGGCCCACCTCCCCGGTGAAGGACAGCGTGCGTTCGAGCACCTGCTGCGGCGAACCGACGGTCAGCGGGGTCTCGGCCATGAACTCCTCCAGGCTCGGCCCGTAGCCGTAGACCGGCGCGACGTCGAAGTAGGGGCGGAACTCGTTGACCGCGTCCTGGGATTTCCTCCGCATGAAGAACTGCCCGCCGAGGCCGACGATCGCGGTGTCCGCCGGCCCGTGGCCGTGGTGCTCGAAGCGGCGCCGGTAGAGGTTCACCATGCGCTTGGTGTGCGACATCGTCCAGAAGATGTTGTTGTGGAAGAAACCGTCACCGTAGTAGGCGGCCTGCTCGGCGATCTCGGGGGAGCGGATCGAGCCGTGCCAGACGAAGGGTGGCACGCCGTCCAGCGGACGCGGAGCGAGGGTGAAGCCCTGCAGCGGCGTGCGGAACTTCCCCTCCCAGTTCACGACCTCCTCGCGCCAGAGCCGGCGAAGCAGCGCGTAGTTCTCGATCGCCAGTCCGATGCCGTCGCGGATGTCCTTGCCGAACCAGGGGTAGACCGGGCCGGTGTTGCCGCGTCCCATCATCAGGTCGACCCGGCCGTCGGCCAGGTGCTGAAGGACGGAGTAGTCCTCGGCGAGCTTCACCGGGTCGTTGGTGGTGATCAACGTGGTCGCGGTGGAGAGGATGATCCGCTCGGTCTGGGCGGCGATGAAGCCCAGCAGCGTGGTGGGCGAGGACGGGTGGAACGGCGGGTTGTGGTGCTCGCCGGTCGCGAAGACGTCCAGCCCGATCTCCTCGGCCTTCTTCGCCAGGGTCACGGCGGCCTTGATCCGCTCGTGCTCGGACGGGGTGCGTCCGGTCGTCGGATCGGGGGTCACGTCCCCGACGCTGAAGATGCCCAGCTGCATGTCACTCCAATGATTGCAGATTCAACTATCTGTGGTAACGGTAGCTCCCGCAACGCTATTCCCGCCACTGGGGTGGGCGGCAGCGTCCGTCCGTCCCGATCGGCCAGAATGGGCGGCATGGGTGATGCAATCGTCGGAACCACCGACCTGATCATGATCGGCGTGGTGATCATCGCCACGGTGATCGGCAGGTACCTGCTGATCCGGGTCGTCCGCGGAGCGACCAAGCGGGCGGTCGAACGGGCCAAGCTGCGCCGGACGGGCAGCGAGACCCGGGCCGAGCGGATCCTTTCGGCGGTGACGATGGCACGCGACGAGCGGGCCGAACAGCGCACGGCCACGCTGGGCTCGCTGATCTCCAACTTGATCTCGGTCACGTTGATCGTGGTCGGCGTGCTCACGATCCTCGCCATTCTCGACGTCCCGCTGACTCCGCTGCTCGCGTCCGCGGGGGTCGGCGGCGTCGCGCTGGCCTTCGGCGCGCAGAGCCTGGTCAAGGACTACCTGTCCGGACTGTTCATGATCCTGGAGGACCAGTACGGCGTGGGCGACCTGATCGATACCGGCGAGGTCGTCGGCACCGTCGAGGAGGTCACGATGCGGGTGACCCGCCTGCGCGACTCGACGGGCAAGGTCTGGTACATCCGCAACGGCGAGATCCTGCGGCTGGGCAACCTCAGCCAGGGTTGGTCGACCGCGGTCGTGGACGTGCCGGTCGCCAACGACGAGGACGCGGCCAAGTGCATCGCGGTCCTGGAGCAGGTGGCCGAGGATGTCGACCAGGACCCCGAGTTCGCCGACGTCCTGCTCGACAAGCCGACTGTCGCCGGCGTCGATTCGGTGAACAACACCACTATGACCCTTCGGATGTTCGCCAAGACCGCACCGAACAAGCACTGGGGCATGCAGCGCACCCTGCTCGCCCGCGCCCACGCCGCGCTGGTCGACGCCGGCGTCCGCGTCCCCCGTGGCCTCGGGGGCTACGGCACCGACCGGATGTCCTGACCACGCCTGAACGGTGAGGGAACCGTCCCCGACCCCGGGGACGGTTCCGATCCCGTTCACGGGGACGGTTCCCTTCCCGTTCGGATGGTCCGTCCCCGTTTCCGTTCACGGGGACGGTTCCTTTTCCGTTCAGTCGTCTGGCAAGGGGCTTCGGAGGAGCCGGCAGGTCTTCGGAACCGTCCCCATCCCGTTCAATCGGCTCGTCGTCGGTCGAAAGTGAACGGGAAAGGAACCGTCCCCGATTCCGTTCAGTTGGGGGCGGGGGCCTTCGCGAGCGTCCGGGTCGAACCGACGGACGCGACGATCACGCACGCCATCGCGACAACCTCGACCCCGCTGAGCTGCTCGTGCAGGATGAGCAGGGCTGCGAGGGCTGCGACGGCGGGCTCAAGGCTCATCAGGATGCCGAAGACGCTCGCCGGGATGCTGCGCCGGGCCACCATCTCCAGGCCGTAGGGGATCACCGAACTCATCACGCCCACGATCGCGGCCAGACCCAGCACCGGCCACTGCCACATGGACGCGCCGCCCGCGAGCACCCCCGGTATGAGGAACACCAGCGCTCCCACCAGAGAGCCCACACTCACCCCGGTGACGCCCTCCCAGTACCGGCCGGTCGGCCCGGACAGCACGATGTAGCCAGCCCACGCCGCGCCGGCGAGCAGGGCGAAGCCGATCCCGATCCAGTCGACCGTCGCCGGGAACACCCCCAGCAGCGTCACGCCGAGCGCGGCGAGGGCCACCCAGATGAGGTCACGCGCGCGCCGCGAGCCGACGATCGCGACGCCCAGGGGCCCGAGGAACTCGATGGTCACCGCCAGCCCGATCGGGATCCGCGCGAACGACTGGTAGATCGCCCAGTTCATCGTCGCCAGCGCCACGCCGTAGCCGAGAACGACCCGCCACTCGACCCAGGTGCGTCCGCGCAGGCGGGGACGGGCGAACGCCCAGAAGATCAGGGCCGCCACGGCCATCCGCAGCCAGGCCACCGCCGTGGGTGCCGTGAGGGTGAACAACGACTTGGCGAACGCCGCACCCACCTGGACGGAGAGGATCGCGCCCAGCACCAGCCACACCGGGCTCAGCCAGGCGGGCAGCCCGGCCCGCGACTCCGGTGAGCTCATCCCAGCGCCGCGCACCGGGCGTGCGCCGGGCAGGTCACGAGGTGGTCGTTGAACATCCCGACCGCCTGGGCGAAGGCGTAGACGATGGTCGGGCCGCAGAACCGGAAGCCGGCCTTCTTCAGCCGCTTCGCCAGCTCGTCGGTGCGGGCGTCCGTCGCGGGGACCTGGGCCAGTTCGGTGAGGTCGCGCTGTACGGGACGCCCGTCCACGGCACTCCAGATGAACGCGCTGAACCCGCCCGGGTGGGCGGCCTCGATCCGCTGCCAGGCCTGCGCGTTGGTGATCGCCGCCTCGATCTTGCCCCGGTGCCGCACGATTCCGGCGTCCCCGAGCAGCCGGGTCACCTCCGGCTCGCCCCAGGTCGCGACCACGTCCGGGTCGAAGCCGGCGAACCCGGCGCGGAACGCGTCCCGCTTGCGCAGGATCGTGTACCAGCTCAGCCCGGCCTGGAACCCGTCCAGCACGAGCTTCTCGTACAGCGCCCGGGAGTCGCGCTCGGGCATGCCCCACTCGTCGTCGTGGTAGGCGACGTAGAGCGGATCCGTGCCGCACCAACCGCACCGATCGCCCATCTCGCCCGTCCTCCCCATCGCCAAGTTGCCAGAGTCAGCGCACGGTATGACGGGCGCGGACACTGACAACTCGGCATGGTAGTGCCGGCCGGGAGCTCAGCCGTCCTTCTCCAGCGTGAGCTGGAGGTTCTCCTGGTCGTCGAGAGCAAGGACGTAGGTGTACTGGCCGGGTGTGAGTGGCTGCTCACCCACGTAGTCGATCAGCTGCAGGACGAAGACGCACCCGTCAGCCGGTGGCCCGGGCGCCGTGGTGACCTTCGCCCAGGCGGAGCCGTACACCGGATCGCCCGCGTCGGCGTAGTCGGAGGACGCGCCGGACGCGAGCGGTCCCTGACTGAGGCGCGTGCCGTCGGGGAAGCGGACCTCCACCCCGGCGACGTCGAACCCCGAGCCGTTGCGCACCCGCACCCGGACCGCCTCCCCGGACGGATGCGCCGCTCCGAAGCGTGCGAGCAGCGTGCCGTCGGAGCCGAACAGTGCAAGCTCTTCGACGTTCGTCGTGGCGTACGCGGTGGCCGAGAGCGCATCCCGGAAGGCCGCGGCTGCCACCGTTCGAACGTCACTCGGTCGCCGTCCAGCCGGTAGTCGGCCCCGACTCCATTGCAGGGATCAGCACCGGACATCGCGGTGGGGCCGAACTCGAGCCACGGACCCCGCTCGCGGCCCTCCGTAGCCGGGACCGTCTCGACCGGGTGCCCCTCGATCTCGGACGCCATCCAGCGCGTTCCGGTGAGCACCACCGGGGTCGGGGACTGCGTGGACGCCGGCACCGCAGGCATCCCGCCGGGCCTGCTCACCCACCAGGTCGCCACCCCCACGCCGGCGAGGAGCACCACCGCAGCGGCGAACGCGAACGAGCGCCGCGCGGGATGCCTCGAGGATGCGCGCCCTGCCGCCGCACTGCGCCGGACCACCTCGTCGATATCGATCGAGCCCAGTGCGGGGCGCTCCGAGGCCGCCTTCCGCAGGCCGTCGGCGAACGCCTTCTCCATCTCGTCCATCACTGCCGTCCTCCAGCCAGGCGGGAGCGCAACTGTCGCGTCGCGCGGTGTACGTGGGAGCGTGCGGTGGCCTCGGCGCAGCCGAGCGCGTCCGCGATCGCGTCGGCGGCGTTCGGGCTGAACGATGCGTGCCCGGCCTCCACCGCGGTCACCGTCCTGCCGAGATCCGCTCCCATGCCCCTGACAAGTCGCCGGACGCGCTGTTCGTTGCACCCATCACATCAGCGCGTGAGGAAATCCATCGGATCGGCCGAAAACCTCACCCGATCCGCACCCCGACGTCCTAGGGTCTGGGGCATGGACGCACCCTGGGTCAGGCACTACCAGCCGGGAGTTCCGGCAGAGATCGAACTCCCCACCGAGTCACTGGTCGCCTTGTACGAGCGCTCCGTCCGGGAGGCCGGGGATTCCGTCGCCACCGAGTTCTTCGGACGCACCACCACCTACGCCCAGCTCGGCGACCGGATCGAGCGCGCCGCCGAGGGCCTGCGCCGGCTCGGCGTGAAGGCCGGTGACCGGGTCGCGCTCGTGCTGCCGAACTGCCCGCAGCACGTGGTGGCGTTCTACGCGATCCTGCGGCTGGGCGCGATCGTCGTCGAGCACAACCCGCTCTACACCGAGCGCGAGCTGCGGCACATCTTCGAGGACCACACCGCCCGGGTCGCGATCTGCTGGGACGTGGCCGTACCCAAGTTGAAGGCCCTGCCCGAGGACGTGCCGCTGCGGCACATCGTCGCGGTGAACCTGCTGAACGCGTTCCCCACCGTGAAGCGGCTGGCCCTGCAACTGCCGGTGAGGAAGCTACGGGAGACCCGCGACCGGCTCACCCAGCCGGCGCCGGGCACTATGAGCTGGGAGAAGCTGCTGGACGCGCCGCGGCTGGACGCTTCCCACCCCAAGCCGGGCGTGCACGACCTCGCGGTGATCCAGTACACGTCCGGCACCACCGGGATTCCCAAGGGCGCGATGCTGTCCCACTACAACCTGTTCGCCAACGCGCGGCAGGGCGAGGCCTGGATGCACGGCGCGCAGTACCGGAAGGAGACGTTCTACGCGATCCTGCCGCTGTTCCATGCGTTCGGCATGACGCTGTTCCTCACCTACGGCATCCTCAAGCAGGCCAGGCTCGTGCTGTTCCCGGCCTTCGACGTCGACATGGTGCTGGACGCGGCGAAGAAGTCGCCGCCGACCGTGTACTGCGCGGTGCCGCCGATCTACCAGCGGACCGCGACTCGCGCGAAGGAGCGCGGCATCTCGCTGAAGTCGGCGAAGTACTGCATCTCCGGGGCGATGAACCTGCCCGACGACGTGGTCGAGCTGTGGGAGTCGGTCTCCGGCGGTCTGCTGGTCGAGGGGTACGGCATGACCGAGGCGTCCCCGGTGTGCCTGGGCAACCCGTTCGCCCCGTCCCGGCGGACGGGGACGATCGGCGTCCCGTTCCCCAGCACGTTCATGAAGGTGGTCGACACCGAGGACCCGACCCGCGAGGTGGCGCAGGGCGAGCGCGGCGAGCTGCTGATCAAGGGCCCGCAGGTGTTCGGCGGCTACTGGAACAACGCCGACGAGACCGCGAGGACGCTGCTGCCGGACGGCTGGCTGCGTACCGGCGACGTGGTCACCGTGGACGCGGACGGCTTCACCACGATCGTCGACCGGGTGAAGGAACTGATCATCACCGGCGGGTTCAACGTGGCCCCGTCCGAGGTGGAGGCGGTGCTGCGCAGCCATCCCGACGTGACCGACGCGGCGGCGATCGGGGTGCCCGCGCACTCCGGTGGCGAGCGGGTGGTGGCGGTGGTGCTGCTGCGTGCGGGCGCGACGCTGGACGAGGCCGCGCTGAAGGCGTGGTGTCACGAGCGCCTGGCCGCGTACAAGGTGCCCCGCGAGATCGTCGCGCTGAACGACCTGCCCCGCTCGATGCTCGGCAAGGTGCTGCGCAAGCAGGTGCGCGAGGAGTTCCTGGCCTCCCGCGAGTCCTGACGGAGCGGACCGTCCACCTCGCCCGGTGGCCGAAAAGGGGACGGTTCTCGTTATCGGCCACCTCGCGATCGGCGGACGGGTGGCCGAAAAGGAGAACCGTCCCCTTTTCGGCCAGGAGAATCAGCGAGGCTCGTCGAGGAAGTCAGGGACGACGTCCTCCTCGGCATGGATCCAGGGCAGCACCTGCCAGCCCGACTGGCGGACGAGGTAGCCGACCGCGACCACGACGGTGAGCGCACAGGCGATCGCGCCGATGGCCAGCGTCCAGCGCGGGCCCCAGACATCACCGACCCAGCCGATCAACGGGGCGCCGATGGGCGTCCCGCCGAGGAAGATGGCCTGGTAGAGCGCCATCACCCGGCCGCGCATCACCGGCTCGGTCGCCAGCTGGACGGACGCGTTCGCTGCCGTCATCACCGTCAGCGCGGTCAGCCCGGTGGGCACGAGGAAGAACGCGTACCACCAGAACCCCGGCGCCAATGCGAGCCCGGTCACCGCGATCGAGAAGCCGGCCAGCGCACCGATGATCAGCCGCAGCCGCAGCCGTGACCTGCGCGCGGCGAGCAGCCCCGCGGACAGCGACCCGATCGCAAGGATCGAGCCCAGCAGCCCGTACAGCTCGGCACCGGCATGGAAGACCGCCGTCGACATCAGGGCATTGGTGATCTGGAAGTTCATCCCGAACGTGCCGAGCATGAACACGATGAACAGCAGCAGGATGATGTCCGGCCGGGCGCGGACGTAGCGCAGCCCGTCGCGCACCGCGCCCCTCCGCTTCGCGAACGGGACGGGGTACAGCTCGGCGTCCCGCATCATCATCAGCGCGACGAGCACTGCGATGAAGCTCAGCCCGTTGATCAGCAGCGCGGGGCCGACGCCCCACCACGCGATCGTGAGGCCGGCCACCGCGGGCCCGATCAGCCGGGCACCGTTGAAGGAGGTGGTGTTCAGGCCGACCGCGTTCGGGATCAGCCGTTCACTGACCATCTCCGGGGCGAACGCCTGCCGGGCGGGGCCGTCGAAGGCCGCCGCGACGCCGAGCAGGAACGCCAGCAGGTAGACGTGCCACAACTGCACCCACCCGGCAAGGGTGAGCCCGGCGAGCGTCAGCCCGACCGCCGCCTGCGCTGCCTGGGTGTACATCAGCAGCTTCCGCTTGGGGATCCGGTCGGCCACCGCGCCCGCGTACGGCGCGAGCAGGGCGATCGGCAGGAACTGCAGGCCCGTGGTGATGCCCAGCGCGGACGCGGAGTTCGCGGTCAGGATGGTCAGCACCAGCCAGTCCTGGGCCACCCGGGCCATCCAGGTGCCGATGTTCGAGATCAGCCCGCCGGTCCAGAACAGCCGGTAGTTGCGGATGCCCAGCGAGGCGAACATGGGCACCCGCTCGGCTGCCACCGCCGCGCTCACTGTTCCAGCACCCGGTTCAGCAGTCCCGTGGCCTCCACCAACACCGTCAATTCGTCCTTCTCCAGCCCTTGCAGCTTGCGCACCATCCAGTCGTCGCGGGCCTGGACGGTGGCGTCGAGCAGCGTGCGCCCTGCTTCGGTGAGCACGACCAGCTTCGAGCGTCCATCGGAGGGGTGGTCCCTTGTGTCGACCAACCCTCGCTCGGCCAGGCAGTTCACCGTCCTCGTCATGGACGGCGCGGAGATCCGATCCAGCTCGGCGAGTTCGCCCGGTGTGCGCGGCCCGTCCAGCAGCTTGAACAGGACGCTCGCGTGGTGCGGCGCCAGCTCCGACCCCGACTCGAACCGGACCCGGCGGCTGACCTGCTGGCAGGCCATCCGGAGATCGTTCGCGAGGTGCTGGATGGAATCCATATGCTTAGCATAGCTCATTAGTTCAGCTAAGTATCCCTCCGGTGATACCTGGCGGAGCTGGGCACCAGTGCGCAGGCCCGGCCCGTATCCGGACGTCGAGCCACACCCTCCCACCACTGTGCGGACCACCGTGGCCGCACAGGTGGAAAGGAAGCACCATGGCAGGAGGCAAGCGGACTCCGCTGCAGGACGAGGTCGTGCGCGCCCTCATCGAGACCAAGGCCATCGACTTCGAGGCGGTCGGTGCGCTGTTCAGCAAGTTCGGCGCGCAGGCAGCCCTCGAGGGCGACTCGCTCGTCCACATCATCACCAAGAAGGTCACCTGGGCCTGCGGGTGGCCCGGCCCCGAGATCTTCCGGGCCGAGGACATCGCGCAGTTCCGGCAGTGACGACACCCGCCGCGAGTGACCAGTGAGGTCGACCGAACACGGCGACGACCGGCACAGCGCTGGGGCAGGCGGCCTGGACGGCCGCCTGCTCCACGACGCCGTCCGGCTCGTCCTGCGCGCGGTGGTCGCCGCCCGTGACGAGGGCGGTCGGCCCACCCCGACATCCGGAGCGCCGCAGCTCAACCGGGACAAGGTGGACAGCGAGGCGGCCATGCTGCTCCGCGCAGCCCTGCCCCTGGCCGATGGGGTGCCCGGGCTGCGCGCGGCGCTCACCCGGCTCGGTGCCGAGCTCGCCGCACCCACCGCGTCCGAAGTGGCCGTGCGGCTGTGCCTGCACCCCGGCGTCGCGCTGGACCTCGCCCTCGTCCCGCTGCACCTGGGCGCGCTGGGGCTGGGCGACCCGCGCCTGGAGCCACTGCTGGAAGACCTGTTCGGCCACGACCGACTCCGCGGGCCCGAGCGCCCGCCCCATCGGGAACTCGAGCAGCAATGGCTGCACGGGCTGTGGTCCGGCGGGACGGAGCCGGCAGAGCTCGCCCGCGCGGTCTCCGCCTCCTGCCTCGGGTGGGAATTCGACCACCTCGCCGGGACGACGGACGACGCCTACGCCTTCACCCACGCGATCCTGTACGCCAGCGACCACGGACGCCGCCGCGTGGCGCTACCGCGGCCGGTCCCTGCGATCACGGCGGACGCCGAGGCGATCCTTGCCGTTGCGCTCGACGCGGGAAACCACGACGTGGCCGCGGAAGCCTTGTGGACCTGGCCCATGCTCGGCCTCGACGAACCGCCGCTCGCCGCGCGGGCCCGCGACCTGCTCGCCGCGGTGAGCTCCGAGCGCGGGTTCCTCCCGGGCCCTGGCTTCGACCCGGCCGTCCACGAACAGCTCCCGCTGCCCGAGCGGGACGCCTACGTGCTGCGCACCAGCTACCACACGACCCTCGTGCACGGGCTGCTGCTGGCCAGTGTCCTGGACGGCGGGCCGCACCGGCCGGGTGCGGCACCGCACGCCGCACCCGCGCGTTCCGGCTCCGCGTCCGCGCTCCTGCCCTACTGCCCACCCCGCCCGGGAGCGCAGGAGTGGTGGGGACGGGTGAACTCGCGTACCGCCGCGGAACAGGACGCCCTGGCGCCTGCCCTGGCTGCGATGGCGCTCCGACGCGCCGCGGTGAACGCCGATCTGGCCGTCCTGAGGGCCATCCTCGACGTGGTCGCGGCCCACCGGCTCGCCGAGACACCGGCCGTCCGGCAGGCGCGCCTGCTCCTGCGCCGGGCCGTGGCCTGCGCGGGGATCGCCGCCGGCTACAGCGAGGCCGCCCAGGCGACCAGCGCCGGGTGAGCGAGGCTGTCCAGCACCAGGTCCGCGCCGAGGGCGGGGTGTTCGGGCGACGGGATCGCGATGACGGCCATCCCCGCGGCCCGGGCAGCGGAGACGCCGGTCGTGCTGTCCTCGAACGCCAGGCACTGCGACGCCGGCACCCCGAGCAGTTCGCACGCCGCAAGGTAGAGGTCAGGGCCCGGCTTCGGTACCGGAACCTCATCCGCGGCCACGACCGCGCCGAAGGTGTCGGTCAGCCCTGCCCGGGTGAGCGTGACGTCCAGGACCGCACGCGGGGAGTTGCTGGCGACCGCGATCGGCACCCGCAGACGCAACAGGTCGACGAGCTGGAGGGCCCCGGGCATCGGCTCGGCCTCGCGCAGCAGGACATCCTCGACGCGGTCCAGCACCTCCGCCTCGATCGCGGCCTCGTTCCCCGGCTCGCCGAAGACCTCAGCCATCATCAGCGCCGACGCGGGCACGCTCTTGCCGATGAACCGGCCCTTCTCCGCCGGTCCGTAGGGCAGCCCCCGGGTGGCGAACACCGCGGTCTCGGCCGTCGTCCAGCAACGCTCGGTGTCCATCAGCAGCCCGTCGCAGTCGAACACCACGCCCGCCGGACGCAGCGAGGCCAGCACTCCGCTCACCAGCTTGCCCCCGTCTGCTTCCCACTCCAGGGACTCCCGCGGCGTGGGGTCCGGGGCGGGCAGGTCACGACTCACGAGCCGCCCACCACTGGAGCAGTTCCCGAGTCGCCCGCTCCTCGCCCAGCGGACCGTCCTCCAGCCGCCGCTCCAGCAGGAACTTGTAGGCCTGGCCGACCACCGGGCCGGGGCCGATGCCGAGCACCTCCATGATCTGGGTACCGTCGAGGTCGGGACGGATCGACTCCAGTTCCTCCCGGGCGGCCAGCTCGTCGATCCGCCACTCCAGCTCCTCGTAGGCGCGGCGCAGTGCCTGCGCCTTGCGCACGTTGCGGGTGGTGCAGTCCGAACGGGTCAGGATGTGCAGGCGCTCCAGCTGGTCGCCGGCGTCGCGAACGTAGCGACGCACCGCCGAGTCGGTCCACTCGCCGTCCGCATAGCCGTGGAAACGCAGGTGCAGCTCGACCAGCTTCGCGACCGACTTCGTCTCCTGGGTGGAGAACCGCAGCGCCTGCATCCGCTTCGTGGTGAGCTTCGCCCCGACCACGTCGTGGTGGTGGAAGGACACCTTGCCGCCGGGCTCGAACTTCCGCGTCCGGGGCTTGCCGATGTCGTGGAAGATCGCGGCCAGCCGGTTCACCAGGTCGGGTTCGTGACCGCGGGCCTTCTCCAGCTCGATCGCCTGATCGAGCACGGTCAGCGTGTGCTCGTAGACGTCCTTGTGCCGATTGTGCTCGTCGCGCTCCATCTTCAGCGCCGGCAACTCGGGCAACACGATCTCGGCCAGCCCCGTGTCCACCAGCAGGTTCAATCCGGGGCGCGGGTTGTCGGTGAGCAGCAGCTTCACCAGTTCGTCCCGGATCCGCTCTGCGGAGACGATCGTGATCCGGGACGCCATCCCGGTCATCGCGGCCACCACCTCCGGGTCGGGGTGGAATCCGAGCTGGGAGACGAACCGCGCCGCGCGCATCATCCGCAGGGGGTCGTCGGAGAAGGACAGCTCGGCAGCCGCCGGCGTCCGGATCACCTCGGTGACCAGGTCGGCCAACCCGCCGAAGGGATCCAGCAGCTCCGCGTCGCTGACCCGCAGCGCCATCGCGTTCACGGTGAAGTCGCGGCGGATCAGGTCGCCGCCGAGGTGGTCACCGAAGATGACGTCCGGCTTGCGGGTGTGGTCGGCGTAGCTGTCGGCGCGGAAAGTGGTGATCTCGACCACCCACTCCGAGCCGTCGTCCTCGCGGATCCGGCAGGCGATCGTTCCGAACTCCCTGCCCACGTCCCAGACCGCACTGGTCACGCTGCGCACCAGTGCCTCGATCTCGTCCGGACGGGCCGAGGTCGTGTAGTCGAGGTCGTTGCCGAGCCGGCCCATCAGCGCATCCCGCACCGAGCCGCCGACCAGGTAGAACTCGTGGCCGGCCCGCTCGAACTGCCTGGCCAGCTTCCGCACCCGGGGGCCCGTGGCCAGCACGCTCGCCAGGGCGGCGCGCTGCTCGTCGGTCAGGCTGGGCACGACCGCATACTCTACCGGCCCTGCCCCGTCACCGGGCGCCAGCCCCCGCGCCGAGGCGTCCCGGCCAGGCGCGGCCGAGGCGAAGGCCGACCCTGGTGGGGGTGGCGCGACGGGCAGCGGACCGCCTCCCCGTACGATGGGACGGTGATCGGCGGCTCCTGGGACAGGCATCGCGCGCTGGCCCTCCTGCTGGCCTGGGTGGCGGCTGTGGCCGGGCTGTCCGTGTGGGCCCCCGCCCCGGCGCAGGCCGCCGATCTGCAGCTCAGCTTCACGATGACCTCGCTGGACGTCTCCGGGTACAAGGCCAAGGACACGGTCACGCTGGAGGGGACGGTGACCAACACCGGCAGCGTGGACGCCTACGGCGTCCAGGTGATCCTGTGGCGCTCCCGGGACGCGATCCAGAGCCTCGCCTCGCTGCGCCTGGCCAACAGCAACAACATCATCGGCCAGCGCCTGCCGATCACCGCCGACCACTACCGGGTGGTGACCACGTCCGCCGAGGCGTTCGTCCCGGGCCAGACCAGTCAGGTCAGGCTCAAGGCGACCCTCGCCGAGCTCGGCTTCGACACCCGGGGCGCAGCGTTCGCGTTCGGCGCGGACGTGATCGCCCGGACCAGCCCGCCCAGCGAGGACCGCGCGTCCGGGCAGCTGCGGACCTTCGTGCCGATCCCCGGCAAGCGGAAGGTCCCGGTCACCCCGATCGTGCTGCTCACGGCCCCGCCGACCAAGCTGGTCGACAACCTGTTCCGCAACGACTCCCTACGCGACGAGCTCACCGGGCGGCTCTCCACCTTGCTGGACGCCGCAGGACGTCCGGGGATGAGCTGGCTGATCGACCCTGCCCTGCTCGACGAGGTGCAGGACATGGCCGATGGCTACCAGGTGCAGACAGCGGACGGCAGCCGGCCCGGCACCGGCGCGGAGGTGGCCGAGCAGTGGCTGGAACGCTTCGCGGACCTGGACCGCACCGCGGGCGCACGGACGCTCTTCGCCAACCCGGACGTGAACGGCGCCCGGCTGGCCGGCGACAGCCTGATCGTGAGCCGGTCCGAACAGGCGGCCGAGCAGGTGAGCGGGCTCGATGACCTGCCCGTCGTCGCCGTCCCCGCTGGCCAGGTGCTGACGGAGGCCACGAAGTCCTTTCTGGCCGGTTCCGGCATCGACGCGGTGATCGCCCGCAACGCCGCCAGGGCGGGCGCTCTGCAGGCCAGCACCGGTGCGCCTGTCCTGGCCGCATCCGCCGCCGTCCCCGGCGACGACACGAACGCGCAGAACCTGCGCACGCAGTACGCCCTGGCCACCACGGTGGTCGCGGGGACGAAGGGCGAAGTCCGGCTGCTCAGCGACGACTCGGACCTCGCGCAGGACCTGGCCGCTACCACCACCTGGACGAGCCAGCGCGGGCTGCGCGCCCTGCTCGCCTCGACCCCGAGTGTGCGCGCGGCCAGCTATACCGCGGTCAAGCCCGACCGGCTCAGCGAGGCCGAGTTCGAGGCACTGGGCAGGCTGGAGAGCGACTTCGCCGCGTACGCCGAACTGGCGCCCGACTCAACCCTGCCCGACCAGTCCGCCGCGGGCGTCACCCGGAGCGCCTCGTCGGCCTGGGTCGGCGACTCCCGCGGCTTCGACGCGCAGCTCGACGGGATGAACCGGATCGTGGGGATGTCGGAGGTCGGCGAGTCCGTCTCGCTCAACGCGAGCGCACGGTTCGTGATGTCCTCGCGCGCCAACGAGTTCCCGGTCACCGTCACCAACGAGTTCACCGAGGCCATCCGGGTGAAGGTGGTGGTCACCTCGAACAACCCGCAGCGGCTGACCGTGCCGCCGTCCGAGCTGGTCACCGTGGAACCCCGCCAGAGCGTCACCGTCAACATCCGGCCGGAGGCCACGTCCAACGGCGTGGTCACCGCACGGGCCTACGTCGCGACGGAGAGCGGACGCAGGGTCACCGCCGACACCCCGATCACGATCGAGGTCACCGACCTCGGGGTGGTGGCCTGGATCATCGTCGGCGTGTCCGGCCTGGTCCTGGTCGGGGCGACGGCGTGGCGGATCCGCCAGGTCCGGCGCAGGCTCGCGGCCGGCGAACCAGCCAGGGACGACACATGAGCACCCCCCGGCGTTCCTCTCCCCCGCTGCGCTCCCCCGGGGGGGACGCATGACCGAAACCCAGGCCGGTGGGCGCCGGCTGATCAACGCGACCGCCGTCATGGCCTCGGGCACGATGGTCTCCCGCGTCCTCGGACTGGTGCGGGCCATGCTGATCGCGTTCGTGCTCGGCAACGGCACCCGGCAGGTGGAGGCGTTCAACTACGCCAACACCGTGCCCACCACCCTGTACCTGCTGCTGGCCGGCGGCACCCTGAACAACGTCCTGGTGCCGCAGATCGTGCGGGCGGTGACCCACGACGAGGACGGCGGACGGGCCTTCATCGACCGGATCATCACCGCCTTCGTGATGGCGCTCGGCGCGCTCACCGTCGTGGTCACCGTGACCACGCCCCTGGTGATGAGCATGTTCGCGCGCGCGTGGACCGCCCCCGACATGGCCGACCACTGGGCCTCGCTGCTGCTGATGAGCTACATCTGCATGCCGCAGCTGTTCTTCTACGGCGTCTTCTTCCTGATCGGCCAGGTGCTGAACGCCCGGGACAAGTTCGGCCCGATGATGTGGGCGCCGATCGCCAACAACGTGGTCTCGATCGCCGTGTTCGCCCTGTACCTGGCCATCTGGGGCAACCAGACCGCCCTCACCGGCGAGCCGTTCACCGTGCCCCAGGCCTGGCTGCTGGCGGGCGGATCGACGCTGGGCATCATCGTCCAGACCCTCGTCCTGCTGCCGTTCCTGAAGCGGGCCGGATTCAGCTACCGGCCACGCTTCGACCTGAAGGGGACGGGGCTGGGCCGCACCTTCCACGTCGCCAAGTGGATGGTCGGCTATGTCGCGCTCACCACGCTGGTCCAGATGCTTGTCGCGAACCTCGCCTCGCAGGCCACCAGCGCGACCGACCAGGGCGCCGGCTGGACCGTCTACCAGAACGCCTACCTGATCTGGATCCTGCCGCACTCGTTGCTCACGGTGTCCCTGGCCACCGCGATGCTGCCCAGCGCGTCCCGCTACGCCGTCGCGGGCGACCGCTCCGGGGTGGCGGCCGAGACGACCAGGGCGCTGCGCCTGGCCACCACGTTCCTGCTCCCGGCCAGCGTCGGGTTGCTCGTGCTGGCCGACCCGGTGACCCGGCTCGCGTTCGGCAACGGCACCGGAGCCAGCGACTACATCTACATCGCCTGGGCGTTGATGGCCTTCGCGATCGGCCTGGTGCCGTTCACCATCCAGTACCTGTACCTGCGGGCGTTCTTCGCGATGGACAACACCCGCACGCCGTTCCTGCTGCAGATCTGGATCAGCGGCGCGAACGCGGTAGCCGCCCTCGCGCTGGCGCTGCCGTGGAACAACCCGACCACCGTGGCTGCCCGGCTGGCGCTCGCGTACAGCCTGTCCTACTTCGTCGGCGTGTTCCTCACCCACGTGGTGCTGCGCCGCCGCGTGCCCGAGCTGCCCGGGGTCGAGACCCTCACCCACCTCGCCCGCCTGCTGGTGGCCACCGTGCCGGCTGCGGCACTGGCCTGGGGCATCACCTGGTGGACCGAGCGGTACCCGAGCCTGCTGATCCGGACCGCAGGGCTGGCCGTGGCCGGGATCCTCGCCGTCCTGGTGTTCTTCTTCACCGCCAAGCGCCTGCGCATCCCGGAGACCACGGCCCTGCTCGAGCAGCTGCGCCGGCCGAAGGGCGACGAGGGCCAGACCGACGCCGCGGAGGCGATCGCGGACGCCGAGGCGGGAGCCCCTGAGGACCGCCTCGTCGCATCGGCGCCGGAGCCCGTGCCCGACGCCAACGGAGTGGGCGTGTTCGTGCCCGTCGCCCCGCCGGCACCGGTCGCGTCCGCCCTGCTCAGCCTGCCCGCGCCACCCATCGCAGGGACGCCGGAAGCGGAGGCATCGGCGGGCGGGCGCGTGCTCGGCGAGCGCTACCGTCTGGCCGACCAGCTGGCCGTGCACAACCGGGCGCAGACCTGGCGCGCCGACGACCTCGTCCTGGGCCGCGCCGTGCTCGTGCACCTGCTGGACGCCGATGCCCCGGCCACGGCCGCCGTGCTGGAGTCCTCCCGCGAGGCTGCCCTCGCCACCGACTCCCGGTTCCTGCGCGTGCTCGACGTGGTCGAGTCCGAGCCGGGCGTCGGCCCCTACCTCGTCTACGAGTACGCACCGGGCCAGACCCTGGAGAAGGTGCTGCGCGACGGGCCGCTGACCGGCGTTGAGGCAGCCTGGATCGTCCGGGAGGTCGCGGACGGGCTGATCGGGTTGCATGCGCAGGAGCACTACCACCGGCACCTCAGCCCGGCCACCCTGCTGATCACCTCGACCGGCAACGTGAAGGTGCTGGGCAGCGCCCTCACCGATGCCGAGGAGGCGCCCTCGCACCTGTCCGGCGAGGCCGCTGACGTGCGGGCGCTCGGCCAGCTGCTGTACGCCTGCCTGGTCGCACACTGGCCCGGAGGAGAGCGCTACGGGATGCCCGCAGCCCCGATCGTGGAGGGCCACTGGGTGCTGCCCAGCCAGGTCCACGGCGGGGTGGCGCCGGCGGTCGACCGGGTGGTGGACCGGCTGCTCTCGCCCGTTCCGCGCGGGCACGCGTCCCGGCTGACCACCGCGCAGGACGTGACCACCCAACTCTCCCTCGTGCTGGGACCGATGGGCGCGGCGCACGACCTGCAGGCACGGCTGCACCCCGACGTCGACCCCGACACCGAGGACGCGCCGCCGGCGCCGGTCTCCCAGGTCGCTCCACCGATCCCGACGCCGGCGTCCGCGAGCCGGTTCAGCGTCCACGACGTCATCGAGGACGAATCCCCGGACACGACTGCGGCGGAGTCGGTCGCTTCGCCGGGCCCGGGCCCGCAGGCCCGGGCGGCGTCGCCGCTCGGAGCGGATCTCCCGGTCTGGGCCGCGCCGCCGGTCGAGGCGTCGCCGGTCCTGGTCGAGGCGGCGCCGGCCCTGGTCGAGGCGGCGCCGGAGGAGGACCCGTATCCCGGCGAGTTCCACTACACGAACGCCGAGCTCTACGGCGAGGACGATCCCGGGGACGAGACCCAGCCGTTCGTGGACGAGGCGCTGCGCCGCAGCGAGTCGTTCACCCCGGTGCCCCCGCCGGCAGGAATCCGGCCGTCGTCCGGACCGGAACAGCCCGCGCGGCGCGGGCGCCTGATGCCGCTGCTGTTCGGCGTGCTGGCCCTCGTGGTCGTGGTCGGGATCGTCGCCGTCGTGGCGATGAACGTCCGTGAGCCGGCCGGACCGACCACACCGGCCGCGGGGGCGGTCCAGATCGAGGTGGCGACGGCCTTCGACCCCAAGACCGACGGCGGGGACGCGTCCGAGAACAGCAAGCGCACCCAGCGCGCCATCGACGGGGACGCGAGCACCGTCTGGCGCACGGAGAAGTACGGCTCGGCGAAGTTCAACGGACGCAAGCCCGGCGTCGGACTCGTGCTCGACCTCGGCGTGACCCGCACGGTGTCGAGCGTCCAGATCACCATGGAGGACGCCGGAGCCACGGTCGAACTACGGGTGCCGGCCAAGCCGGCGAAGACGGCACCGATGAAGTCCGTCGAGCAGTGGGAGTCCATGGCGGCGGCGAAGGATGCGCCGAAGACGTTCACGCTCACCCCCGTGCAACCGGTGGAGACGCGCTTCCTGCTGGTCTACCTCTCCGAGCTCCCCTCCGTCGCCAAAGGGGTCTACCGGGGCGGCGTCGCCGAGGTCGTGGTGAACGCCCGCTGAGCGCTGCGGAGGAGGAATCTGACGCACAGCACGCGGGAACGGGTGAGGATCGCCTAAACTTTGCCGAAGTAGTTTCCAGCGCTTCGGGGGGGAGCCTTGACGAAACTGCACGGGGGGGCATTCGTCTGCGGGCTGACGCTTGCGATGCTCAGCGTTGTGCAACCGGTTCCGGCGTACGCCGAGGCCGCTGTTTCGCCTGCCCCCGCGTCCGCTCCCGCGACACCGGCTGCCGAGCCCTCCACCGCGCCGGAGCCCACCGCCACCACCACCCCGTCGCCGTCGGCCACCGCCACCGCGGACGCCACCCCCGGCGACACCGCCACCCCGACCGCGGAGGCCACTCCGTCGCCATCCGCCACGACCGAACCCGCGCCGGAGCCCACCGCCGCGGCCCCGGAGTTGCCCGCCACGCCCACGGACGCCGCGTCCACCTACATCGTCGGGTTCCGCAAGGACGCCGACCAGGCGCCCGCCGTGCTGGGTGAGCGCGCCTACCGGGCGATGAACGAGCTCGACGCCGCGGTCACCCAGCTCACCACCGCCGAGGCGAAGGCCCTGGCGGAGGACCCGTCGGTCGCCTACGTGCAGAAGGACACCCGGGTCCGCGTCGCGGACGCCCAGGCCTACCCGCCGTGGGGGCTGGACCGGATCGACCAGGCCGATCTCCCCCTCGACGACCGCTACACCCCGAACCAGACCGGGGCCGGCGTCACCGTCTACGTCATCGACACCGGCATCGCCGCCGGGAACTCCGAGTTCAGCGGCCGTCTCGCCGACGGCGCGTCCTTCGTGTCGGACGGGCTCGGCACCACCGACTGCAACGGTCACGGCACCCACGTGGCCGGGATCGTGGGTGGCACCACCTACGGAGTGGCCAAGCGGGTGACCCTCGTCCCCGTCCGTGTGCTCGAGTGCACCGGCAGCGGCTACGCCTCGACGGTCGCCAAGGGCCTGGACTGGGTGCTCAAGCAGCACCACCGTGGCGACCCCGCCGTCGTCAACATCAGCATCGAGGGTGCCTACGACAAGACCGAGAACGACGCGGTGAAGCGCCTCACCGCCGAGGGTGTGACCGTCGTCGTCGCCGCAGGCAACCACGACCGGAACGCGTGCGAGACGTCCCCGGCGTCGGCGAAGACCGCCATCACGGTCGCCGCCTCCACCAGCGCCGACGCCCGCTGGGCGAGCTCCAACAACGGGCCCTGCGTGGACCTGTACGCGCCAGGGGTGTCGATCCCCTCCGCCAACGCCTTCGGCGCCAATCCGGTGACGATGACCGGCACCTCGATGGCGAGCCCGCACGTGGCCGGGGTGGCGGCGCTGGTGCTCTCCGCCCACCGCTCGTGGAGCGCGGCGAAGGTGACCTCGCGGATCCTCGGCCTGAGCGAGCCCAACCGGATCACCGGCACCCCCGCGGGCACCGCCAACCGGCTGCTGGGGATCGCCCCGGCCGTGACCTCGGTGAACCCCGCGGTCGGCGGCACGTCCGGCAACCAGCGGATCACCGTCACCGGCAACAACTTCCTCGGGGTGCAGAAGGTGCTGATCGGTGGGGTCGCCGCGACGAAGCTGGATGTCGTCTCATCCACCACGATCAGGGTGACCACGCCCGCACGGGCCGAGGTTGGCGCCGTTCCGTTGGAGGTTGTCACCGAGCTGGCCGGCTCCCACCGCAACGTCACCTTCGACTATCAGCCATCGCCCGTGGTCGACTCCCTGTCCATGACCGCGGGACAGACCCGCGGCGGCACCACCGTCACGATCACGGGAAGCCACTTCAGCGCCGCCACCACCGTCTGGTTCGGCGGCAGCAAGGGGCGCGGGCTCACCGTCGTCTCCGACACCGAACTTCAGGTGGTCACACCGTCGCACTCCCGTGGCACCGTCCCGGTCCGGGTTTCGGGGCCGACCGGCACCAGCGCGGACGCGGCAGCCGCCCGGTTCAACTACGGCTACGCCCCGTGGGTGAAGAGTCTCTCCTCCGGGCACGGCCTCACCCTCGGCGGCGCGCGGGTGCGGATCAGCGGCAGCCACTTCAGCGCGGCGACGACGGTCGACTTCGGTGGCATCGGCGGCATCGATGTCAACGTGACCTCGTCCAAGCGGCTCTACGTCACCGTTCCGGCCCACATCGAGGGACGGGTCGACGTCCGGCTGACCAATCCCTTCGGCACCTCGGCGGTGAAGTCGAAAGCTCGCTACTCCTTCGGCCTGGCGCCGGCGCCACAGGTCACGAAGGCGACGCCGACCACCGGCTACGGCGTCGGCGGCGCCACCGTCACCATCTCGGGCCGAAACTTCTACGGCATCACCGGGGTCAGCTTCGGCAACCGGGCGGCGCAGATCGTCTCGGTGGGTCCCACGAAGCTGGTCGTGACCGCACCGCCGGGAACGACCGGCGCGGTGGGCATCCAGGTCGCCGGCGCGTACGGGACGTCGCTGGCTCCGGGGCTGACCTACACCTACCTGGACACCCCGGCACCCGTCGTGGCGGCGGTGACCCCCGCCGGCGGAAGCGTCGCCGGAGGCGCGCGCGTCACGATCAGTGGGCAGAACTTCTTCGTGATCAGCACGGTCTACTTCGGTGGCCTCGCCGGGACCGAACTGGAGGTCATTTCGACCACCAGGCTCCAGGTCACCGCGCCCGCCCAGTCGGCCGGCACGGTCGACGTCGTCGTGGCCGCGACCCCCTCCCTGACCTCGGCACGGTCCGCGGCGGCCACCTACACCTACAGCTACTGATCCCGCTCCGGGATCCGGGTCACGCGGGCGCCGGTCCGGACGGCCCGGGGAATCTCGGCGACCTCGTCGACACGACGCAGGAGCCGCGCCAGCGTCGGGTCGGCGCGGCCACACCAACAGTTGCTGACGGGAACCGTCTCCGATCCGCTCAGGCGCGTCAGGGCAGGGTGACCGTCCTCGCGGCCGAAGTCACCGAAGAGGAGTTGTAGCCGAGCCTGGATGCGGTGACCTTCACCGTGTAGCTGCCGCTGCTTGTCGCCGTGCAGGTGGCGTTGGTCGCCTTCGAGATCGCCTTCCCGTTGCGGTACCACTGGTAGGCGTGGCCGTCCGGGTCGGGCGACCAGTCGGTGTCGATGCTCGCTGTCAGCACCGCGCCGTCCACGCTGATCGAGACCGCGCCCCTGGCCGCGAAGTTGATCTTCGTCGCCTTCGCGGTCACCGCCGAGGCTATGGTGAGCGGCGCGTAGTCGTCGGCACTCCCGGTCAGTTTGACGCTGATGGTCCGGCCGGCGTCGCCCGGCTGCACGGTATAGGTGGCCTTGATGGCTCCATCCACCGGAACCCCTCCGGAGTACCACTGGTAGCCCGGCGTAACGGTCGGAGACCACGCGTCGAAGCCGGTCCCGGTGCGAATGCCGATCTCGGTCCCGACCGCAGGCGCCGTGGTGGTCAGCTTCGGCGTAACCCCGGTCAACCCGGCGATGACCGGGCCGGCCAGTGTGGCCGTCCCGACGACCGTCGTGTAGCCCGAACGGGTCGCGGTGACCTTCACCGAAACCAGCTTGCCGAGGTCGGAGCTGGTCAGGGTGTACCGGGCCGCCGTCGCCTTGCTGATCGCGGACGTGCCGCGGTACCACTGGAAGCTGAACCGTGCCTCCGGCGCGAAGGTGCCGGGGGTGGCGGCCGCCGTCTTGCCGACTCGGGGCGTCCCGTCGATCGAGACCGTCGGATCGCCCGTGGTGGCGAACGCCTCCCTGGGCACGACGGACGTGGTCGCAGCGTACTTCGCGGCGGCGTTGTAACCGTCCTTCACCGATGTGACCTTCACGGTGAGCCGGTAACCGACAACGCTTCCGTCCACCACATAGGTGGCCGAGGTGGCCCCCTTCAGTGCGGACAGCGTCTTCGAGGAGTTCACCTTGTACCACTGGTAGGTGAAGTCCACCGGTGACGGTCCCCACATGCCCGGGTCGACCGTGACCGACCCATCCACCCTCGGCGCAGTCACGTCCAGAGTCGGCTGGCCGATGGTGGTCAGGCTCGCCTTGGTGACCTTCTTGCTGGACGCCGACCCCGCGGACACCGGGCCGTAATCGTCAGCCGATCCGCTCAAGACCACCTTGATGGTCTTGCCCGCATCCGCCGGCTGCACCCGGTAGCTGGCCCGGTCCGTGTCGGCGATCGGGGTCGAGCCGCGGTACCACTGGTAGTGCGGGGTGACCGGCACCGGCCCCCACGCGGTGTAGTCCGTGGCGGGCAAGACCGACACGACCTGGTCGACCGTCGGCGTGATGTCGTCCAGCCGGGGCGTGACCGGCTTGAGCCCGGCCTGCACGGTCGCGGTCGGGTCGCTGTCCAGCCCGGCGGACGTGGTGTAGCCCGCCCGGGTCGCCGCCACCCGCACCTTGACCGTCCGGCCGAGGTCGGCCGAGGTCAGCGTGTAGGTCGCGCCCTTCGCCCCACTGATGGCGGACGTGCCGCGGTACCACTGGTAGGTGTAGCCCGTGGCCGCCGGCGTCGCCACGCCCGGCTGCGCGGTGAGGACCTTGCCCACCCGCGCGGTCGGCCCGTCCATGGTGATCTGCGGCCTGGCCCAGGCAGTGAACGCGGCCTTCGCCACCGCCGCGGTCACCGACGAGGTCTTCGTGACGGGTGTGTAGCCGTCGAGCGCACCAGTGACGGAGACCTTCAGCCGGTAGCCCACGTCGAAAGGCTGGACGAAGTAGGACGGCTCCGTCGCGTCCGCGATCGTGGAGGACTTGCCGGTCGAGCTCACCCGGTACCACCGGTAGGTGAGGGTGACCCCGTCCGGGCCCCACGTACCAGGCAGGGCCTGGAGCTCCTGGTCGACCTTCGGCCCACCAGTGGGCACGTTGACCGTCGGGGTGTCGCTCGCGAGCGTGCCCGCCGCGACGGCCGCGGTCGCCGCCGAGGTGGCGGTCTTCGGCGTGTAGCCGTCTCGCAGGGCGGTTACTGCCACCGTGAGCTTCCCGCCGACGTCGGCCGACCGCACCCGGTAGGTGGACTGGTCGGCACCGTCGATGGCCGACCCGTTCAGCGCCCACTGGTAGCCGAGGCCGGTCGGCTCCGGGCTCCAGCCCGAGGCGGACGCGGTGAGCAGCGCACCGACCTTCGGGGTGCCGGTGATCGTTGCGGTGCCCGGTCCTGCGAAGGTGCCACCGGGGACGGCATCGGTCGGATCACTGGTCGCCGTGACGCTGGTGTAGCCCGCCAGGCTGCCCGTGACCCGAAGCGACAGCCGGTACCCGACGTCGGCACTGGTCACGGTGTAGGTCGCCTGGGTTGCGGCGATGATCACCTCACCGCCGCGGAGCCACTGGTAGGCCAGAGCGGTGTTCGCCGGGTCCCAGGCGGTTGTCGACCCGGTGAGCGTGCTGCCCACCGTGGCTGAGCCGGAGACCATGACGGCCCCCGGCAGGATGCCGGCCAGCACCGCGTCGGTGGCGGCCGAGGCCGCCGTGGTGGTGACCCGTCCGTCGAGCTGGGCCGTGACCAGCACGGCGATCCTCTTCCCGACCTGGTCGCTGGTCAGGACGAGCGTCGTCCCGGTTGCGTCGTCGATGGGCGAGCCGTCCGCGAGCCACTGGTAGGTGAAGGTCGCTCCGGTCGGTGCCCAGGTGCCGGGGGTCGCCGTCAGCGTCCCTCCGACGACGGGTGTGCCGGAGATCGCCGGCGTCCCGACGGTGTCGAAGGCGGTACCGCCGCTGATGGCGAAATTGATCGAGCGCACCGTCCGGCCGCTGCCCACGACGATTCGGGTGCCCGCTTCCTGGTCAGCCGTCCCGGGCCACCACTGCTGGAGGTACTCCCCGACGCAGTCCTCGCCGTCCTCGTCGGAGACGCCCCACTCTGTGCAGTAGTCGACCCGCACCTTGTAGGTGCCGGGCTTCAGGTTGAACCAGTAGCTGCCCTCCCCATAGGGACGCGCGTTGGTGACCTCGTCGCCGTCCGCGTCGACCACGGTCACCAGGACAGCCGTGGCCGAGCCGAACTGAGTGGTCACCTTCCCCGTGATCGCACCGTCCTCGGCGAGGGCGTGGAGTCTCGGCGAGATCTTGCCTGTGGCCTCGCCGGCCACGATCGTGACCGGAGTCGCCTGCGCAGCGGACGACGCGTCGCGCCACCACTCCGGGGCGTCGCCGTCCTGCTCGAACCGCACCAGCGCCTCACCGGCAGGAAGCCCGCCGACGCTGTAGCTGCCCCCTTCATAGACGCTGGTGGAGCCGAGTTCGACACCGGCCAGGTCGGTCACGACGATCCGGATCCATGAGGGGCCGCCGACGTCCGCGATGCGTCCGGTGACGCGACCACCGAGGCCCGCCTGCAGGGTGCCGAGCTGAACGGTCTCGCCCTCGCCGACCGTGACCGCGTCGTTGCCCGCGAGCGCGATGGCCGCGTAGCCGCCGTTCGGGTGGATCACCAACTCGTAGGTGCCGGCGGCCAGGCCGTCCACGTGGATCCCGCTGTTGTCGAAGGAGCTGTCAACGGTGTCGTCCGCTGCTCCCTGTCGCGTCCAGCTGACCCAGCCGGAGAGCGCCGTGCCGAACTCGTCGACCAGATCGCCCTCGATCGTTCCCGACGCGACCAGCTGCAGGTCGAGCACCGTGTCCGCGTCGATCTGCACGTTCTGCTCCAGGCCGAGCGTGCCGGCACCACAGGACAGGTACAGCGTGTAGCTACCCGCCTCCACGCGAGCGGTGTAGGTGCCCTCGGCGGTGATGTCGAGGTCGTTGTAGTCCTCGTCGTCGTCCGCGTTGGTCGGGTTCAGGTTGGACAGCGAGCCCCAGCAGTTCGAGTAGTCGAGGTCTGCCCCGAGCCCGGCCGGGGGAAGGATCCGGCCGCTGACGGTGTAGGCGAGCCTGCCGACGATGTCGATCGTGGTCGCGCCGTCCACCTCGAGCCCACGGTCGTGGAGGACCACAGGAAGCGAGGTCTGGGCGTCGAGCCAGTACCAGCCGGGCTCGAGCATGACGGAGAAGTTCCCACTGGAGTCGATCGGGACGGGAATGGACGCGGCCTCGTCCTCCCCCTCGTCGTCGTCATTGTCGAGGGTGGCCGTGATGGTCACTGTCGCGTAGTTCCCTGCCGTGTCCATGCCCTCCGGCAGGATCACCCTGCCGCTGAGGGTCGCCAACTGGCGCAGCGAGATGGTCTCTGCGGTGTCGCCCCAGACCCCGATCTCGTCGGAGTAGCCGATCAGGTGCAGGTCCGGCGCAGCGACCTCCAGCTCGTACCACCCGTTCGGGATGTCGGTCCCGCGTAGGTGGCCTGTGGCAGTGTCCATGACCAGAGGGATCGGTTCGGCATCCCCGGAGGTGAGCGTGCCGGTGACCCGCGCGTAGTTCTCCGGAGTCGCGGCGACGGTGGCGGGCAGGACCACCGCGATGTCGACCGGTGAAAGGACGGGCGGCGGCGAGTCGATGGCGATCTCGACATCGGTGAGGTTCGTGTCGCCCACGGCCACCCTGGTCGCGCTGGTGAAGTCCGCACCGCCGTACCACCCGAAGGCGTTCTCGTTGTCCTCCGAGTCGATCCGGAGCGCGTAGTCACCCGGGGGCAGCTGGGTGATCCGGTAGCTGCCGTCACTGCCGACCCACCCGCAGGTCAGGCTGACCTTGTCGGCGTCCACCGCGCACACCTCGTACGAGTAGCTCTCCGGCGTCTCGCCGTCCACCGTGAGGTGACCGGAGATGCTCCTGCCGGGGACGACGGCGACGGTCTCCTCGACCGTCCCGCCAGCCGTCACCGTGACGGGTCGCTGGTTGAGGGCGTAGGTTCCGCTGTCGTCCCACACGCTCAGGATGTAGTCGCCCGGCAGCACCCGGCTGAAGGTGAAGGTGTTCGTGGTCGTGTCGTAGCTGTCCCAGTACTCGTAGAAGTTGCCGGCCTCGACGAGTTCGGCCCAGCCAGAGAAGCCACTCCCGTCGGGGGTCGTCACCGTGGCGCGCAGGGACCCTGCGGCGGCCACCGTGAAGTCGGCGGTCCTGCTGGTGCCGACCGTGAGTTCCACCGGGATCGCACCGGCGAAGTCGGCGCCGGCCGGCCACCAACTGAGGTCGTTCCCCGTCCCGAAGACCGCCAGGTACAGCCCCGGCGTCTCGGTACCGAGCCGGTAGTGTCCCGCAGTGTCGGTGCGGGTCGTGACGACGGAATCTCCCTCCGAGGTCTCGAGCTGGACGATCCCGTCCGCCACAGGCCGGCCGAGGGTGTCAGTCACCGTGCCCTCGAGCACTGCGGCCGCACGTCCGCCCAGGCTGAAGTTGATCCCGCTGACGGAGCCGCCGGGCTCGAGGTTGACCGGGACGGCACCGAGTTCCGCGTCCGAGTCACTCCACCAGTGCGCAACCATGTCCGAACTGCCCGAGGGCGGGCTCGCAAGGAAGGTGTACGTGCCCGGGGCCAGCCCGCCGAGGGTGAACCCACCGTCCCGGTCCGTGTTCACCGTGCCGACCACGTCCGCCTCCGTGGAGTAGGCGACCACGGTCGCGCCCTTCAGCGGGGCGCCGCCGGGGTCGCTCACGGTCCCCGATGCCGAGGCGGTGCGCTGCAGCACGACGTCGTCGAGGGTCACAGTCTGGCCGGTCCGGGCACGAACGAAGGTCGCGTCCGTGAGGTTGTGCGCCCGCAGGTAGTAGGTGACACCGGTCTCGCCGTACTCGAAGCGCAACCGGTAGTAGCCCTTGGCGAGGCCGCCGAGCCGGTAGGTGCCGTCGGCCGCCGTCGTGGTGGACGCGGTCGTGTAGTTGCTGGAGTCGAGGAGCGTGACCGAGACGCCGGAGAGCGGCGTCCGGCCGTCCGTGCCGCCCAGCACCTTGCCGGTGAGCACGGCTTCGCGGGCGACGACCAGGGTGCCCAGGTCCCTGTCCTCACCCTCCTCGACGGTGAGCGAGTCGCTGTAGGGGAGATGTCCGTTCGCGCTCGGCACCCAGACGGAGACCCAGCCGGCCGGGACGTCGAGGCCGAAGCTGCCGTCGGCCCCGGTGGTGAGGTAGCGATAGCCGCCGCTGTAGGACAGCTCGACCTGCACCCCGGCGAGCGGCGTGCCGGTGTCGTCGGCGAGCAACCCGTGGACGGTGGCGCTCGCCACCGGGGTCTCGGAGGGCTCGAGCGTCGCGTCGATGCCCGGCGTCGTCTGGCCCTTCGCCACGGTGACGGACGTCGCGTCCGCCCAGTCGGCGACGCCGTCGTACCACTGCATCGTGTACCCGGAGCTCTCGAACCGGACGTCGTAGCTGCCCGCGGCGACCTGCTGCAGGTCGTAGTCGATCGTCCCGGTCGAGGTGTAGTAGCTGGCCTGGGTGACGTAGTTCCCGTCGAGGTCGACGAGGCCGACGTAGACCCAGCGCCCGGTTCCGGCGAAGTCGGCCAGAGTGACGGAGCCGGTCACCTCGCCGGCCGGGACCAGGACGAGGTTCACACCCGTGCGCGCCTCCTCCTCCCCGAGGGTGATACTTGCGCGGGCAGTGGCGAAATCGGTCCGGCTCGCGGTGACGCTGTAGTAGCCCGCTGTCAGGGCACCGATCGTGAAGGTGCCGGTCATTCCGGTCGTGGTACAGCCGTAGCCTGCACCGCTGGCGCAGACCTGGATCGAGGCCACCGGCGCTCCGAGCTCGTCGGTGACGGTGCCGCTGATCGAGGAGCCGCGGGAGATGACCACGTCCCTGCCGGTCAGCTCGGCCGACTCGGGCACCGAGAAGGTCTCCCGGTTGGAGCTGTTGGTGACGTCGCCGTAGTACGTGGCGACGTAGCCGGACGCCGTGACGACCAGGCTGTACTGCCCGGCCGGGATGCCCCGGATCAGGTAGTGCCCGCTGGAGTCGGAACTCGCGCACAGTGCGGCCCAGCTGTAGCTGGCGTTCGTGCAGACCCACGCACCCTGGACCGCTGCGCCGTCGGCATTGCGGATGGTGCCGCTGATCTTCGCGCCGAGCTGGAGCGTGGCGTCGTAGCCGGTGAGCTGGTCACCGGTTGCGACCAGCACCGACTTCGCCGCGTCCTTCGTGGCGGCTTGCTGCCACCAGATCGAGCGGTAGTCGGTGTTGGCCGCGTCGAACTGGATCACATAGGTGCCGGCGGCGATGTCGGCGACGGTGTAGGAGCCGGCGGCGTCGGTCGTCGCGGTCGCGACCGGGTTGGGGTCGCTGGACGCCGGCGGGAAGAGCTTGACCACGACGCCGGCTACCGGATGCCCGGTGTCGCTGGCCCTGACCAGTCCCGAGAGCGAGCCGAGGCCGGTGAGCGCGAAGTCGATGCCGTCCAGGACCTGGCCGTCGGCGATCGTCACCGTCGAGACCGGGTCGCCCTGTGCGTCTTCGGTCTCGTAGAACGCCGCGCGATGGTCGGACGCCGCGGCCTTCAGGGTGTACTCCCCCGCTGGCAGGTCGAGGGCGTACGTGCCATCTGCGCCCGTCTGGGCGGAGCCGGCCTCGGCCGCGTCCGCATAAGCCGTCACTGTGGCCGCCGCGAGGACGGCCTCGGTGTCCGCGTCCCGCACGGTGCCGGTCAGCCGGCCCAAGCCGGCTCCGAGCTGACCGCCGGCCAGCGCAGCCAGCGGTGGGGCACCGAGAGCCATGGCCAACGCCACGGCCAGGGCCACGATGGCAGAACTGGGCCGATTATGGACGCGATGCATCGAAGAACTCCCCCTCAACGTCCCCACCCGGGGACGCCCCATGCACAAGGTAGTGCGCCAGGTATTCCAATTCCGGGGAAACGTACAAAGACGAGATGGGCCGTTCTGGAGCTTCGGCCGTCCGGCTTCGCGGCGGTGACCGGCATTGATGAATAGGGCTGGGAGGCGTCCGGCACCCGCCGTTGCGGCAGTGGTCACGGGCCAGTTCATTCCTGGGTCCGGCGTCATCCCGGGCCGTGTCCACCCGCGATCGCGCACCGGCGATCGGCTCCGAGAGCCAGCGGTAATCACCGTGATCAGTTACCGAAATGTCACTGCTTGTCGGAAGTCCTTATGCGCCGAATGCCCGGTCTTGGAGCGCGACACCGGATAGCCATCGAAGCCGGCACCGCCGCTATCCTGCGGCGGCCCCTGCGGCGGCGCCGCGCGGGTGAACCGCAGCCCGATTGTCGGTGTGGTGCTCGGCCTACCCAACCCGGTGCCGTTCAGGCGTGGAATTCTGTCGCATCCGGTCACGGCGACGCCGCCGGTCCCTGTGGGGCCCGGCGGCGTCGTTTCGCGTCAGCGAGTCGTTACTTCTCGACGTCCTCGTCGACCCAGTCGAAGGTCTTGGTGACGGCCTTCTTCCAGTTGCGGTAGAGGCGGTCGCGCTCGGCCGAATCGGCCTTGGGCTCCCACCGCTTGTCCTCGGCCCAGTTGGCGATGACGTCAGCCTCGCCCTGCCAGTAGCCGGTCGCGATGCCGGCCGCGTAGGCCGCACCGAGAGCGGTCGTCTCGGCGACGACCGGGCGCACCACCGGCACGCCCAGCTGATCGGCCTGGAACTGCATCAGCAGCTCGTTCTGGGTCATGCCGCCGTCGACCTTCAGCTCGGCGAGCTTCACGCCGGAGTCGGCCTCCATGGCGTCCAGCACCTCACGGGTCTGGAAGGCCGTGGCCTCCAGGACCGCGCGGGCGATGTGGCCACGGTTGACGTACCGGGTGAGTCCGACGATCGCACCGCGGGCGTCAGCCTTCCAGTACGGCGCGAACAGACCGGAGAACGCCGGCACGAAGTAGGCGCCACCGTTGTCCTCAACGGACGCGGCGAGCTCCTCGATCTCCGGGGCGGAGGAGAACATCTTCAGGTTGTCGCGCAGCCACTGCACCAGGGCGCCGGTGATCGCGATCGAACCCTCGAGGGCGTAGATCGGCTTGTCGTCACCGATCTTGTAGCACACGGTGGTGAGCAGGCCGTTCTTGGACGGAACGATCTCCTCGCCGGTGTTCATGATCATGAAGCACCCGGTGCCGTAGGTGTTCTTCGCCATGCCGGGCTCGAAAGCAGCCTGGCCGAAGGTGGCAGCCTGCTGGTCGCCCAGGTCGCCTGCGACCGGGACGCCACCGAGCAGGCCCTGCTCGCGCCCGTAGCCGTAGACCTGAGAGGACGACTTGATCTCGGGCAGCATGCTCATCGGGATGCCCATGTCGGCCGCGATCTCCGGATCCCAGGACAGGGTCTTCAGATCCATCAGCATGGTGCGGGACGCGTTGGTCACGTCAGTGACGTGCACGCCACCGTCGACGCCGCCGGTCAGGTTCCAGATGACCCAGGTATCCATGTTGCCCATGATCAGCTTGCCGGCCTCGGCGTCAGCGCGAGCACCCTCGACGTTGTCGAGGATCCACTTGACCTTGGGGCCGGAGAAGTAGGTCGCCAGCGGCAGACCGACGCGGGCCTTGTACTTGTCCTGGTCGCCACCACCGAGTTCCTCGATGATCTTGGCCGTGCGGGTGTCCTGCCAGACGATCGCGTTGTAGACCGGCTCGCCGGTCTCCTTGTTCCAGACCAGGGTGGTCTCGCGCTGGTTGGTGACGCCCACGGCCTGGATGTTGTCCTTGTTCAGGCTCGCCTTGGCCAGGGCCTCACCGACGACCTCGCGCACGGCGTCCCAGACCTCGATGGCGTTGTGCTCGACCCAGCCGGCCCGCGGGAAGATCTGCTCGTGTTCCTTCTGGCCTACGGACACGATCTTGCCTTCGTGGTTGAAGACGATCGCGCGCGAACTGGTCGTTCCCTGGTCAATCGCGAGGATGTACTTGTCAGCCATGGATAATTCCTTCCACATCATTGTCGAACGGATGTTGTGGGCGGGCCGGGTCGCAACCGGCCCGCTCAGTTTGTTTTCGGTGAGCGGGTGCGAACGGGTGGGCGGTTGTCCACCCACCCGTTCACTCCGTTCAACTCACTTGGGGAGCAGGACTCCGGCCGCGAGGCCGGCCACCACACCACCGATGATCGGGCCCACGACGGGAACCCAGGAGTATGCCCAGTCAGACGAGCCCTTGTTCGGGATCGGCAGGACGGCGTGGGCAATACGGGGGCCGAGGTCACGAGCCGGGTTGATGGCGTAACCGGTGGGCCCACCAAGGGACGCGCCGATGCCGACGATCAGCAGGGCGACACCGAGAGCGCCGAGCCAGCCGAGGCCGCCCGGGGTCTTGGTTGCGGAATCTCCCCAGTGGCCAGCGGCCAGCACCACGAAGACCAGCACGAAGGTGCCGAGAGCCTCAGTGACGACGTTCCAGCCGTAGCTGCGGACCTCGGGGCCGGTGGAGAACACGCCCAGCTTGAAGCCGTCGGGGGCGTCTCCGTCGAACTGCTTCTTGTAGGCCAGCCAGGCCAGCACGGCACCGATGAAGGCGCCGAGCATCTGCGCACCGATGTACGTGAAGATCGACGCCGCGTCGACCGGGATACCAGGGACGAACTCCTTGGCGCCGGATGCGGCCACACCCAGCGTGACTGCCGGGTTGAGGTGGCCACCAGACTTGTACGCAACGAGAACGCCGGCGAACACGGCGATACCCCATCCCCAGTTGACCATGAGGAAGCCGGTCCCATTGCCCTTGTTCTTGGGCAGGATGTTGTTGGCTACGACGCCAGCGCCGAGCAGCAACAGGATCGCCGTTCCACACGTCTCCGAGAGGAAGATCGTGCCGAGAGTCACGATGTCTCACTTTCCGACACCAGCTAGGTGTCACCTTGGGCGTCACACAGGACGCATGTTTTTGGTTGTCGTTCCCCCCAGTGGGGGGATCGGGGTAGATAACAGGCATGCCTAGAAGGGCTGCCGTCCGCTGGTTCTGCGCCTCACTCGCCCATGAGGAGGAACTGTGAACCGGGCCGGCGAACCGGACGACAGTCGGGTGTCGTGTGCTGTCCCGACTGACTTGACGACCATGACGGTCGGAGCCTCTTCGTCGTCGCGTCCGCCGAGGCTCGATGGCACGAACGCGAGGGGTGTGGATGCCCGGCCGGGCCGGGCGATTCCAGTCTGGCCGAGGAGTTCTCAATGGCATGGGCAGACGCGCCCACCCTTGAGAGGTTCATCTGACTCCTTCGTACCTGCTGAACCACGGTAGACGGGGCGCAAGCATCGACGCATACGGGCCGTCCGTTGGGCCCATCTTGCTAAGGGTTGAACGCATGCGCTAGACCAGTGCACGAACGTGCACGGGAAGGGTGCAAGCTTGAACGAGCGCTACGAGGACATGTACCAAGCGGCCTCCCGCTACTACATTCAGGGCGAAACGATGGAGAGCATCGCCCACCAGTTGAGGCTCTCCCGATCGTCGGTGTCGCGCCTGCTGAAGGATGCACGGGAGTCCGGACTGGTCCGGATCAGCCTCGCCGATCACAGCGGCTCGCAGTCGCCACTGGCGTCTTCGATCAGCCGGCACTTCGGCGTTCGCGTGCACATGGTTTCGGTGCGGGAGAACGCCAACGAGAACGTCCGCTTCGACCAGGTGGCCCGGCTCGCCGGCCGGTTGTTCACCGAGGCCGTCGACGACCACCAGCTGATCGGGGTGGCCTGGGGGGTGACCCTCTCCCACGTGGTGAAGCACCTGGGCCGGCGTCCCCTGGTCGGCTCCACCGTCGTCCAGATCAATGGCGGCGCCAACCAGCGCAGCTCCGGGATCCCCTACATCGGCGAGATCCTGCAGGCGATCGGGGACGCCTTCGATGCGCGCGTCGTGCTGTTCCCCGTCCCCGCGTTCTTCGACTACGCCGCCACCAAGCAGGCCATGTGGCGGGAGCGCTCGGTGCAGAACGTCCTGAAGCTGCATCAGAAGCTCGATCTGGCCGTGTTCGGCGTCGGCTGCCTCGAGGGACGGGTGCCATCCCACGTCTACACCGCCGGCTACATGGACGCCGCAGACATGCGCCAGCTCGCCGCGGACGGCGTGGTGGGCGACGTGTGCACCGTGCTGCTGCGAGAGGACGGCTCCTACGCAGACATCTCCTACAACGACCGTGCCACCGGCCTCACGCCCGCCGAACTGCAGCGGGTGCCGAGACGGATCTGCGTGGTCGCCGACCCGTCTCGCGCCCCGGCGGTGATCGGCGCGCTGCGCGCCGGCACTGCCACCGACCTCGTGCTGGACGAGGGCACCGCGCGCGCCATCCTGGACCGCGCGCGGCTCTGAGCCTCCGTTCCGGCCCCTCGACCGGCTCACTACCGCCCTTCCGTCCTGCGTCCCGGGACCGGAGCGCATGCCTGTCGTTTTCCCATGTGTGCGGATCGCGCGTGCACATCTGGGCGACCTTGCGTCCTGATGGTGAATCCCGGACCTGCGTCTGATTAGCCTGAACACAAGAGGCGCGCTGCGCGTTGCCTGGACGCGACGAGGAGTCCCGGGCCGCGGGCGTCGCACGACTTCAGGGAGGTCTACGTGAGGAAGCTGGCGGTTGACGTCGTCGTCATCGGTGGCGGCTCGACGGGCGCTGGGGTGGTTCGGGACGTCGCGATGCGGGGCTACAGCACCGTGCTGCTGGAGCGCGCCGATCTGGGCCAGGGCACCACCGGACGGTTCCACGGCCTGTTGCACTCGGGCGGGCGCTATGTGGTCAGCGACCCGCTCTCGGCGACGGAGTGTGCCCAGGAGAATGCGATCCTCTCCAGGATCCAGTCCGAGGCGATCGAAACCACAGGCGGCTATTTCGTCACCGGGCCTGACGACGACCCGGCTTTCGCGGACAAGTTCCTCGAGGGTGCGAAGGCCACCGGCGTCCCCGCCCGGGAGATCAGCGTCGCCGAGGCCCTGCGCAACGAGCCGCGGCTGAACCCGCGGATCCTGCGCGCGATCGAGGTGCAGGACGGGTCGGTCGACGGCTGGCAGCTGGTCTGGGGCGCGGCGAACTCGGCGAAGGCCTACGGCGCGGAGATCCTCACCTACCACAGCGTGACCAAGATCGACACCGCGGACGGGAAGGTCACCGCCGTCCACTGCACCGACCTCAAGAACGGCGAGGACGTCGTGATCGAGTGCGGCTTCGTGCTCAACTGCGCGGGCCCGTGGGCCGGCCAGATCGCGGCGATGGCCGGTGCCCACCCGGTGGACGTCATCCCCGGGCGCGGCATCATGGTCGCGATGAACCACCGGCTGGTGAACCGGGTGGTCAACCGCTGCATCTATCCCGCAGACGGCGACATCCTGGTTCCGGTGCACACCGTGAGCATCATCGGCACCACGGACGTGAAGGTCGACGATCCCGACAACCTCGCGATCGAGCCCAAAGAGGTGCAGCAGATGCTGGACGCGGGCGAGGTGCTGATCCCCGGCTTCCGGCAGTCCCGCGCGCTGCACGCGTGGGCCGGTGCGCGTCCGCTGATCAAGGACAACCGGGTCGCCGCCGCTGACACCCGGCACATGAGCCGTGGCATGGCGGTGATCGACCACACCACCCGCGACGGCCTGGACGGAATGCTCACCATCGGCGGCGGGAAGCTCACCACCTACCGGCTGATGGCCGAGCACATCGTCGACGCGATGTGCGAGAAGCTCGGCGAGAAGCGCTCCTGCCGCACCGCCGACGAGGCGATCCCCGGCTCCGAATCGGGCAAGAACTACCTGGTCACCCACCGGCTGGAGGACCGCGAGCACGACCGGCTGGACGACCAGATCATCTGCGAGTGCGAGCTGATGAGCCGCAAGATGTTCACCGAAGCGCTCGCCACCCAGCCGAAGGGCACCTTCGACGACCTGCGCCGCCAGCTCCGGCTCGGCATGGGCCCCTGCCAGGGCGGCTTCTGCTCGATGCGGGCCACCGGCATCGCGCTGGAGAGCGACCACATCGACATCGAGCGGGCCACCGGCCTGCTGCGCCTGTTCCTGAAGAACCGCTGGATCGGGTTGTGGCCGATCCTCTACGGAGACCAGGTGCGCCAGACGGCCCTCGACAACTGGATCTTCCAGGGCACGCTCGACGTCGAGCACCTGCCCCAGCCCGAGAGTGAGGTGGCGCTGTGAGCCGCGTGATCGTCATCGGCGCCGGCCTGTCCGGCCTGGTCGCCGCCAACCGCCTCGCCGGCAAGGGCGTGGATGTCACCCTGCTCACCAAGGGCATCGGCGGGCTCCAGCTCGGCCAGGGCAGCATCGACGTGCTCGGCTACGCACCGGACCGGGTCACCAACCCCGTTCTGACCCTGTCGGCGATTGCCTCCGCCCGTCCCGCACACCCCTATGCCGCGATCGGCGCGGAGGCCGTGCACACCGGCATCGAGTACCTCAAGGCGCTGTTGGGCGACCTGCTGGTGGGCGACGCAGAGGCGAACTACCAACTGCCCACCGCCGTGGGTGCGATCCGCCCGACCTGCCTGGTCCAGCCGAGCATGGTCGCGGGGAACGTGACCGACGGCGCCCGGTTCGCGATCGTCGGGCTACGCCGGCTGAAGGACTTCCACCCGAAGCTGGTGGCGGAGAACCTGTCCCGCACCCCGCTGCCCGACGGTGGACGCCTCGACGCCCGCCCGGTGATGGTGGACGTGCCGGCCCGCGACGGCGAGGTGGACTCCTCCGGCCTGACCTACGCCCGCGCCTTCGACGACCCCGCGTTCCGGGATCGGTTCGCGGCCGCGCTGAAGCCGCAGCTGAACGAGGGCGAGACCGTCGGCCTGCCCGCGGTGCTCGGGCTGAAGGACCGCGGCGCCTGGAAGGATCTGTCCGAGAAGCTGGGGCACCCCGTCTTCGAGATCCCGCTGCCGCCGCCGTCCGTACCCGGGATGCGGCTGAACGAGGCACTGACGGCGCTCGCGAAGGCTGCCGGCGTCCGGGTCGTGAACGGGACCCGCGCGGTCTCGGCCCGGGTCGAGGACGGCGTGGTCAAGGGTGTCACGATGGCAACCGCCGGTGCGCCCCGGGAGTTCACCGGTGAGGCGTTCGTGCTGGCCACCGGCGGGTTCGAGTCCGGCGCGCTGGCGATGGACTCCTACGGGAGCGTCACCGAGACACTGTTCGGGCTGCCGCTGCAAGGACTGGACGACGGCCCGCTCGTGCACGGCGACTACTGGAGCGCAGAGCAGCCGCTGTTCAGCGTCGGCGTCCGTGTCGGCAAGGACATGCGGGTCCTGGACGCCGCGGGAGCGGCCGTCCATCCGAACCTGTTCGCTGCGGGTGGCATCATTGGCGGCTCGTCGCGGTGGGCAGAGAAGTCCGGGGACGGCATCGCGCTCGGCAGCGCGGTGCGGGCCGCCGATTCGATCGTGGAGGAGCTGGCATGAGTGACGAGACGAAGCCCGGCCTGGAGTTCGCCGGCCACGAGTTCGCCCGGGCCAGCCTGGACGCCTGCGTGAAGTGCACGATCTGCGAGACGCAGTGTCCGGTGGCAGCGGTCACGCCGTTGTTCTCCGGGCCCAAGTTCGTCGGGCCGCAGGCCGAGCGCTACCGCAACGGCGACAGCGTCGACCACTCGCTGGACTACTGCTCCAGTTGCGGCACCTGCACGCTGGTCTGCCCGCAGGGCGTCCAGATCGCCGAACTGAACAGCCAGGCGCGCGCGGTGATGAAGGCCGACCACATGCCGTTGCGGGACCGGCTGATCGGGCAGACCACGCTGATGGGCACCATGATGACGCCGGTGGCGCCGATCGCGAGGGCAGCCCTCCACAACAAGCCGATCCGCACGATCATGGAGAAGGTCGTCGGCGTGCACCGGGACGCCCCGATGCCTCCACCACAAGGGCAGACGTTCGCGAGCTGGTGGGCGAAGCGGCCGAAGCCGGCCACGGCGGCGACGCGCGGAACCCTGGTGTTCTTCCACGGCTGCGCGGGCGGCTACTTCGAGGTGGAGACGTCGAAGAAATCTGTCGAGGTGCTGGAGCACCTGGGGTACGAGGTGATCGTGCCGAAGCAGGGCTGCTGCGGTCTGGCCCAGCAGTCCAACGGGCTGTTCGAGCAGGCATCCGCGTCCGTCCTGAAGCTGTGCGACGACCTGCGCGCCGCCGGCAGGGACCTGACGATCATCTCGTCGTCCGGCTCGTGCACGGGCATGCTCAAGCACGAGGCGCACGAGATCATGGGCGTCGACGACGAGCGCCTGAAGGACGTCGGGACGCGGATCCGCGACATCATGGAGTTCCTGCTCGATCTGCACGAGGCGGGCGAGCTGCCGACGGACTTCGCCACCATCGAGATGACCGTCCCGTACCACGCACCGTGCCAGCTGAAGAGCCAGGGCATGGGCATGCCGGCGGTCGAGGTGCTGGGCCTGATCCCGGGCCTGACCGTGGTGGAGTCGGGCGCGGTCTGCTGCGGCATCGCCGGTACCTACGGGCTGAAGAAGGAGAAGTACGAGATCGCCCAGGCGGTCGGCAAGCCGCTGTTCGAGATGGTCAAGAAGACCAACCCGAACCTCGCCCTGTGCGACACCGAGACGTGCCGCTGGCAGATCGAGCAGTCCTCCGGGGTCAAGACCGAGCACCCGATCTGGATGGTCCACCGAGCCTACGGCCTGTCGTAGGCGCCCGGGGGCGGCCCACCCGTGCCCGGCCCGAGTTGGGGACGGTTCCGAACTCGGTCCACCACCGGTCGCGCTGGCATGCCCCCAACCCCGCCGCCGAGGTGGCGGTCAGCGGCGCGGCGGACGTCCTCGCCGATGCAGGAACCAGGCGGCCAGGACCCCGCCGATCACGCCGCCCAGATGGCCCTGCCAGGACACGCCGGCCCGCAGCGGCAGGACGCCGAGCAGCAGCGAGCCGTAGCCGACCGCAACGACCAGTCCGATCGCGATGTGCGCGACGTTGCGGCTGAGGACGCCGCGCGCGAGCAGGTAGGCCGTCCATCCCATGACCACTCCGGACGCACCGATCACCAGGGAGCCGGGCGGGGTGAGTAGCCACGCCACGGCGCCCGAGCACATCCACGCGAAGGCGGTGGCCCAGGCGAACTCGCGCCTATCGCTCGCCCACAACACGGTGCCGAGAACGAACAGCGGCACCGAGTTGGCCGCCAGGTGCGCGAACCCGAAGTGCAGCAGGGGCGCGAACAGGATGCCGACGAGCCCGGACAGCGTCCACGGCCGGACGCCGAACAGGTCGAGCGAGTGGCGCAGCGCCAGGTCGACCAGCTCGATCACCCACAGCGCGGCCACCGCGACTGCCATCACGATGGCGCCTTGCCGAACCCGCGCCCAGTCGGCTGTCTTCACGCCGTCCAGCATGGCAGGCGACCTGTGGACCGAGTTCGGAACCGTCCCCAATCCGGTCCGTGGACCGAGTTCGGAACCGTCCCCAATCCGGTCCGTCAGCGGCGGTCGGCGAAAGCGCGGACGAAGACGGGCACCTCGCGGGTGGAAGCCGCCTTGTCGTAGCGGTAGCCGACGCCGTCGAAGCCCGTGATCGCGGACGCGGACCGCACCCGGTTGAGCACCAGCCAGGCGGCGAGCTCGCCGCGGGCCCGCTTGGCGAAGAAGGAGACCACGCTGCGCCGGCCCCTCGCGTCCGTGTCCTCGAAGCGGGGCGCGACGACCGGGGCGTCCAGTTCGTCGGGCCGCACCGCACCGAAGTACTCCCCCGAGGCCAGGTTGACCACCACCTGCGCGCCGGGGGAGGCGGCCAGGTCGTCCCGCAGCACGGCGGTGATCCGCGGGCCCCACCAGTCGTAGAGGGAGCGGCCCCGGTCCGTCGCGAGCCGGGAGCCCATCTCCAGTCGGTAGGGCTGGATCAGGTCCAGCGGACGGAGCACGCCGTACAGCCCGGACAGGATCCGCACGGTCTTCTGGGCCTCGGTGTAGTCGCGGGTGGCGAAGCGGCGCCGCACGGCCAACCCCTGGTAGACGTCGCCGCTGAACGCCAGCACGGCCGGACGCGCGTTGCGCGAGGTGAACGGGGTGTGGAAGGACGCCCAGCGCTCCGCGTTCAGCGCGGCCAGCTCGTCGGAGATCCCGGCCAGCCGGGCGAGGTCGGCGACCGACTTCGTCCGCATCACCTCGACCAGCCGCTCGGACTCGTCCAGCAGCCGCGGCTGACTCGGCGTGACCTTGGGCAGCGGTGACTCGTAGTCGAGTGACTTCGCCGGGGAGAGCAGGATCAGCACGCTCGCGAGCGTACTGGGCCCGTCCCTTGACGGTCGAGGCGCGCCCGGCGCCACAGGTCAGGCGCCGGCCCCACCGTCCACCGGCAGGATCGCCCCGGTGACCGCGGACGCCCGGTCGCTGAGCAGCCAGCAGGCCGCCTCGGCGGACGACCCGGCCGTCACCGGCCTGGTCGGGAGCTGCGCACGGCCAGTCCCGAGTTCGCCCGGCTCTGGGACCTGCACGACGTCGAGCCGGCGCTCGTGCACACCAAGACGTTCCAGCATCCCGTGGTCGGCCCGGTGCGGGTCGACTGCGACACCCTGCTGCTCACCGATGCCGACCAGCGTCTGGTGCCGTACACCGCGCCGGTGGGTTCGCCGGACGCCGACGTGCTCGCCATGCTCGGGACCCTCGGCCCGGGCGCGAGCCGTGCGGCTCAGCCGACGGCGTCCTTGCGGTAGCCGGCCGGGCTCAGCCCGAGCACGCGGGTGAACTCGTTGGTGAGGTGGGCCTGGTCGGTGTAGCCCAGCTCGGCGGCGAGGGACGCCAGGTCGGCGTCCGGGTCGGCCCGGATCCGCTCGGCCGCCTCCTGCAGCCGGCGCCGCCGGATCAGGGCCGCCGGGCCGAGGCCGACGTAGCGGGAAGCAAGCCTCTGCAGCGTCCGCTCGGAGGTGCCGAGCCGCTCGGCCAGCTCACCAACCCGGAGCAGGACGGGGTCGGCCTCGGCGAGCTCCGCCATCCGGTTGGCCTGGAGCGCGTCCGGGGTGGGATCGCCGACCCGGGCGATCAGCCAGTCCGCAAGCACCTCGGATGCCGCCCGCCGCCCGAGCTCGCTCGGCGGGTCACCGAACGACTCCCCGACCCGGGCGTGCAGTTCGGGCTCGGCCAGGGCCACGTACTCGTCGCGCAAGGACGCCGGGTCGTCGGTGAACGCCGGCACCGCCGCCGGGCGCAGCAGCGCGCCGACCACCCAACCGTTTCCGGACAGATCCCGATGGGACGTCCGCGTGGTCGGCCCGGACAGTCCGACCATGGTCGACTCCACCACCAGGTTGAGCGCCGGGAACGCGATCAGCTGCTGCCGCGACACCGAGCCGTCGGAGAGATTCCAGCTGCTGATCCAGAACCAGCGCACCAGTGCCCGCGCCCCGGGTGGCGGCTCGAGCCGGTACAGGTCGGGCAGGCGCTTCGGGTACAGCGTCCCCCGCGACGACGGCAGCATGCGGTGAGCCTATGTCGGGAATCTGCAAGCCCGGGCGGAAGGTGCCTGCCTAGGGTCGGGCCATGAGTACCGCAGTCACCGGAAACCACACGGCCCACGGCCGTCCGAACGGCTTCTCCAGCATCACGCCGTTCCTGGCGGTCACGCCGGCCCGCGACGCGCTGGCCTTCTACTGCGAGGTCTTCGGCGCGACGCTGGTCGCCACCACCGAGTTCGGCGACGTGCTCGCCCATGCCGAACTCGACCTCGGCCACGGCCGGCTGCAGCTCGGCGAGCCGATGCCCGACTACCACCTGGTCGCGCAGCCGGACGGGGAGGACTCGAGCTTCTCCCTCGCCCTGTACTGCGCCGACGTGGACGCTGTGGTCGCGAAGGCGGTCGCCGCCGGTGCCACCGTCCGCGAGCCGGCGTCCGATTTCGTCTCCGGCGACCGGTACGCCAGCATCCGCGACCCGTTCGGCGTTCGCTGGTCGATCCTGACCCGGATCGAGGACCTCTCGGACGCCGAGAGCGCCGCCCGGGTCGCGGAGTGGGCCGCCCAGTTCGGCGGGTAGGCCGCCCTGGACGAAAAGGGGACGGTTCCTTTCTCGTCCACCCGGTCCGGGTGGACCGAGTTCGGAACCGTCCCCGATCTGGTCCGCGCCACCCGGGAATGCCGGACGCGTCGGCGCGGTTAGGCGAGTGTCAGTCGTCTAGAGTTGGGCACCCACACAGTGCTCGTTGAGGAACGCCATGTCCGACATCCGTGAGGTCATCATCATCGGCTCCGGCCCGACCGGATTCACCTCCGCCATCTACACCGCACGCGCCGGCCTGAAGCCCCTCGTCTTCGAGGGTGCCGTGGACGCCGGCGGTGCCCTGATGAACACCACGGAGGTGGAGAACTACCCCGGGTTCACCGACGGCATCATGGGCCCCGACCTGATGCTCGCCATGCGCGGCCAGGCCGAGCGGTTCGGCGCCGAGATCATCACCGACGACATCACCGCGGTCGACCTGACCGGGCCGGTGAAGACCGTCACCGACTCCGAGGGCAACACATACTCCGCGCGCGCCGTGATCCTCGCCATGGGCTCGGGCTACCGCAAGCTCGGCATCCCGGCCGAGGAGGTCTACAGCGGACGCGGTGTCTCCTGGTGTGCCACCTGTGATGGTTTCTTCTTCCGCGACAAGGACATCGCGGTCGTCGGCGGCGGCGACTCCGCGCTGGAGGAGGCCACCTTCCTGACCCGGTTCGCGAAGTCGGTCACGATCATCCACCGTCGCGACGAGCTGCGCGGCTCCAAGATCATGGTCGACCGGGCCAAGGCCGACCCGAAGATCCTGTTCGCCTGGAACTCGGTGGTCACCGACCTGCACGGCGACGGCACGCTGGCCGGAGCGACGCTCACCGACACCGTCACCGGTGCGACTCGGGAGCTGCCCATCCAGGGGCTGTTCGTCGCGATCGGCCACGACCCGCGCTCGCAGATCGTCCGCGGCCAGGTCGAGGTGGACGCCGCCGGCTACGTGGTCGTCGACTCCCCCAGCACCCGCACCAACATCCCCGGCGTGTTCGCAGCCGGCGATCTGGTCGACCACACCTACCGGCAGGCGATCACCGCGGCGGGCACCGGTTGCTCTGCCGCGCTCGACGCCGAGCGGTACCTCGCCGCGCTGTCGGACGAGGCCGCTAGCCTCACCCCTGTCACCGCGAACGCCTGAGGAGCAGCGCACATGTCGAACGTCGCCGATGTCACCGATGCCACCTTCAACGACCTGGTCGTGAAGTCGCCCAAGCCCGTCGTGATCGACTACTGGGCCGACTGGTGCGCGCCCTGCAAGCAGCTGTCCCCGATCATCGACGAACTGGCCCGTGACTACGGCGACAAGATCACCTTCCTGAAGATGGACACCAACACCAGCACCCAGGTGCCCACCCAGCAGGGCGTGCTCGGGCTGCCCACCATCCAGGTGTTCGTGGGTGGCGAGGTGGTCAAGTCGTTCACCGGGGCCAAGCCGAAGTCGGTGCTGCTGAGGGCGCTCGAGGAATACCTCTGAGCTCTCGCCCGTCCGTCCGCGCTCAGCCGCGGTTGGCGCGTCCCGAGATCGCCCCGCCGGCCGGATTGGGCGGGGTGACCGGACGCAGCGACTGCATCAGCCGCTCGAACGCGCTGCGGACGCCGCTGCGCTCGCCGAGCACCGCCCGGTCGAGGTCGAGGTGCCAGAGCCGGTCGTCCAGGCTGCGCGCGAACCCGACTGCCCGCAGGAAGCCGCTGGGCGGGGCCTCACAACGCAGGTGCTGCCTGCTCCCCACGGCGACGATCTCCCGCTCCTTCTGCTGCACCAGGCCGGCCGCAGCGGCCTGGACGAGCTGGCGTCCATAGCCGGACCCGGTCAGCCCCGGACGCACCCACAGCGCGTTCACCAGGGCGTGTCCCGGCTCCTCGTTCGGTCCGAGCAGCAGCACACCGTCCACGCGGCCGTCCCCGTTGGCGAGCTTCCACCCGCACCAGCCCCACAGGGTCGCGGCGGACACCGCCCAGGACGTGTCCGCTCCGACGACCCGCCCGCAGTAGGGGCAGGCGAGGCCCGGCAGTTCTGCCAGTGTCACCATGGACAGTCTCGACATGCCGCTCCCGGATCCGGATCATCCACCCGACGGGTGGGTCGGTTTCATCCTAGGCCCGGTGTGCGGCAGTCTGGTGCGGTGAGCCTGCCTGAGCCGTCCCGCCGTGACACCCGGCTGGACCCCTACATAGACGCGTACGCCGAGCGAACCCACGGACTGACGGTCTCGGCCGTCCGCGCCCTGTTCGCCGTCGCCAACCGTCCCGAGGTGGTCTCACTCGCCGGCGGCATGCCAAACATCGCCGACCTGCCCCGCGAAGCACTCGGACGCGCCGTCGACCGGCTGATCGCCGAGCGTGGCACCCAGGCCATGCAGTACGGGTCGGGCCAGGGCGAGCCGTTCATGCGGGAGAAGATCGTCGAGGTGATGGCCGAGGAGCAGATCCACGCCCACGCCGACGACATCGTGGTCTCCTGCGGCTCCCAGCAGGCGCTCGACCTGGTCACCCGCGTGTTCTGCGACCCCGGCGACGTCGTGCTCGCCGAGGGCCCGAGCTATGTCGGCGCGCTGGGTACGTTCCGCGCCTACCAGTGCCAGATCGTCCACGTCGCGATGGACGACGCCGGCATCGATCCGGTCGCGTTGCGCGGCGCGCTGGTCTCGCTGAAGGCGGCCGGGAAGCGGGTGAAGTTCCTCTACACGATCCCCAACTTCCAGAACCCGACCGGCGTCACCCAGACCGTCGAGCGCCGCCGCGCGATCATCGAAGTCGCCAAGGAGCACGACCTGCTGATCATCGAGGACAACCCGTACGGCCTGCTCACCCTGGACGCCGAGCCGCTGCCGGCACTGCGGTCGATGGACGCCGACAACGTGATCTACCTCGGCTCGTTCTCCAAGATCTTCGCGCCGGGCTACCGGGTGGGGTGGGCGCTCGCGCCGCACGCCGTCCGGGAGAAACTCGTCCTCACCCAGGAGGCGGCCACCCTGTGCCCGCCGGTGTTCAGCCAGTTCGCGATCGCGACCTACCTGGACGAGTTCGACTGGCGCGCCCAGATCACGATCTATCGCGACATGTATCGTGAGCGACGGGACGCGATGCTGCAGGGCCTCACCGAGCACATGCTTCCCGGCTCCACCTGGACCCACCCGGACGGCGGCTTCTTCGTCTGGGTGACCCTGCCCGAGGGCCTCGACTCGCAGGCGATGCTGCCCCGCGCCGTCACCGCACGCGTCGCCTACACGCCCGGCACCGCGTTCTACGCCGACGGGCTCGGCTCGCGAAACATGCGGCTCTCGTTCTGCTTCCCCACGCCCGAGCGCATCTACGAGGGCACCCGCCGTCTCGGTGAGGTGCTCGAGCAGGAGCTGGAGATGCATCGCACCTTCGGCCTCGGCGACGAACCCACCCGACACCTCGACCTGTCCACCGGCCCGGCACCCGATATCAGTTAGGCACCACCATGAATGAAACCCCTACCCACGGCCCCATCGTCGTGCTCTCCGGCGGGCTTTCGCACGAGCGGGACGTCTCGCTGCGCTCGGGACGCCGGGTCGCCCAGGCGCTGCGGGACCAGGGCCGCGACGTCGTCGAGTCCGACATCGGCGCCGACCTGATCGAGCTGCTGCGCTCGCTCGACAACCCGGTGGCGTTCCCGCTGCTGCACGGCGGTGTGGGTGAGGACGGCGGCCTGCAGCAGGTGCTGAGCCTGCTCGACGTCCCCTATGTCGGCTCCGAGCCCAGCGCGTGCCGGCGCTCGTTCAACAAGGCCGTCGGGGGCCCGCTGATCGAGCGGGCAGGACTCTCCCGTCCACGGATGGCTGCGCTGCCGCATGACATGTTCCGCGAGCTCGGCGCGCAGGCGATCATGGCCGCGCTCGGCGAGCGCCTCGGCTTCCCGCTGATCGTGAAGCCAGCCCGCGGCGGCTCCGCGCTCGGCTGCTCGAAGGTGGACGCCCCGGCCGGGTTGGCTGCGGCGATGGTGCAGGCGTACTCCTACGGCGAGCTCGCCGTGGTCGAGGAGTTCATCGAGGGCACCGAGGTCGCGGTGACCGTCGTCGAGCTGGACGGCGAGCAGATCGCGCTGCCGGCCGTGGAGATCCGGCCGAACTCCGGCATCTACGACTACACCGCCCGCTACACCGCGGGCGAGACCCGGTTCATCGTTCCCGCGACGCTCGGCGCGACCGCAGCGAAGGCCTGCGCGGACATGGCGATCGGGGCGCACCGGGTGTTCGGGCTGCGGGATCTCTCCCGCGCCGACATCATCGTGCGCCCGGACGGGACGCCGGTGTTCATCGAGACCAACGTGGCGCCGGGCATGACCGAGACCTCGCTGATGCCGCAGGCCGTCGAGGCCGCCGGCTACGACTTCGGCCTCCTCTGCGCGCAGCTGGTCGACAACGCCTGGGCGCGGCACGTCACGTCCGCCTAGCGTGGCCGGCCCGGACTCCCCCACGGGGCCATCCCGGCACTCGCCGGAATCCCCCGCCCCGGGCACACGCCTGCGGCAGTGGCTGGTGGCCGTCCTCGGCGCCGCCGTGTGCCTGACCATGCTGGTCCTGGGCCTGTGGCAGATGCGGGTGTTCGAGGGCAAGGAGAACGAGAATGCGGCGCTGCGGGCGCAGCAAGCTGCCGTCCCGCTGCTGGAGAACGTGGCCGCGGACGGCACGGTCGGCGATGTCTACGGCAGGACTGTGACCGTGACCGGGACGTACCTGCCCGCCGAGCAGGTGCTCGTGCTGGACGCCGACGGCGCGGTGCGCGTGCTGTCCGCCCTCCAGGTGGAGGACGGACGGGTGCTGGCGGTGGTGCGCGGCACCGTCCCCGCCGTGTCGTTGACGATCCCGCCGCCCCCTGCGGGCACGGTGGCCGTGGCCGGCGTGTTCCTGCCCTCCGACGCGGCTGACCAGCGTGCGGTGCCGGCGGGCACGCTCGCGTCCGTGCGGCTCGGGGCCCTCGCGCAGGTCTGGCCGCAGCAACTCCTGCCCGGGTATGTCACCTTGTCCGCGGCTGATTCCCGGGCGCAGGGGCTGGCCCCGGCCACGGTGGCTCTGCCCACGGGAGAGGGCTCGCTACAGAACATCGGCTATGCGTTGCAGTGGTGGGTGTTCGCCGCCTTCGGTGCGTTCATGACCGTCCGGTTCGTCCGAGCGCTGGGACGGCGAGGCTCGCTCGGTACGCTGGCCGAGGAGGAGGACGAATGACGCTTCGCGACGACCAGCGGAACCCGGCTGACGGAACCGACCCGACCCCGGAGCCGGCCTCGGCACGGGGCGAGAAGACCGTGGGGCCTGCGGTTCCTCCGATCACCTCTGAGGCGATTCCCGGGATCCGTGGTGCGCTGATCCGGTACCGCGTGATGGCCTACCTGGTCGGCACGCTGCTGGTGGTGCTGGTGTTGGTGGGCATGCCACTGAAGTACTTCGCCGGCAACGGCGCCGTGGTGACCTGGACCGGGATCCCCCATGGGTACCTGTACATGGTGCTGATCGCCACCGCCTATGACCTGGGCAGGCGGGTGCACTGGCCCTGGGGTCGCCTGATCGTGATTGCCCTCGCCGGCACGGTGCCGTTCCTGTCGTTCTGGGCGGAGTACTCCGCACGCAAGGACGTGCAGGCCCGGATTCGCGCCGCGGAGTCCTCGCCCTCCACCCCCTGAGCGACCTCGGGCCACCACGGTCCGGGCGGACCTGGTGGAGCCCTCAGGTGAGCGGCAACTCCAGGTGATCGACGCTGAAGACCAGGCCGGGGAAGTGCTGCCCGGCCGCGACAGTGACGAATCCGAGCCGCTGGTACCAGTTCGAGAGGCGGGTGTTCTCGCCGATGATTCCGATCCGCAGGCTGCTGCCTCCTCCGCCGCGGGCCCGGCGCGCCGCCTCGGCCACCAGTGCCTCCCCGTAGCCCCGGTGGCGGGCCTCGGGGCGGACGGCGAGGTGGCGCAGGACCCAGGTGCCCGGGAAGCGTCGGGACGCACCTACGAACGCGCAGCCGGCGATTCGGCCGTCCTGCTCGACGGCGAACAGCTGGGTCGGCCTGGCGACCACGCGGGCCACTTCGTCCGGAGGCCAGAACGCCGGGTTGGACGGGGTGTTCTCCGCGGTGAGCCCGAACGTGCCCACCTCCGTGCCAAAGCCTGCGTGCAGCACCTCGAGGCATTCGTCGTAGCGGGCGGGTGTCACTTCGATAATCGTCATAGCTATTTGTCGATAAGTCGTTAGGTCAGTAGATCGGCAATTCGTTCGAGATCCTCTGCGCCGGCGAACTCGATCACGATCCGCCCTCGACTACGACCTTCACTGACCAGGACGCGGGTGTCGAGCCGCTCGGACAGCTGCTGCCGCAGGTTCTGGGCCGCGGGAGACAGCTCGACCTGGCGCTGGGCCCGGGGCGCGCGCTTGGTTCCATGCTCCCCCACCGACACGATCTCCTCTGCCGCGCGCACCGACAGCCCCTCTGCGACGATCCGGCCGGCGAGATGCTCCATCGCCTGCGCGTCGGGCAGCATCAGAAGGGCTCGTGCGTGGCCCGCGCTGAGCACTCCGGCGGCGACCCGGCGCTGGACGGGCGCCGGAAGCTGGAGCAGCCGGATCGTGTTCGAGATCTGCGGGCGGGAGCGCTTGATCCGCACCGAGAGCTCTTCCTGCGTGCAGCTGAAGTCACTCATCATCTGCTGGTAGGCGGCTGCCTCCTCGAGCGGGTTGAGCTGGGCCCGGTGCAGGTTCTCCAGCAGCGCGTCCCGCAGCAGGTCGGCGTCCTCGGTGCGCCGGATGATTGCCGGAATCGTGGTCAGCCCGGCCATCTGGGTGGCCCGCAGGCGCCGCTCCCCCATCACCAGTTCGTAGCCGCCTCCGTCCAGTGGACGCACCACGACGGGCTGCAGCAGACCCACTTCGGTGATGGATGCGACCAGTTCGGCCAGGGCGTCCTCGTCAAAGACCGTCCGCGGCTGCCGTGGATTCGGCCGGATGTCACCGACCGGGACCTCGGCGAAGTGGGCGCCGATAGGCTCCTCCGCCGTGGCCTCGTCGTGATGCGGTGTCAGTTCAGGGTCGGTGCGCTGGAGAAGATCACCCAGTCCGCGTCCGAGTCCGGTGTGGCGGGGCGTGTTCATGCCGACTTCTCCTCGGTGTTCATGGCTGCGCCGCGGGCCGCGAGCTCGGCGGCTGCCTCGAAGTAGGCCTGGGCGCCGGCGGACGCCGCGTGATAGGTGAGGACGGACTGGCCGTAGCTGGGTGCCTCCGACACCCGCACCGACCGGGGGATGGCCGCCTGCAGCGTCTCGGCAGGGAAGTGCTCGCGCACCTCGGCCGCAACCTGGGACGCCAGCCGGGTGCGTCCGTCGTACATGGTCAGCAAGACCGTGGACAGGACCAGCTGGTCATTCATCGAGCCCTTCACCAGGTTGATGGTGCGCAGGAGCTGGGATACGCCCTCCAGCGCGTAGTACTCACACTGGATGGGAATCAGGATCTCCTCTGCCGCCACCAAGGCGTTCAGGGTGAGCAGGCCCAACGACGGCGGGCAGTCGATGAAGACGTAGTCGGGGGAGTACTTGGCGCTGAAGGCGCGCAGGGCATACAGCAGGCGGCTCTCCCTGGCGGGCGTGGTGACCAGACCGATTTCGGCGCCGGCGAGGTCGATCGTGGCCGGCAGCACCCATAAGCCGTCCGACTCGGGGGACGGCTTGATCAAGCTCTCGATCGGCGAGTTGCCGGCCAGCACCTCATAGGTGCCCTGGATGCCCTCGTGATGCTCGACGCCGAGCGCGGTGGACGCGTTGCCCTGTGGATCAAGATCGATCAGCAAGACGTTGAGGCCACCCATCGCGAGCGCGGTGGCGAGGTTCACCGCCGTGGTGGTCTTCCCCACTCCGCCCTTCTGGTTGGCGACCACCAGGGTTCGGGTACGCACCGGCTTCGGTAGCGATGTTTCACGTGAAACTGAGAAGCCCGTCAGGTCATCCGGCTCGTCGCCGAACGGTTCTCCGAACTCCGAGACGTCGAACTGGACCCGTCGGGGTGCTGATGGGGGAGTGCTCGTCATGGTTCTCCTGCTGCGACGGACGTTTCACGTGAAACATCAGGATAGGGGCTCGCGGCGACGACTCAGGCCCGTCCAACCTCAATCACCCACGTTGTCTCGCCGCGGTCCGGCGCCGCCAGCTCGTGGACCTCCCCACGTAGCTTCCGCGCCCGCAGCAAGTCGGCCGCGTCGGCCAGCTCCCCGGACGCCGACGCCCCCTTCAGCGCGAGCAAGCGTCCGTGCGGCGCCACCAGCGGCAGGCACCACTCGACGAGCCGGGGGAGCGGGGCCACAGCGCGGCAGGTCACAGCGTCGTAGCTCAGACGGTGCTCCTCCGCCCGGCCCCGAACCACCTGGACCCGGTCACCCAACGCCAGCTCCGCCACGGCCAACTCGAGGAAGTTCACCCGCCGCAGCAACGATTCCAGCAGCGTCACCCGTAGGTCAGGACGCAGGATCGCCAGCGGAATGCCCGGCAGGCCGGCGCCACTGCCCACGTCCACCACCGAGGCGCCGGACGGAAACAGGGGAGCCGCAGCCACTGAGTTGAGGATGTGACGCTCCCAGAGACGATCGCCCTCCCGCGGGCCCATCAATCCCCAGTCGATACCTCGACTTGCCAATATATCGACATATCGGCTTATCGCCTCGAAACCCGCTCCGAACAGCTCGGTACGCGTGTCCGACACGCTCAGGCCTTGGGCAGCACCACGACTCGCCGGTGCGGCTCCTCACCCTCCGACTCGCTCACCAGCCCCGCCTCGGCCACCGCGTCGTGCACGATCTTCCGCTCGAACGGGTTCATCGGCGAGAGCCGGACCGGCTCGCCGGTCTCGGTCACCTCCGCCACCGCATCCTTCGCGAGCTCCTGAAGCACCTTGCGGCGCTTGTCCCGGTGCCCCGCGATGTCCAGCATCAGCCTGCTGCGGTGGCCCGTCTCTGTCATCACCGCGAGCCGGGCCAGCTCCTGCAGCGCCTCCAGCACCTCGCCGTCCTTGCCCACCAGCACGTCGCCCGAGGTCAGGATGGACACGTGCGCGCGGCCACCTTCGGTGAAGGTGTCGATGTCGCCGTCGAGATCGGCGATGTCGAGCAACTCCTCCAGGTAGTCCGCGGCAATCTCACCCTCGTTGTCGAGCGCCGACTCCTTGCGGGAGCGCGGGCCGTCCTCGCCGGTCTCCTCCGCGGTCTGATCCGCGCTCTCCTCGGCGATCTCGTCGGCCGCAATCTCGACCACGTCGCTGCTGTCTTCGGTCACGTTCTACTCCTTCTTGCTACTGCTTGCGGGCGGCGCGGCTGCCCTTGCGGGGCTGCTGCCGCTGGATGACCTGGCGCTGGACCGTCGGCTCGGCCGGCTCTGCGGCGTCTCCCCCTGCGGCCGTGCCCCCGGACGTCGAGGCGCTGCCCTGGCGGGCCACCTTCGACGGGTCGCCGCTCACCGGCGTCGACGGCTTGCGTGCTCCCCGCCGCCTGGCCGCGATCTCGTCGGGGTCCTTGCCCTTGGCCCGCATGCGCTCCTCCCAGTCCACGTACGCCGGCGTCCCGGGGGCCGGGTTGCTGTGAATCAGGAGGTACTGCTGGCCCATCGTCCACAGGTTCGTGGTCAGCCAGTAGATCAGCACGCCGATCGGGATGTTCACGCCCATGAACAGGTACATGAACGGGAAGACGTAGAGCATCATCTTCTGCTGCTGCGCCATCTGCCCGGTCAGAGCCTCCGGCGGCATGTTCTTGCGCATCAGCTGCAGCTGGGTGATGAACAGCACGACCGTCATCAGGACGACCAGCGTCGCGGTCACCCACTGCGTCGCGCCGAACCCGCCCACGATCGGAAGGAACGTCGACGACAGCTGGGCACCGAAGATCGTCGCGTTGTGCAACGACTCGGCCAGGGCCGGGTTCTGCTGGAAGAAATAGCCCAGCGCCTGGTCCGGCGTCCGGGACACGCTGTTCAGCACGTAGAACAGCGCCAGGAAGATCGGCATCTGCAGCAACAGCGGCAGACAGGACGCCATCGGGTTGACGCCCTCCTCCTTGTACAGCTTCATCGTCTCCTGGCCGAGACGCTCCCGATCGTGGCCGTACTTGTCGTTGAGCGCCTTCACCTTCGGCTGGATCAGCTGCATGTTGCGTGCGGAGTTGATCTGGCGCACGAACAGCGGGATCAGGGCGGTGCGGATCACCACGGTCAGCAGCACGATCGACAGCGCCCAGGTGCCGCCCCAGTCAGGGTTCATGCCCATCGCGCTGAGCAGCCAGTGGAAGCCGACCAGGATGCCCGAGACCGCCCAGTACAGCGGGGTCATCATCGCGCCGAGCAAGCCCATGAAGTCGTCCCACAGGTTCAGTGGGAGCAGCAGCAGAATCAGGGTGTTCATTTCACCTCGTGAACGTGCGAACACGTGCGGTCAGGGGCCGGTTCGGCCGGATGGGCTTTGGCTGCCAGCTCGGCAGCCCAGGCTTCGGCGGCCGGGGTGCCCGGCACGGGGTCGTACCCGCCCGCGGCCCACGGGTGGCAGCTGGCCAGCCGGCGCGCGGAGAGCCAGGAGCCCTTCACCGCGCCATGCACGGTCACCGCCTCCAGCGCGTAGGCCGAGCAGGACGGGTAGTACTTGCACACGTTGCCGTACAACGGGCTGATCACCGCGCGGTACACCTTGAGCAGACCGATCAGGACGTACTTCATGCTGCCAGCCGATCCAGGCAGGTACCGAGCGCGGAGGACAGGTCTGAGCCGAGATCTTCGGTCGTCGCGGGCGGCAGGGCCCGCACCACCAGGTCCACGCTGAACGGGACGGACGGAAGCGCTGCCGCGACGAGGTGCCGCAGCCGCCGCTTGACCCGGTTCCGGTTCACGGCGTTGCCCACGGCCTTGGAGACGATGAAGCCCGCCCGCGAACTCGCGAGCGGGGAGCGACGAGCGTGCACGACCAGACTCGTGCGTCCGCAACGGACGCCGTGGCGCAACGTGTCGCGGAAATCGTCGGCGTGGCGCATCCGCGACTCGGCGGGCAACACCCTCCGGGCCGGCTCAGCCGGCGAGACGGGTGCGGCCCCGACGACGACGGGCCGAAATGATGGCGCGGCCGGCGCGGGTCCGCATCCGCAGACGGAAGCCATGGGTGCGGCTGCGACGCCGGTTGCTCGGCTGGAAAGTGCGCTTGCTCACGCGAGTGCTCCCAAGTTCGATGTAATTCAGGACCAGATGCGCCCACCCGGGCGCACGAATGTCGCGACAGCGACTGCCCAACTCTACGCGGCGCCGGGGAGGTCCGGCAAACCAGACACCTCACGGACGCCACGTCGAGCCGACACGCCGTCCTGACAGCATCTTCTCTCGAAACTGTTTGCGCACCCGCCCGACCTTCGCTAGGTTGCTCTACGGCCACCGGGCGCCGTCACCCCCGCGTTCGTGCACCCACTGTGCACATCTGTGGACAATCGTGTGGAAACCTGGCTGGGGCAGGTAGTGAAGGAGCCGAAGCGGGACCCATGTCACAACCTCCCAGACCCAAAGAACCCGTGGGCTCAGGTGACCTCGAGGCAGCCTGGTCCCACGTCTGGACGTCCGCCGACTCCTCCACCCGGGGCTGGTTGCAGGCGATGCGGCCGGTCACCATCCACGACTCGCTGGTGATCCTCGCCGTCCTCAACGACTTCACCAAGGATCGGGTGGAGAGCCGGCTCCGCCCCCTCATCGAGCGACAGCTCTCCGAGTTCTACTCCCGCCCGATCCGCCTGGCGATCGATGTCGATCCGACCATCGGCCAGGAGGAGCCCTCCCTGCTCGACCTCGAGCCGCCGGAGCCCGAGCCGCCGGCCAGCACCCGTTCGTCCGGTGGACGCAACGGCGACCGGCTAAACCCGAAGTACTCCTTCGAGACCTTCGTGATCGGGAACTCCAACCGGTTCGCGCACGCCGCAGCCGTCGCTGTCGCCGAGGCCCCGGGCAAGGCGTACAACCCGCTGATGATCTATGGGGATTCCGGCCTCGGCAAGACCCACCTGCTGCACGCGGTCGGCCACTACATCCGCAACTACTACGACCGGGTGAAGGTCAAGTACGTCTCCACCGAGGAACTCACCAACGACTTCATCAACGCGGTCTCGGACAACCGGACGGCGGACTTCCGCCGCCAGTACCGCGACATCGACGTCCTGCTGGTCGACGACATCCAGTTCCTCGAGGGCAAGATCCAGACCCAGGAAGAGTTCTTCCACACCTTCAACACCCTCCACACCGCGCAGAAGCAGATCGTGCTGACCTCCGACCGGCCCCCGAAGGCCCTCGAGGCGTTGGAGCCGCGCCTGCGCAGCCGGTTCGAGTGGGGCCTGATGACCGACATCCAGCCCCCCGACCTCGAGACCCGGATCGCGATCCTGCGCAAGAAGGCGGCAGCCGAACGCCTCACCGCCGGTCCGGACGTGCTGGAGTTCATCGCGTCCAAGATCCAGACGAACATCCGCGAACTCGAAGGTGCGCTGATCCGGGTGACCGCGTTCGCCAGCCTGAACCGTCAGGAGGTCGACCTGGCCCTGGCCGAGGTCGTGCTCCGTGACCTGATCCCCGAGGGCGCCGAGACCCAGATCTCCTCGACCGCGATCATGACCCACGTGGCCGACTACTTCGGGATCACCGTCGAGGAACTCTGCGGGCAGAGCCGGACGCACGTGCTGGTCACCGCGCGCCAGATCGCCATGTACCTGTGCCGCGAGCTCACCGACCTGTCGCTGCCCAAGATCGGCCAGCTGTTCGGCGGCCGCGACCACACCACCGTCATGCACGCCGACCGCAAGATCCGCCAACTGCTCCGCGAACGGCGCAGCGTGTTCAACCAGATCACCGAGCTGACCAACCGGATCAAGCAGTCCCCACTGCGCTGACCACCGCCGTGCGTCCCCGCACGCCCACACCCGTGCCCGTGTCCCCCACGCGGGGGACATTGTGCACCGCTGTGGATAAGTCGGGGGATAACCTGCCCCGGCTGTGGAGCCCGTGCGCGCCACCAGGCTGCGTCCTCAAATCCTCCCCGTGTGATTCCAGGTTCTCCACAGTGGCCATCCACAGGCGACACGCCGTCTGAGCAGTCCGTTCACCAGTTCTCCACGCAATCCACACCTGCTGTTACTACGACGAATTGATAGATCTCCCTCGAACTTCAAAGTCACCTCGTGCACAGTGTGGGGAAACGCGCCGAGTCGAGCCCATCAGGGTCCACGTCGATATGATCAACCGACCATGCGTGTGAGTTCTAGGGAGCAATGGTGAAGATCCGTCTCGACCGCGACGTCCTGGCTGAAGCAGTGCAGTGGGCGGCGCGCAGCCTGCCCACCCGTCCGAGCGTCCCGATCCTGGCCGGCCTGCTGGTGAAGGCTGCCGGCGGCCAGGTCGTGATGAGCAGCTTCGACTATGAGACCTCGGCCCAGATCACGGTCGCCGCCGACGTGAGCGACGACGGTGTCGCTCTGGTGTCGGGACGGCTGCTCGCCGACATCGCGCGCTCGTTGCCGAACAAGCCGGTCGACATCACCGCGGACGAGACCAGGATGGAGCTGGTCTGCGGCACGGCCCGGTTCACGCTGCAGACGCTCCCCGTCGCGGACTACCCGTCCCTGCCGGAGATGCCCGAGGCCACCGGCGCGATCCCGAGCGAGGACTTCGCGAAGGCCGTCAGCCAGGTCGTGGTGGCAGCCGGACGCGATGAACTGCTGCCGGTGTTCACCGGCGTCCGGATGGAGATCGAGGGCGAGACCCTCTCCCTGCTGGCGACCGACCGCTACCGGATGGCGCTCAAGGAGCTGGACTGGAACCCGCGCTCGACTCGCGGCGAGGGGGCGGCCCTGGTTCCGGCGCGGGTGCTGGCCGAGACCGCGAAGAGCATGACTGCCGGCGAGACGGTCACGCTCAGCCTGTCCTCGGCCGCGACCGGCGACGGACTGATCGGTTTCGAGGGCACCGGCGCGGCCGGCGTCCGCCAGATCACCACGCGGCTGCTGGACGGCGAGTTCCCGAAGGTGCGGCACCTGATGAACGTGCAGGCCTCCGTCAGCGTGCGGGCGAACACCGCGGAGGTCATCGCGGCGGCGAAGCGGGTCGGCCTGGTGGCCGAACGCAACACCTCCCTGCGGATGCTGATCGCTGACGGCTCGATCACGCTCGAGGCCGCCACCGGCGACCAGGCGCAGGCGGTGGAGGCGCTCGAGGCGGTCGTGGAGGACACCACCGGCGCCGGGCTGTCGATGACCGCGGCCGGCTTCAACCCGCACTACCTCTCCGACGCCCTTGCCGCGCTGGACAGCCCGTACGTCCAGTTCTCGTTCACCCAGCCCGGCAAGCCGTGCCTGTTGACCGGCCTGAACGAGCTCGACGGCGAGCCGCTGGTCGACTACAAGCACGTGATCATGCTGATGCGCCTGCCTGCGTGAGCGGACAACGCTCCCCGAGGATTGCTCGAGTAAGGAAGCGGCCCGGACAGCTCGCGAAGCGCCCGGGCCGGGTGCGGGAGGATTCGCGGTGTTCGTCACCCACCTGAGCCTTGCGGACTTCCGTTCCTACACCGGCGCGGAGGTGCCGCTGGGAGCGGGCGTCACCGTGTTCACCGGGGCGAACGGGCAGGGCAAGACCAATCTCGTCGAGGCGGTGGAGTTCCTGGCCACGCTCGGCTCGCACCGGGTCGCCGCAGAAGCGCCCCTGGTGCGGGTGGGTGCGGAGCGGGCGATCGTGCGCGCGCGCGTCCAGGCCGGTCTCGATGATCCGCGCAGTCTCCTGCTCGAGGTCGAGTTGATTCCCGGACGGGCGAACAAGGCGTCGCTGAACCGGTCGCCGCTGCGGCGGCCGCGAGACCTGCTCGGTGCGCTTCGGGTGGTGCTCTTCAGTCCCGAGGATCTGGCCATCGTGAAGGGAGATCCGAGCGAGCGGCGCCGGTTCATCGACGAGCTCGTGGTCGCGCGGTGGCCGCGGCTGGCGGGCGTCCGGGCTGACTACGACCGGGTCGTGAAACAGCGTTCCACCCTGCTGAAGTCACTGTCCGGACGGGGCCCGCGCGGGCTCACCGATGATGTCGCCGTGACCCTCGACATCTGGGACGGACAACTCGCCGGCTTCGGTGCGGAGATCGTCGCGGCTCGGCTGGCCACGCTGGCCGACCTGCGTCCGCACCTGCTCGCGGCGTACGCCGACATCGCGCCGACCAAGAACGTCGCCGGCGTCGAGTACAAGTCGTCCGCCTTGCCTGCGCCGCTTTCCGTGGAACCGGACCAGGTGTCACGCACGGTCGAGAGCCTCAGCACCGCCGAGCTGTCCGCGGCGCTCGCCGAGCGCATGCGTGAGCGGCGCGGCGAGGAGATCGCCCGCGGCCTGTGCCTGGTCGGGCCGCACCGTGACGACCTCACCCTCACCCTCGGCGACCTGCCGACGAAGGGGTACGCCTCCCACGGCGAGTCGTGGTCGACCGCGCTGGCGCTGCGGTTGGCGTCCTTCGCGCTGCTCCGGGCGGACGGCGTCGAGCCGGTGCTCGTGCTCGACGACGTGTTCGCCGAGCTGGACGAGACCCGGCGCGAGCGCCTCGCCGACCTGGTCGCCGGCGCCGAACAGGTTCTGATCACCGCCGCGGTCGCGGCCGACGTCCCTGCGCGTCTGGCGGGTCGCCGATTTGCGGTGCAGGCTGGTGAGGTGCTGCCCACCCCACCGGTCCTCGCGGAGGGAGCGATCCTGGCGCCGGGGGTCTCCGGGGAGACCGGAACCGAGCCTGCGGAGCCGACACCAGGCGCCGCCGAGACCCCGGAAGACCCCGATGCCTGATCGTCCCGAGCACGACCCTCAGGGCATGGACGTGGCGAAACGGGTCGCCCGGGCCGCGCGCGGCGCAGCACCCGCACCGAAGAAGCGCCGGTCCGTCCCGCGCACTGACGAACCCACCCTGCTCGGCGACCTGCTCAAGGAGGTCATCGAGGACGAGGGCTGGACGCGCGAGGTGAACGTCCATCAGCTGCTCGCCCGCTGGCCCGCGCTGGTCGGGCCGGTGAACGCCGCGCACTCCCAGCCGGTGGGGTACGCCGACACCGTGCTCACCGTCCGTGCCGAGTCGTCCACCTGGGCCACCTCGCTGCGCACGATCGCCCCACAACTGGTGGCGGTGCTCAACGATCAGCTCGGCCAGGGGACGGTGACCCGGGTGGTCGTGATCGGCCCCGAGGCCCCCAGCTGGAAGAAGGGACGACGCTCCGTGCCCGGCCGCGGCCCGAGGGACACCTACGGCTGAGCGGGGCGTCCGCCGTCGGCGGATCCGCTGTGGGCAGCGTGGCCTCCGGATCGGGGGTTGACGGACGCAGGCTGTCGTCATGAATCACGACACGACCCGGGTGCTGAGCCTGGACGACCGCCTGGCTGAGGCCCTGTTCGAGCAGCGCACGATCCTCCTCGGCGAACCACTGGAGGACCACAACACCAACCGCCTGTGCAACGCCCTGCTGGTGCTCTCCGCCGCCGACCCGAAGGCCGACATCCGCTTCCTGATCAACTCTCCCGGCGGCTCGGTGCCTGGCATGCTGGCGATTCGCGACTGCGTGCGCGCCATTCCCAACGACGTGGCCACGATCGACCTGGGGATGGCCTACAGCGCGGGCCAGTTCCTGCTGTCGTCCGGGACGCCGGGCAAGCGGTACGCGATGCCGCACGCCCGGGTACTGCTGCACCAGGGTTCGGGCGGCATCGGCGGCACGGCGATGGACGTCGCGATCCAGGCCGCTGACCTGCGCAACACCAGGGACGTGGTGCTGGCCTGCATCGCCGAGGACACCGGCCAGCCGGTCGACAAGATCGAGGCCGACTCGCGCCGCGATCGCTGGTTCACCGCGGCCGAGGCGCTCGAGTACGGCTTCATCGACCGGATCATCACCAGCATCGACGAGGTGCTGCCGACCCGCGTCCGCCCGGTCGGCCTGGGGCAGCCGTCATGAGCAGCTACACGATCCCCTACGTGACCACGCGCACCAGCGCCGGCGAGCGCACCGTCGATGTCTACAGCCGGCTGCTGGCCGACCGGATCATCTACCTCGGCACTGCCATCGACGACGGCGTGGCCAACGCCGTGATCGCGCAGCTGCTGCACCTGGCCAACGAGAACCCGGACGCGCCGATCTCGCTGTACCTGAACTCGCCCGGCGGTTCGATCCCCGCGACGCTGGCGATCTACGACGCGATGCAGTTCGTCCGTCCGGCGGTGGAGACCACATGTGTGGGCCAGGTGGTGGCGTCCGCCGCCGTCCTGCTGGCCGGGGGTGCGGCGGGCGAGCGACGGATTCTGCCCCACGGCCGGGTGGTGATCCATGCGCCGGCGACCGAGGGCGGGCGGGGCGCCGTCCCGGACCTGATCGTGGAGGCCGAGGAGATGGCGCGGGTCCGCGCGCTGCAAAAGGAGCTGCTCAGCCGGCACACCGGAAGGACGCCCGCCCAGCTGCGCGCCGACACCGAGCGGGAGCTGGTGCTCACCGCCGAGCGGGCCGTCGAGTACGGCGTGGTCGACCAGGTGCTGGTGCCGGTCGGGTGAGCCAGCATCCTCGGGATCCGTCGTGATCCGGCCGCCGGACGGCCTGGGTGGGACGTCAGGGACGCGTGGGAGGCGATGGGTGGCCGGATCGCGACATCCGTCGCCCGGGGCGGTCGAGTCGGAACGGCGGGGGTCAGGCGGCGAGGCAGACCGGGGAACGGGGGACGCGGCGTTGGCGGACGGCGGCGCGGGACGTCAGCTCGGAGACCCTCAGGCCGAGGGCACCGGCGACGGCCGCCAGCACCTCCGACGACGGCTCCTTGAGGCCGCGCTCGACCTCGGAGAGGTACTGGGCGGACACTCCGGCGCGGCCGGCGACGTCGACCAGGCGCTCGTCGCGGTCGAGGCGTTCTTCGCGCAACTGGCTGCCGAGCGCCTCACGCCACAGCGGTTCCGGGCGCGGCACCGCTTCCTCGCGCCGGAACGGGAGCACCTCACCCATGCGGCAACGCTAGTCGCGGCGATCGCGGGATCGCCACGGCCGCAGTCACGCCCTCAGCGAACGACGCGGGCGTTGCCCTCCCAGATCGACCAGATCGCCGCTTCGTCGGCGGGGGTCGCGTAGTCGGTGAGGCAGGTGGCGGCGTAGGCACCGGAGGCCCAGCCGAAGTGGGTCGCGTCCTCGATCGACCAGCCGCGCAGCAGGCCGTAGAGGAGCCCTCCGACGAAGCCGTCCCCGCCGCCGATCCGGTCCAGGACGCCGATCTCGCGCGGCGCCACCGTGCACAGCTCGTCGCCGCTGCGCACGATCGCCCCCCACAGGTGGCGGTTCGTGCTGAGCACCTCACGCAGCGTGGTGGCGAACACCGAAGCGTTGCCGTACCGCTCGCGGACCCGCTCGATCATCGCGACGAAGCCGTCCAGCTGGTCGGTGACCGCCTCGCCGCCGGCCTGTGGCCCGGCCACCCCGAGGGCGAGCTGGAAGTCCTCCTCGTTGCCGATCAGGATGTCGGCCAGGCCGGCGATCTCGCTGAACGCCGTCCGCAGTTCGTCCTCTCGTCCCTTCCAGAAGGACGCCCGGTAGTTCAGGTCGAACGAGATCGCGGTGCCGTGCGCCTTCGCTGCCCGGGCGAGCTCCACACAGAACCGGCTGGTCTGCGGCGAGAGCGCCCCGATCAGCCCGGACAGGTGCAGGATCTGGACGCCTTCGGTGCCGAAGAGTCGCTCGGTGTCGAAGTCGGCGATGTCCAGGGTCCGTCCGACCTCGCCGGCGCGGTCGTTCCACACCCGCGGGCCGCGGTGGCCGTAGCCGGAGTCGGCGATGTTGAACTGGTGCCGGTAGCCCCAGGCGCCGCCCTGCGGCACGTCCGGACCCTCGAAGACCATGCCGCGTGCCCGCAGGTTCGCCTTGATCAGGGCCGAGATCGGGCTCCCCGCGACGAAGTTCGTCAGAACCTTCACCGGCAGGCCGAGGTGGGACGCGACGCTGGCCACGTTCGACTCCGCCGAGGTGGCCTGGAGCAGGAACCGGTCGCTGCTGTGCACGGTCTGGCCCGCTTCCGGGGTGATCCGTACCCCCATGCTGGTGGGCACGACCAGCGACCACTGCGCGTCCTTGCGAAACTCCATCACTTCTCCTCCTGCGGATGCCTGCGACCCGATCGTGGCAGCAGCGGACGCACGGCGGCGACTGCTTGCCGGGAGTTGCCTACGCCGGCGCGGGACCGGTCGACTGCCGGACGGTCAGGTGCACCGGCACAACCGAGACCACCCCGGCGCCGGCGGACAACGCGGGCTCCCTCAGCGGGCGAGCGATAGCAGCTCTCCGGCGAGCCTGTGGACGGCAGTGGCCAGCTCCGGCACGTCGGCGAGACCGAGGTGAGCAAGCACGGCGGCGACGCCGTCCGCCAGCGTCCCTGCGGCCAGCGGCGCCAGCGCCCGGGCGTTCACGTCCTTCACCGGGGCGCCGACACCGCGCAGGTGCAGCGCCCAAGCCGCGACCGCGCGGCACGCGCCCTCGGGTACCCGCCCGTCCGCGAGCTCTGCCCGCAGCGTGGGAACGATCCGCACCGGCAGCTTCAGCGAGCCGTCGGCGGCGATCTGCGCCAGGGCATGGCGGATGTTCGGGTTGTGGTAGCGCTCGAGCAGCGCCCCGCGGTACGCGTCCAGCTCGTCGGCGGGCAGCGGCAGGTGCGCGCACGCCTCGTCCCACCACTGCTCGACCCAGCCGCGACAGCGGGGATCGGCGATGGCGTCGGCGACCGTCTCGTGGCCGGCGATCGTGGCCGCGTACGCCAGCAGCGAGTGCGAGCCGTTCAGCAGGGCCAGCTTGCGGCGCTCGAACGGGACCACGTCCGGCACGATCCGGGCGCCGGCATCGACCCAGTCCGGGCACCCGGCGGGGAACTCGCCCTGGATCACCCACTCGGCGAACGGCTCGGTGGGCACGGGGGCGGCGTCGGCGACGCCGAGGGCGGCCCGCACGGCCGCGCGGTGCTCAGCCGTGGTGGCGGGGGTGATCCGGTCGACCATGGTGGTGGCGAAGCGGACCTTCGCTGCGATCCAGTCGACCAGGGTCTGGTCCACCTCAAGAGCCAGGTCGTGCACCACGCGAGCCAGGGCCTCCCCGTTGCCGGACAGGTTGTCGCAGGACACGATCGCGAGCGGACCAAGGCCCGCGGCGCGACGGGCAAGGAGACCGCCGACGAGCCGCCCAGGGGCGGTGCGGACGGCCGCGTCGGGCGCGGCGCGCAGCGCGGCGAGATCCGCTGCCACCTCCGCGTCGGCCAGGTCGAGCCCGCCGTCGGCACCACGGCGGTAGCCGGCCTCGGTGACCGTGAGCGTGACGATCGCGAGCGCGGGGGAGCGGAAGTAGCCCAGCAGTGCCGCGTGCTCCTCGGCGGCATGGACGGCGGAAAGGCTCGAGATCACCTCGAACTCGTCGCCGACCGGCCCGCGGGTGATCAGGGTGTACAGGCCATCCTGCGGACGCAGCTCGTCGGCGACCGCTGCCGAGCGTCCGGTGAAGGCGGCGATGCCCCATTCGGCGGCGTCCGGAGCGTGTTCGGTGTACCAGGCCTGGTGGGCGCGGAAGAAGTTGCCGACACCGAGGTGCACGATCCGCACCGGCGCGGCCGGCCGTCCGTGGCGGGCGCGGGACAGGGTCTGGGCGGCTGTGGTCGCGGTCATAGCGTGAACGCCCTCCTGGGATTGCCGATCACGAGCTCGTGGGCGGACTGCAGGGCCTCGTCCATGCTGAGCCGGTGCTCGGCGACGAGACGGGCGAGGAAGCCGGCGTCGATCCGGCGGCTCAGGTCGTGCCGGGCCGGGATGGAGAGGTAGGCGCGGGTGTCGTCGATGAAGCCGGACGTGCGGGTGAAGCCCGCGGTCTCGGTGACGGACGAGCGGAAGCGCGCCATCGCGTCCGGGGCGTCGATGAACCACCACGGCACCCCGACGAACACGCTCGGGTAGAAGCCGGCCAGCGGCGCGAGCTCGCGGGCGTAGACGGTCTCGTCGATGGTGAAGAACACCACGTGGAAGCCGGGGGAGGTGCCGAATGCTGCCAGCATCGGCTGGACGGCCCGGGTGAACTCCACCTGGAGCGGGATGTCCGCGCCGACGTCGGCGCCGTAGCCGGCGAACGTGGCCGGGTGGTGGTTGCGGTACACCGCGGGGTGCATGGTCAGCACCAGGCCGTCGTCGGCGGCCATCCGGGCCTGCTCGAACAGGAAGGCGCGGCGAAGGGTGTCCGCCTGCGCCGGCGTGATCGCGCCGTGGCGGCCCAGCGCGTAGAGGCGCTCGGCCTCGGCGTCATCCAGCGGTTCGACCCGTGCGTCCGCGTGCGAGTGGTCGGACGAGATGGCGCCGTGCGCCGTGAAGTACGCCCGCCGGCTCTCCATCGCCGCCACCCACCCGGCGTAGCTGTCGACATCGACGCCGCTGACCTCGCCGAGCCGGTCGATCCGGGTGTTCCAGTCGGCGCGGGCGGGCTCGAGGTAGGCGTCCGGCCGGAAGGTCGGCACGACCCGTCCGGTGAAGGTCTCGTCGGCGGCCAGGCGGGCGTGGTGGCGGAGGTCGTCGCAGGGGTCGTCGGTGGTGGCCAGGAGTTCGATGCCGAAGCGCTGGTACAGCGCCCGCGGCCGGAACGCCGGGGTGGCGAGGCGCTCGGCGATCGCGTCGTACAGCGCGTCCGCGGTCTCTGCGGACGGGGCGAGGTCGAGGCCGAAGATCTCGGCGAGTTCGGACTCCAGCCAGAACCGGACCGGGGTGCCGCGGTAGAGGTGCCAGTGCGCGCACAGCGTCCGGAACGCCTCCCGGGACTGCCCGGGGCCGAACGTGGTCTGGCCGACGCCGAGCCGGTCCAGCCCGATCCCGCTCGCGTGCAGCAACCGGGTCACGTAGTGGTCGGGGGTGATCAGCAGGGACGTCGGGTCGGCGAACGGCTCGTCGTCGGCCAGCCACTGGGCCGGCACGTGCCCGTGCGGGGAGTAGATCGGCAACGCGCGGACGCTCTCGTAGAGCTCCCGGGCCAGGGACCTCAGCGCGGGGTCGGAGGGGAGCATCCGGTCAGGGTGCACCTCGAGGCGGGGTCCGGCGCTCAACTGGCTGGTCATGGCGTCCATCGTGACTTCCGGCCCGGCTCTGGCACACGCGTTGCCGGGTGTTGCCGTCCCGGCCGAAAAGGGGACGGTTCCTTTCTCGGCCACCGCCGCTGCCGACGGACGAGGTGGACGGAAAGGAGAACCGTCCCCTTTTCGGCCACGCGCGTTGCCGGGTGTTGCCGCGGACGGTTGCCGCGTCCGGATGCAAGGAGCAGGGTGAGGGCCATGAGCGAGCAGGTCGCAGAACTCGCCGCGGGCGCCGCGCTGGTCGGCGGGCCGGGCACAACCCTCAGCGAGGACGAGGTGCGCGGTTTCGTCCGCGCGCAACTGGATGCCGCCGACCTGGACGGGAAGAGCGTCTGCCTGGTGATCCCGGACGGCACCCGTTCCAGCCCCCTGCCGCTGCTGCTGGACGCCGTCTGTTCGGCCCTCACCGGACGGGTCACGAAACTCACCGCCGTGGTCGCCCTCGGCACCCACGTGGCGATGAGCGAGGCGGCGCTTGCCCACCACCTCGGCTACGAGGAGCGGGGACTGGCCGCGACCTACCCCGGCCTGAGCGTGCTGAACCACGAGTGGTGGAAGCCGGAGACGTTCGTCGAGCTGGGCGAGATCAGCGCCGGCCGGGTGGAGGAGCTCAGCGGCGGGTTGCTCGCCGTCGCGGCGAAGGTGTCCTTGAACCGGGTGGTGGTCGAGCACGACGTCGCCCTGGTCGTCGGGCCGGTCTTCCCGCACGAGGTGGTCGGCTTCTCCGGCGGGAACAAGTACTTCTTCCCCGGTATCGCCGGGCAGGAGATCATCGACCTCACCCACTGGGTGGGTGCCCTGATCACCAGCGCCGAGATCATCGGGACGCTGGCGGTCACCCCGGTGCGGGCCCTGATCGACGAGGCCGCCGCGATGATCCCCGCGCAGAAGCTCGCCCTGTGCGTGGTGGCGAAGTCCGGCAGCTACGACCTGCACGCCGCGTCCTTCGGGGACAGCCGGGCGGCCTGGGCCGCGGCCGCGCAGGTGGCGGCGCAGACCCACGTCCGCTACCTGGACGCGCCGGTGCGGCGCGTGGTCTCCCTGATCCCCGAGAAGTACGAGGACATCTGGACGGCCGCGAAGGGCTTCTACAAGCTGGAGCCGGTCGTGGCGGATGGCGGCGAGGTGATCCTGTACGCGCCGCACGTGCGCGAGATCTCGTTCGTGCACCAGGAGATCTACGAGATCGGCTACCACTGCCGCGACTACTTCGTCGGCCAGTGGGACCGCTTCGCCGGCGTCCACTGGGGTGTGCTGGCGCACAGCACGCACCTGCGGGGCGCCGGAACCTGGAACCCGGTGGACGGGGAGCACTGCCGCGTGGACGTGACGCTGTGCACCGGCATCGACGAGGCGCGGGTCCGGAAGGCGAACCTCGGCTACCTCGACCCGGCCGGGTTCGACCTGGCCGCCTACGAGGACGACCCGGACACGATGGTCGTGCCCAACGCGGGGGAGACCCTCTTCCGGCTGCGCTGAGCGGTCGAGCCGCGCACCTTCAGCTGCACCGGCATCACCAGCGCCTCCGTGCTGCGGTGCCGCGCTCCGTTGATCAGCGCCACCACGTTCTTCACCGCGGTGCTACCCAGCTGGCGCATCGGCGCCGCCACCGTGGTCAGTGTCGGCAGCGAGATCCGCGAGATCAGGATGTCGTCGAAGCCGACCACGCTCACCTGCTCCGGCACCGCCACGCCTTCACGCAGCAGCCCGTGCATCACCCCGAGCGCGATCAGGTCGTTGTACGCGATCACCGCGGACGGCAGCTTCTCCAGCAACGTCCGCGTCGCAGCCAGGCCACCCTCGAAGGTGGGCAGGAACGGCCCGATCCGGCTGACGGTCAGGCCGGCGTGTGCCCCGTGATCACGCAGGCTCCGGAAGCGGACGCCGTCCGCCCAGGACGCCTCCGGCCCGGCCACGTAGGTGGCGGCGTCGTGGCCGAGGTCACGCAGCAGTTCGACCACGGCGTGGGCGCCGCTCACGTTGTCGGCGACGACACTCGGCACGTCGATCAGGGCGCGGTTCAGCACCACCATCGGACGCTGTTTCGCGATCGTCCGCAGGGCGGAGTCGGACATCCGCGAGCTCCCGATCACGAACCCCTCGACCACAGGGACGAGCCGCTCGAGGGCGGCCCGCTCCCTGGTGCTGGACTCGCGCGAGTCCGCCAGCAGGATCTCGTAGCCGGCTTCGGTGGCGGCCAGCTGGGCACCCCGGATCAGCTGGGAGTAGAACGGGTTGGCGACGTCGGAGATCATCAGGGCGAGCAGTCGCGTCTGCGCCGTGACCGGTGCTTGCGTGACGGGGTGCGCGCGATAGCCGAGGTCGTGGGCGACCTGCCGGATCCGGGCAGCGGTGTCGGCGTTCACCCGTCCGGGCCGCGCGAACGCGCGGCTCACCGTGGATGGCGCCACGCCGGCGGCCTTCGCCACGTCGTAGATGGTGACCGGGACTCGCGGCTGCTCCGTCACCCGACCAGAGTAGAGGAGCGGGCCGACGCCACGGTGGATCCGCGGGCTCCTGCCTCTGCGGGCATCGCGCGGCCGAGTGCGTCCTGCGTCCACGGCGGCAGCCCCGCGTCGCCAAGCAACCAGCGGCAACAGGTTGAGTCGGGCCCGGGGTGCTGGTTGATTGGGTACGTACCGAGCAACAGGAACCCACAGGAGCGACTCCAATGACCTCTGATCCCACCGCTACCGCCGACATCGGCGTGGTCGGCCTTGCCGTGATGGGCAGCAATCTCGCGCGCAACTTCGCCCGTCACGGGCACACGGTGGCGCTGTACAACCGGACGGCATCCCGTACCCACGACCTGGTCGCCGAACACGGCGGGGAGGGGTCGTTCGTCCCGTCCGATGATCTGGCCGGGTTCGTGGCGAGCCTGAAGCGGCCGCGCCGGATGGTGCTGATGGTGAAGGCCGGGGACGCGACGGACGCCACGATCGATTCCCTGGTGCCCTTCCTTGAGCCGGGCGACATCGTCGTGGACGGCGGGAACTCACACTTCCCGGACACGATCCGGCGCGAGGCGGCACTCGCGGAGAAGGGGCTGCTGTTCGTCGGTGCCGGGATCTCCGGCGGCGAGGAGGGCGCGCTGAACGGCCCGGCGATCATGCCCGGGGGACCCGCGGAGTCGTACGCGAGCCTCGGTCCGCTGCTGGAGTCGATCTCCGCGCACGTGGACGGCGTCCCGTGCTGCACCCACGTCGGCCCGGACGGCGCCGGCCACTTCGTGAAGATGGTGCACAACGGCATCGAGTACGCCGACATGCAGCTGATCGGCGAGGCCTACACCCTGCTGCGGCAGGGGTTGGGGGCCTCCCCTGCGGAGCTGGGCGACATCTTCGCCGAGTGGAACACCGGCGACCTGGAGTCGTTCCTGATCGAGATCACCGCCGAGGTGCTGCACCACACCGACGCGGAGACCGGGCGTCCGTTCATCGACGTGGTGGTCGACCAGGCCGGCCAGAAGGGCACGGGACGCTGGACCGTGCAGAGCGCGCTCGACCTCGGCGTCCCGGTGACGGGGATCGCGGAGGCGACGTTCGCCCGGGCCCTGTCCAGTTCGTTGCCGCAGCGCGAGGCCGCCCGGGCCACGCTGCCCGCGGACGCCGCGCCGATCACCGTGGACGACCGCGCCCGTTTCATCGAGGACGTGCGGCTCGCGCTGTACGCGTCCAAGGTCGTCGCGTACAGCCAGGGCTTCGACCAGATCGCCGCCGCGAGCGCCGAATACGGCTGGAGCATCGACCGGGGCGCGATGGCCCGGATCTGGCGGGGCGGGTGCATCATCAGGGCCCGGTTCCTGAGCCGGATCACGGAGGCCTACGAGCGCGAACCCGGGCTGGCGCTGCTGATCGCCGACCCGTACTTCGCGAAGGCCGTGGCTGACGGGCTGGCCGCCTGGCGGCGCGTGGTCGCACAGGCAGCGCTGAGCGGCGTGCCGGCGCCCGCGTTCGCTTCCAGCCTCGCCTACTACGACGGTCTGCGCGCCGAGCGGAGTTCGGCCGCCCTGATCCAGGGCCAGCGCGACCTCTTCGGCGCCCACACCTACGGACGGGTGGACAAGCCCGGCACCTTCCACACCCTCTGGTCCGGCGACCACAGTGAGGTACTGGCCTGAGCCACCTCCCTCCGGGTGCTCGGTGGCCGATAAGGGGACGGTTCTCTTTTCGTCCACCGGGTGCGTCGGGAGCGGGGTGGCCGATAAGGGGACGGTTCCTTTTCCGTCCACCCAGTGCGTCGGGAGCGGAGTGGCCGAAAAGGAGAACCGTCCCCTTTCCGTCCACGGGTCGTTGTTCCGGGCTTGACCGGGAGATCCGGATCGGGTGTTGTGGTGCGAGCATGAGGAGGTGACCATGACCACGGTGTTGAGCGACGACGTCGCCGAACTGGCCGGACGGGTCGAGGCGCGGTTCGGTTCACCGGCTCGGCTGGGCGTGGCGTTCTCCGGTGGCGTCGACTCCTCGGTACTGCTCGCCCTCGCCACGCGCGCCCTCGGACCCGACCGGACGCTGGCCATCCTGGGCGTGTCGGCGAGCCTGGCCGCGTCCGAGCGCAGGGCCGCACATGAGGTGGCCGCCGGCATCGGCGCCCCGCTGGTCGAGCTCGCCACGCACGAGCTGGAGCGTCCGGAGTACCGGGCGAACGGTCCCGACCGCTGCTACCACTGCAAGACCGAGTTGTTCAGCCGGATCGACGACGAGGTCGCCGCCCGCTACGGCCTCACCGCGGTCGCCTACGGCGAGAACGCGGACGACGCCGTACGGCCCGACCGGCCGGGGGCGAAGGCGGCCACGAACCACCGGGTGCTGCGCCCGCTCGCCGAAGCCGGCCTGGGCAAGGCGGACGTCCGCCGCGTGGCCCGTGCGCTCGGCCTGGCGTCCGCGGACAAGCCGGCCGCGCCGTGCCTGGCGTCCCGGATCCCGCACCACGAGCCGGTGACCGCCGCGAAACTGCGCCAGATCGAGGACGCGGAGGAGGTGCTGCACGAACTCGGCTTCACCGAGGCCCGGGTGCGCCACCACGGCGAGATCGCCCGGATCGAACTGCCCGCGGACGACCTCGTCCGCGCGGTCACCGAGCCCGTCCGGACAGCGATCCGCAGCGGCGTGCGGGCGGCCGGCTTCCGGTTCGTCAGCGTGGACCTCGCCGGCGTCCAGTCCGGTGCGTTCACGTTGCCGCTGGTGACCCGTGGCTGACCCCGTCTGGCAGCCGCCGGAGGAGTTGCGCGCGATCGCCGACCTCGACCTCGACCGGACGCAGCGCCGCGGCTACCCGGAGGCCGTCTACTGCGAGGGCAAGAGCCCCGACCAGTTGCGCACGATCGCCGCCGCCCTGCGCGAGAAGGACGCCCGCACGATCTTCACCAGGGCGGACGCCGAGCGTGCGGCCGCGATCCTGCAGGTTCTTCCGGACGCCGGCCACGATCCGGATTCCCGCCTGCTCTGGTGGCCCGCCGTCCCGCCCGAACCGTCCGGGGGACTGGTGGTGGTGGCCGCGGCCGGCACGTCCGACCTGCCGGTGGCCCGGGAGGCCCAACGGACGGCCGAGCTGCTCGGACGCCGCACCGAACTCGTGGCGGACGTCGGGGTGGCGGGCCTGCACCGCATCCTGCGCCGGCTCGACCTGCTGCGCAGCGCGGCGGTGGTCGTTGTCGTGGCCGGCATGGACGGTGCCCTGCCCAGCGTGGTCGCCGGTCTGGTCAGCGCTCCGGTCGTGGCGGTGCCGACGTCGGTGGGCTACGGCGCGTCCTTCGACGGCCTGGCGGCGCTGCTCACGATGCTCAACGCCTGTGCACCCGGGGTGGCCGTGGTGAACATCGACAACGGCTTCGGCGCCGGCCACCTGGCCGCCCAGATCGCCGCCCCCCGCTGAGCGCGACTCCACTCGCCGATCTTTGCGCACGCGCGCGTCGCTGGCCGATAAGGGGACGGTTCTCGTTTCCGTCCATCTGGCCCGAGTGGACGGAAAGGGGACGGTTCTCGTTTCCGTCCACCCCTACCAGTTGGGGTGGGTGCCGTCGTGGACCGCAAGAGGAACCGTCCCCTTATCGGCCAGAGGAACCGTCCCCTTATCGGCCAACCGTCCCGTTACCGTCCACTCGTCCCCGCGCAGGCTCAGGGCAGCGGCGAACCCACCACGTACCCGGCGGCGGCCGCCGCCCGTGCGGCCAGCCCGAGGGCAGCGCGCTGGGTGGTCCCGCGAACCCGGGCCAGCGTGGCCACGTCCGCGAACTCCGGGGTCGCGCTCGTGACCAAGTCGCCACGAAGGCCGAGCTTGACCCGCACCGGCACGCCGTCCACCTCGAGGCGCACCTCGGTCCGTGCCAGCGCCGTCCGCGCCACCGCGATGCGCCGGACGCCAAGGGTCGGCACCAGCTCGAACACGAGCGACTCCAGGGCGTCCGCATCCGGTGGGACGGAGAGCACGCTGAGCGTGTGCGCGGGACGCCCCTTCTTCATCAGGATCGGCGTGAGCCAGGCGTCGGCCGCGCCCGCATCCATGAGAGACGCGAGGACGCCCGGCCACAGGCGCGGGTCGAGGTCGTCGACGTTCGTCTCGAGCAGGACCATCGTGGCCGCGGCCTTGGAGTCCCCGCGCGAACCGAGCACCACCCGCACGATGTTGGGCCGGCCCTCGACGTCGCGGGTGCCGGCGCCCACGCCGACCGCATCCGGGACGAGCTCGGGCAAGTCCTCGCAGCGCTCCGCCAGCGCGCGAACCAGCGCCATGCCGGTCGGCGTGGCCAGCTCGCCCTCGCCCCCGGAACGAACCCGCCAGCCGAGTGCGAGCTCGGCCACCGCGGGCACGGGGACGGGAATCAGCCCGTGCGCGGCGTGCACCGCCCCTGAGCCGAGCGCGACGGGCCCGGCGCTGACGGACGCGACGCCGAGGTCCTCCAGGGCCGCGCAGACTCCGACCACGTCGGCGATCGAGTCCCAGGCCCCGACCTCGTGAAAGTGCACCTGGTCAGGGTCGATGCCATGCGCGCGGCCTTCGGCCGCAGCCAGGGCCGCGAAGGTGTCGTGGGCACGGATCCGGACCCGGTCGGGCAGTGGGGCGGACGCCAGCATCTCCCGGATGTCGCTCCAGTGCCGGTGGTCGGGGCTCTCCACCAGCGGGGTGACCTCCACCTTGGTGGCACGCTGGCCCGCGCGCCGCACCTCGCGCGTGCTCAGTGCCACGGTGCCGGGCGCGACCGCATCCACGGCCGCGGCCACCCGAGCGAGATCCGCGCCGGCGTCCACGAGGGCGCCGAGCAGCATGTCCCCGGCCACGCCGGCCGAGGCGTCGATCCACGCGTGGCGTGGTGGTCCGGGGACTGCGTTGCTCACCCGCGCACGATACTTCCTGACCTGTCCCGACTTCCCGATCCGTCCCACGCGCGGCAACGGCGGCGGACCCGGTCGCGTGGGTACGGCATGGCGACAGCGGCGGACGTCCCGGGCTACGGTCGAGGCATGCACAGGGTCCGGTCGCAGGCGGTGGGTCTCGCGCTGATCGCCGGCCTCGGTCTCGGGGTGGCCGGCTGCAGCGTGCCGTCGGGGTGGACCGGCGGAAGCCTGCCCGCGTCGTCGGCACCATCCCGGTCGTCGGCGTCCGGGGCATCGCCGGCCGCCGCGGGGACGGCGAGCGCGAGCCCGTCCGTCACCCCTTCGCCGACCACAGTGCAGGAACTGTGCGCGGCCGCCCTGCCCGACCGGACGCTGCTCGGCTGGGGAGCGGGCACGGTCGGTGACTTCCGCGACTACAACTACGGCCCGCCCAGGCACAAGCCGCCGCTCGCCAAGGCCTTCCCGGGCGCCGCCGACGACGTGGCGGGAGCCTGGTGCGCCACCCGGGCGGCGAAGCAGGCGACCGCCTGGTGGGCCGTGGTGTGGCAGCGGACGCCGCGGCGCGCGATCACGATCGTCGGCCCGGGTGAGGGCACCCATCTCGGGGAGATTTCCGGCCCGCCGGCGGTGCCGTGACGCGATCTGGCCACGCAACGTGTCCCGATCGTCCCCGCTGTCACACCCCGCAGCTTCCGTGGCCGGATTACGACATCGGGAAACGGCCCATCTGGCCGTCTGGGGGCCCCATACGCATATCCGACCTTGGCTGAGCCCCCGCGAGGCGCTCCGAAACGCCAATCCGGGCCGCTGAGGACCACATGATGGGCCCGGGAACCCCGGAATTCGGGGGTGATCGGCTAGACTGTGTCCGTTCTGGAGCGTGCCGCCACTGACCATCGGTAGGTGGCGCTTTCTTACGTCCGAAAGGTTCCGCGTTGACTGACGAGTCCAGCCCCGCTGTGTCCGCAGCTGAGGCCGCGCACGTCGCTGAGGGCAGTTACGACGCCTCAGCGATCACCGTTCTGGAGGGCCTGGAGGCGGTCCGCAAGCGTCCCGGCATGTACATCGGCTCCACCGGAGAGCGGGGTCTGCACCACCTGGTCTACGAGGTGGTGGACAACGCCGTCGACGAGGCGCTCGCCGGCTACTGCGACGCGATCCTGGTCGAGCTGCTGGACGGGGGCGGCGTCCGGGTCACCGACAACGGCCGCGGTATCCCGGTCAAGGAGCACCCCAAGGAGAAGATCTCCGCGCTCACCGTGGCCCTGACCATGCTGCACGCCGGTGGCAAGTTCGGCGACGGCGGCTACAAGGTGTCCGGAGGCCTGCACGGCGTCGGCGTCTCCGTGGTGAACGCACTGTCCGACTCGCTGACCGTCGATGCGCTGCGGGACGGCTACCACTGGCGGCAGAGCTTCAGCCTCGGCGACCCGGTCGGTCCGCTGCAGCAGCTGGAGGCGACCTCCGCCACCGGCACGATCGTCACCTTCTACGCCAGCCCGACCATCTTCGAGACCACCACCTACTCCTACGAGACGCTGGTCACGCGGTTCCGGGAGATGGCGTTCCTGAACAAGGGCCTGAAGATCACCATCGTCGACCGGCGCGCGGAGACCGCTTCGCTCGACGACGACGATGCGCTGGACGAGGCACCGCGCATCCGCGAGCAGACCTTCCAGTACGCGGACGGCCTGATCGACTACGTGAAGTACCTGACCGGCAGCAAGGAGACGATCCACCCGAACGTGATCGCGATCGATGCGGCCTCGGACGAGCAGAAGATGAGCCTCGAGGTCGCGATGCAGTGGAACACCTCGTTCAACGAGAGCGTCCACACCTTCGCGAACACGATCAACACCCACGAGGGCGGCACCCACGAGGAGGGCTTCCGCGCCGCGCTGACCAACACGGTGAACAAGTGGGGCGAGACCTGGGGGATGATCAAGAAGAAGGAGGACAGGGTCTCCGGCGACGACATCCGCGAGGGCCTGACCGCGATCATCTCGGTGAAGCTGGCCGAACCGCAGTTCGAGGGCCAGACCAAGACCAAGCTGGGCAACACCGAGGCACGCTCGTTCGTGCAGAAGGTGGTCAACGACCTGCTCGGTGACTGGTTCGAGAAGAACCCGAACGACGGCAAGGACATCGTCCGCAAGGCACAGGCCGCCGCCACCGCCCGCGTCGCAGCCCGCAAGGCGCGCGACCTGGCCCGCAGCCGCAAGGGCCTGCTCAACAAGGGCCAGTACGGCAAGCTCTCCGACTGCTCGTCCACCGAGCCCGCCGAGTGTGAGGTGTTCATCGTCGAGGGCGACTCCGCCGGCGGCTCCGCGAAGGGCGGACGCGACCCGCGCACGCAGGCGATCCTGCCGATCCGCGGCAAGATCCTGAACGTCGAGAAGGCCCGCCTGGACAAGATCCTGCAGAACAAGGAGGTCGAGGCCATCTTCAACACCCTCGGCACCGGGGTGCAGGACGACTTCGACGTGGACAAGCTGCGCTACCACAAGATCGTGCTGATGGCGGACGCCGACGTGGACGGCGCGCACATCCGCACGCTGCTGCTGACGCTGCTGTTCCGGTTCATGAAGCCGCTGATCAACGGCGGTTTCGTGTACCTCGCGCAGCCGCCGCTGTTCCGGCTGCGCTGGACGAATGCCGCGCACGAGCTGGCCTACTCCGACGCCGAGCGGGACGCGATGCGCGACGCCGGGCTGGCGCGGGGACTGAAGCTGCCCAACGTGAACCCGATCCAGCGTTACAAGGGCCTCGGCGAGATGGACGCCGGCGACCTGTGGGACACCACGATGGATCCGGAGAAGCGGGCCCTGCTCCAGGTGACCCTGGAGGACGCGGCCGCCGCCGACGAGATGTTCACGATCCTGATGGGGGAGGACGTCGAGCAGCGCCGCAGCTTCATCCAGCGCAACGCCAAGGACGTCCGTTTCCTCGACATCTGAGCCGCACCAACGATCTGCGAAGTAGGAGAACCTGAATGACTGACGGTCCCGACGAACCGACGGACGTCGAAACGCAGGCGCCCGAGGACGAGCAGTCGCTCGCCCCCACGATGGCGAAGACGGAGGAGATCGACCTCCAGGTGGAGGTGCAGCGCTCCTACCTCGACTACGCGATGAGCGTGATCGTCGGGCGTGCGCTGCCCGACGTCCGCGACGGACTGAAGCCGGTACACCGCCGCGTCCTCTATGCGATGTACGACGGCGGCTACCGTCCCGACCGCGGCTGGAACAAGTGCTCCCGCGTGGTCGGCGAGGTGATGGGTCTGTACCACCCGCACGGCGACTCGGCGATCTACGACACCCTGGTGCGCCTGGCGCAGCCGTGGGTGATGCGGCACCAGCTGGTGGCCGGCCAGGGCAACTTCGGCTCGCCCGGCAACGACCCCGCGGCCGCGATGCGGTACACCGAGTGCAAGATGGCGCCGCTGGCCATGGAGATGGTCCGCGACATCACCGAGAACACGGTCGACTTCACGCCGAACTACGACAACCGCGAGATGGAGCCGACGGTGCTGCCGGCGCGGTTCCCGAACCTGCTGGTGAACGGTTCGACCGGCATCGCGGTCGGCATGGCGACCAACATCCCGACGCACAACCTGCGCGAAGTGGCCTCCGCCGTGCAGTGGGCGCTGGAGCACCCGGAGGCGTCCAAGGAGGAGCTGCTCGAGGCGGCCATGGAGCGGATCCAGGGCCCCGACTTCCCCAACGGCGCGCTGATCGTGGGCCGCAAGGGCATCGAGGACGCGTACCGCACCGGTCGCGGCTCGGTGATCATGCGGGCGGTCATCGACATCGAGGAGGACCGCAACGGGCGTACCCAGCTGGTCGTCACCGAGTTGCCGCACATGTGCAACCCCGACAACCTCGCGGTGAAGATCGCCGAGCTGGTGAACGCGGGCCGGCTGACCGGTATCGCGGACATCCGCGACGACTCGTCCGCCCGCACCGGGCAGCGGCTGGTGATCGTGCTGAAGCGGGACGCCCAGCCGCGCGTGGTGATGAACAACCTGTACAAGCACACCCAGCTGCAGGACACCTTCGGGTGCAACATGCTGGCGCTGGTCGACGAGGTTCCGCGCACGCTGCGGCTGGACCAGTTCATCAGCCACTGGATCAAGCACCAGATCCTGGTCATCCAGCGGCGCACGGCCTACCGGCTGCAGGAGGCGGAGAAGAGGGCGCACCTGGACCGGGGACTCGTCCTGGCGCTGAACCGGCTGGACGAGGTGCTGGCGCTGATTCGCGCTTCCCGCACTGCTGACGCGGCGCGCGAAGGCCTGAAGGATCTGCTCGGCATCGACGACGACCAGGCGCTGCACATCCTGAACACCCAGCTGCGCCGGCTGGCCGCGATGGAGATCGAGCAGATCATCGCCCGGCTGGCCGAGATCGAGGCCGTGATCGAGGACCTGAAGGACATCCTGGCCAGGCCGGAGCGTCAGCGGCAGATCGTCAGTACCGAGCTGGCCGAGATCGTCGACAAGTACGGCGACGAGCGGCGCACCCGGATCATCGCGGCCGACGGCGACCTGTCCGACGAGGACTTCATCCCCGACGACGACATGGTGGTCACGATCACCCGCGGCGGTTATGCGAAGCGGACCCGCACCGACCTCTACCGCACCCAGAAGCGGGGCGGCAAGGGCGTGCGCGGCGCCACTCTGAGGGTCGACGACGAGGTGGATCACCTCTTCGCCACGACCAACCACCATTGGATCCTGTTCTTCACGAACCTCGGCCGGGTGTACCGGGCGAAGGTGTGGCAGCTGCCGGAGGCGGGCCGGGACGCCAAGGGCGGCCATGTGGCCGGCCTGCTCAGCTTCCTGCCGGACGAGCGGATCGCGGAAGTGCTCACGCTGCGCACCTACGACGATGCGCCGTACCTGTTGCTGGCCACGCGCAACGGCCTGGTGAAGAAGACCGACCTGCGGGCGTACGACTCGCCGCGTCAGGCGGGCGTGATCGCGGTGAACTTCCGGGAGCCCGACGACGAACTGATTGGTGCGGCGTTGTGCTCGCCGGTGGACGACGTGCTGCTCGTTTCGAAGAAGGGGCAGGCCATCCGGTTCGCTGCGGACGACGAGCAGCTGCGTCCGATGGGTCGGGCGACGTCGGGTGTCACCGGAATGAAGTTCCGGGACGGGGACGCCCTGCTGAGCATGTCGGTGATCAACGCGGACATGCCGGAGGACGATCGCTACGTGTTCACGGTGACCGACGGTGGCTTCGCGAAGCGCACGGCGGTGAGTCAGTACCGCCAGCAGGGCCGCGGCGGCCTGGGCATCAAGGCGATGAAGCTCAACGAGGATCGTGGCTCGCTGGTCGGCGGACTGGTCGTGCAGGAGTCGGACGAGGTGATCGCGATCAAGGTGAGCGGCCAGATCACGCGTTCGGCGGTCGCAGAAGTGCCGGCGAAGGGGCGTGACACGATGGGCGTGAAGTTCGTCGGGGTGTCCGGGGAGGACGCGGTCTCGGTGATCGCTCTCAACCCGGAGTCGAGCGCTGAGGACGCGGAGCTCGAACCGATTGAGCCGGGTGTGGTGCCGGAGGGTACCGTTGACACCCAGAAGCCTGAGGCGGCGACAGCTGCTGACCACGCAACTGCCGAGGAGGAACAGGGTGACTGAGGGACAGGGCACTGCCCCGAGCGGGGTCGAGCAGGGTCCCGAGCCGCAGTGGAGGGTCGAGGGCGCAGAATCGTATGGCGACGGAGGTCTGGGCGACACGGTCGTCCGGATCCCGAGGATCACCGATGACGGTCACACGCCCGAGCTGCCGACGCCGCCGAGACCGCGATCGACGCGGCGGCGGAGCGGGCGAGGCTCGGCGTCGACCGCCGACAGCGCGCCCACCGGAACCCAGCCGAAGGTGGTCGAGCCGGTGAAGAGCGCTCCGGCAGCCCCGAGCGGGCCGGCTCCCGTGAAGCCGGCGAGCCCGGCTCCGGCAGCCGTGGCCGCCGCGGCTCCTGCCCCGGTGACGCAGCCCGCCCCGACCCTCGCGCCGCCGTCCCCCTTCGCTGATCCCGGCCCGGCGTTCGCACCGACGGCATTCGTCCCCACCGCCTACGCCGAACCGGCCGCTGTCGCGGCCCCGGCGGCGGCCGCTGCTGCGGCCGGGCGGCCGAAGGTGTCCGGCCTGAGGCGAACCCGGAAGGCGCGGTTGCGGCTGTCCCGGGTCGACCCGTGGTCGGTGATGAAGACGTCGTTCCTGTTCTCGATCGCGTTCGGGATCATGTTCTGGGTCGCGGTCTCGGTGGTCTGGACCGTGATCATCAACTCGGGGCTCTTCGACCTGATCAACAAGCAGATCGTGGATCTGATCGCGAGCCCGACGAGCACCCAGAGTAGTTTCCGCATCGAGGACTACATCAGCACGAACAAGGTGCTCGGCGTGACCGCGCTGCTGGCCGTGATCAACGTGGTGATCTCCACGGCCCTCGGGACGCTGACCGCGTTCCTCTACAACCTGAGCGCGAACATCCTCGGCGGCCTGGAACTCACCCTCGCCGAGGACTGAGTCGAGCGGCGTCCGGAATCGGTCGGATCCGTCCATCGCGACCCGCCAAGTTGAGCCGCCCGGACGGAGTCGGTAACGTATCCTCTCGCGTGCAACGCGGTGCGGGCCTTTAGCTCAGACGGTTAGAGCGCTGCCCTGATAAGGCAGAGGTCACTGGTTCAAGTCCAGTAAGGCCCACCAGATCTCCCGGCGCGATGGTTGAGGCGCAGTGGCATCCTTGGGCCGAGCGAGTCTGGTGGGCAGACTCCGCCAGAGTCGGCGGTCAGATGAACAGGTTCGACCAGATCTCATCCTGGGTCATCGTTGCCGTCTTCGCCCTGACGGTGGGCGGCGGGCTCGGATTCTGGTGGCTCAGAGCCAACGTGATCGCGCCCTCCTGCGGGGATGTCGCAATGGCGCAGCTGAACGACGCGGTCGGGGAGATGCAGCGCCGGATCCCGAGCCTGAGGTTCGATGGCGTCGACGACAGCTGCGACTCCGGTGGCGAGGTGTATGCCTCCTGGGAGCACGACGATCCAGGGCAACTGCTGAGTGAAGCCGCAGCCGCGGGCTGCCGGGTGGACGAACCGGACCCGTACGAGGAGTACGCGCCTGAGTCGCTGACCTGCAAGACCGCCGGCAGGGACGCAGTCCTCGTCTTCGAACTCGGCACCCTTCCCATCTCCGGGGAGCTGTTCCTGTCCTGAACGGGGAAGCCAACAGGTGGCCCCCGCTCGGCTGCGCGGCTTCCATCGCCGCGGCATCGTCGTGATCCTGATCACCGCCGTCGACTGGTGCACCCTCCGCGCTGCCTGGTTGGCTGAAGATGTGGGGCCACGATTCGCCCTGGCGTGTGGCGTCCCATGATCCGGACCGTCCTCACCGACCCCAGCCGGCACGCCTTCCTGATTCCGACGTGGTCGGTTCTGCTCATCCTGACCTGGACGGTGGCACTGTGGTGTTCCGGCCCCTCGGTTGAGCCGGTCCAACGAAGCGCGCGCGGTTCAGCCCGGCGGCTACCTCTGGGTGGACTCCCGAACGATCAGCTCCGGCTGGAACACCACGTGGGGAGTGCGCGCCGGAGGGTCCATCAGGATGTCGGCGGCCGCCCACCCCATCTTGCGGTTCGGCTGCCGGATCGAGCTGAGCGGCACGATGAGTTCGGCAGCGAAGTAGACGTCGTCGTAGCCGAGGACGGCCACATCTTCGGGAACGCTCAGTCCGGCCTTGCGGACGGCGCGCATCGCTCCCAGAGCGGTGATGTCGTTGTAGCAGAACGCGGCCGTCACCCGCGGTGTCGCGACCAGGAGCTGGGTCATTGCGCGCTCGCCGCCCGCAGAGCCGTGCTGCTCGATGAAGACCTCGACGAGCTGGATTCGGTCCTGGCTCGCCGCGACGGCCTCCATGGCCCCCTGCCAGCGGGCCGCGCAGTGGGGCAGGTCGTGGGAGTCGTTGATGAACGCGATCGTGCGGTGCCCCTTGTCGATCAGGTGGTTCACGCCGAGACGTCCCCCGGCCACGTCATCCAGCCCGACCGTTGGCACGTCGAGTTCGGGTCGGACGCCTGCCATCACCACCACCGGGATGCCCAGCCGCCGCAGGTGCTCGAAGTGCGCCGTGCTCCCTCGCGTCGGGGTCATGACGATGCCCCGGACGCCCTGCTCCGCGAGCAGGTCCAGCAGGTGGGCCTCCCGGTCGACGTCCTCGTCGGAGCTGGTCAGGATCAGCGTCCCATTGTCCTGGCGGAGCCGATCCTCGATGCCGCTGGCGAGTTCGGTGAAGTAGGGGTTGCTCATGTCGAGCACGATCGCTCCCACGGTGTTGCTGCGTCCCAGCTTGAGCTGGCGCGCGGTGCCGTTGCGGACATAGCCGAGGTCCGCCATCGCCTGGGTGACCTTCAGGGCGGTCTCCGGACTCACCGGGCGGGACCCGTTCACGACATGCGACACGGTGGCGACAGACACGCCGGCCTGCCTGGCCACCTCGATCATGCCGACGCGGCGGGTGTTCATCGGGTCTTCCCCATTGGTGGCAGCACTCGGCTCCCGACGCTCCGACGGGACCGAGTTGCCCGCGAGCGCAGGCCTCGACCGCTCGCCAGGCACTGCGGCAGTCCGCGCATCGTGACCTCCTCCTCCTCGTGTCTCTCCACCGCAACGGCGATGCTGCCATGATCCCGCGTCTTGACCAGATCGTTACCGGATCCCCGCTTGACAGGCGACAGGCCCGGCCATAGCTTTGCAGATGAAAGCTCGTAAACGTTTAACACCCATCAAAGACTGATGAAAACAGGGTCTCCCTGACGAGAGGCGTAAACGTTTACCATACTCAAGTTCTTGCGGTGCGGAGAAGCACCCGAAGGGGAAGACGTGGCACTGGGGCCAAGGGTGTCGGAGTTGGTCGGAGACATCCGCACGCAGCTGGGCGAGTCGCCGTGGTGGGACGGGCAGCGGTTGTCCTGGATCGACATCCGGGGCAAGGCCCTGCACATCCTCGAGCCGGTGACGGGTCGGCGGGTCAGTTACGACGTTCCGGGCGTCCCGGGCTTCGCGATCCCGACCGAGTCGGGCGAGTGGGCCGTCGGCCTGGCGGACGGGCTCTACACTTTCTCCCCGGACACGTCGCGGTGGATCCCGAACTGGACCGCACCGCACGACCCCGCGACCCATCGCATGAACGACGCCAAGACCGACCCCCGAGGACGGCTCTGGATGGGCTCGATGACCTACGAGGAGCGGGAACCGGTCGCGGCCCTCTACCGCAGCGCTGAGGGGCACGTGGAAGCGGTGCTCCCCGGCATCATCACCGGTAACGGCCTGGGCTGGTCGCCAGACGAGAAGACCTTCTACTACACCGACTCGATCGCGCGCCTGATCTGGGCCTTCGACTTCGACCCCGATGCCGGCGTCGCCACCAACCGGCGGGTCTTCGCCGAGGATCCCGCAGCCTACGTCCCCGACGGCCTGGCCGTGGACGACGAGGGCTGCGTGTGGTCGTGCAAGTGGGACGGAGCCAGGATCGTGCGCTACAGCCCGGAGGGCCGGATCCTCGCCGAGATCGCGACGCCGGTTGCCCGACCGACGAGCTGCGCCTTCATCGGCGCCGACCGCTCGACTCTCGCGGTCACCACGGCCCTGCCGGCGGACGGCCCGACCGGAACGCTGGACGGGGCGCTGCTCGTGATCGACCCGGGCGTCACCGGCCCCCAGCTCCGGCCGGTGGCGGCCGATGCACATGTCTTCGCGCTTACCAACAACTCACGAAGGAGTGACAGATGAAGAGGTTCGGATCCAGGGCGACGCGCCATCCACTGGGGGCCCCGATCGACGGGGCCACGCAGGCAGGGCTGTACGCACGCCGTGATGTGCTCTTGATGGGCGCAGGGGCCGCTGCTGCCCTCGCCCTCGTGGGCTGCTCGACCGCCGGCTCGACTGCCGGCTCCGCCGCAGCCAGCGGTGGCACTCAGGCTGCGTCCACCTACATGGTGCCCGCCAAGACCGGCCAGCTGCTGGTCGGGTTCTCGAACTCCTTCGCCGGCAACGCCTACCGCGCGCAGATGATCCTGGAACTCCAGGAGCAGGCCAAGAAGCAGGCCAGCGACGTCAAGGAGGTCATCGTCACCGATGCGAACAACTCCGTCGACAAGCAGCTGTCCGACATCAACGACCTGGTCGCAAAGGGCGTCGACATCCTGCTGATCGATGCTGCCTCCTCCACCGCGCTGAACACTGCGGTCGAGCGGGCGCAGAAGGCCGGCATCCTGGTGGTCTCCTTCGACAACACGATCACCTCGACCGCAGGGATCAGCGTCAACGTCGATCAGAAGAAGTTCGGTGACATCGGCGGCAAGTGGCTGGCCTCGAAGCTCAAGTCGGGCGACTCCATCTTCACGCTGGACGGCGCGTCCGGGAGTCCGGTGAACGACGACCGGCTCGCTGGCGCGACCGAAGCGCTCAAGGCCGCAGGGATCACCATCGTGGCCGGCGCGCCGACCGACTGGGACCAGGCCAAGGGGCAGTCCGCCACCAACGACCTGCTCGCCGCGCACCCCGACGTTGCCGGCATCTACTCCCAGGGCGGCGGCCCGAGCCTGGGTGCCATCAACGCGATCGAGGCACGCAACGGGAAGCTCGTCCCGATCACCGGGGAGGGCTACAACGGCTTCCTCAAGAAGTGGAAGGAACTCAAGGACGCCTCGGGCTGGGAGTCCATCGCCCCGAGCAACCCGCCCTCGCTGGCGGCCGACGCACTGAAGATCGCGGTCAAGGCCGTCCGCGGTGAGGATCCGGGCCAGACCGTCGTTCTCGACCTGCCGGTGATCACCCAGGACACGCTCGACCAGTTCGTGCGCACGGATCTTCCGGACGCGTTCTTCCTCCCGACGAGCCTGTCCGAGGAGACGATCGCGGCGAACTACAAGAAGTAGCCTGAAGCAGAATGGACCAGGTGGGTACTCCGGGATCTCCCCTCATCGAGCTGAGGGGAGTCCAGAAGCACTTCGGAGGAGTGCAGGCCGTCCGGAACGTCGACTTCATGGTTCCCGCCGGAACGATTACGGGACTGGCCGGAGAGAACGGCGCAGGGAAGTCGACGCTCCTGAAGATACTGGCCGGCCTGCACCAACCCGACGCGGGTGAGGTCTGGTACTACGGAGAGTTGCAGTCCGGCCTCACCCCCGCCTCGGCGAAGAAGGCCGGAATCGCCTACGTGGCCCAGGAGCTGTCCCTCTTCGAGGATCTCCCGGTGTCGGAGAACATCCTCATCGGGCAGGAACCGATGCGGGGACCGTTCGTCGACCGGCGGCGACTCCTCGCGGAGGCGCAGCGGGTGCTGGACCTGGTCGGCTCCGAGATCGATCCGGACATGATGGTGCGCGACCTCGCCTTCGCGGACCGGCAGCTCGTCGAGATCGCCAAGGCCATGGTCGGCTCGCCGAGAGTGCTCGTGCTCGACGAGCCGACCTCCGGCCTCAGGCAAGCAGAGGTCGCGCGGCTGATCGGCCTGATGAAGGACCTCCGTCAGACCGGGTGCAGCGTGGTCTTCATCACCCACCGGATGGGTGAGTTCTTCGAGGCGTGCGACCGCATGACCATCCTCCGCGACGGCACCCACATCGCCACGGTGGGGATCGACGAGGTCACGCCCGGTGAGGTCGTGGACCTGATGATCGGGCGCCAGCTCACCGACGCGTTCCCGCCCCCGCTACAGATGGAGCCCGATGCACCCACAGGGGATGCGCTCGTCCTGCACGACTTCTCCGTCCACGGAACCGACGTGGCCTCGGTGACCGTCAGCCTGCAACGCGGAGAGGTGCTGGGCATCGCAGGCCTCGCCGGCAACGGCCAGACCGAGCTGCTCGAAGGCCTCGCCGGCGTCCGCAAGGCGGGCGGGGGGTACCAGGTGGGCTCGGTCGCCGGGCCGTTCCGGTCGGTCCGTGCCGCGCTGAAGGCCGGCGTCGCGCTGGTTCCGGAGGACCGCAAGCGGCACGGGCTCGTGCTCGCCATGGAGGTCTACCGGAACCTCACCCTTCCGGTGCTTCGGACCCTGACGCGGTGGGGCCTCGTCGATCGGACCCGTGAGGGCGGACTGGTCGACGACATGATTCGCACCCTTCAGATCACGCCGTCCGATCCCCGTGTCGCGGCCGAGAGCATGTCGGGCGGGAACCAGCAGAAGGTCGTCATCGGCAAGACCCTGCTGACCGAGCCGGACGTCTACCTGCTCAGTGATCCCACCCGGGGCATCGACGTGAAGACCAAGTTCGAGATCTACTCGCTGATCAGGAGACTCGCCGCGTCCGGAAAGGCGGTCGTCCTGGTATCGACCGATCTCGCCGAGATCACCTCGCTGTGCAGCCGGGTCCTGGTGATGGCATCAGGCCGGGTGGTCGCCGAGTTGTCCGGAGAACAGATCACCGAGCGCGAGATCACCCGCGCCTCCTTCGCGGCGGTGGCGGCATGAGGCCGGTTCGCACCTACCTGCGCCGGGAACCGTCGGTGCCGGCCGCCTGGGCAGTGCTCCTGGTGATCGTGCTGATCTGGCTGGCGGGCAGCTCGGTGAGCGTGCTGTCGGTGACGATCATGATCGGACAGAAGGTTCCGCTCGTCCTGGCCTCGATCGGCGCGGCGATCGTCATCATGAGCCGCGGGATCGACCTGTCGGTCGGCGCGGTGCTGACCGTGGTCAACACGATCATCGCCGCAGGGACGGCCGCGTTCGGCAACAGCCTCGCCTGGATCGGAGTCGGCCTGGCCGTCGCGCTGGTGGCGGGTCTTGTCAACGGCCTCTGCGTGGCCTGGTTGCGGCTCCCGCCACTGATCGTCACCCTTGCCGTCCAGTCCATCCTGCTCGGCGTGGCACTGTATGTGCTCCCGACACCCGGCGGTGCGGTGGACGCCTGGCTGAAGGATCTTCCGCTGGTGCTGGTCGGCCCGTTCCCGCTGATGCTGCTGATCGTCGTCGCGGCGCCCTTGCTGATCTGGTACCCGCTGCGGCGATCCCGCTTCGGCACCGCGCTGCTCAGCTCCGGTGCCGACGAGAGCGCTGCCTACGCCAGTGGCATCAACGTGCGCCGCACCGTCGTCTCCAGCTACGTGCTCTCCGCGCTCTTCGCCGGGCTGGCGGGCATCGTGATGAGCATGAACACCGGGTCGGGCGACCCGACCATCGGCGTGCCGTTCACGATGAACACCATCGCCGCGGCCGTCGTCGGCGGCGTCTCGCTCGCCGGCGGGCGGGGCACGATCGCCGGGCCGATCGCCGGCGCCCTGGTCGTCAGCTTCATCGGCAACCTGCTGTTCAGCATGGGGGTCAACTCCTATTGGCAGTACGTGGTGACCGGTGCGGTGCTGATCGTCGCCATCGCGATCCCTGCTGGCCTGCGGGCCATTCGAGCCGGAAGGCAGCCGTCATGACCACCACACCCGAGCCCGGGGGACCCGGCACGGCCACCGCGGTCGTCGCTGCTTCCCACCCACGCGTCGACCGGGTACGGCAACTCGTCCCCGTGATCGTTCTGGTCGCGATGTACGCGATCACCGTTGCGATCGCTCCCGGGTATCTCGAGCCACCCCAGATCGGCAGCCTGCTGCAGCTCGCGTCGATTCTCGGCATCGCCGCGGTGGGCCAGACCCTGGTGATCCTGATCGGTGGCATCGACCTCTCGGTGGGTGCCGTGGCCACGCTGAGCAACCTGGTTGCTGCCGCCATCCTCGCCGGCAGCGACGCGTCCCTGCCGGTGGCCCTGCTGGTCGTGCTGGCCGTCGGCGCGCTGGTCGGGCTGGGCAACGGGCTGCTGATCCAGTACCTGAAGGTCCCCGACCTGGTCGCGACCCTCGCGTCGATGACGGTGGTGGTCGGGGCCGGACTGCTCTTCACCCAGGGATCCCCCAAGGGTCGCTCGGCCCCCCTGCTCAACGCGCTCGTCACCGGGCGATTCCTGGGCGTCCTCACCGGAGGCGTCCTGATCTGGTTGGCCGTCTCGGTGGTGGTGATCCTGTTCCTGCGCCGCAGCGCCGGTGGCCGGTACGTGTACGCGGTCGGGCTGAACCGTGAGGCCAGCCGCTACGCAGCGGTGCCCGTCGGCCGCACGGTGATCCTGCTGTATGTCGCCTCCGGCCTGATGGCTGCGCTGGCCGGCTTCCTGCTCACCGGCTACACCGGGTCCGCCTACCTGGCCTCTGGCGACTCGTACCAGATGCAGACGATCGCCGCAGTGATCCTTGGCGGCACCAGCATGTTCGGTGGCCGCGGTGGCTACGGCGGCACGATCATCGGCGTCCTGATCACGGTGCTGCTGGTCAGCGCGCTGCGGGTGGTCGGTATCGCACAGGCCGGCCAGGACATCGCCTACGGCGTCATCCTCCTCGGCATGCTCCTGCTCCTCACCAGGATGGCCAGGCGGTCGGCGTGAGCATTCCGGTGCGACCCGGACAACGGCCCGGCGTCGGAGTCGGGGAGGCAGCGTGACGGTCGTGTCCAGGCCGGGGACGCTCCCGGAGAGGGTGGCACTGTTCACGACCTGTCTGGCGGACTTCGCCGCGCCCGGGCCGCTGGCAGCGACCATCGCTGTGCTCGAGGCCATCGGGGTCGAGGTGGTCGTACCCCGCGACCAGACCTGCTGCGGACAGCCGGCGCTGAACTCGGGATTCCCGGCGCAGGCCGGGCGCGTGCTCGCCCAGACGCTGGACAGCCTCGACGGCGCCGAAGCCGTCGTGACCCTCGCCGGGTCCTGCGCGGCGATGATCGTCCACCACTCCACCCGGCTGCTCGGCGCGGAGGCCGCAAGCCGCTCCGGCGTCCGGAACCTGTGGGAGTTCACCCAGTTCGTCGCCGCCTTCGGGGAGGACCTGGATCTCGAACTGGATGCGACCGTCACCTATCACGACGGATGCCACATGACGCGACTGCTGGGCGAGCGAACGGCTCCGCGCACGGTTCTCGGCCGGATCCGTGGCCTGCGCCTGGTCGAGATGCCCGACTCCGACACCTGCTGCGGCTTCGGGGGAACCTTCTCGGCGAAGTTCCCGGAGCTGTCGGTGGCCATGGCTGACGTGAAGCTCGACAACGCTGCCACCGCCCGGGCCGAGTACGTGGTCTCGGCCGATCCGGGCTGCCTGATGCAGCTCCAGACCCGGGCGGACGCCGCGGGTCGATCCATCCGGACCCGGCACATCGCCGAGATCGTCCGCGACGCGATGCGGACTCCGGCATGAGCACCGGGACGACCGCGAAGGGCGAGGAGCCCCGGTCCACGGCGATGCGGGGGGTCGCGCGGGTGACCCGAGGACACCCGGTCTGGTCCGGCAGCGACCTGGACCCCGGCCAGCGGCCGGCCCTGCGCCCGATGACCGCCGAGGCGGTCGCACGTGAGGGCGTCGGACACACGCGTCAGCGCCTCGAGGTGCTGGGACGCGAGCGCGCGTCGGGCAACTGGCTGCCCTGGGAGAGTGAGTTGCGCGACCGCGGTGCCGCGATCCGCCGCGAGACGCTGCGCGACCTGGACGGCTACCTCTCCCGGCTCGCGGCCCAACTGGAAAGCCGTGGCGTGATCGTCCACCGTGTGTCCAGTGCGGCCCAGGCCCGGGAGGCCGTCGGCCGGATCGCGACCGACCACGGCGTCACCCTCGTCGCCAAGTCGAAGTCGATGGCGACCGAGGAGATCGGCCTGACCGCGCATCTCACCACCCTGGGGATCGACGTCGTGGAGACCGACCTCGGCGAGTACATCGCCCAGGTCGCCGGGGAGCGGCCCAGCCACATCGTCGGCCCGGCGTTGCACATGTCCCGCCAGGACGTCACCGACCTGTTCAGCCAGCTCAACGGAGATCCGCTCCCGCCCGACCCCGACGTGCTCGCCTCCTATGCCCGCGAGCGGCTGCGCGCCGACTTCAAGGCGGCCCAGATGGGAATCTGCGGGGTCAACTTCGCTGCGGCGGACACCGGCACCCTCGTCGTCGTGTCCAACGAGGGCAACGTCGACATGGTCGCCTCGCAGCCGGACCTGTTGGTCGCCGTGATGCCGGTCGAGAAGGTCATCCCGCGGCTTGCCGACATCGGCACCCTGGTACCGCTGCTGTGCACGGCGGCCAACAAGGAGTTCACCACGGCGTATCAGACGCTGC